>Ga0209185_1000198_pt1 | contig 88375 bp, 57 predicted proteins | sample SidtaG_2_FD_187425 | JGI IMG/M metagenome (GOLD analysis project Ga0209185, IMG submission 187425) | Marine algal microbial communities from Sidmouth, United Kingdom - Sidmouth_Asex2 metaG (SPAdes) (version 2) | ecosystem: Host-associated > Algae > Red algae > Unclassified | place: Sidmouth... | reverse complement strand
GGGTCGGCGCGGGTGCGGGCTCGGGTTCCGGGGTCGGCGCGGGCGCGGGCTCGGGTTCCGGGGTCGGCGCGGGTGCGGGCTCGGGTTCCGGGGTCGGCGCGGGTGCGGGCTCGGGTTCCGGGGTCGGCGCGGACGCGGGCTCGGGTTCCGGGGTCGGCGCGGGCGCGGGTTCGGGTTCCGGGGTTGGCGCGGGTGCGGGTTCGCGTTCCGGGGTCGGCGCGGGTGCGGGTTCCGGAGTCGGCGCGGGCGTCCGCGTCGGGGCGGGCGTTGCCGCAGGCGACACCTCCAGCACGACGCGGCGGAAGGCGGTCAAGGCGGGGCCGTTGCCGCTGGCTTCGTCGACCGCGACAATCACGTGCAGGGTTTCGCCCGCGCGGCCGCCGTCGAGCGACAGGCTGGTGCGGCCGGTGCGGTCCGAGCTGAAGGTCGCGGTGCCGCTGTAGCTGGAGGGTTCGTCGTACACGAACCAGCGGTAGCCCAGAGACTCTCCGTCGGGATCGAACGAACGCGAGGCGTCGAGGGTGAGCGTCTCGCCCAGGGCCACGTTCTCGTACAGCACGTTCTGGGTGCGGTCGCCGGCCGACTCGTTGATGCTGAGCACGGCGCTGGGCGACTGGTCACCGCCGCCCGACTGCTGGTGGCTCAGCTGGCCCAGGAAGTCACTCTGATACTCGCTGCGGAAACGCGCGATGGTGTATTGACGCTGGGCGAACTGGTTGGTGTTGCCGCTGGGCAGGTAGTCGCGAGCGGCGGTCCAGTAGTTGACGCTGGGGTTGAGCCGTTCGAAACGCCCGCCGAAGCCGCCCATGGACGGGTCGTCGGGGTCTGACAGGCCGTTGGGCAGGAAGTAGAGGAACGACGGGGTGTCGCCTTCTTTCACAACAACCGAACCGCGGTCCGGCGACGTGTAGATGCTGCTGCCGTCGTACTGCCGCGTGGGGTAGTGGTCACTGAGGTCGCCGCTGATCGAGGTGTTGCCCGCGTTGCGGATCTGGCCGACGAACGACGCGCCGGTCAGGCCGAAGTCCGACGGGCTGACCAGGTTGCCGCCGCCGTTGTTGCCCGCCAGGGTGTTGCGGTAAAAGCCGCGGAGGGCCTGCGACTGGGTGTTGCCCACCCCCTCGTCACCCACGTTGCCGCCGTTGATCACCAGCAGGTCGGGGAAGCGGTTCACGACCCAGGTCAGCGTGCCGTTGGGGTCGGGCCCGGTGGAGGTGTTGCCAAACACGTCCTGGTCGTCGACCGCGTAGACCCGCAGCTTGGACACGAACGTGGCAATGTTGATTGACGGGTCGCGCTCGGCGTCGAACAGGGCCTGGGCCAACTCGCGGGCGCCGCCAAAGATCGAGACGTTGACCGGGCCGTTCGCCGCGTTGACGATGCGGATCAGGCGGTCGGACGCGGCGCTGCTGTTGCCGGCGCGGATCGACGTGGCGTCGCGGGGAACGTTCCCGCTCGCGTCGCGGCCCAGGCCCTCGGCCACCACCGCGCGCAGCTGGTCGGGCGTGGGGTAAGCGCCGGCGCCGCCGGTGGGGGCGTCGTTGAGCTGCGCGTACACGTTGGCGTAGGCGTTGATGACCGCGTAGGCCCGTGTGGGGTCGGGGTCGCCGGTCTGGCCGTCGCCCTCGTGGTCGGTCAACCGGCCCGTGTCGCCCGGCGTGCCCTGGGCCCCGACCAGGATGCCCCGCAGGTCGAACTGATTGGCGTAGCTCAGCAGGCGGGTCAGCGACTGCTCGTCGTCGACGTCGCCGCCGATGTCGGTCAGAACGACCAGGGCGGGGCGGACATCGACTCGCGTCACATCGCCGACCCCGAAGGTATTCCCCGAGAAGAGCGTCCGGGGTTCGAGGGGCTGCAGGCCTTCGGGCGTCATCAGGTTTCTCCGGGACCGCAGTAAGCGGCGTTGGGTTGTGGGGGGTGGAACGATTGTGCGGGGACCGCTTTGCTTTCGGTCGTTCCGTGAAACCGTGTGAACGTCAGAGGCATTGCGCCACAACTCACGATTATCGGAACGTCTGATACTAGAGCGTTCGGCCCGCATGTCAAACGCGGTTCACCCCATCGGGCGGCGCCTGGTAACGCGGGTAAACCTTGGCTCTCCCCCAGTTATGCCTGAGGGTCGAGCATTGCGATGCATGCGGCTTCAGGGAAAACCCCGAGCGAAGACCCAGTGGCTTGCGTCAGTGAAGCAGCGCGGCGAGCACGATCCCCAGCCCCAGCCCCAGCCCCAGCCCGGCCCCGGCGGCCATTGCCCGCCCGGCCGCCGGGCTGTTGCCCGGGACGCGCCGCAGAGCCATGAGGCTCTGGTGACCGTCGCTTAGCGACTCGATCAGCGAACCCATGTCGGCGAAGCGGTCGTCAGGCTCGCGCTGCAGGCAGCGCAGACAGATCTCCTCCAGGTCTTCGGGTACAGAGCGGTGCGACTCGGCCTCCCGGGCCACGTCGCCGGGCCGCGGCACGGGCCGTTCCAGAATCTGGTCGAGCACCTCGTCCAGGTCCTGCCCGAAAATCAGCGGACGGCCGGTCAGCATTTCGAAAAGGATCGCGCCCAGCCCGTACACATCGGTGCGTTCGTCCGTGTCGCCGCCGCGGGCCTGCTCGGGGGTCATGTAAAGCGGCGTGCCGAAGCGGCGCCCGGGCTGGGTCAGCTCCAGGGCCAGCCCGGCCTGGCCGGTAATTTTTTCGGCGCCCGGCGGCGCGGGCTCGCCGCGGACCTTGGCCAAACCCCAATCAAGCACGGTGACCTCACCGAATGCGCCCACCAGCAGGTTGGCCGGCTTGATGTCGCGGTGCACCACGCCCGCGTGGTGGGCGTACTTCAATGTCTGCGCGGCGCTGATAAGCAGCTCGACCCGTCGGGCCAGCGGGTAGGCCGTCTCGGTCGAGCGGTCGCGGGCCGACAACGCCCCCAAAATAGACCGCAGGTCGCGACCCTCCAGCTTTTTCATGGTGAAGTAGACGTTGCCCGCCTTGTCGCGGCCGATCTCATACACCGGCGCCGTGCCGGGGTGGGGGATATTTGCGGTCACCCGCGCCTCGCGCAGGAAGCGGGCCACCTCGGTCTCGTCTTCGGCGAGGTGGGGGTGCAGCGCCTTGTAAACCACCGTGCGGTTGAGGTTGATGTCCAGGCAGGTCTGGATCGTCGCCGTGCCGCCCTCGGTCAGCGGACGGAAGTCGGTGTATTTCAGCGAGCCGGACTTCCAGTAGCGGTCGAAGCGGGCGTCGGTCATCTCGACGCGCAGCGGGTGCTCGGGCGGCACCACGTCGGCGTGGGGCGGGACCGGGTCGGGGATGGCGGGGTCGATCGACATACGCCCATCCTACCGGCGCGTTTCCTGGCGGAACCCGCGTGGTCGAGGGAGTGGGTGCGGCGGCCCGCCCCCACTCCCTCGACCACGCGGGCACAGCAGTCAGCCACTTCCCGGCAGACGCCGGTGGCCGGCGATCGTACGGGCACTCGCAGCGGGGTTTGCGTGGTCGATCGCGAGGCCGCGCGGTTGAGTCGCCATAGCAATAAAACACCGCGTGTCCCTCGGTCCCTCCCCCGGTGCGGTTCGCCGCTGTTGCGTGCCGGTGCGGGGGCGGGTCGCCGGCTCGGCGGCGACCCGCCCCCGCACCGGCACGTATCCGCCGAACCGCCCGCTACCCCCCGCGGGTGAGGACCTCGTCGGTGCTGGCCGGGTCCACGCTGCGGCAGGCCTCGGTCAGTTGGGTGCCCAGCTCGTTCAGGTCGCTCTGCCAGGCCAGTTCAGTCACACCGGGCGGCGTCACGCTCGCGAACTCGTCGCACAGCAGGATCAGCCGCAGCACGTGGCGGAAAATCACGCCCTCTTGCAGCTGCAGCTCGCGCGCGGTGATGTAGGCGTTGAAGTCGCCGTTGAAGGTCAGCAGGTCGCCGGCGGCCCACACCGGGCTGGTGCGGAACGTGCCGGGATGCGACACGGTGTTCTGGAACAGCGCGTACAGCTTGTCGCCCAAGGGCACGGGGAACTTGGGCGGCTCGCCGAAGGGCCGGTCCTGTTCGTGCGGCGGCGGGGGGTACATCTCGTCGTGGGTGAACAGGCCGGCCTGCAGCAGGGCGGGGTCGACCATGCCCAGGGTCATCTCGCCCGGCGGCATGTCGCGCGGAAAGGGCACCCGCACGTAGCGGGCCACGCTGCCGGGCATCTCCATCAGGCTCTCGAAAATCTGCACGCGCTCCACCTTGTCGGCCTGCCCCAGGTAGGTCAGCAGCCACGCGCCGTAGAGCGGCTGGACCGCGCGGAACTTGAGCAGGGTGGCGAGGGCGTCGGTCTTGGTGGCGGTGACGGGGGCGTAGGGGGGCGGGGCGTTTCCGTCATGCGGACGGATGACAGGCGGGACGCCTGTCCCACTGGCCGTGGCGGGGGCTTTTGCCTTCTTGCGTTCGATCGGTTTTTTGCCGGTGGGGCCGCCCATGCCGCCGCCCAGCCCGCCGCCGAGGGTGAGGCCGGCCAGCGGGTTGTCGTCCGGTGGCGCCGCTGTTCGGTCGTCGTCCGCATCTTCCTCCGCGCCCGCCTCCTCCACCCTCGGCGCCGCTTTCTCGGGCGGCGCCGGCTCTAAAACAACGTAGCCCTCCTCGTGCAGGGTCACCAGCTGCTGGGTCAGGTGGCGCTGCGCGGCGGCGATCTCGGGCTCGGGCATCAGCCGCTTGTCGGCGGCCTCGCGCAGGCGTCTCACGTCGGCGTCCGTGTCCAGCAAAAAGGCCAGCAGCCGCCAGGGCAGGTGGCCCTTGCTGATCAGCTTGCCCGGCTCGGCGGTCTGCAGCGCATCGAACTGCGTCTCAGACCAGTATTGGAAGCCCTCGCGCCGCTTGGGCGTCTTCTTGATCAGCTTCTTGCGGGCGGTCATCAGCTTGGGGTCTTTGGTGTCCTCCGGGATCTGGGCGATCTTGTCTTTGTGCCGCAGGATCTTCACGTCGTCCTCGTGGGCGACCGCAAACACGTGCCCCTGGGTGTCGAACTGCGGGCGGCCCGCCCGGCCGAACATCTGGTGCGCGTTGCTGGCGGCGATGAGTTTTTTCTTGCCGCGCGGACCTTTTAGGAGCTCGGTCAGCAGCACGCTGCGGGCGGGCAGGTTCATGCCCGCGGCCAGGGTCTCGGTGCACACGCAGAAGCTCAGCAGCTTTTCTTGAAACAGCTCCTCGACCACGCGGCGGTATTTGGGCAGCAGCCCCGCGTGGTGAACGCCCACGCCGCGCATCAGGATCCGCTTGAGCTTGGGCCCCGCGCCGTGCTTGAAGAAGTCTTCTTGGTCGAGCGCACCAATACGCTCGGCCAGTTTTGCCTGCTGGCCCTCGATCAGCATGTCGCGGCCGCGCAGCTGGTCGGCGGTGCTCCAGCACCGCGCGCGGTCGAAGCAGAAGACGAGCGCCGGGGTTTTGCGGGTCTCGTCGTCGCCCTTGACCATGTCCACCAGGTGGTCGGGCAGCAGCTCGTCGCCGATCCAGTGGTATTCCAGCGGCACGCGGCGCTCGGTGCCCTGCACCAGGGTCAGGTCGCGGCCGTGCTGCGTGCGCAGCCAGCTCAGGAACAGGCTGGCGTTGCCTACCGTGGCCGAGAGCAGCAGCAGCCGCACGTGGTCGGGCAGCAGCGAGAGCGACAGCTCCCACACGATCCCGCGCTCGGGCTCGGCGAAGCTGTGAAACTCGTCCATGACCACCGACGACACGCCGGAGAAGTCGAACGCGGCGGGGTGCAGCAGCCGGTTCAGCAGGATCTCGGCCACCACCACCAGCACCTTCGCGTGCGGGTTTTCGCTGCGGTTGCCGGTGACCAGGCCCACGTCGTCGCGGGAAAAGCCCCAGCGCTCGGCGCTGTCCTGCAGCTCGGCAAACTTCTGCTCGGTCAGCGCGATCAGCGGCGTGGTGTAGTACGCCGTGGTGCCGGTGGCCAGCGCCTCGTACATCGCGCTCTCGCCGATGACGGTTTTGCCGGTGCCGGTGGGCGCACACACCAGCACGCCGCCGCCGGGCTCTTCGCGCTCGAAGAAGCGCATCAACGCGTCTGCCTGCACCGGGTACGGGTCGAAGGGCAGGCCGTCGAGGTACTGCAGCAGGATGTCGTCGCGGGAGGGCGGGGGGGCGGCGGGCATCGGTTCAGGGTACCCGGCGACAACGCGCCGCCCTTCGAGAGTCAGTTCAGCGGCGGGCCGAGAACCGGGTGTGGCGCGGAGAGCGGGACCGGTCGGATGACGTTTCCTGCCGTCGGATTCGACGCAGGTCAGGCAACCCTGCCTGACACCGGCCCCCGGGGCCGGCTTCCGTACGGTCCGGCCCGCGGGAGGATGTCACGCAGGGTTGCCTGACCTGCGCGCGCCCGGAAAAACGGATTCGGGCGCGATGCCGGGCGTGGTCTAACCCGCGTGCGCGTCGTCGTGCGGCCGAAACGCCTCGATCTGCGCGAGCACCTCCGCCCGGTCGTCGGTCACGCTCAGCAGCTTGCCGTAGTTGTGTCCCGTCGCCAGCTGCTTCAGCAGCGGGAACACGGGTTTCTCTTCGGTCCAGAAACGCTCGCCCAGGAAGATCATCGGGCTCACCGTGCCGAAGCTGCGGTAGTGGTTCTGCGTGGCGTCCTGAAACACCTCCTGAATGGTGCCGGCGCTGCCGGGCGCAAACACCACGCCGTAGGTGGCGATGGCCAGCAGGCCTTCTTCGCGCACGCTGTTGGCGAAGTACTTGGCGATGTCGGTGGCGAAGCCGGTCGGCGGCTCGTGGCCGTACAGCCAGGTGGGGATGCCCAGGCTGCGGCCTTCGTCGGGGTCGTCCAGCGGGTAGCGCTCCTTCACCCGGGCGGTGGTGTCGAGCCACGGGCCCACGGGGTCGTAGAGCGGGGCTTCGGACAGCATGGCCACGGCATCGACCAACTCGTCGTCGCCGCGCGGGGCAAACCACGCGCCCAGGTGCGTCGCCTCCATGCCGCCCGGTCCTCCGCCGCTGGCCGGCAGGAAGCCGGCGCGCACCAGGTCGCGCGACAGGCGGGCCACCTCCAGGTACATCGGCGCGTCGCGCCGCATGGCGTGCCCGCCCATGATCGCCACCACCCTGCGGCCCACCAGGAACTCGTGCAGCGCGTCGGTCATCGCGTGGTCGTGCAGGCGCCGGGCCAGCATCACCACCACGTCCGGCGTATCGGCCTTGCCGGTGTCGACGTAGTGCCGGTACGCGCGCCCGTCCAGCGTGTCGCCGTAGCTTTCGGCCCGGCCCGGCACGTAGCCGCCCAGCAGCTGATCGGGGGTGTACAGGTGCGCGGGGTACATGGCGAAGGGCACGTTTGGCAGCGAGGGGAACACCACCGGTTCGTGGAAGCGGTCCAGCAGCGCTTCGCTGGCGCGGCAGCCCAGCAGCACGTTGTGCCGCAGGGTGACGCCGCTCAGCCGGTCGGCGACAGGGTTGAGGTCCAGCGACTGGAACACGGCCCGGCTCAGGTCGCAGGAGGTGTCCAGGTGTCGGTTCAGCTCGTCGAGGGTCTCAAACTCAAGGCGGGGCATGGCGGGGTTTCCGTGGAGGCGAGGCGGAGCGGCAAACGTATCCAGTTGTGTTAACTTAATTAATCATTCGCGATGTGCGCTGGCCGGACCGGCCGAAGCACGCCCGCTGCGACCCGTTGTAAACCCACCCCGGAGGTCACCCGTGCTCAAGCCCCTGCCCGCCGCCCTGATCGTTTTTGCCGCCGCCGCGACCCCCCCCGTGGGCGTGCACGCGGCCACCGTTGCGGTCGATCCGCAGACCACCCGCGCGATCGCCGGCCACGCCGATTTCGAGCGTGGTCGCTACCTCACCCTGTGCGATCAGGGCACCGCGTTCGACCGGCGGATGCAGGACGGACCGGAGGTCTACCAGACCTTGATCCGGGAGTACGGGGCCCGCTTCGGGCGGCGCCTCGGGCTGGTGAAGTGGCCGGCCCGCAACGCGCAGGAAGACCCGGCCCGACCCGGCTTCGTCGACTACGTCTCGATCGAGAACGAGTTGCGCCCCCAGCCGTCGTCGGACCGCATGCAGAGCGACCTGGGCCCGAACCTGGGCGTGGCCCTGCACGGCAAGCACAACGCGTATCCCGCGTTCATGGGCAAGGTCGAGGCCGGCGAGGCCGACGGTCACGGCACGGTCCAGTATCTGCCCGAGAATCTCACGGCCTCGGCCGAGCTCGCGGCGACGGTGCTGGAGCGCGGCTACACGGATTTCGACCGGCCCGCCTTCTTCGAGCCCGTCAACGAGCCGCACTGGCGCTTCATGCTGGACGACCATCTGGCCAGGTGGCACCTCGCGATGAAGGACGCGGTGCAGGCCAGGACGCCCGACGTGAAGGTCGGCGGCCCGTGCCTGTCGGTCAGCTACTTCTACCGCCAGGGGTACCAGAGCTTCACCAGCATCCAGAACTTCATGGAGCAGACCGGCGGCACGCTGGACTTCTACTCGTTCCACGTCTACGACTACCTCCGCTGGCAGGAAGAAGATGCCACCGACGGCGGCGAAGTCCGCGGCGACTACGGCGGCGCGATTCAGACCGGCCTGCCGCTGGAGGGGGTGCTGGATCTGGTGCAGAACCACGCGGTCAACACCCTGGGCCGCGAGGTGGACCTCGTCATCAGCGAGCACGGCGGCTACAACGGGTTTCCCGCGGGCGGCGACTACGACGGCGAGCCGCAGGCCGAGCGGCTGGTGGCGCAGCACCACCCCGACGCCACCGGTTTCGACCGCGAGCTGAAAAAACGCTCGATCGTCAACAGCCTGATGATCGGCAGCGTCGTGGCCAACACGCTGACCTTCATGGACCATCCGCACGTGGTGCAGAAGGCCGTGCCGTTCATCCTGCCCACGACCTGGAACTGGGGGCCGAAGTACTACGCTCAGCTGTACGTCGCGCACGGCTACACCGACGAGACACGCTGGGTGCCCACGCACCTGGTCGACTTCTACCGCTTCTTCCGCGGGGTGGACGGCCGGCGGGTCAAGGCCCTGTGCGACGACCCCGACGTGCAGGCGCGTGCGGTGGTCGACGGCACCACGTTGTACCTGGCGCTCAACAACCAGAGCTACCGCCCCGAGGCCGTGATGCTCAGCGGGGTCGACGCCGAGCGCGTGGTCCTGCGCCGCATGGGCCGGAACACGGACTTCACCGGGTATTACCGCGAGGACGACGTGGCCACGCCCGCGGAGATTGTGCTGGCGGGACGCGAGGCGGTCATGCTGGTGGCCGAGCTGCCCGGTGACGCGTCCGCCGAGGCCCGGCGTGTGGACGAGCGCGTGTGCTACGCCGACCGCATCACCCAGCCCGTCGAAACCGCCACCTTCACCGTCTTGGCGCCGACGGACACGACGATTGACTATGCGCAGCTGCGCATCGGTCTTGAACGCCCGGTGGACGCCGCCAAGACGCCAACCGTCACGCTGAACGGCCAGACGCTGGAGGTGCCGCTGGAAGACTGCGCCGACCGCATGACCAATGAGAAGCAGTACGCGACCACGAAGCTGATCCCGGTAGACCCGGCGCTGCTGAAGGCCCAGAACACCGTCACGGTCCGCTTCAAGGACGGCGACGCGGGGCACGTGGGCACCGTCGTGCTGCGGGCCGCGGTGGCGGTGGAGGAATGACGGCGGCGTGGCAGGGCGTAGACGGTGCAAGGGCGGCGGCCGCCTCCATTGCCTGAAACGCCTGCCGGGCCTCGGGGCCCATCACGCCCGCGCTGCCTCACTCAAGCCCCAGCCCCACCGCAAGGTCCAGCGGCACCGCCACGTCGGCCAGGCCCTCGTAGACATCCAGCTCGAAGGTCAGTTGCGCGGGCTTGGACGACAGCGGGAAGCTCAGCTGCAGGTCGTTCCCCGCCGCGTCGGTGGCCGCGCTGATCCGCGAGCGGTCGTCGTCCAGCTTCACGATGTCCACGTCGAATCCATCCACCCAAAGCGTGAGCGCCGTGCCGGCCCGGGCCGACGGGCGGAAGTCGAACGGCATGTCCGCGACGGCGGCGGCGCCCACGCTCAGGGCCAAGGGCGTCGCCGCCGGCTCGGCGGGGGCGGGCAGGACGGGGCCGGACAGGCTAAAGGCGAGTGCGGACAGGGCGGCGCAGCGGGGGGGGGGCGGCTCATGGGCGTGTCTCGGTGGGGAGAGGGGAGTCAGGCGGACGCGGTTCCGGCTCGATCGGCCGACACGGGGCGGCACCGCGACATGACCCGGCGGATCACCCGCGGGCCGGGTTTACGCCTGCTCCGACAGCTGGTCGGCGGCCACGACCAGCAGCCGATCCATCTCGGCGCGCACCTCGGCCTCGCCGGTGGGCAGGCCGTGTGCCGCCAGATCGGCCCACACCTTGCGCAGCACGTCGTCGTCGCCCGACTCTTCGAAGTCGGCCACCACCACGCTCTTCGCGTAGTCGGCGGCCGCCTCGGGGGTCATACCCATCAGCTCGGCCGCCCAGCCGCCCAGCAGCCGGTTGCGCAGGCTGTGCACCTTGAACTTGTACTCGCTGTCTTGGGCCAGGCGGGTGTCCATGGCTTGGCGGCGTTCGTCGATTCCGGACATCTTGGGCCTTTCGTCAGGGGGTGGGGCGGCGACCGCCCGTATTTTACCGCGAAAGCCGTCGCCAGCCCGGACTGCTTGCGCTGCGAGAGACGGACAGCGACCTTCACGGGTTGGTGCGGCGCTCAGGCCGGCCGCAGGATGCCGTTCAGGAGCGTGATGAGGCGGATGACCCCACGCGGTTCGCCAAGCGTGTGGCCGGGGCGGGGCGTTGGGTGGCAGAGCGGGGTAGGGGGGCACGGCGCCGCGTTTTTCGGGCGAGGTCGCAGTGAGGCGGACGCGGAGCGAAGCAGGGATTTTGTATCGGCGTGGCAATCGATTGCACTACACGAAGGGCTTTGATCGCCTGATCCTTCAGGAACAGAACCGCGGAGCGACGATGTCGCGACCGGTCAATGGTCTGCAAGCGGGTATGATCGGCGGGCCGCCCTGCCGTCGGGCGGCCCGCGCCACGCACCCCGCCTCTTTTGACACACCCCTCTCACCTCCGGGAAGCGACATGAAGATTTACGAACACTGGTTTGGTTCTGGGCGGGTGGCGGCCGCGACCGTGGCCGCCGCCGCGGCGGTGATGCTGGCGGTGCCCGCCGCGGGAGACGTGGTTTTCGACGTCTCCAGCGGCGCCGACGTGAGGGAGCTGGTCAAGGGGCTGGGAGCCAACGGGCCGGCCGTGGCCGGGCGTGGCGGCCTGAGCGTCGACGAGACGGAAGGCGACGACGGGGCCGCGGCGTTCAAGGTCGGAGGGCAGGTGGACGGCTCGCTGTATCCCGACGCCAAGATCGGCGACCTGTTGCTGCCCGGCAGCGGCTTCCAGGGATTTGCCGTGCCCGAGAACGCGTTGGGTACGCCGTGCGTGTTCAGCTACGAGGTCCATCTGGCGCCGGGGCATGGGGTGACGTTCAGCAATGCCCAGCTGCGGCTGCTAGCCGACGCGGGTGGCGACCAGATTGTCGGCTTTGGCGACGGGGGCCAGGCCGACGAGTTTAATCAGTCGGTCATCGTGATCGCTCCCGGTGCCGACCCGGGCGTGACCGGTGAGTGGCAGCGGGTCGAGCACCGCCTGACGCTGCCGGCCCGAGACAAGGCCGGGGCGGCAATCGCGCAGGCGCAGGTGCACCTCAACTTCGGGGCGCTGCCGGGCGCGGTGCCGAGCGCCGAGGTCCTGGTACGCCGGGTTCGGCTGGAAGTGGAAGCAGACCCGGCAGAGCCGGACGAGCCGGAGTGATGGGGACGGGGAGTTGGGCGTCGAACCTGCTCATCGATCCACCCGAGCCGTCATCCGACCGCTCCACCCCCCCCCCCCGCCGGAGTCAGGCCCGGGCCCTGACCCCGGGGTAGTGGGGCGGGTGATGCCTGCGTCGAGCAACGCGATGGATGTGCCTCCGGCAGGGTTTTGATCGCGGGCGGGGACGCCTGTTCCACCGTCGCGCCCAGAGTCGGTGGCGGATTTAATTGAAAGGTTTGCGGTTTACGGTTTACGGGGCGAGCCCGCGGGTCAGGCGGCGCACCGCCGCAGCGGCCGCAGCGCCAATCCGCTGGTGACCAGGGCAAGGGGTCCGACCATCAGCACCAGCCCCGCGGTCGTGCTGCCCGTCGCGTTGCCGGCTTGTGCGGCGACGAGGCCGGCGGCGGGACCGAGGGCGAAGCCCAGCCCGATGAGGGACTCGTGGGCGCTGCCGGCCTTGATGCTGGCGTTGAGCAGGACCATGGCGTGGTAGAGCGCGGCGTAGTAGATCATGCCGCTGGCGACGCCGAAGACGGCCTCGCCCAGCAGCACGCCGGCGGTGGTGGGCGCAAAGAGCGTGACGAACAGCCCGAAGGGCAACGCGACGACGGCCGCGGCGAGCGGGAGCGTTTTGCCGCGCCAGCCGGTGAAGACGCCGAGCACGGCGAAGGTGAGCAGGCGGGCGACGTCGAGGCCGGCGCTGAGCCCCGTGGCGGTTTTCACGCCGTGGCCCAGCTTCGCGAAGATCTCGGGCAGTAGCGGGGCCAACAGAAACAGCATGGCGTAGCTGCCAAGCATGGCCCAGCGGGCGCTGGTCTGCAGGCGGACGTAGCGGGCAAGCGTGGCGGGGTCGGGGCGTTCGGGGTGGTCCAGATCGAGGTGCGCGGGTTCGCTTGGCAGGCCGAACAGCAGCAAGAGGGTGGTGGCGTGGATGGCGACGGCGAGCGCGAAGAGCAGCCGGGGGTCGTGCTCGATCAGCGGGCCGGTGACAAGCAGGGCCAGCGGCACGCTGGCCGCCCAGGCGACGTTGAAGCCGCCGATGGCGCGGATCGCCTGTTTCGGCGTGCGGCCGGCGGTGACGTAGGTTTCGACCACCGGCCACTTCATGCCGCTGAGCAGGCCGACCAGCGGGAAGCCGACCGCGCAGGCCGCGGCGGTGGGCGACAGGCCCAGGGCCGCGTGGGCGACGAGCAGCAACACGGTGAGCAGCGCGAAGAGCCGTCGTTCGCCCAGCTTGTGGGTGAGCGGGTGGGCGCCGGTGGCGCCCGCGGCGTAGCACAGGCCGAAGGCAAGCGCGAGCAGCAGGTTCTGGGTCGTGCTGAAGCCCAGGCGGTCGTGGGTGAAAAAGTAGATCCCGCGTTCGAGCAGAACGGTGGCGAAGCTCTCGGTGAAGGTGAGCGTCAGGATGAGGGTTGTGGTGCGGCGCGTCATGGGTGGGCTTCGCGTGAGACGACGCTTAGCAGGTGTTAGGCGCTAGGTCCTAGGTTTTAGGAAGGGCGCTGACGCGTTGGGGGTTGCGTGGATGGGAGGGCGAGCCTTTGGGTGAGCCCGGGGGCCCATGCGACACGCGGCTCGCCAGAGGCTCGCCCTGCCGCACAACTTCGCCCGCCGCTTGCGTCCGGCTAAGACCTAGGACCTAACACCTCACACCTCGCCGGGAGCGCTCTATCCCGACGTCAATGCAAGCGACTCACCGCACCTCGCGCGCCATCGCCCGGCGGATATCCCGCTCGGCTTCCTGCTTCTTGATGTCCTGCCGCTTGTCGAACATCTTCTTGCCGATACCCAGGCCGATCTCGACCTTGCACATGCCATTCTTGAAGTACATGGCCAGGGGCACGATGGTGACGCCCTTGGCGGTCGTCTTGCCGTAGAGGGTTTTGACCTCGCGTTTGTGCGCGAGCAGTTGGCGGATTCGCTTGGGCTGGTGCTGGTGCACGCCGGCCTGGGCATAGGGGCCGATGTCGACGTTGATGAGGTCCATGCCCATGTTGTTGGGGTTGATGGCGACGTAGCCCTCGGCCAGGGAGACGTGGCCGTGGCGGATGCTTTTGACCTCGCTGCCCATGAGCTTGACGCCGCACTCGAGGGTGTCGGTGATGTCGTAGTCGTACCGCGCGCGCCGGTTCTCGATGCGGGGGCTGAAGTTGCGGGGTGGCTTCTTGCGTTTGGCCATGGGGGTGCTGGGGGCGCGGGCGGGCGGGGCGTGGTCGAGCGTGAGACTGCGCTGAGCAGGTACTAGGTGTTAGGTCCTAGGTGTTAGGAAGAGCGCTGACGCGGATGCCGGGCGCCATGAGGACGCGGCGTTTCGCTTGCGTCCGGCTAACACCTAGGACCTAACACCTAACACCTCGCCGGGAGCGCTCTCACGCCCGACGGTCTCTCCAACGCGCACCACCCAAGCCACTCAAGCCTTCGCGTAGGCCCCACCCTTCTTGGTGATCCGCTTGTTGGCGGCGAGGTGGTCGGCGATCATCAGCAGGCTCTCAATGCCCTCGGGGACGCCGGCGGCCTCGGCGAGCTGGTCGATGGTCTGGGGTTCGTCGCCGAGCGCGGCGACGAGCTTCGCCTGGAGTTTCAGCACGGTGGCGGCGGCCTTCTTGCCCGCCTCGACGCCGGGCTGGTGGTAGGCGTTGACGTTGATGAGGGTGGCGTAAAGGCCGACGGCCCGCTCGTAGAGCGCGATGAGGGCGCCGATGGTGCGGGCGTCGATCTTCTCGACGGTGATCGTCATGCTGCCGCGGCCGTTCTCCCACAGCGCGGTGCGGGTGCCCTGGAAGAAGCCGTGCAGGTAGTCGCCGGCGGTGACGGTGCCGTCTTGCTCGGGCTCGACGTCGATGACCGGGTCTTTGCCGGGTTTGAGGGTGTCCTGTTGGGCGACAATGAAGGTGGCGAAGAAGTTGTTGATGCCGTCGCGCAGCTGCTGCACGTAGGCGTGCTGGTCGGTGCTGCCCTTGTTGCCGTAGACGGCGATGCCCTGGTGCACGACATTGCCGTCCAGATCATGACTCTTGCCCAAACTTTCCATGACCAGCTGCTGCAGGTAGCGGCTGAAGAGCAGCAGACGGTCCTTGTAGGGCAGCACGACCATGTCGGCCTCGCCCTTGCCCTTGGTGGCGTGGTACCACATGAGCGCGAGCAGGGCGGCGGGGTTCTTGCTGGTCTGGGTCTTGCGGGTGACCTCGTCCATCTTGGCCGCGCCGTTGAGGAACGACGAGATGTCGAGGCCTTGCAGCGCCATGGGCACGAGGCCGACCGTGGCGGTGACGCTGGTGCGGCCGCCGACCCAGTCCCACATCGGGAACGTTTTGACCCAGCCTTCGGACTGGGCGAGCTGGTGCAGCTTGCTGCCGTCGCCGGTGATGGCGACGGCTTGTTTGGACAGGTCCAGGTCGCGGTCGGCGAAGGCTTTTTTGGCCTCGATCATGCCGTTGCGGGGCTCGGGGGTGCCGCCGGACTTGCTGATGACCAGCACGAGGGTGGACTTCATCTTCGCGCCCAGGCCGTCCAGCACGCGGCGGATGCCGTCCGAATCGGTGTTGTCGATGAAGTGCATCTTCATCTTGTCGCGGGCGCGCTGACCGCCGAGTGCGTCGCTGATGAACTGTGGGCCGAGTGCGCTGCCGCCGATGCCGATGCTGAGCACGTCGGTGTAGCGGGGCGCCTGCGGGGGGGTGATGTCTTTGCCGTGCACCTTCGCGGCGAAGGCTTTGACGTCGTCGAGGGTGTCGTGGATGGCCTTGATGAGGTCGTGCTCGGGGGCCAGGCCCGGGGCCCGCAGCCAGTAGTGGCCGACCATGCGGTCTTCGTCGGGGTTGGCGATGGCGCCGCCTTCGAGCTCTTCCATCTTCTGATAGGCCTTCTGCATGGCGGGCTCCATGCGCTTGAGGAAGACCGGCTCGAAGGGGATGCGTGAGATGTCGAGGGTGAGGTTGAGCCCGGGCGCTTTGCAGAGGTGCTTCTTGTAGCGCGCGTAGAGCTCGGCGGGGGAGAGGTCAAAGGGGGTGGCGTCGGGCATCGTTTGTCTTTGCGGGTTGAGGGGGTTGGCGTTGGCGGGCGCGAGAGCGCTGCGGGCAGGGTGTGAGCTGTGAGGTCCTGGGTGTGAGGAAATCTCACGTGGGTGCGGGGGGGGGGTAGAAAGCGGCGTGGGTTCGAGGGTATGCGGGGGATCGGTACGCCGCGTCAGACTTAAGTTTCGTCATTTGACATTCGAGTTTCGTCATTGCCGCGCTAGCGGCCGTCGTCCTGCGTGTCGTCGGGCCAGACGGTGAGGGGGGTGAGCAGATTGGCCTTGGGGTCGTAGAGCTCGGCCAGCACGACGGCACGGGCGTCGTCGGGGGTGAGCAGGGCGCCCACGGGGAAGGGCTCGGCGTAGCGGTTGACCCACTTTGGCAGGGCGACGGTGTTGCCCGGGCCAACGGCGATCACGGGCACGATGTTCACGTACTGCCGGTTGAGCCAGAGCTGCTGGTCGCGGTAGACGCGGGCGGTGCGGTTGAGCAGGGCCAGCAACGTGCCGCGGCGCTCGACGGCGATGTCGAGGTCGGGGCCGCGCTCGGCATCGGCGGGGTAGGCGAGGCTGGCCAGGGCGCGGCGCTCGTCGCGGGCGGCGACCGACTCGGGGGCTCGGCAGGCGGGCAGGACCAGAGCGAGGGCAAGCAGAGGTGTAAGCACGCCGGTGAGCATCCGAGCCGCGGGCGGACGCCGGCGCGGATCGGGGGGCGGGGGGAGGCGGCGGGCGTTGGGGGGGGAACCTTCCATGGTCTGTTTATGATGGCGGTTATGAACGTGGCAAGCAAACCGCCGACCGGCTCGACCGGCCCGCCAACGGACCTCGCGCCGCCGCTGCAAATCGGCGGTGTGGCGGTGGATGCGCCTTTTTATCAGGCCGGGCTGGCCGGCTATTCGGACGGGGCGATGCGGATCGTGGCCCGCGAGCACGGCTGCCCGTACTGCATCACCGAGGCGATGCTGGACAAGTTCCTGGTCGACGGCGGCAAGGGGCTGAAGATCGCGGAGCTGACGGGCGAGGACCACCCGATCTGCGGGCAGCTGATGGGCAGCCACCCGGCGGACATCGCGGCGGGGGCGGGCATCCTGGCGGGCATGGGCTACGACGTGGTGGACGTGAACCTGGCCTGCCCGGTGAAGAAGATCAAAAAGAAATGCCGCGGCGGGCACCTGCTCAGTGTGCCCGAAGAGGCGGTGGCGATTCTGGAGGCGGTGCGCGAGGCGATGGACAAGCGGCCGGGCGGCGGGCCGCCTTTGACGGTGAAGCTGCGCCGGGCCTACGACGACACGCCGGAGATGGCGGCGAACTTCCGGGCTGTTTTTGAGGCGGCGATGGAGCTGGGCTACGCCGGGGCGACGGTGCACTGCCGCACGGTGCAGCAGAAGTACATCGGCCGCGGGCGGTGGCCGTTTCTGCGCGAGCTGACGGATGGATACGGCGCGGAAGCGAAGCGGCGCGGGTTCGTGATCGGCGGCAGCGGGGACATCTGGACGGCCCCGGACATCTTCGCGATGCTGGACCAGACGGGCGTGGACTGGGTGAGCGTGGCGCGGGGCTGCATCGGCAACCCGTGGATCTTCGTGCAGGCGCGGGCCCTGATGGCGGCGCGGGCGGGCGGCAAGGCCGAGCCGCCGCGTCCGCCGACGGTGTTCGAGCAGCGCGACGTGCTGCTGCGGCACTTCGAGTTGAGCGTGTCGCTGCACGGCGAGATCATGGCGTCGCGGATGATGCGGAAGTTTGGCATCAAGTTCAGCCGGCATCATGCGGACGCGGCGGAGCTGAAGAAGGCGTTCATCGCGGTGCAGACGACACGCGACTGGCGGGCGGTGCTGGACGGGTTCTACGCGGCCGACGGGCCGGGCGTGGACGCAGGGCTGACCGCCGAGGCGCTGCGCGATCTGGAGATCGGCGACCCGTCGCGCAAGGTGCTGCCGTATGCGGTGGAGGACGCGGACGAGACGTGCGTGCCGCTGGGGGCGGAGGCGTGAAGAGCGTGAACGCAGGCGTGAACAACGAAAAAAAGAGGCCGCCTGCCCGACCGGCGTGGCGGCGGGGGTTGAAGTGGCTGGCCGCGGCGGCGGTGCTGCTCGTGGCGGGCTTCACGGGTCTGCTGTGGTGGGGGCAGGAGTTTCTGTTCTTCCCCGGGGCCTACGTGGCGCACCGGGTGGACCCGAACCCACCGCCGGGCGCGGTGGTGTGGGAGCGGGACGTCGACGGGGTGACGGTGGACGCGTGGCTGCTGCTCGGCAAGGGGTCTACGGCCGAGACGCCGGGCCCGGCGGCGGTCTTCTTCCACGGCAACGGCGAGCTGATCAACATCTGGGCGGGGGAGATGAGCTGGTACACCGAGCGGGGCTACACGGTGCTTCTGCCCGAGTACCGCGGGTACGGCCGTTCGGACGGGGCGCCGTCGCAGGCGGCGATCGTCGACGACGCGACGCACTTCTTCGACCGGCTGGTCGCGCTGCCCGCGGTGGACGCGTCGCGGGTGGTGCTGCACGGGCGCTCGCTGGGGGGCGGGGTGGCGGCGCAGGTGGCGGCGCTTCGCCCGGCGGCGGCGCTGGTGCTTGCGTCCACGTTCTCCAGCGGGTCGGCGATGGCCCGCGGGGTGCTGCCGTTCGCGGCGGGCTTCATGATCCGTCACCCCTTCGAGACCGAAGCCGCGCTGAAAACGTTCGACGGGCCGACGCTGATCCTGCACGGCGACCGGGACGGCATGTCGCCCGATCACGCCCGCCGCAACGCCGCGGCGGCCCGGGACGCGACGCTGGTGATCTACCCCGGCGTCGGGCACAACGACATGCCCTCGGGGCACGGCAGCTGGGACGACATCCTGCCGTTTCTGGACCGGGCGGGGCTGCCGTGGCGCGTGGGTGGCGAATGGGAGGAAGGCGGTGGGTAGCCGCCGCGTTTCGTTTGCGTCACCTCTCGGGTCGGGTAGGCTGGGTCGGCAATTCACATACTTAAGCTGAGGAAATCAACGCCGTGAACGCCACGCCCCCCGAAGCCACCTGGGATTCGCTGATCGCCAACTTCACCTGCCCGGACTGGTTCCGCGACGCGAAGTTTGGGGTGTGGTCGCACTGGGGGCCGCAGGCGGTGCCGGGGCAGGGCGACTGGTACGCCCGCTACATGTATCAGGAGGGCACGCCGGCCTACCGCTACCACTGCCGGACATACGGTCACCCGTCGCAGGTGGGCTACAAGGACATCATCAAGCGGTTCACGGCGGAGAAGTTCGACGCCGAGGCGTTGGTGGGTCTGTACGCGGACAATGGGGCGAAGTACTTCGTGGGGCAGGCGGCGCACTGCGACAACTTCGATAACTTCGACAGCAAGCACCACCGCTGGAACAGCGTGAACTTCGGACCCAAACGCGACCTGCTGGGTGAGTTCGCGGAGGCGACGCGGGGCCGTGGGCTGAAGTTTGGTTTCAGCGAGCATTTGGCGTGGAGCTACAGCTGGTTCAACTTGAACAAGCAAGCGGACACGACGGGGCCCTGCGCGGGGGTGCCCTACGACGGGGTGGACCCGGCGAACCAGGACCTGTACTTCGAGCCGCACGACGACCGGTCGAGCCAGTACCCCGTGAACCCGTCGCCGGCCTTCGTGCAGAACTGGTTCGACCGGATGGCGGACGCGATCAACCAGCACGCGCCGGATTTGTTCTACACCGACGGCGGCATCCCGTTCGGGCAGACGGGGCTGGAGCTGATGCGGCACTTCTACGCGCAGAGCGCGGAGGGCGTCTACACCTACAAAGACGTGAACGGCCGCCGCGGGGTGGACCTGAACATCGGCACGTGGAAGCCGGGGGCGGGCGTGGAGGATCTCGAACACGGCGTGCTGGGCGGCATCGAGCCTGTGCCCTGGCAGACCGACACCAGCAGCGGGCCGTGGTATTGGAACCCGCAGGCGGCGTATAAGACGCCGGCCCAGATCGTGCACATGCTGGCGGACATCGTGAGCAAAAACGGCAACCTGCTGCTGAACTACACGCAGCGTCCCGACGGCAGCCTGGACGACGAGACGACGTGGACCGTGAAGTCGGTCGGGGCGTGGCTCAAGGTCAACGGCGAGGCGATCTACGGCACGCGGCCGTGGACCTGCTTTGGCGAGGGCGAAGCGGGCTTCCGCGCGGGGGAGATGGGGCTGAACGAACCCGTGTCGTTCGGGCCCGGGGACCTCCGGTTCACCACGAAGGACGGCGTGCTGTACGCGATTGCGCTGGGGCGGCCGGGCAGCGGAGAGCGCTGGACGATCCGGTCGCTGGGCGGGAAGCCGGTGACGCGGGTGGAGCTGCTTGGGCACGACGGTCCGCTGGAGTTCCACGCCGAACCGGACGCGTTGGGAGTGATCCCGCCGGCGGGGATGAAGGGGGATCTGGCGTGGGCGCTGAGGATCACCGGGGCGGTGTAGCGATGGGGCGGTTCGGCGGAAACCCGCGTCGGGCCGGGGCGGGCTCCGCCGAGCTTGCGCACGCCCCGACCCGACGCGGGTCACAGCGGCGAACCGCACCCGGGCACTTCTGGGTGGCATGGCCGCGTGCGGCCGTGGTGTTTTCTGGGCCGGGTTGGGGCGGTGGCGTGCGGCGTGCGGTTGCACGGGTGCCTGGGGGGGCTCGGGCGAAAGAACACCGCACGGCCGCACGCGGCCATGGCACCCCGGGGCCCGGATTTGTCCGCGGCGGATGGCTCCCCCTCGGAAGGCGGACGTCCGCCCGCGGCGGTCGAGAAGGCACCCGCAACCGGCTGCTTTGAGCCGGATGCGGGTGGCGCCGAGCCGCCACCCGCCCCGGCGGGCGTTTCCGCCGAGCCGCCCGCTTATGGGACAGCGCGCCATTCGTGCGGGTCGTGCGGGACCAGGGGCCGATGAGCAGGGTTCCAGCCGCGGGTCCTGTGGGCCTGTGGCGCGTCTCGCCCCGACCAAGCCTGCCCCGAGAAAGCCCCATGCCGAGCCCCGCCGTCTCGCCGCTGACCGTTCTGCCCACCGCCGCGCTGCTGGCCGCGGCGGGGCTGCTGCCCGCCTCCGCCGCGGCGGGGGTCTACATCGAAGGCGCGATTGGCTTCCCCAGCACGTCGGCCGAGACGCTGTTTGAGGGCGACGACTCGGGGCAGCCGGACTTTGAAGCGGACTTTGACACGAGCAACGTGTTCTACGGCGCGGTGGGCATCGACGGGGGCCTGTTCCGCAGCGAGCTGGAGTTGAGCTTCCGTGACTCGGACATCGAGAACTTCCGCACGTCCGGCGGCGGCCCGGCGGCGGGCTCGGGCTCGTTCGACAGCGTGGCGCTGATGAGCAACCTGTACCTGGACCTGCCGCTGCCGGCGACCGGCTTCAGCGTGTGGGCGGGCGGGGGGGTGGGCGTGGTGCAGTTCGAAGGCAACATCGACAGCGTGGGATCGCTGGACGACTCGGACTTCGAAGACGCGGAGTACGGCTTTGCGTACCAGCTGCGGGCGGGCGTGACCTACGACCTGACCCGCAACCTGTCGGTGAACGCGGGCTACCGCTACTGGCACGCGGGCGAGGTGGACTTTGAGAACGTGCGTCTGGACGAGACGGAGCTGCACACGATCGACATCGGCTTGCGGCTGACGTTTTGAGGCCGCGGGCGCGGCCGGAGCGTGTTGCGGGTTGCGGCTTCAACGCGTGCGCTTCTGCGCCTCGGGTGCGGTCGATGTCGCGCAACGCGAAGGACCTGCCTCCGGCAGGACGGTGATAACGGACGGGGACGCCCGTTCCACTTTCGCGCCACGGGCCGGGATTCAGGTGGATTGAATCGATCGGATCACGGATCACGGATCACGGATCACGGATCACGGATCACGGTCCTACTTCTTCCCCACCATCACCCGCAGACGCGGCGCGTCGGAGAGGGCTTCGACCAGGGCGTTGACGTCGCCGCGAGCAATCTTGCCGGCTTTGGTCATGCGGCCGTGCGCTTCGAGGGTGAGCCGCGCGACGCGGTCGTCGGTCCGCACGTGCAGGGTGGCTTCTTGATTCAGCGAGGTGCTGAGGCTCTGGCGGTACTTGTGGTACAGCAGCCGGCGGTCGGTGACCACGATGCCGCCCAGCCCGGCGTCGGAGCTGGTCATGTCGGCATCGCGGAGATAAACCAGGAACTTTTCGCCGCGTTCGAAGCGGCACCAGGCCTCGAGACGCTGGCGGGTCCGCTCGGGTATGGCCAGCCAGGCGTTGCTGCCCAGGCCGTCGATGTCGGCCTTGAGCTTCTCGCACGCGGGGTCGCAGAAGCCGTTGATCCGCTCGAGCCACTTGAGCGCGACCTCGCCGTGCGGGATCTGCACCTCGACGATTTCGGTGCCGTCATCGTGGTGAGTGGCTTTGCACTCCAGCGCGTTGTTGGTATGCCCCTCGGCGGCGTAGTAGATCAGCGGCACGTCGAAGGGCTCGGTCACGCCCTCGAGCCGCGCGATGGCGTCGATGAGGGTGAAGGGCGAGAACTTGGAACCGACGTCCTGCTCGTAGTGCATCTCCACCGACCGGGCCCGCGTGGTGTTGTCGGTCGTCCGGTTCTTGACGATCACCGGCCGCGCGGTGAGTCGCTTGCTATCGCCTGAGTAGGCGCAGCGCCTGGGGATGGAGACCTGAAAGCGGCGGTCACGCAGCCAGCGGACATCGAAGGCGAAGTGCACGCCGTGGGTGTCGACCTGGCGGACGACAAGGTAGGGGCGATCGGGCGGGCGGCAGGGGTTGTCGGGGTAGTCATCGAAATCGACGGCGGGATCGGAAGAAGGGGGCACGTCGGGGCGTTCGCCGACGGGAGGGGATACCGGGGAGGCCGGACGCCCGAGCGCCGGCATGCCCATGATGGTGTCACCGGTTTCGGCAGCGTCGGCGGCGACGGTCTTTGGGCGGCGGGGCGGCGGGGCCGGGGCCGCCATGGCGAGGGCCGCGTTTTCGATTTCGTCCTCGCTCCAGCGGTGGCCCAACTCTTCGCTGGCCATCTGGGCGATCTGCATCTCCAACAGCTCTTCGGCGTCGGGCACCACGAAACGGGCCTGGCACTTGCTGCAGCGGGCGCGACGCCCGGCGGCCGACTCGGGGACGATCAGGTCGGCATCGCACTCGGGGCAGTGGAGGGTGATTCGACTCATGAGATATGTTCTGCTTTCTTTAAACGTGGTCGCGGGGTGCCCGCCGATTGAGAAACGTGAAAACCGAAACCGCGGGGCGGCCGCTGAGCGGGTCCGTCCCGGTTAACTGTACGCTCACACGGTGAAGCCGCCAAATAGGATGAGCCCCAAGTTCATCGGTTTCGCGGGTCGCCGGCGGGTCGCCGCGGGTCGTCGCGGGTCGTCAGGAGCCCGCACCATCGACAGGATTGCCGCACCCGACCACCGGGTGGGGCGTTTCGCGTGCGGTCAGCCCCGACGCCGCCTGCGTGACGCTCCGTGCCCCCGGGCCCCGTGCGAACCCGGCGGCCCCGGTGGTCGGGCCTTTTCCGGCACCCGGCGACGCTCAGACACGTGGTCGGTCGGCGCCGCAGCGGGTTTTCGCAGGAGAATACGGGAAACGGGAAGCCATCTTCGGACGTTCCAGCCGACCGGACGGCCGCCACGCCCGTCCGCCGGGCCCGCGAAGCTGCCTCAGGTGGTGTAGTCGGCGTTGATCGCGATGTAGTCGCGGCTGAGGTCGCACCCCCACCAGGCGCAGCAGGCCTTGCCCAGCCGCAGGTCGATCGCGAGCTGCACGTCGTCTTTCCGCATCGAGGCGGAGAGCTTCGCCTCGAAGGCGGCGGTCATGGGCACCGGCACGCCGTCACGGAAGACCGGCTCGCCGTTGACCGCGATCCGCAGGCGGTCGGGGTTCAGCGCGGCGCCCGACTTGCCGGCGGCCATGGCGATGCGTCCCCAGTTGGGGTCGGCGCCGTGCACGGCGGTCTTGACCAGCGGGCTTTCGGCGACGGCCCGGCCGACCCGGTCGGCGTCGCGCACGGACTTGGCGCCCGAGACCGCCACGCGGAAGACGCGGGTGGCGCCCTCGCCGTCGCGGACGATGCGCTCGGCGAGCTCGGCGCAGAGGTCGGTCAGCGCGTCGCGGAACTGCCGGTAGGGCGTCGTCGTGACCGAGTCGATGGGGCGGGCCCCCGCAGCGCCGTTGGCGAGCAGGTAGACGGTGTCGCTGGTGGACGTGTCGGTGTCGACGCTGATGCGGTTGAAGCTGGCGGCGGCGGCGTGCTTGAGCGCCGACCGCAGCTGCGGTGGGCTGATCGCGGCGTCGGTGGTGATGAAGCCGAGCATGGTGGCCATGCTGGGCGCGATCATGCCGCTGCCCTTGGCGATGCCGCCGAGGGTGACGGTGCGTTTTCCGGACCGAAAGGTGCGGACCGCGGACTTGGCGATGAGGTCGGTGGTGAGAATCGCCTGCGCGGCGGCGGCGTCGGCGCGGGGGCCCGCGGCGAGCGATTCGGCGAGCGCGGGCACGGCGCCGGTGATCTTGTTGATCGGCAGGGCGCGGCCGATGATGCCCGTGGACGCCGGCAGCACGTCCGCGGGTCGGCAGCCGAGCGCTGCTGCCGCCGCGGCACACATGGCCCGGGCGTCGGCGAGGCCGCGCGGACCCGTGGCAACGTTCGAGTTGCCGCTGTTGCAGAGGATCGCCCGGGCGCTGCCGCCGCGGAGGTGGTCTTTGCCGATGATCACGGGCGCGCCGAGCACCCGGTTGGTCGTGAACACCCCGGCCGCGGCGCACGGGCCGTCCGCGGCGATGAGCGCCAGGTCGGGCTTGCCGCTGGCCTTGATGCCGGCGGTGGCGGCGGCGGCGCGGAAGCCGGAGGGGGCCGTCAGGGAGTGCTTCGGGTTCTCAGGGGTGTGGGGCGGCATGGGAGGGGAGAGGGCGCCAGGAAAAAGGCAAAAGTAGAAAGTTGAAAATGTAAAGAGGCTTTGTGGAGTGCGATCTTCGGCCGCATCGCAGACGGTGAACGCATGCGGTTTGGTCAGTTTAAGGCGTGGGGCGCTGGGTTGAATGCGGCGAAGCCGCGCGGGCGTTATTAGATCGTCGAATGGAGAGCGGCGGGGTGTCAATTCAACCTCCCGGGGTTCGGGGGCGGAGCCCCCGAGCCGACCGGAAGGTCCGGTCGCGTCGGCTTTGCGGCGCGATCGGGGCGCCCCGGGCGGCCGTCGGCGTCGGCATCTTCCCGGCGGTAGAATCAAGGGGAAATCCACCCGCCCCCTAAAGCAAGGACCCCCGCCAATGCCGATCGCCGACTACGCCACTTACAAGAAGATGCTGGAGAACGCTTACAAGAACAAGTTCGCTTATCCCGCGATCAACGTGACGAGCATGGCGACCGCCAACGCGGCCCTGCTGGCGTTCAAAGAATCGGACTGTGACGGCATGCTGCAGGTTTCGACCGGCGGCGGCAAGTTCGCGGCGGGCCAGTGCTGCGGCGACATGGTGCTGGGTGCGATCTCGATCGCCGAACACGTGCACCGCGTGGCGGCGACGCTGAAGGTCAACATCGTGCTGCACACCGACCACTGCCCGCCCGACGCGGTGGACACGTTCATGATCCCGCTCATCGAAGAGTCCGAGCGCCGCGTCAAGGAAGGCAAGCTGCCGCTGTACCAGTCGCACATGCTCGACGCCAGCGGCCTGCCGCTGGAAGAAAACCTCGCCCTCAGCGTGCCGGTGTTTGAACGCATGGCGAAGATCGGTCAGGTCATCGAGATCGAGGCTGGCGTGGTGGGCGGTGAAGAAGACGGCGCGGCGGGCAGCGAGGACACGCCCGACGAAGACCTGTACACCACGCCTGCCGACATGGTGCGGGTCTACGAGGCGATGAGCAAGGTTGATGGCACATACATGTTCGCGGCGACCTTCGGCAACGTGCACGGGGCGTACAAGCCCGGCGCGGTGAAGCTGAAGCCGGGGCTTCTCAAGGAAGGCCAGGACGCGATCAAGGCGAAGTTTGGCGCCGATGCCAAGTTCTACCTGGTGTTCCATGGCGGGTCGGGCAGCGAGAAGCACGAGATCGAGGAGACGCTGGGCTACGGCGTCATCAAGATGAACGTGGATACCGACTGCCAGTACGCGTTCACGCGGCCGGTCGCGGACCACATCATCAGCAACTACAACGAGGTGCTGAAGATCGACGGCGAGGTGGGCAACAAGAAAAAGTACGACCCGCGGGCGTACATGAAGGCCGGCGAGCGCGGCATGGCCGACCGTGTGAAGGAGGCCTGCGACGACCTGCACGCGACAGGCAAGAGCCTCTGAGTCGGCCATGCGGGGCCGCCGGCACCGCCCGACCCGATGACGCGAGTCTGAGGGACGGGACGTTCGGAAACTGAACTGACCCCGCGGTGTGGCCGTGGGGTTTTTTCGTGGATGGAAGTGGTCAAGGGGCCAAGGGGTGGGGCTCCGGGTGCCACGGCCCTTCAGGGTCGTACGGATTTAGTGCGACTCGGCACGACCGTAAACGGTCATGGCACCCGAAAGACTGAGCCTTCGCGCGACGTGGTGGGCCTGCGTAGACCTCGACGCATGTTCTGGAAACGCAGGGCAGCCGGTGACGCTTCCGACCCGGAAGCCGACGCGTGAGTTCGCCGCTGTGACGGGTTGCGGGCGGGGGCGGATCGCGGAGGCTGGGCGTAGCCATCCGCCCCCGCCCGCAATCCGTTTCCGCCGAATCACGCGCTCTGCGGGCCGACCGGCACGGGGGGCGTCTTGTGCATGCGCTTGCGCAGCTTCGCGCAGGGCTGCTCGACGGCGTAGTACATGGCAATGGCGTAGGCGAAGGAGAGCACGCTGCAGACGGCGAAGCGAACGGGCAGGCTCCACTCGGGTTGGATGAGCTCGAATAGCGACCAGAGACCGAGGTGGATCAGGTACAGCGTGTACGACAGCGCCCCGATGTACCGCAGCCACCCCCAGCTGAGCCACGAGAACAGCGGGGTTTTGTGGTCGATCACGGCCAGGTAAAACAGCGGCAGCAGCGCCACGCCCTGAATGGTGTAGCGCCAGGTCTCGCGGAAGGCCTCGCCCTTGAAGACGAACGTCGCGGCCGTGGCCCCGAGCGCGACCACCAGCAGCAGCCCCTTGAGCAGCGGGCCCAGGCGGAAGGGTTTGTCCAGAAACGGGTTGCCCCATAGCGCCAGCACGCAGCCGTACATGATGCTGTCCAGCCGGGCGAAGGTGCCGTAGTACACGCGGACGTGTCCGGCGTCGGTGTGGTGGATGAGGTGCATCCGCCAGAGCAGGCCCATGACGCAGGTGCCCAGCAGTACCAGCGCGATCTTGCCGCGGGTGAGGCGGGGCATGAGCGCCATCATGAGCAGCGGGAAGCCCATGTAGAAGTGCTCTTCGATGGCGAGCGACCAGTAGACGCCGGTTCCCAGGGGGCGGGGCATCGACGCGATCGCGCCGGCGGCCAGGTCGGCGCCGTCGGGCGAGATGATCTTGAGGTAGTTGGTGAGGAAGAACACCTGGTACAGCACGGCCTTCCAGCTGAACATGCCCACGGCTTCGAAGATGAACGAGAAGCTCATCAGCACCGCCATGGTGATGTACATGGGCGGGAAGATGCGCAGCGTCCGCCGCAGGTAGAAGGCCCAGAGGTCGATGCGGCGGGTCTTGGTGTACTCCTTCCGCATCAGCGTGGTGATGAGGTAGCCGCTGAGGAAGAAGAAGACGGTGACGCCGTAGCCGCCGGGCACGAGGTGGTCGAAGCCGAAGTGCGCGACCATCACAATCAGCACCGCGCAGGCGCGGATGCCGTCGAGCGAGGGGATGTGGAAGGCGCCGCCGCGCTCGGCAAGCGGGCGGGGGTCGTAGCCCGCGGGGGTGGGAGCGGTGAGAGGGGGCGCGGCGGGGGCGTTCGCGGACACGGGGGCTTTCCTGCGGGTTGGGCCCGGGCTGCGTGGGGCGGCCGGGCGAGACGCTGTGGCTTATGTCGGTCCGATGCCGGCCGCGGGTTGGCGTTGCCGGTGGGGGCAGCCCCCCGGGCGGAGCAGCCCCGGGTTATCGGCCCGTGGCCACCGGCGTGTGCATGCGTCACTGCAGGTCCGCCGCCGGGGGCAAGTTGTACAGCCCCCACCGCGACCGCCGGAGGCACGTGGGGGCCAGGCGCACATTGACGGGGGTGATCGTCACGGCGGCCTGCCGGGCCGCACGCGGCCGTGCGTGAAACGGTACGGGGAGTCCCCTATCGTGTAGGGGCCCGAACCCGGGACCGGACCGCGGCCCCGCTTCTTTCTTTGCGAGAACTTTGATGCGACGCACACGCCCCCTGCCATCCCTGCTCCCGGCCCTGCTGCTGCTTGCGGGCCTGCTGCCGCTCGCCGGCTGCTCGACCAACCCGGCCACCGGCAAGCTGCAGTTCAACGTCATCGGTGAGGCCAAAGAGATCGCCCTGGGCGTCGAGGCGCAGCCGCAATTCATCAACCAGAACGGCGGGACCATCCCGTCAACCCGGCTGGTGAACTACGTGACGACGCTGGGCCACCGCCTGGCGGAGGTCAGCGAGCGTCCGCAACTGCCCTGGGAGTTTCACGTGCTGGACTCGGCGCAGATCAACGCGTTTGCCCTGCCCGGCGGCAAGGTGTTCATCACCCGAGGCCTGCTCTCGAAAATGACGAACGAGTCCCAGCTGGCCGGGGTGCTGGGGCACGAAATCGGCCACGTGACCGCCCAGCACGTCAGCACCCGCATGTCGCGGGCCATCGGCCTGCAGGTGGGCCTGATTGCCGTGGGCGCCGCGGCGTCGGTAAGCAACGAGAAGTGGCTCCAGGTGCTGGGGGTGGGCGGATCGGTGGCGGGGGGCGCTTACCTGCTGAAGTTTGGCCGCGATCAGGAGAGCCAGTCCGACGAACTGGGCGTCCGCTACATGACGCGGCTGGGCTACGACCCGCGCGGGCAGGTCGAGGTGATGCAGATTTTGAAAGAAGCCTCGGGAGGCGGGCAGGGCAGCGAGTTCTTCGCCACCCACCCCTTGCCCGACACGCGGATCAAGCGGCTGAACAAGCACATCGATGAGCACTACGCCGACGACATCGCGCGGTACCGCATGAAGGTCGGACGCGAGGACTTCCAGCGTTACGTGCTGGACGAGCTGGCCCGGCTGCCGCCGGCTCGGGCGGGGAACGCGAAGCAGTGATCCGTAGACCGTGATCCGTGATCCGACACCTGCCTCCGACCGGTTTGGCGGGACACGCAACACGCAACACGCATCACGATCCGCTCCTACGCTCCCGCCATGCCCACCGCTTCGCCCCCGCCCGATGCGCCGCCCCCCGCCTGGGATGCCGGCCGTCTGAACGACCCCCACGCGCAGGCTGACAAGGCGGCGCGGGTGGAGGAGATGTTCACGGCCATCGCGCCGTCGTACGACCTGAACAACCGGGTGCACTCGTTCGGCCGCGACCAGGCGTGGCGGCGGGCGACGGTGCGGCTCGCCGACCTGCGGAAGGGCGACCGCGTGGCAGACGTGGCCTGCGGGACCGGCGACCTGACCCTGGCGTTTGCCGACGGGCTTGCAGCGGCCGGGGGCGGGCCGCCGGTCATCGGGGTGGATTTCACCTACGCGATGCTGCCGATCGCGCAGCGAAAAGCGAGCGGCACACGTCGCGATGACCCGGCCCGTTTCGTGCACGGCGACGCGCTGGCCCTGCCGCTGTCCGATGCCAGCGTGGACGTGCTGTCGATCGCCTTCGGCATCCGCAACGTGAGCGACCCCGCGGCGGCACTGGCCGAGTTCGCCCGGGTGCTGCGTCCCGGCGGACGGCTGCTGATCCTGGAGTTCACGGTGCCGCGGAACCCGGTCATGCGGCTGGGCTACCGCTTCTACTGCGGGTGGCTGATGCCGCGGACCGCGACGCTGATCAGCGGCGACCGCAGCGGGGCCTACCGCTACCTGCCGCGCAGCGTCAGCACCTTCGCGTCGGCGGCCGATCTGCGGGGCATGATGACCCGGGCGGGTTTTGGCGAAGTCGCCTCGTCGAGGCTCACCTTCGGGATCGCAGCCTGCCACATCGGGGTCAGGGCGGGGTAGTTCAAACGTTTTCCGGATATAAGGTTACCGTGATTTTCCGAGAATCCACCGCGTGGGTGAGGTCCGACGCGGCCTTAAATGAGTTTGGATCACCCCGTTTATCGGAGTAAGCTGTCCGACCCGGCTTCTGTACTGGCCGGGCCTTTTCTTGTGATGTCGTTCAATCCCGGAGTTTGTTTTTGAATACCTCGACCCCCGCCACCCTTGCCGCCGGCCTGATGATTTCCGCGGCGCTGACTTCGGGTGCAAACGCCACCTCGGTCCGCGTTGACACCAGTCTGGGCGACGTGGTGATTGATCTGCTGGAAGAGGCCACCCCGCTGACGGTCGAGAACTTTCTGGGCTACGTCAAACGCGGCGATTACGACGGCACGGTTTTTCACCGCAGCATCAGCGACTTCATCGTGCAGGCCGGAGGCTTCGCGGTGACCGACGACGACGTTGCCCCGACCCGGATCGAAACGGCGTCTCCCGTCGTGAACGAACCCGGGATCTCCAACACGCGTGGCACGGTCGCGCTCGCCAAGCTCAGCGGGGATCCCGACAGCGGCACCAACCAGTTCTTCTTCAACCTCGCCGACAACAGCGGTGGCACCGCCGCGCTCGACACCCAAAACGGCGGGTTCACCGTGTTCGGACGTGTGACCGACGGGATCGACGTCGTCGACGCGATTGCCGCCCGCAACACCGTGGACGGTGGAGGCGCGTTCACCGACCTGCCGTACCTCAATGACACCCAGCCCACCGGCTTCGACGACGTGCAGTACGTCTTCATCAACGGCATCACGGTCGAGCCCGTCGTGGTCGATCCGATCGATCCGGTGGACCCCGTCGACCCGATCGACCCCATCGACCCGATCGACCCGGTAGCTCCGATCGACCCCGTGTCTCCGACCAACCCCGGCGGTCCCGCCGCGGTGCCCTCGCCCACCGCGGCCGCAGCCGGCCTGCTGGGGCTGTTCGCCCTGGCCGCGCGTCGCCGCCGGTAAGCGACCGAGGGGTGATTTTGCCCGCGAAGCGGCTCCGGTCTGGGGCCGCTTTTTGTTGCGCGTCGTATCGGGTCGCGCGGGGACGGGCACCGCTTGTCGCGGGTGAGCACGCGTGTTTGGGGTGTGACCACCCTCCGGCGCGTACCCTTTCAGGAACCCGCGGCTCTCCCATGCGTCAAACGGGAGAGTCGGCCCCCGCCCGCCCCCGCCCGCCCCCGCGCCCCACTCCTTTTGCGGAGCTCTCCTCATGCCCGTCTTTCCGTCTCGCCGCCACACCGCCACGCTGCTCGTCGCCGCGTGTATGGTCTCACCGCTTCATTTTGCCGCCGGAGGATCCGCCGCCATGGCACAGAACGAACCTGCTCCCCCCGCCCCCGCCCCCGCCCCCGCCGCGGTCGAGCTGCCGCTCGAATCGATCACCCTGTTTTCCAGCGGCGTGGGCTTTTTCCGGCACGCGGGCCCGGTGCCCGCGGGGGGTGAGGTCACGCTGGATTTCACGGCCGACGAGCTCAACGACGTGCTGAAGAGCCTGAGCCTGACCGGCGCGGGCGGCGGGGCGTCGGTCAGCTACCCCGGTCAGGCCGACCTGGATCAGCGGCTGTCGGGCTTCGGGGTGGACCTGCGCGGCGTGTCGAGCCGCTACGGCCTGCTGGGCCGGCTGCGCGGCGTCGAAGTCGTGGTGACTCGGTCCGGCGGCGGCGCGGCCGTCACCGGCCGCGTGCTGGGCGTGGAGACCCGGGAGGTGCACGCCGGGGACGAGGCCAGGGTCGCGGCGCGGTTCGTGACGCTGGCCACCGGCGATGGGCTGGCCGAGCTGGCGCTGGATCAGGTCGACCGGCTCGACGTCACCGACGCCCGGCTGGCCAGCGAGATGGCCGCGGCGCTGGAGCTGCTCGCCGGCTCGCGCGACACCCGCAGGAAGCCCGTCACCCTGCGTTTCAACGCCGCCGCCGACCGGGTGGGCATGAGCTACCTGCAGGCCAGCCCGCTGTGGAAGCTGAGCTACCGGCTGGATCTTTCCGAACTGGAAGCAGGAAAGACCGATGGGGCCGCGACGCTCCAGGGCTGGGCCGTGGTCGACAACACCACCGATCGCGACTGGGACGGCGTGGCCGTGACCCTGGTGTCGGGCCGGCCGGTCAGCTTTGTGCAGGACCTGTACTCGCCCGAGTTCCTTCAGCGCCCCGTCGTGCGGCCCGAACGCTACGCCGGGCTGCGGCCGCAGAGCTACGACCAGAGCATGGAGGCGGACGATGAGATGGTGATGAATGAGGTGCGGGAGGCCCGCGGCGGGATGCACAAGAGCCGTCGGTCGATGCTTGCCGCGGCCCCGATGGCCGCGGCGGAAATGTCGCACGGCGACGCCGGGGGCTACGGGGGCGCGGCCGCCGAGCCCGTCGCCGCCGCCGCCACCTCCGGCGCGGTGGGCGAGCTGTTCGCCTACACGCTCTCCGAGCCGGTCACGCTCGCCCGCGGCGACTCGGCCATGCTGCCGGTGGTGCAGGACGCGGTGGAGGCCGAGTCGGTCAGCGTGTTCAACGACGCGGTTCAACCCAAGCACCCCATGCGCGGCGTGCGGCTGACCAACACCACCGACCTGAAGCTGGACGCCGGCCCGGTGACCGTGCTGGACGGCGGCACTTACGCCGGCGACGCGCAGCTCGACTTCCTGGCCCCCGGGGCCGACCGCCTGCTGACCTACGCCCTGGACCTTGAGGTGGTGGTGGACGCCGAGGACCACCAGCACACGCTGCAGACCGGCGGGCGGTTCGAACGCGGCGTGCTGATACTCGACCGCGAGCAGGAGGTCCGCCGCACCTACACCCTGAAGAACACCGCCGGCGCCGACCGCCGCGTGCTGGTCGAGCACGACCGCAACCCGTCGTTCGAGCTGGTCGACCCGCCCGAGGGGCTGGAGACCACCGGCGACCTGTACCGGCTGCCCGTCGACGTGCCGGCGGGCAAGACGGTCAAGACCACCGCCAGGCAGGTGCGGACCTTCGAGCAGGCGGTGCAGCTGGGCCGCCTCGACGCCGCGCAGCTGGTCGCGCAGGCGCGGGGTGGGGCGCTGCCCGCCGGGGTGGTCACGCAGCTGAAAGAAGCCGCCGACCTGAAGCGCGCGGTGGCCGAGGCCCAGCGCGAGCTGAACGACACCGACGCCGCCCGCGACCGGATCGTGAAGGAGCAGGAGCGGCTGCGCAACAACATGAAGCCGCTGGACCGCAACAACGCGCTGTACCAGCGGTATCTGGAGAAGCTCAACACCCAAGAGGATGAATTGGAGGCGCTGCTCTCGCGACGTGAGGACCTGACCGAGGCGCTGCGGGAACGCGAAGCGGCGTTCGAGCAGTTCATCGCCTCCCTCGGCTGACGCCGGTGGCGGCTCGGTGCCACCCGCGGGTCCGCAAAGCCGGACCCGCGAGTGCCTTCTCGACCGCCGCGGGCTGCGCCCGCCTCGCGCGTCGGCGCGTCGGGGCGGGCGGTTTTCGCAGGGTGGGTCAAGGCTTTGCGGACCCACCGTTGACCGATGCGGTGAGGCCTTCGGCGTGGCGTCGCAAGCGGAGTCGAGCCGTGGCCCGGTGGGTCCGGCGGCCCTTGACCCACCCTCCGCGACCCGAGCGAGCTCCGCGGCCCGTAGCGCTCGGCGGGCGCAGCCCGCGGCGGTCGAGAAGACACCGCCGCGTCTGGCTCGGCAGACGGGGGGTGGCGCCGAGCCGTCAGCCGCGCAGCGCGTCGAGCTGCGCGAGATTGGCCCGCGCGGCGGGGCCGTGGGTCGGGTCGTCGTGCAGCGTGGCGAAGTGCGCCCGCGCTTCGTCCAGCCGGCCGAGGCGTACGTAGGCGGCGCCGAGGTTCAGCCGGGTGCCCGGCCCCAGGATATCGGGGTTGAAGCTGGCGTCGGCGTCGTAGGTGTGGTCGCGGCCCAGGTGCAGGAGGTGTTCAAGCAGGGCGGCGGCGGTCGTGAAGTCGTTCGCCCTGAAAGCCGCCGCGGCGCGGTGGTGGACCAGCGGGGCGTTGTCGGGGAAGTCGTCGGCGGCGATGCGCAGGGCCTCCACGGGCGGCAGCGCCGGGCCCGGGGCGAAGGGGTGATCGGGCGGCAGACCGGCGGAGACGATCTGGTGCTCGATCAGCTGCGCGAGCATCGGACGCGGGAGGCGACGCCGCGCGTCGGCGGTGGCGGCCTGCTCGGCGGCGCGACGCAGCAGCGGCCCGCCGCGGGGGTCGTCCATCTGGACGCAGGTGCGGCCCAGCTCGACGTGGTAGTAGAACTGGTCGGGCCGGTCTTGCAGCTCCAGCTCCATCAGTCGGGCTGAACGGACCAGTTTCTGCTGCGGCAGGTCGCCGACGTAGCCGACGTGGTCGAGTTCGACTGTGCTGTCATGAAGCGCCATCCCGAGCCGTTCGGCGGTCTCGCGGGCGGGCGGGTGGAACTGGCGGTGCAGCCGGCCGCGGTAGCGCAGTTCGGGGCGGGGGCGAAAGAGACGCAGCTGCCGCATGCGGGTGTAGCGGCTGCGGTCTTTCAGATCCACCAGATCGCGGCGCAGGACAGTGGCGGCCAGCAGGTCGGAGCGACGCAGGAGCTGCGTGAGCTCGTCGACGCTCTCGGGGCGGAGGGTCTCGTCGCTGTCCAGGTTGAGCACCCAGTCGCCGGTGGCCCGGGCGACGGCGTGGTTGACGGCTGCGGAGAAGTCGTCGACCCAGGTGAAGTGGTCGACGTCGGCGCCCCCGTCCCGGGCGAGCGTGGCGGTGTCGTCCCGCGAGCCGGTGTCGGTCACCAGAACCTCATCGGCGACGCCGCGGACCGAGGCGAGGGTGTCCCCCAGCGTGGCCGCGGCGTCGCGGGCGATGATGCAGACCGAGAGGCGCGGGGCGGGCGGAGGCATGGCAGGTGAGGATACGAAAACGCCCGGCGCGGGGCCGGGCGTGCGGTTCGATTTTGGTCTGCTCGTCTTACGAGGCCGGCGGTCGGGGTCAGCGGTCGGGGTCAGCGGCGGCGACGCAGGAGTGCCAGGCCGCCGAGGCTCAGGAGGGCAAGGCTGGCGGGTTCGGGGACCACCGCCGTGCGGGTGACGCTGATGGTGCCTCCGTCGCTGAGCGCGGTGAAGTTGGCGAGTTGCGTGGACGCGTCCGCACCGAAGCCGATGGTGGGCTGTTCCACGTCGTTGACAAACCTCGGGTAGGCGAAGCCCCGCGCGAAGATCGCGGCCTCTCCCGTCTCTACGACGGACGCGCTACGCAGGTCCACGACGATCGAGTCCTCTGCACCCGCGTTCCCGCCGTATCGGTCGGCGAAGAGCGACTCGAACAAAGGATCCACTTCTTCGTTGTCGCCTCGGTCGACCAGTGAGACGCTGAGGCCGGGATCATCGACGCCGTCGTCGTCGTTATAGACGCCAACGAATACGACCCGGTTGGTCTCGGGCGAGAAGAAATCGTCGGTGCTGTCGTCGCGGTAGCTGATGTCACGGCTGACGCCGCCGGCAAACGCGCCCAGGTTCACGATGTCGATGATCGGAGATGCGCTCACCACGAAGAGGTAGGCGTGGGTGAGCGGGATGGTGGGGTTGATAGTGAGGTCGTAGTCGACCGGGGTCGGCGCCGCCTCGGCCTGCGGGGCAATGCCCCCGGCAAAGGCGGTGACCAGCGGAACAGCGAGCAGGGCGGCGGGGGTGGCGTTCTTCATGGGCTGGGTTCAGCGGGTGGAGCGGCACGGGAAAGCCCCTGATTCAGACCCAAAGGGTAGCGAAGCCCCGCGTGATTACAAGGGGTTGCTAAGGGAATCGACGCGGTGGAGGGGTTTTCCGCAGTTTTAGGCCGATAACCAGTGGGTGGCAGACGCGGCGCCGCCATCGGGGATGCCGTGGCGTGGCATCCGATCGTGATGGGCGGTGCGAGCCGCGGGCGCCTTAATTCCCGCCACCGCGGTCATGACGGGGACGGGCCGCGGAATACCCGCAGTGATGATTCGGAAACCCGTGAACAAGTTGCTGTGACGCCGTGGGGGTCGGGGGCGGGCAGACGGCTCTGCGTCTGCCCGCCCCCGACCCCCACCACGTTTCCGCCCGCCTCACGCCGGGGTGAGGGAGAGCATCTCGAGCGCCTTGGCCACGATGTGGTCTGCGCTGAGCTTGCAGTACTGCAGCAACTCGTCGGGGCTCTGCCCGCTCTTCGGAAGGTACTGCACGTGCATCTGCTGCACGTCGAAGCCGTCGCCGGTGGCGGCGAGCGTCTCGGCGACTGCGCTGCCCATACCGCCGCCGTAGTTGTCCTCGACGGTCAGCACCTTGCCGTTGTTGTTGTTGGCCAGGTCGGCGATGGCGTCGCCGTCGAAGGGCAGCGAGTAGAGGTCGACGACGGTGGCGTCGACGCCGGCCTCGTCGAGCTGTTCGATGGCCTTGTTGACCTCGTGCACCATGTAGCCGCTGGCGCAGATCATCAGGTCGCGGCCCTCGACCAGCACCTCGTGGCCGCCCAGCACGAAGGTGTCTTCGGGGCCGTAGATGAACTCGGTGTCGGGCCGCAGCGTGCGGAGGTAGACGGTGCCGTCGTAGTCGGCCATCTGCTGCACCAGCGCGTAGCAGGCGTAGGCGTCGGACGGGGTGATGACCACGGCGCCGCGGTGGCCGCTGTGGCTGCGCATGGTGGTGAAGCCGCGGAAGAAGGGCACGTCGCACAGGGCCATCTGGCTGGGGCCGTCGGCGCCCAGGGTGGCGCCGGCGTGGCTGCCGACAAGTTTCAGCGGCTGATTGCTGAGCAACGCCATCTCGATCTGGTCGTAGGCGCGGACCATGAACTTGCCGAAGGTGCTGATGAAGGGCACCTTGCCCGCGGCGGCCAGGCCCAGTCCGGCGCTGACCATGTTCTGCTCGGCGATGCGGCACTCAAAGAAGCGGTCTTTGAGCGCGTCGTCTTTCTTGAAGGCGTCGCTGCCGGTGGAGTTGCTGACCTCCGCGTCGAGCGCGACGACGCCGCCGTGGGCGTGGCCGGCGGCGCGGAGTGCGACGCCGTAGGCCTTGCGGGTGGCCATCTTGCCCTTCTCCAGCACGCTTTCCATGCCGGCGGCTTTCAGTGCTTCTTCGAAGGTCGGGGCGGCCTGCTTCGCGGGGGCGGCGGGCTTGTCGGCGCTCATCATGGGGATCTTCAGCGGCGTGTCGGCGGCGGCGCCGACCGAGCGGGCGGTGGCTTCCAGCTCGTCCAGCACCGCATCGAGCGCCTCACCGGTGGGGGCGGTGCCGTGGTGGCCGTTGCCCTGCTGGCTGGGGGTGCCCCAGCCCTTCACAGTCCGCGCGACGATCGCGACGGGGGCGGCGCCGGGCTCGTGCTGGTGCTGGGCGTGGGTGGAAAGCGCCTCGACGATGACGCCGGGCTGGTGGCCGTCGATGTCGAGCACGGTGTAGCCGGCGGCTTCGAGCTTCTTGACCAGCACGTCGGCGGACTGCTGGTCCGAGACCTCGGCGGTCTGGCCGAAGTTGTTGGCGTTGAAGATGGGGCAGACCGCTTTCAGGTCGTGGTCACGGATGAAGTCGACGGCCTCCCAGATCTGGCCCTCGCGCGACTCGCCGTCGCCGATGAGGCAGAAGACGCGCTTGTCCAGCCCGTCGAGTTTCGCGGCGATCGCAAGGCCCGCGGCGACCGAGAGCCCCTGGCCCAGGCTGCCGGTGGCGGCGTCGAAGAAGGGCATGCCCAGGCCGGGGTTGGGGTGGCCGTCGATGGGCGAATCGATGTCGCGCAGCGTCATGATGAGCTCACGCGTGACGGGTCGAAGGTCGCCCTCGCCCACTTTGTAGTGGACGCCAAGGTCGGCCATGGCGGCGTAGATGACCGGCACGGCGTGGCCCTCGCTGAGCACGAGCCGGTCGGACGAGGGGTGGCCGGGGTTGGCCGGCTCGTGCCGCATGTGGCCGTAAAGCAGGGCGGTGACCAGGTGCACGAGCGAGGCGCCGGTGGAGGGGTGACCCGAGCCGGCAGAACCGGTGGCTTCGTAGGTCAGCTTGGCGAGGTCAACGGCCTTCTGGTGGTGGGTCGAGTCGAGCGACATCGCGGGGGGGTCCTTTCGGGAATCAAGACGGTCGGGGCGCGCGGCGGCGGCAGGCTCGCCGCCGGGGGGATTGGGGATTGTAGGGGAATCAGCGGGGCACGGCCGGGGTCAAGACGCGGCACCGACACGGTTTCACGCGGGATCCGCAATGTCGCTGACCCCGCGCTCGGCGAGCTGGTCGGCTGCAGCGCGCACGCCCTGCGCCAGGGCCGCAAGCGGGTCGTCGTGGTCGACGGCCAGCGGTTCGGTCGCCAGGCGGCACAGCGCGTCGAGCCCGTCGGGACCGAGCCGGCGGTGCAAGTGGGGGTCGGCGAGCACGGCGACGCGGCGCTCGGCCAACGCGGCGTGCACAAAAATTCCGGGCGCCGCGGCGCGCTGCCCGCGAGCCGACACGACGGCGGGGGTGCGGTCGGCCGCGAAGGCGGCGCGGGCGGCGGCGGCCGCTGCGTCGGCCTGGGCCCGCTGCGGCGTGACCAGGGTGCGCAGCGCCGACCAGCGCCCGGCGACCGCGGCCCCCAGCAGGGCCCCGAGTGTTCCCGCACCGGCGGTCAGCAGCCACCGCGACGCGGGGCCCAGACCATCCCACGCCTCGCCCGTGGGGTCGGCGGCGGGCAGCAGGGCGGCGGCCGTCAGCGCGGCCGCGATCCCGGCGGCCGCGGCCAGCAGGTCGGTCGCGCGGTGGCCCGGGTCGGTGCGGGCCACGCACACCACCCGCCAGCCGACGCCGGTGCGGGACCGGGCGTGGGCGACTGCGGAATCGAGTGCGGCCGTGCCCGGCGGCGGGTCGGACTCGGGCCGGTTTTCGGGAGGGCGTGCGGGCGGCAGGGGGTGCTTCCGTGGGGGGCGGTGGGGGCGTCTGGACTACCAGCGTTCACTGGCGCCCGCGGGGCCGGACGGCGGCGGCGGGTAGAGCGGGATCGGGGCGGCCCGGCGGCCGGCGGCCCGGTCCAGCGCGGCGTGGGGCAGGGCGAGCAGCCCGTGCATCACCCGAGTGGCCCGCCGGCCGGTCGGGCGGTGCCAGAACGCGGCCAGGGCAAGGGCGGCGGCGGCCCCGCCGCCGATCCACAGCGCCCGCCACCAGGCGGCGTCCGGGCGGGGGGGCAGCGGTTGGCCGCGGGCCAGAGCGCCCGCGGCTTCAAGCAGGCGGTCCAGCCCGCCGGCGTGGTCGCCACGGCGGAAGGAGGGAGCGCCGTAGGCCGGGGCCAGTCCCGCCGCCGTCCGCCGCGCCTGATCGTTCCATGCGGGCCCGAAGCCGACGCGGGCGCGGCGCTGATTCGGCGCGACGGCCAGCACCACGCCTGCGCTCCAGTCCGCGTCCTGCAGCAGCGGGTGCCGGTCGCCCAAGCGAACGAACAGCCGCTGCAGAAAGCCCGCGAGCGGCGCGTCGGACGCCGCGGCGGTGCCCGACGCGGCGGGGGGGATATGGTCGAGCACCAGGGCGTACACCGGCACGCCGGCGTGGTCGCGCAGGGCGTGGATCTTTCGGCGCAGCGCCCGCGACTCGGCCGGCGAGAGCACGCCGGCCAGGTCGCGCACCGCCTCGTCTGGGCCGGGTCGGTCCATCGGCCCGGCGACGTCGCCGGGCGCGGGCACGGGCGGCAGGTCGGCGGCGCAGGCAGGCGCCGCGGGCTGAAGCAGCAGCAGGGCCGCGACGGCGGCCAGCACCCACCCTCCCCCGCGCGGGGCTCCGGGTCGGCGACGGTTTGCGGTGTCCACGACGGCCATGCTACTTCTCCGGACCCGGCGGCCGCGGCTGCGTGGGGCGGGCTTCCAGCCTGCCGTTCGGGCGCAGCCCGGAAACAACTCCGGTCGCCGCTTCGCGTCGAGGGCAGGCTGGAAGCCCGCCCCACCGAAAGCACGATCGACCGGCAACCAGGAGGTTGATGCGTGAGGGTCCCTCAGTCCGGCTCCGCCGCGAAGCGTGACGCGGTCCACGCCGCGATGGCGGCGTCGTAAGCGGCGGTGCGGGCAAACGCCGCCGCGGCCAGGCGGCGCCGCAGGGCCAGGGTGGTGCCCCCGGCGTTCGCCTCCAGCTCGGCCGCGACCTCGGCGTACTGCGCGGGATCGGTGACGATGACGACGTAACGGTGGTTCTTCGCCGCCGAGCGCACCATCGACGGGCCGCCGATGTCGATCTGCTCGACGGCGTCCTCGGTGGAGACCGCGGGGTCCGCCACCGTGCGCTCAAACGGGTAGAGGTTGACGCACACCAGATCGATGGGCGTGATGCCGTGGGTTTCGAGCGCCGCGGCGTGGTCGGGGTGCTCGCGCCGGGCCAGCAGCCCGCCGTGGATCCTGGGGTGCAGGGTCTTCACCCGTCCGTCCATCATCTCGGGGAATCCGGTGACGTCTTCGACCGACACGGTCGGCAGGCCGACCTGCTCAAGGTGGCGGCGGGTGCCGCCGGTCGAGACCAGCCGCACCCCGAGGCCGTGCAGGGCCGAGGCCAGGTCGGTCAGCCCCGACTTGTCAGAAACAGACAGCAGGGCCGTGCGGACCGGCGAGGGCGGATCGGCGGAGTCGGCGGCGGGAGCTTCGCAGTCGGACATAAGAGAGGCGTCGGGCGGTGCCCGTGCGGCCGGGCAGAAGGCGGGCTCGGAGATCGGATGCGGTCGTTGGGCTCGGGGCTCAGGGCTCGGGGGCGCCGTCGGCAGCCGGGGCGGCGATCACCGCCGGGTCGGCAGCCATCGCCGCGGCGGGGCTCAGTCGCATCAGCTCGCCGTCTTCGCTGCACACCAGCAGGCGGCCGGCGTCGTCGGACCGGGCCGACTGGAGCCGGCGGGTGGGGACCGACTTGAGAACGGCTCCGTCGGCAGCACTCAGCAAAGCCAGCACGCCTGTGCCGCGGGTCAGCACCGCGCGGTCGTCGGCGACCACGGGACGCACGTCACCGCCGAAGCGCCACACAGTCTCACCGGTCTCGGCGTCGATCACGCTCAGGCCCACGCCCGGTTCGTTCAGAAAGATGCGGCTGCCGTGGGCCAGTGGGGTCCGGGTCAGCCGCACTTCAGAGCGGAAGGCCGGCCAGCGGTCCTTGCCGTTGACCTGCTCCAGGCTGTAGAGCGACTGGTCTTCGCTGGCCACGATGACGAAGCCCTCGTGGACGATCGGGTCGGCCGAGACGCCGGCGTAGAACTGACCGCGCCAGAGCAGGCTGCCGGTGGCGGTGTCCAGCATGGCGTAGCGCCCCGCGGCGTCGACCGCGAAGAGCTCGCGTTGGGCCAGGGCCGCTGCCGCGCGAATCGGCGACCCCAGGCGGTAGGCCCACTTGGTGTAGCCGTCGTCCAGGTGGTGGGCAAACACGTTGCCCACGTCCGCACCGAAGATCGCCAGGCGGCCGATCTTCAGCGGGCTGGCATTCACCGGGTACTCCAGGTCGGCAGTGGCCTTGACCGCTCCGCCGCGTCGCGCGAGCTTAAATACCCGCGTGGTGGTGTTGACGTAGACCGACCGGTCGTCGGACGTCATGCCGACCACCATTTCGAGCCGGCTGCCGACCACGGTCTTCCACAACGTTGCGCCCGTGTCGGGGTCCATCGCGGTCACCACGTTGACCGGAGTCTCGACGGCGAGCAGCGTGCCCTCGTCTTCGAAGACGTGGGCGACCGACTGCCCCGGCTCCAGGGGAAGGGCGTGCACCCAGCGCACGTCATATCCCAGTTCGCGGGCGTGGCCCGGTTCGACCGGGTAGCCCGTCTGGTAGTCGGCGCCCGGACCGGAGTCCGCCGTCACGCGGGACGCGGGCGTCGAGCCGCACCCGGTCAGGACGCCGGCAGCGAGGGCCAGGGGGGCCACCAGCAGGGAGGTGGCGAGCAGGGTGGTTGACGTGGGGGTGCACCGGCGTGGGAGCATGCGGCGGGATCTCCTTGGGAGAGCGGGGGCCCGCGAGTATCAAGCACCCCCCGCGGGGGGTCAAGCGGAGCGACGGGGCGGGCGGCGGGGGGTGGGTCCGCGGGGTGGTGTTTTCCCGGCCCCGCGGACCGCGGTGCCGGGGCCCGGTGGTGGCCCGCACGGGGTCAATGGCAGGCGTCCGGTTGACTGGCGATCGCACGCCAGCGACACGGCCACGCCGCGAACGGCGGGGTCTGGGTTCAGCGGAATAACCCCGTTGAAACCGATTGGATGGCGGGGGTGCTAGTCCCGATCCGCCGGGGTCGTGGCCCGGCTGACTTTGAACGCCCGGCTGCCCCGGTGCTGCCCCAGCTGGCCCAGAAACTTGCGGCGGCCACCCACGGTCAGGGCCAGCGGCGCGCTCGCGCACTTGTCGGTCGTGATTACATCGCCCACCTGCAGGTGGGCCAGGTCACCCACGGTCAGGGTGGTCTGAGCCAGCACCCCCGCCACCCCCACGCGGGCCGCCGCCAGGCGCTCTGTCAGGTCTTGCCGCAGCTTCGGCGAGTCGTTCTGCTTCTTGTAGGTCGCCCACCCCGTGGTGCCCAGCTTCTGCATCACCGGCTCGATCACCGCGTAGGGGATGCACAGCGCCATCGTGCCCGCGCGGTCGCCCAGCTGCAGCTCGAAGCCCACCACCACCACCACCTCGTTGGGCGGCACGATCTGCACCAGCGCCGGGTTGCTCTCGCGTTCGGTCACCTTGAACTCGGCGTCCACCACGTCGCCCCACGCCTCTTTCAGCGCCGCCATCGCGCGGTCCAGGATCTTGCCCACCAGCCGCTCCTCAATCACCGTCAGCGGCCGCTGGGGCAGGAACACGTCCGCGCTGCCGCCCCCCAGCAGCCGGTCAATCACCGGGTAAACGATCAGCGGGCTGATCTCCAGGCAGATGCGGCCCTCCAACGGCTCGCACGACACCAGGTTGAAACACGTGGGGTTCGGCAGCGCGTGGGTGAACTCGCTGAAGGTCAGCTGCTCGATGCTCACCACCTTCACCTGCATCATGGTGCGCAGGAAGCCGGACAGCAGCGCCCCCATGCTGCGGGCAAACGACTCGTGCAGCGTTTCGAGCGACCGCATCTGGTCCTTGCTCACCCGTTCGGGCCGCTTGAAATCGTAGGGCCGGACCTCGTTGCCGTGGTCTGACCCGAACGCCGAGCCCCCGGCCGGCGGGGCTTCGTCCTGCTCCTCGACCGCCGAGAGCAGAGCATCGATCTCGTTTTGATCCAGTGCGTCGACCATGCGGGGTGGCGGAGCGGGTGGGGCGAGTGGAAGAAGCAGCGCAGAACGCCGGCGCGGACTCCGGTTTATCGGGCGGTCGTCCGTCGGGCCTGCAGGATGCCGGCTGCGATGACCGGCGATCACACTCTCCATCACACAAGAAGAGTCATCCGATCGCCCCCGACCCCCCAGAAGACGGGGTCAGTCCCACGACCCAAACCCGGCCGCCCCCGACGCCGGCGGGCACGGGCCACGAAGCCCGGGTGACGCGGGGCCGCGATGCAGGTCGCACGACAAACGAGGTAAGCGTTAAAAAGAGGTCGGCGTCAATCGCCCACCCAAACACAAGAGAAGTCATTCGCCCGCCCTCAAGCCCCAGTCATCGGGGTCAGACCCACGACTCGAACCCGGCCGCCCCCGGCGACGGCGTCGACTTCGACTCTCCACCCCCAATCCGCATCGCCGTCACCCCACAGCCTGAGGCCGGGTTCGGGTCCGGGCCTGACCCCAAGCCATGCAGGGGCCTTGCGGGGCTTGAATAAGCCAGCGACACGCCCCAAGCAGCAGGCGTCCGCCTTATTCGAAGCCCCGGTGGGCAAGGGCCACGAAGCCGGGTGACGTGGGGCCGCGATGCAGGTCGCACCACGAAAGAGGTAAGCGTTGAGAGAGGTTCGCGACTCGTCTGGCGCGCTGCCTACGACGAAGGCATCTCCCGGCTCGAAGAGGTCGCACAACGAAGAACCCCGTCGCCGACGACTTACAACCCCCACAGCCGTTCGCTCGGTGGTTCAGGCTCGCGCGTTGCACCCGCGTGCCGGGTGACTTCGGCCCCTGCCCACCGGCGGGCGCGATTAAGGCGTACCTCGAATGCTCGGCCGCGTCACCGGCTTAATCCGCCCGCCGCAACGCCCCTGCACGGCCAGGGGTCAAACCCGGACCCGCTTCCGGCCTTGGGTTTTTGGGCGGGGGCCGTGGTGCGCGGGGGGTTGAACGTCGCGGCCATGGCCAACGTCGCGCGCGGCCGGAAGCAGGTCGTGGGAATGACCCCGGTGGCTGGGGATTGGGAGCGGTCGAATGACTGCTCTTGTCTGCTGGTGGGCGGGGGGCGTCGCACCACGCGGAGGGTCTGCCTCCAGCAGGGTTTTGATCATGGGCGGGGACGCCCGCTCCACTGTCGGGCCGGGGGCCGGCGCGGAAGAGGGCAAAGTCGATCGTCTCACGCCTCACTGCCCCCCTTTATCCCTCTGCTTCGTCCAGCTCCGGCCGGCCGATCGTGCCGCCGGCGCGGTGAACCTTCTCGATGAGCATGTCCGAGTTCTTCCCGCGGTCGATCATGTCGCCAGCGGCGATCCAGCCCTTGGCGTACAGCTCCCAAAGGAAGTCGTCGAGCAGCTTCATGCCGAACTTGCGGCCGGTCTGAATGGCGGAGTCGATCTTGAAGCTCTGTGCCTCACGGATGAGGTTCGAAATGGCCGGCGTGACGACCATGAACTCGTAGGCGGCGACCATGCCTTTCTTGTCGACGCGTTTGAGCAGCTGCTGGGAGAGCACGGCGATGAGAGCGGTGGACAGCTGGGCCCGGACCTGCTGCTGCTGGTTGGTGGGGAAGGCGTCGATGAGGCGGTTGATGGTGCCGGCGGCGGAGTTGGTGTGCAGGGTGCCGAACACGAGGTGGCCGGTTTCGGCTGCGGTGATGGCGGCTTCGATGGTTTCAAGGTCGCGCATCTCGCCGACGAGGATGACGTCGGGGTCCTGACGCAACGCGCGGCGCAGGGCTTCGGAGAAGCTGGGCACGTCGGTGTGCACCTCGCGCTGGTTGATGACGGATTTTTTGTGCTCGTGGTAGTACTCGATGGGGTCTTCGACGGTGATGATGTGCCGGTCGAGGTGGATGTTGATGTAGTTGATCATCGACGCGAGCGTGGTGGTCTTGCCCGAGCCGGTGGGGCCGGTGACCAGAAACAGCCCGCGGGGGCGGCGGATGAGGTCCTGCACGATCGGCGGCAGGCCGATGACCTCGATGTCCAGCAGCTTGCTGGGGATCCGCCGCAGCACCATGGCGACGCTGCCCTTCTGCTTGAAGATGGACACGCGGAAGCGGGCGGACTTTTCGGGGTCGTCTTGGGGGCCGAATCCGAATCCGAAGTCGGCGCCGCCTTCTTCCTGAAGCTCGTTCTGGGCCCGCTCGGGGCTGATGCTCTTCATCAGCGCGGTGGTGTCCTCGGGTTCGAGCGACTTGGTCTTGAGCTCGACGAGCCGGCCGCTCATGCGCACCGTGGGCGGCTTGCCGACGGTGAGGTGCAGGTCGCTGGCTTCCTGGCGGATGACGGTGTCGAGCAGGCGGTCGATTTGGACGGTGGACATGTCGTTTACTCGGGACGTGGAGTGCGGGGCGTTGGCGGGGCGCAAGAGCGCGTCTTAGCAGGTGTGAGGTGTCAGGTCCTGGGGGTTAGGTCTGGGACTTTGAGCGGCGTGGTCGGGTCGCGTTTGAGATGAGTAATGCCGCGGCGCTGGGTCTCCTGACAGGTCGAGAGTGGAGCCTGACACCTGGGACCTGAAACCTAACACCTCGCCGGGACCGCTCTGACGCGCGAGAACCTCACGGGGCCCGGAGCGCCCTCGGTCGCTACGCGACCAGCTCGTCGTCTTCCTCGTTCACCTCGACCACGCCCTCGACCTGCGCGATACGGGCGACTTCTTCGAGGGTGGTCTGACCTTCGAGCACTTTGAGCACGGCGTCGCCGCGGAGGTCACGCATGCCCGAGTTCTTGGCGGCCTGGCGGATTTTTGAGAGCGGGGCGCGGTTGAAAGCGAGTTCGCGGATCTCGGCATTCATCTTCATGAACTCGTAGACGCCACGCCGGCCTTTGTAGCCCGATCCGCCGCAGCGGTTGCACCCGACAGGTTTACAAACGTTCCGTCCCTTTAGCTCGTCTAGCGTGACGCCGCAGATGGCCATCTGCTTGGCGTCGAACTCGGTCATGGGCTCTTTGCAGTCGTCGCAGAGGATCCGCACGAGCCGCTGAGCGAGCACGGCCTGGATCGAACTGGCGACCAGGAAGGGCTTGAGGCCCATGTCGATCAGGCGGGTCATCGCGCTGGGCGCGTCGTTGGTGTGCAGCGTGCTGAAAACCATGTGGCCGGTGAGGGCGGCCTGGATGGCGACCTCGCCGACCTCCTTGTCGCGGATCTCGCCGACGAGGATGATGTTGGGCGCCTGACGCAGCATGGCCCGCAGGATGAGCTTGAAGTCCAGCGGCGGGTCCATGTTCATATTGACCTGGCACTGGTTGATCCCCTTGAAGTTGTATTCAATCGGGTCTTCCGCCGTGATGATCTTTCTGTCCGGGCGGTTGAGGTCGGCCAGGGCGGAGTACAGCGTGGTGGTCTTGCCCGAGCCGGTGGGGCCGGTGACCAGGAAGATGCCGTTGGGGCGGTTGATGATGGCGTTGAAACTCTCGAGCGTGTCGGGCTGCATGCCGAGTTTTTCGAGGCCCAGCTGCGCGGCGTCGGGCCGCAGGATACGCATGACGATGGACTCGCCGTGGTAGGTGGGGCACGACGAGAAGCGGAAGTCGATGGTGCTGGCTCCCAGCCGCATCTTGATGCGGCCGTCCTGCGGGATGCGTTTCTCTTCGACCTTGACGCCGGCCATGATTTTGAGGCGGGCGATGACAGAGCCCTGGGTGCGCTTGGGGATGGTCTGCTGCTCGTGGCAGACGCCGTCGATGCGGTAGCGCAGGCGGACCCGTTTCTCGAATGGCTCGATGTGGATGTCGCTGGCGCGGTTGTTGACCGCCTGGGCGATGATCTGGTTGACCAGCTTGATGATCGGGCCCTGGTTGGCCTGCGAGTCGTCGCTGGCGTCGATGTCGATGGAGCGGTCCATCGACTTGTCGAGCGTGCGGTCCAGGGTCATGTCGACGGAGGTGTCGATCGACATGTCGATCGTCAGCTTGTCGATGCTGTCTTTGAGGTCCGACAGGACGTTGTCGATGTACTCGCTGATCTTGGTCTTGGCCGAGAGGGCGAGTTCCATCTTGCCGCCCAGGCGGAACTGCAGGTCGTCGATCAGGTTGATGTCCATCGGGTCGTGGACGAGCACCTTCAGCGTGTTGCCGTCTTTGCCCAGCGGCAAGACTTTGTATTTCTTGATGAGGTCCTGCGGGATGAGGGTGAGGTTCTCGCGATTGATGACGTTGGGCTGGTCCAGGTCAACGAACTCGAGGCCGAACTGGCTGGCCAGGGCCTTGGCGACGTCGTTTTCGGTGACCGCCCCGGTGGCCACCAGCGCCTCGCCCAGTCGCTTGCGGGACTTCTCGGAGAGCTTGAGGCCCTCTTCGAGCTGCTCCTCGGTGATGAGGCGCCACTGCTTGAGGATCTGACCAATCTGAAGCCGTTTGCGTGCCATTTGGGTCTCGGTTCGGCCAAACGGCCGGGATCGGGGCGGCGGGCTGCGCCGAGCCTCCGCCCGCCGCCCCGATCCCGGCCGCACGACGCGACTCCGAGAGGGGCGGGGGGTAGGTATCAGTAGATCCAATGATAACCCGCGCACCGGAGGAGCGTTGGGCAGGGGTGGGCGCCGCCGAACGCCGGAGCACTCGGGTCAGCGCCGCGGCAAGTGGACGCTCGAACCCCGCACGGCTAGGGCTTCAGGGTCCGATACCCTTTTCTGCTTTGAGAAAAGGGTGTTGGACCCGTCTTACGCGCACGGTCATGCGTCAGCCTTCGCGCGGCCGTCAGTGGGGCATGGGGTAACGCTCGCACAGGGCGACGACGTTGTGGCGGGCCGCTTCGAGGGTGCCCGCGTCGCCTTTGCTGGTCAGCACGCGGTCGATCAGCGCGGCGACCTCGACCATCGCGTCTTGCTTGAGCCCGCGGGTGGTGAGCGCGGGCGTGCCCAGGCGGAGGCCGCTGGTCTTGAAGGGCGAGCGGGTCTCGTTGGGCACCGTGTTCATGTTGGCGATGATGCCGGCGGTTTCGAGCCAGGCGGCGGCGTCCTTGCCGGTGAGGTCCGGGTCGGTGGGCCGCAGGTCGATCAGCAGCAGGTGGTTGTCGGTGCCGTTGCTGGCGAGCTTGTAGCCCTTGTCCATCAGCGCCTTCGACAACGCGGCGGCGTTGGCGACGACGTCGGCGGCGTAGGTCTTGAACGATGGCTGCAGGCACTCGCCGAAGGCGACGGCCTTGGCGGCGATGACGTGCATGAGCGGGCCGCCCTGGGTGCCGGGGAACACGGCGGTGTTGAGACGGCGGTCGAGCGTGGCTTTCTTCTGCAGGCGTTCGGGCAACTCGGTGTCGGCGTCGGCGAGGATGAGCCCGCCGCGGGGGCCACGCAGCGTCTTGTGCGTGGTGGTGGTGACGATGTGGCAGTGCGGGAAGGGGCTGGGGTGGGCGCCGCCCACAATGAGCCCGGCGATGTGCGCGACGTCGGCCCAGAGCAGGGCGCCGTGGCGGTCGGCGATGGCGCGGAAGCGGGCGAAGTCGATGGTGCGCGGGTACGCGCTGTATCCGCACATGAGCACCTTGGGCTTGTGCTCGGCGCACACGGCGTCGACGCTGTCGTAGTCCAGGTGGCCCCAGTCGTCTTTGCTCTCGTCAGTGACCAGGTTGTAGGTCACGGGGTTGAGCCACTTGCCGCTGATGTTGACGGGGCTGCCGTGGGTGAGGTGCCCGCCGTCTGAGAGCTCGATGGCGGCGAAGGTGTCGCCGGGGTCGAAGAGGGCGAGCTGCACGGCGAAGTTGGCGCTGGCGCCCGAGTGCGGCTGCACATTGGCGTACGAGCAGCCGAACATCTCTTTGGCGCGTTCGATCGCGAGGTTTTCAACGGTGTCGTAGTGCTCGCAGCCCGAGTAGTAGCGCTTGCCGGGGTAACCCTCGGCGTACTTGTTGGTCATCACCGACCCCTGCGCGGCCATGACGGCGGCGCTGGTGTGATTCTCGCTGGCGATGAGTTCGAGGGTGTGGTCCTGCCGCTGCGTCTCGGCTTCGATCAGGCGGGCGACTTCGGGGTCGGTGGCGGCGAGGGCGGCGAGTGGGTGGGCGGCGGTGGCGGGGCCGGACGAGTGATCGGAAGCGGGCATGGTCGTGGCTCGGGGAGTCGGAGGGGGCGGTGGGGCGGCGGGTTTGCGTCCGGAGCGTGTCGGAGCGCCGAGGGGGCGCAGTCTAGTTGGGGCCCCGACGCGGCGCGGCCGCGCCCGGGACGATCAGGGTCTGCTCGCGGTCGGTAAGCAGCAGCGCGTCGTCGACCACGGCCAGGCGGTCCGGGGCCAGCAGCCGGGCGGACAGCCCGGTGAGCTGGCGGTCGGTGATACGTCCGGTTGCGAGGTCCAGCCGAAACAGCTCCACCGTCGGGGCTCCCCGGTCTCCGGCGGTGGCCGCGACCAGCACGGCACCGTCGAGCAGGGCGACCGCGGCCGGGCCTTTGCGGTTTTCGGCGGCTGCGCTGCGCCACGCGGTGCGGGCGTCGGGGTGCAGTGCGGTCAGCCCGGCGCGGTCGTGGTCGAGCAGCAGCCGGTCGCGGCCGGCCAGCAGGCGGGTGCCGGCCAGCAGCCCGGCGGTCTGTCCGGTGACCGCGCCGTGATCCAGGTCGACCGTCACCAGGCGGATGCCGTCGGACGCCGCCAGCGTGGCGGCCGCGACGCGGACCCGGGCCGGACCCGCAAGCGGGTCGAAGTCCGCTCGCCACCGGACGGCCCCGCTCCGGGGGTCGTGGCTCGACAGTTCGCCGGCCCGCAGCACCAGCATGTCGCCGCGCGGGCCGAGGCCGGCCCACAGCGGGGGGGCCGGGTCTTCGAGGTCCGGCGTGTGGGTCCGGCCGGTGGTCAGGTCCAGCGCCAGCACCACGCCGGCCTCGGCCCCGGTGCCCGCCCCCCGCAGGCCGCCGATCAGCAGCAGTCCGTCGACAACCCGGGCCCACCGCACCGACTCGATCGGCAGCTCCAGGTGCCACAGAGCGACACCGGTATAGCGGTCGAAGGCGGCGGCCCGGCCCACCGCGTCGAGCACCGCCACGGCGGCTTCGCCCGCGATGACCCGGGGCGGGTCGTCGCGGGCGTCGCTCAGCTGGGCCTGCTGCTTGCGCGACTCGGCGGTGGAGCGGCTGAAGTCGCCCTCGATCATCGCGATGGACGCCCCCGCCGCGGCGCGGCGGGCGGCGGCGACTCGGCCGCCCTCACCGAGCTCGGCGAGCAGCTCCTCGGTGGCCACGGGGGGGAACAGCTCCGCCCCGTCGGCGACGGCGCGGACGGTGACGCGTCCCGCGGCGGCGGACCAGAGCACGGCGGTGTCGGCGCCCAGGTCGGCGAGCGCGTTGCCCCGGTCGTCGTCCTCGATACGCCAGCGTGCGGCCGCGGGCGAGGCCGTGTCATACAACGCCAGCACGCCCGGCTCGGGCCCGCGAAGCAGCACGCGTGGTCCACCGGCGGTCGGCGTCCGCGGTGTGCCTCCGTGCGTCTCGGCGGCGGTCAGCAGGCGTCCGGGCTGGATGACGGCGGGGCCGAGCGGAAGGCTCAGCCGCGGGCCGGATACGGGGTCCGGGTGGCCGGCGAGTTCCGCGGCCCAGCGAGCGGCGGTGACCGGCGCGTCGTCGTCGCGGGTCAGCCGCAGTCTCGGGCCGTCTCGGTCGACCTGGGCCAGCCATCGGGCGGCGGCGCCCGGTCGTCCCTGCGCCACGTAGTGCCGGGCCAGCGTTGACGCCGCTTCGGCCCGCGTCGCATCGTCGACCGACAGCCGGTAGCTGCGCCGCAAGGTGGTGGCGGCGGCGGCCGGGGCGGCGCCGGCCGCCTGCAGCCGACCGGCCTTCAGCAGGGCCTCGGCGGCGGGGGCGCCCAAGGGGTAGCGGTGGGCCAGCGCGAGGTAGGGAGCCGGGTCGGTGTCGTGGCGGCGGTCCAGTTCGGCCAGGGCCGCGGCCGACCGACGGGCGTGCGCGGCGTAGACACCCGGGCCCGCGCGGGCAATCAGTTCCTGGAGGGCCTGGCGGGCGACCACGCCGCCGCGCCGGGCCACCCCCCGGCGGCGCACCCGCCCGGACGAAAGGGCGTCGTGGTCGAGCACGGCCTGGTACAGGTCGGCGGCCTCGGCGGGGCGCCCGCCCTGCTCCGCGGCGCCGGCCCGGGCCAGCGTGTAACTGAGCAGCTCCTCGGGGCTGCGGGCGGCGCCCGCCAACCGGTCGAAAATCCGGGTCAGGTCGGCCGCGTCGAGGGTGCCCGCGGCGCGCTCGGTCAGGGCGAGCAGCGCGTCGAGCGTCGCGGCCCGGCCGCGCGGGGTGTCGTCGCCCGCGTCGTCGGTGTCGAGCGTGCGCAGCGCGTGGTCGATCCCCCGGAGCACGGCGCCGGCGGGGTCGTCGTTGGGGTCGTCTTCGGGGTCGTTTGCGGAAGGGGCCTCGGGCGCAGCGTCGGTGTCGCCGGAAAGTCGGCCTCCGACGCGCGGCCCGTCGACGGCGTTGAGGGCGAGCGTGGCCATGCTCAGCCCGACCCCCGCGTCGGCGGGGTGCTGCGCGGCACGCGCCCGCAGCGTGGCGTACGCGGCAGGCCAGGGGGTGTAGCTGGCGAAGGAGCGCCCCGACACGGTGACCACGCCGTGCTCCACAGGCACCAGGGCCCCCGGGGCGGTCAGCGTGACCGAGCGCCGGATCGCGCCCGTGTCCGCGTCCCGGCCGGTGAGGTGACCGTCGTCGTCGAGCAGCCAGAGCAACCCGTCCTGGCCGCTCGAACCGGTCCCGCGCTCCGCAAGCGCGACGCCGGCCCCGCCGCCGGCGTACGCCCACCGCTCGGTCAGGTCGTCGCCGCTCAGACGCCGGACCGTCCCGCCCGCAACGCACACCAACGCGTCCCCGCCGGGCAGGGGATGCAGGCCCGTCAGCCCGTCCAGCGGCGACGGGGTCGGCAGCGCGCGGCGGGTGCGTCCTGTGTCCGCGTCCAGCAGCAGCCCGTACGCCTCGCCGTGTCGGACCGGCAGCAGCACGCCGTCGCGAACCGGTGTGGGCGCCGCGTCGGGGGCCAGCGGTGAGAAGCCGGATCGCCGCGTGTCGGCGTTCCGGTCCGCGTCGTCGAACACCCGCAGCCAGCGCACCTCGCCGGTGGCTGCGCTCAGGGCGGCGGCCGCCCCGAGGTTGTCGCAGAAGTACACCCGCCCCCGGTCCGGGTCGAGGCTGAGCGACGAAAGGACGCCGCCGCCGCGCCGGGGCTCGGAGCCCTGGGTGCTGGCGACGTGTCGGCGCCAGCGCGGAACGCCCGTGCGGCGGTCGAAGGCGATCAGGTAGGAGTCCTGGAAGCTGGACACCTGGCTGCGGCGGGCGGCCACGATCACCAGCTCGGGCGTCAGCAGCGGCGTGCCGTGGAACGACGCCCGCGCCACCACCGCGTCCACGTCGCCGGGGCGGGCGGTCCACACGGCGTCGCCGCGGCCGGTGTCCAGGCACACCAGCACGCTGGACGGGGTCACCGGATCCAGCCCCCGTCGCCCGCGGATCGTCTGCACCGAGCCGAGCACGGCAAAGGCGTCCCGTCCCTGGGCCGCCACGGCCCGCGCATCGGGGAGGGTCCGCACGGCACCTCCGCCGCGCCAGACGGCCTCGGGATCCGCTTCCGCGGCGGAGGCGGCGGGGGCGTGACTCCACCGCAGCCGCCCCGACACGGCGTCCAGGGCGTAGACCCGCTGCGTGTCGTTGGCCAGGATGAGGTCGCCCCGTGCCACCGCCCGCAGCTCGGCGGGGGAGTTGCCGTGGGCCGCGGCGTAGCCGCGGTAGGGCACCGACGCCTCTTGGGCGGGCTCCGGCTCGGCCAGCGTCACCCGCCAGAGCGGCCGCGGTGCGAGCGGGTGGCGGGCGGACTCGGCCCCGGGTGCCGCCGCCGCAAGGGGTGAAACCATCTGCCGGGCGAGCGCGGCGGCTGCTTCGGGGCCCGCGACCGCGGCCAGCCCGGCGAGCGCCGCGTCGCGGCCCACCGCGTCGCCGCACAGCGCCGCGGCCCAGGCTAAAAGCGTGCGGTGGCGTGCGGCGGCGGCGGGCTCGGGGGGGGTGCCCGTCGGGCGTCCGCTCGGGTCGCGCAGTTCGTTCAGGCCGGCGAGCTCGTCGAGCACCGCCCGGGCCTCCGCCCCGCGTCCCGCACGCACATGTCGGGCCGCCAGATCCAGGGCGGCGTCGCGGCCGGGCCCCGAACCGGCGTAGCGCCACGCCACCCCGGCCAGAGCCGTCAGCGCCACGCGCTCGCCGCCGGAGCCGGCGGCGTCGCGTGCCCGCCGGGCTTCGCCATCGAAGCGGTTGCGGTAAGCCGCCCGCAGTGCGGGGTCGTCACGCAGCCGCAGCCCGACCCAGCGGGCGGCGTCGACGTAGAGCCCGGGCTCCCGCTCCATCAGCCGGGCGCCGAACTCCACGCGCACGCTCTGCAACAGGGCGGCGGCCTCGCCGGGCCGGCCGGCGTCCAGATGCTCTTGCGCCCGGCGGGCCCGCTGAACCGCGTCGGGTGAGTCTTCAAGGTAGACCGCCGCGGACGCCACCGGGACGGCGCCCAGCCCCACGAGCGCGGCGAGGGCTGCGCAACGGCGTCCGGCCCGCCGGCCCGCCGCCGGGCAGACCCGCACGTCGTTGCGGCGAATCCGCCTGATTGAGAAGGAGAAGCCGGGCATCGGTGGAGTGTAGCCCGCCCCTTGGACGACCCCGCCCGGGATTCGACGTGTGGCGGCCCACCGGAGCCACGCTGCTAAGCTCTCCGCCCCGAATGCGACTTCCCCCGCGGGGGGGCGCCCACGCCCGATCGCGACCCCGACCCGTCCCCACCCGAGCCGCCCATGCCCCCCGAAGCCTCCCCGACGTCCTCGCCCGCCCGCGCCCCCCGTGTCGCGATCGTCGGCGCCACCGGCGCCGTGGGCGAGGAGTTTCTGCGGGTGCTCCACCAGCGCGCGTTCCCGATGGCCGGCTTGAAGCTGCTGGCCTCGCCGCGGTCGGCCGGCAAAAAGCTTGCCTTCGGCGACCAGACCCTGACCGTCGAGGCCCTCGACGCCCACAGCTTTGACGGCGTGGACCTGGCCCTGTTCAGCGCCGGCGGATCGATCAGCCGGGAGTTCGCGCCGCGCGCCGTGATGGCCGGGGCCGTGGTCGTCGACAACTCGTCGGCCTTCCGCATGAGCGACGGCGTCCCGCTGGTCGTGCCCGAGGTCAACCCCGACGCGGTTGCGCAGGCCGGCATCGGCCTGCGTCGCGGCGGCAAAGATGACTTGAAGGCCGGCATCATCGCCAACCCCAACTGCTCGACCATCCTCATGCTCATGGCCGTGCACCCGCTGCACCGCTTTGCCGGCGTCGAGCGGATCGTCGTCAGCACCTATCAGGCCGCCAGCGGCGCCGGCGCCGCCGCCATGCGCGAGCTCGAGCAGCAGACGCGCGAAGCGCTCACCTCCCCTGGCGGGACGGGCGAGGTCACCACCCTGGACGTCTTTGGAAAGCAGTACGCCTTTAACCTCTTCAGCCACAACAGCCCGGTGCGGATGGGCGGCTACAACGAAGAAGAGCTGAAAATGGTGCACGAAACCCACAAGATCTGGTCACAGGACGCCGAGCGCGGCTCGGGCGCGCCGCCCGAGAAGATCCGCACCGCAATCACCGCCACCTGTATCCGCGTGCCGGTGATGCGGGCCCACGCCGAGAGCATCAACCTGACCTTCCGCGATCCAATCACCGAGCAGAAGGCCTCGGAGCTGCTGGCCGATGCGCCCGGGGTCACCGTGCAAGACGACCGCGGCGGCAACGTGTTCCCCACGCCGCTGCAGGCCAGCCACCAGGACGACGTGTTTGTGGGCCGGGTGCGGCGCGACCTCAGCCAGCCCGAAGGGCGGGGGCTGGACCTGTTCGTGTGCGGCGACCAGATCCGTAAGGGCGCGGCGCTCAACGCCGTGCAGATCGCGGAGCTGCTGCTCGAGCGCCGCACCGCTGCGCGGTGAGGCGGCTCGGCGCCGGACTTACGTTTCGCAAAGCCCAAACGCGTGCCCGCCTTCTCGTCCGCCGCGGGCGCCGCCCGCCGAGCGTAGCAGGCGCGCTCCGCGTGCCGTGGCTCTCGACTCCACGCGAAACGAACCGTCGCGCGAGCAACACGACACCGCGGCGAACGGCACGCGGAGCGTGCCTGCTAATCTCGGGGCCGACCACGGCCGGGCGGTTTTCGCAGGGTGGGTCAAGGCTCGGCGGACCCGCCGTGCCGCGGCGCGCTGTTACCCGGTGACGCGTCGCCGAAGGCCCCGCGGAGTTGGTCAACGGTGGGTCCGGCGGCCCTTGACCCACCCTGCGCAAGGCACTTGGTTTTAGCAGTCAACGGGGTTGTCCCACCCGCCGTCCGGCGGCGGCCGTCGAGAAGGCGCCTCCGTGTTCCGGCTTTGCGGAACGCGGGGGTGGCGCCGAGCGGCCGTGCGGCTACGCCGCGTCGGCGGCGGCCTCGTGGTGGGGGGTAAATACCCGCACGCGGTTGCGGCCCGCGTTCTTGGCGGCGTACACCGCGCGGTCCGCGGCCTTCATCAGCACCTCGGTACGGGAGAAGGAGCCGCCGTCGTGCGTGGCCACGCCCAGGCTGCACGTGACGCTCAGCTTGGCGCCGGTGTCACTGGGCACCGAGCAGGTGGTCTCCACCGCGCGGCGGGCCCGCTCGGCCAGCTCGGCGGCCACACGGCGGGTCACCCCGGGGCACAGCACGGCAAACTCCTCGCCGCCGTGTCGGTAGACGGTGCCCCCGACGCCCACGGCCTCCTTCAGGGTTTTCGCGAAGGCGATCAGCACCGCGTCGCCCACGGCGTGGCCGTGGCTGTCGTTAAAGGTTTTGAAGTGGTCCACGTCGGCGAAGATCACCGAGAGGGGGGCGCCCACCCGGGCCAGTTTGAAGCGGTTGGCCAGGTCCGAGTCGAACGCACGCCGGTTAAACAGCTTTGTCAGGGCGTCGGTGGTCGCGTCCTCCAGCAGCTGCCGCGTCTGCTGGTGCTGCCGCATGCTGAGCTTCAGCAGCGCCTCGTTGGCGGCCTGCAGAATTTCCCCCGCATCGCCCAGGTTGCCCGCGGGCAGTTCGAACAAACGCTGCATCTCCGAGGTCACCTCGTGGATCTGCATCAGCAGCGGCTCGGTGGCGTCGGGCTCCAGGCCGAACCACACCTCTGCGCGGTCCTGCAGGCGCTTGAGGGCCTCGCCCGACACCGCGGCGGAGCGTACGAACACCTCGGCCACCAGGTTGCCGATGGCCACGCAGCGTGCGACAAAGTCCGCGACATCCTGCGCGTTGTCGGCGGCGGGGTCGACGGGTCCGTCCAGCAGTGTGTGGTGGCCGCGGATGGCGTGGCTCAGCAGCGCGGGCAGGTTCCATGACTGGGCCAGCCGCGCACCGACCTCGGCGTGCGTCACGCCCAGGCGGCGTTCCTCGGCCGACGCCAGGGCGGTGTGGTGGCCGCCGGTCATTTCGGTGACCGCCTCGTAGTCCTCGCCCATGACCTGGTGCAACGCGATCATCCCCATGTCCTGAAGCAGGCCACCCAGGAAAGCTTCTTCCGTAAAGCGGCTGCCGGCGTTGTCGGCGAACATCTTCGCCGCGGTAGCGCTCAGCAACGAACGCTTCCAGTAGCTGATGTGGTCGAAGCCCTCGCCGTCCTCGGTCTGCTTCTGCAGGTTGGGCACCAGGCTGAAACCCAGCGCGACGGTCTTCACCGTCCGCAGGCCCAGGATCACCAGTGCCTGGTTGACGCCCGTCACGGTGCCGGCCTGCGCGTAGTAGCTGCTGTTCACCGTCTTGAGAATTCGCGCGGTGAGGCCGGGATCGTTCTGCACCGCGGCCGCGATGGCGTCGAGCTCGACGTCCTCCTGCTGCACCAGCTCGATGACCTTCAGCGCAACCGCGGGCAGACTGGGCAGCCGGGGCGAGGAGAGCACGCGTTCAAGAAGTTCATCGTTCATGGGGTATGCGGTCTGTCACGGGGGGCGGCCTGACCTCCCCAGGCGGCCGCTCCGCGGGGTGTATCGTCGGCCCCCGACCCGGAGTTAACGCCCGCGAAAGGGCTTGGGGGTTAATCCCGACATTCAGGGACCCTGCCGGGACCCGCGGCGGGCCTCGCGAATCGATGCGGTCGGTCCAAATAAAAACCGCGGCCCAAGCCGCGGTTGCACGAAAACCTCGCGTTTTGAAGCCGTGCAAAGCCACGCCGCGGCTTTCAGTCCTCAGCCCTCGGCGCCCGCCTCGGCCGGCTGGGTGTCCGCATCCGAGTCGGTCGCCTCGTCCTCGGCCGGTTTGTCCTCGGCCACGAAGGTCAGGTGGTCCTTCTCTTCGTGCTTGCTGACTCTGATCAGGTGCCCGTCGCGGAACTCGTCCCGCAGGATCGACTCGCTCAAGGGGTCTTCCACGTACTGCTCGATCGCGCGTCGCAGCGGCCGGGCGCCGAAGTCGGGGTTGTAGCCCTTGTCGATCAAAAAGTCCTTGGCGTTCTGGTCCAGCTCGAAGCTCATGCCGCGTTCGACCAGCCGCGCCAGTACCTTGCCCAGCTCGAAGTCCACGATGCCCACCAGGTCCTTCTTGTCCAGCGGGCGGAACACGATGGTGTCGTCCAGCCGGTTGATGAACTCGGGGCGGAAGTAGCGCTCGATCTCGGACATCAGCGTCTTCTTGATCTTGTCGTAGTCGGCGTTCTCGTCGACCTTGCCGAAGCCGAAGCCGGCTTTGTTCTTGATCAGGTCGGCGCCGATGTTGCTGGTCATGATCAGGATGACGTTGCGGAAGCTGACGTGCCGGCCGAACGAGTCGGTGAGCTCGCCCTCCTCCATCACCTGCAGCAGCATGTTGAACACGTCGGGGTGGGCCTTCTCGATTTCGTCGAGCAGCACCACCGCGTAGGGCCGGCGGCGGATCTGCTCGGTCAGCTGGCCGCCTTCCTCGTAGCCCACGTACCCGGGAGGTGCGCCGATCAGGCGGCTGACGTTGTGCTTCTCCATGTACTCGGACATGTCGATGCGGATCAGGCTGTCGGCGTCGCCGAACATGAACTCGGCCAGTGCCTTGCTCAGCAGCGTCTTGCCGACGCCCGAGGGGCCGACGAAGATGAACGAACCCATGGGGCGGCGGGGGTCCTTGAGGCCCGACCGCGCACGGCGGATGGCCTTGCTGATGACCTTGATGGCCTCTTCCTGGCTGACCACGGTCTTGTGCAGCTCGTCTTCGAGCTGCAACAGCCGCTCGGTTTCGGCCTTCTCGAGCCGGGTCAGCGGCACGCCGGTCATCTTGCTGACCACCTCGGCGATGACCTCTTCGTCGACGATGCCGTCGACCTCTTTGGCCTTCGCCCGCCAGTCGCGCTGGATCTGTTCTTTCTCGCGACGCAGGCCCTCGGCCTGGTCGCGCAGCTCGGCGGCGCGTTCGTAGTCGGCGGCGCGCACGGCCTCGTCCTTTTCGACGCTCAGCCGCTCGATGTCGGCCTCCAGATCGGCCATGTTCGGGGGCTTGCTCATCGACTTCAGCCGGATGCGGGCACCCGCCTCGTCGATCACGTCGATCGACTTGTCGGGCTGCACGCGGGCGGTGATGTAGCGCTCGCTCATCTCGACCGCGGCCTCGACCGCGGCGTCGGTGATCTTCACGCGGTGGTGACTCTCGTACCGGTCGCGCAGGCCCTTGAGGATGGCGATCGAGTCGGTCTTGTTCGGCGGCTCGACCATGATGGTCTGGAAGCGACGCTCAAGAGCGCCGTCCTTTTCGATGTACTTGCGGTACTCGTCGAGCGTGGTGGCGCCGATGCACTGGATCTCGCCACGGCTGAGCGCGGGCTTGAGCACGTTGGACGCGTCGATCGCGCCCTCGGCTCCGCCGGCGCCGACCAGGGTGTGCAGCTCGTCGATGAACAGCAGCACGTTCTTCGCGCGACGCACCTCGTTCATCACGGCCTTGATGCGTTCCTCGAACTGGCCGCGGTACTTGGTGCCGGCCACCATCATGGCCAGGTCCAGCACGACGATGCGCCGGTCGATCAGGATTTCGGGCACTTCCTGGTTAATGATCTGCTGCGCCAGGCCCTCGACGATCGCGGTTTTGCCCACGCCGGCCTCGCCGAGCAGCACGGGGTTGTTCTTGCTGCGGCGGCACAGGATCTGGATCAGCCGTTCGATCTCGTCGGCCCGACCGATGACCGGGTCCAGGGTGTTTTCCTTGGCGAGTTCGGTCAGGTCGCGGCCGAAGCTGTCGAGCGCCGGGGTCTTGCTCTTGGGCTTGCCCTTGCCGCTGCGGCGGCCGCCGCCGGACTCTTCGGAGCCGCTGTCGTCGCCGCCGGTGGCCTCTTCGGGCTCGACGCCGGCACCCAGCAGGTTCAGCACTTCTTCGCGGACTTCCTCCAGCTTCAGGCCCAGGTTCATCAGCACCTGGGCGGCCACGCCCTCGTGCTCACGCAGCAGGCCCAGCAGCAGGTGCTCGGTGCCCACGTAGTTGTGGTTGAGGTTGCGGGCCTCTTCGATGGCGTACTCGATGACCTTCTTGGCCCGCGGGGTCTGCGGCAGCTTGCCCATGGTCACCATGTCGGGGCCAGACTTGACCAGCTTCTCGACCTCCAGGCGCACCTTGCGCAGGTCAACCTCCAGGTTCTTGAGCACATTGGCCCCGACGCCCGAACCTTCTTTGACCAGCCCGAGCAGGATGTGCTCGGTGCCGATGTATTCGTGGTTGAAGCGCTGGGCTTCCTGGTTGGCCAGGGCCATCACTTTGCGGGCGCGGTCGGTAAATCGTTCGAACATGGTGCCTCTTAGTCAGGAGCAGCGTGGGGGGCGAGGGGGGGGGCGCCCGGGTCGTCTCGGGGAGCATCTTTGACGCCCCGGCGGCGCTCGGGGCCGCGGGACGGGGCGATCACGTCGCCTTGCCCGAGTATAGCGCCGCGGCTTTCTCGCGCCGGACACCGGCTGTACGGGATGCAAGCGTGGTGCCAGCACGCGACGTGATCCGGGACACGCTCGGTACCGCTCTATCGGCCGCTGCGCGGAGGCGGCGTGATCGGCGTGCGCCCGGCCGGCAGGGACCGGGGTTCGGGCATGCGAGTCTGGCAGCGGAGGCGAACGGCGTTCTTGACCGGGGCGGCCGTTACTCGGTCACCCGGGAAGCCTGCCGCCGGTCGCGCCGGGCTGGTCGGCCGGCGGGGACAACGTCTCCAGAAACGCAATCAGCGCCGCCACGTCCTCCGCCGGCAGGTGGCGGTACACCGACATCTGCTGCGCATACCCGGCAACCACATGGTCCTGGGCCGACAGGATCGAGCGGGCGAGGTAGGCCCGGTCGCGAGGCCGCGTCTCGCCGCCGATCAGCTCGGCGGGTGCGTCGTACAGGCGGGCCAGCCGCGGTGCCCCGCGGGTCGGCCCCTCCAGCACGTGGCAGTTTGAGCAGCTGTTGGTGTAGAAAAGCCCCTCACCGCGTTGCACCCGGGCGGCGGCGGCGGCCTCGGGCAGGGGGGTGTCGAGCAGCGCCACCACCTGCGCGGGCGTCGCGGGCGGGGGGCGGTCGCAGGCGGGCAGCAATCCGCCGAGCATCAGCAGGGGGGCGATCCAACGCACGGGGGTCATGCTAGCCGTGGGCGGGCTGTTAATCTGTCCGGCCCCGCGTCGCGCACCACGCGTCGCTTCCCCCACGCACAACACGCAGGAAAGAGTCTTCTCATGGGTCTGATGGACGGCAACTTAATGGCTCAGAAAAAGGGTCTGGTCTTCGGCATCGCCAACGAGCGCAGCTACGCCTACTTCATCGCGAAGCAGCTGGTGGGCCAGGGCGCGAAGCTGGGCTTCACCTACCTGCCCATCGGCAAGATGGAGCACCGCGTGCGCAAGGCCGCCGAGGGCCTGGGCGTCAAAGACCCCTGGCTGGTGCCTTGCGACGCGAACGACGATGCCAGCCTGGACGCGGTGTTCGACAAGTGGAAGGCCGACGAGGGCACGCTGGACTTCATCGTTCACAGCATCGCCTTCGCCGACAAGGACTACCTGAAGCCGGACATGTTCCACCAGACCCCGCGTCAGACGTACCTGTCGGCCATCGACACCAGTGCCTACACGCTGCTGGCCATGGCGCAGCGGGCCATGCCGCTGATGACCGACGGCGGCGCGATCGTGAACCTCAGCTACTACGGTGGCGAGAAGGTCACGCCGGGCTACAACGTCATGGGCATCGCCAAGGCCTGCCTGGAGCACACCACGCGCTACCTGGCCTACGAACTGGGCAAGCCCGAGCGGAACATCCGCGTGAACTGCATCAGCGCCGGGCCCTTCAAGACCCTGGCCGGGGCGGGCGTGGGCGGCATGGACCAGATGATCGCCTATCAGGAACACACCGCCAGCATGAAGCGGGCCAACAGCGGCGACGAAGTGGGCGACACCGCGGTGTACCTGTTGAGCGACCTGAGCACCGGCGTGACCGGCGAGACGATCCACGTGGACTGCGGGTTCAGCATCGTCGGCGTCCCCGAGGGGCACGGGGCGTGACGGCGGCTCGGCGCCGGATACGCGTTCCGCAAAGCCGGAACGCGTACCCGCCTTCTCGTCCGCCGCGGGCTGCGCCCGCGAGCGGCCTCCGTGCGGGGTTCGAAGACTCACCCCACCCGTCGACCGCGTCGGCTGCGCCGACCGCGCGGGGTGCGGCGCTTCGGTCTGAGCCCGCGCTCCGGATGCGAAAAAAGTAGCAGGCACACTCCGTGTGCCGTCCGCGCGACGCATGGCGGGTTGCGACTTGCCGGCGACGCCGCGCCGGCCTACCACGCGACGCCGCGGACGGCATACGGAGTATGCCTGCTACTTTCAAGGCCGACCCGGCGACCCGTCGGGCTCGGCCGGTTTTCGTAGGGTGGGTCAAGGCTTGGCGGACCCACCGTGCCGCGGCGTGCGATCCGTCGTGACGTGACGCCGAAGGCCCGGCGGCGTCCGTCTGGCGCGTCCCCATCAACCCGACCGTATCGGACGCGGCGCACCACTCGCCGCGGCCGGGGCGATCGGCGTTCCGATAGCGCGGCGGACCCCCTCCGCTCCCGCCCTGGAATCCGCCATGTCCACCGCCACCCTCAGCAAGTCGCAACGCAAGCAGCTCCGCCGGCAGATGGAGGAGCGCAAAAAGGCCCTGCTGGCCAAGCACGGGCGTTCGGTGGCGTCGCGGCGGTCCGCCGCGCGGCCGTCGCTGCCGAAGGACCCGCCGCGGGCCCCGTATCAGCCCCCGACCATCATGCTGTCGCCGCCGGCTCGCCCGTCGGTCAAGCCCGCCCGTCCGCGGCGGGTCGTGGTGCCCGAGATCCGCGACCTGAGTGCCGCCGGTCCCGGCCCGCTGACCCGGGCCGCCGCGGGGGTGGAGCACGTGGCCCGGCGCGCCGCCGCGGCCTGGCGTGAACGCCCTTGGCAGGAACGCCCGCTCCGCCGACGGGCCGAGGCCCACCGCACGCTCGCACGCGTCGTGCCGCCCCTGAGGGTGCTGGGGGTCGCCGCCATCGTCGGTGCCGTCGCGCTCGCCCGTGAGGCCCGCGTGCTGGGACTCAGCGACACCGGCGCGTTGGTCGTGCTGGGCATGAGCCTAGGCGGGGCGGTCGTGCTGCTGGCCCTCGCCGAGATGGCGCGAGCGCTGCAGGTCATCGCGCGGCGGTGAGCCGGGCGATTTTTGTAAAGCGTTTGCGGTGTGATTCGCGATCGATGACAGAATCCTTGCGGCGGACGCGATGGCGAACGGGCAGGGCGAGCCTCTGGCGAGCCGTGTGTCCCATGTCCCGCGGCTCGCCAGAGGCTCGTCCTGCCCACGGGATTGCGATCCACGGCATTTCGGGTTACGCACCTTTTTCGTCCTCCAGCCGCGTCACCACCTGCCGCGCCGTCACCCGAACCAGCTCGCTCGCATCGTCGAGGCACGCCCGCACCGCCGCCTCCAAATCCGCGTCGCCGCGCTCGGCCAATGCGTTGCCCGCCGCGATCAGCGCGTTGCGCCGCACCATGTCCAGTTTCATCCGCTTGAGGGCCGACCCGCGAAACGACGCCGCCCGGTCGTCGTCGGTCCAGCGGATCGCGTCGATCAGCCGAAGCCCGCCGGCGACCTCGTCGCGCGGCCTGTACCGCGGGTGCACCGGCAGCGTTACGTCCTGCCGGGCCGCCACCGCGTTGTAGGGACAGACTTCCTGGCACACGTCGCAGCCGCCCAGCCAGTTGCCCATCCCCGCGTGCAGGTCCGGGTCGATCGGTGACCGGTGCTCCAGCGTCAGGTAGCTCACGCACTTCGTCGCGTCGAGCGCGTAGCCCGCGGGGTCGATCGCGTGGGTGGGGCAGGCGTCAATGCAGCGGGTGCAGTTGGCGCAGTGGTCGGTCGGCGGCACGGCGGGGGCCGGAAAGCCGCGGGACGCGGTCGTGGGCAGCTCCAGCGTCGTCACGATCAGCCCCAGCAGAAAGTACGACCCGTGCCGGGGGTGGATCAGCAGCGTGTGCTTGCCCGTCCAGCCCAGCCCGGCCCGCATGGCGTGCTCGCGTTCGAGGGCGGGGGCGGTGTCGACCGTGGAGCGGAAGGTGTGGCCCGGGTGGGCCGCGGCCAGTGCGTCGGCCAGGCCGTGCAGACGCTTTTTGAGCACTTTGTGGTAGTCGTCGCCGTGGGCGTACCGCGCCACGCGCCCGCGTGGGGCCTCGTGTGTGGATGCGGCGGCCGCAACCGACTCCCCATCCGTACCGCCCACGCCGGCGTGGCCGACCTCTGAACCCGCGTGATAGGGGTCGGCGACGGCGAGGATGGACTTGGCGCCGGGCAGCAGCTGGTCGGGGTCCAGGCGGACGTCGAGGTGGTTCGCGAGGTAGTGCATCTCGCCGTGCTTGCCCGCCGCGATCCACGCGCGGAAGGCGTCGGGCCGCTCGGCGGGGGCGGCCGCGGCGATGCCGGCGAGCACGAAGCCCTGCGCGTGGGCAAGGTCTGGGATTGTTTGCATGGGGTCGGCGTGCATCGTGGCTCCCGGCCCGCGGCATGGTGGGTCCGCCGAGCCTCGACCCACCCTACGAAAAGCCCTCCGCTTGCGTCTGATTTTCCAGACGGCCTCCGGTCGTTCACAACCGCACACTTTTCACTCTTCACTTTGGCGGCGCCCGTTGGCACCGCCTCCCGCACGGACCTACACTGACCCGAACCCGTCCCCCCGGCAGAAACCCCCACCCGCCGCCATGCCCTACGACCTGAAGCCCATCGACATCGACGTCGAGTCGACCGAGTATCTTGACGAGCCGGGACGCGGGCCGACCGCCGGGGGCGACCGCTGGACGCTGAACTTCGGCCCCCAGCACCCCGCCACCCACACCACCCTGCGCATGGTGATGGAGCTGGACGGCGAGCGCGTCGTCCGCGTCACCCCGCACATCGGCTACCTGCACAGCGGTTTCGAGAAGCTCGGCGAGGCGCTGGACTACAACCAGTACGTCACCATCGTCAGCCGAATGGACTACGTCAGCCCCATCTGCAACGACATCTCGTGGCACCACGCCATCGAGCAGCTCTTCGACATCGACATCACCCCGCGCTGCAAGGTGCTGCGGACGATCCTGGGCGAGCTGGGCCGCATCCAGAACCACCTGCTGGGCGTCGGGGCCGCGGCGCTGGACCTGGGCGCCTTCACCGGCTTCCTCTACGGCTTCAACGAGCGCGAGGCCATCATGGACGTGATGGACTACATCTCGGGGCAGCGCTTCCACCCCGACTGGACGCGCGTGGGTGGGGCCATGCAGGACCTGCCCGACGAGGAGGTCTTCAAGCGCATGGTCAAGTCGATCATCCGCGAGAAGCTGCCCCCGGCCCTGGCCGACCTCGAAGGGCTGTGCCTGAAGAACCGCATCTTCCGCGACCGGGTGGAAGGCATCGGCGTGGTCACCCACGACGAGGCGATCAGCTGGGGCCTGAGCGGCCCGGTTGCCCGGGCCAGCGGCGTGAAGCGCGACGTCCGCAAGGACGAGCCCTACCTGTGCTTCAAAGACAACTGGGACGGCCAGGGCGCCCGCGCCGTGGACTTCAAGGTCGCCGTTGCCACCACCGGCGACGTGCTGGGCCGCTTCTTGGTGCGCCTCGAAGAGATGAAGCAGTCCATCCGCATCATCGAGCAGCTGATCGACCACATCCCCGGCGGCCCCATCAACACCTACGCCGACGCCAAGGCCGCCAAGCCGCCCAAGAGCGAGGTCTACGGCAGCATCGAGGGGCTCATCGAGCACTTCCAGCTGGTCATGACCAACCGAAAGTGGAAGGCCCCGATCAACGAGACCTACGCCTGCATCGAGAGTGCCAACGGCGAGCACGGCTTCTACGTCGTCAGCGACGGCGGGCCGGTGCCCTGGCGCGTGAAGCACCGGGCGTGCAGCTTCATGCACTTCGGCTGCTTCGCGAAGATGCTGGAGGGGCATTTGTTGTCGGATGCGGTGGCGGTGTTGGGGAGTTTGAACATTATTGCGGCGGAGTTGGACCGGTAGAGGGAAGTGCGAAGTGCGAAGTGCGAAGTGCGAAGTCAGAGACTTCAGCTTTCGGAACTTCGTACTTCGCACTTCGAACTTCGAACTTTCGGAGCGAAGCGACACATGGCTTGGATCACTAAGAACTCCGGCTCGATGCAGATCGAGCGACGCGACGAGCCCTACCTCTCCGACGAGGTCAAGGAGGCGTTCAACAAGCGTTACGCCCACCGCTACCCGACCCGGGCGGCGTTGGCCCTGCCGATCCTGCACGAGATTCAGCACCACCACGGCTGGCTGCCGTTCCAGGCGATCGAGGAGGCTGCGGCCTTCATCGAGGTGTCTCCCAGCACGCTGATGGACACCGCGACGTTCTACGAAGAGTTCTTTTTGGAGCCGCGCGGCAAGCACACCGTCTGGGTGTGCCAGAGCGTGAGTTGCGAGATCATGAACGAGGCGAAGATCACCGACGCCATCCGCGACAAGCTGAACATCGAGCCCGGCGAGACCACCGACGATGGGCGCATCACCTTCATGAAGGTCGAGTGCATCGGCGCCTGCGGCGGCGCGCCCTGTGCCCTGGTGAACGAGACCCTGCACGAGAACCTGGACGCCGCCGGCGTGAGCAAGGTGCTCGACGCCTTGGAGTAGGCCGACACGCGTTCGTCCGATTTCCGTACTTCGTACTTCCAACTTCGCACTTCATACTTCCTCCCATGCCCTGGTTCCAGAAACTCTGTCGGCAGGCCGGGCTGGCGGTACACAAGGTGACCACGCCGGCGGCCGAGTCGAAGACGACGACCACCCAGGTGCGTCGGTCGGTCGAGGAATCGAACCCCGAGCCCGGCGTGACCCTCCGGCGGACGACCATCGAAGAGATCGAGTTCCGCGGCGGCGACGCGTGTCGACCACGCGATTCCGCCCCGAACGATTAATTTCGTGCGCTCCCTATCGTGCGGTATCATCGACCCGTCACCGGGCCGGTGACCTTCGCCCGGAGCCACCCCATGCCGATCCACCCCGTCCGAATCGCGGCCCTCGCCGCGCTCCTGCTCGCTGCGCCGCTCTCCACCGACACGGCCGAGGCCTCCGACGCCGAGACCGAGATCACCGAACCTCGCGAAGCCGTCTCCGAAGGCGACGCGGCGAGGGACGGGCGGGCGGTGGGGGCGCCCCCCGTCGCGACGCCAGACCTCTCTGCCGTTCCGCGGGCCACGCTCGAACGACTGGCGGCGGACCTCGCGCTGGAGAACCTGCTGCTGACACGCGGGCTGACCCCGGCCGCGGTGGCCGACGACACCGACGTGGCGGACGCCGAACTGCCCGACGATCCCAGGCAACTGGCCGCGGCCATTTCCTCGCTGGAAGAGCGATTGCTCGCCCTGCGGCTGCGCCGGGCGGAGCTGGCCGCCGCGGGCCTTGCGGCCGACGCCGTGGTGCAGGCCGGAGACGATCCCGACGCCCCGGGCTCGGACCCGGACGAAGCCACCCACGCCGAAACGCCGGAGGCTCCCGCATCCGCCGACGCCGACACCGACGCCGAGGTCCGCGGCACCGCCGAGGGGAGCGTGCCGTACCGCTATCGGTACAGCTTCGGCCTGATCGGCCACTCGGGTCGGGGCCGCGTGGTGATACGGGGCGAAGACGGCAAGCTCCGCACCGAGGGCTACAACTTCAGCGAGTACCGCGACGACGCGGTCTGGGTCAAGCTGCTGTTCCGCAACGATGGCGACACGCCGCAGCGGTTCACCGGCGCCGTCGCGCTGGGGCAGCGGGTGGGCGGCCTGAGCCGGTCCCGGGCGCGGGTGCTCGCCACGGTGAGCCTGAGCACGCCTGTGCTGCAGCCCGGCGAGATCTTCGAGACCGACCGGGAGGTCAAGGTCGATCAAGCCCGCGACGTGGATTTCGTGGAGGTCGGCCGGGTGCGCAGTTTCGCGGCTCGGGAGTAGGCGGGACCCCCCACCCCGCACCCGCCCGCGTGCCACGGCCCGCGTGCCACGGGCTTCAGCCCGTGCTTCGGGTTACCCCGCGTGGCGCACCCCAGCGATCCCGACGTCTCCAGCACCCGAAGCACGGGCTGAAGACCGTGGCACGTCCGGTTGTCCCGCAGCGGCTAGAATTGCTCGACCCTTCTGCCGCCCCCAAAACCTCCGACCCCCGAGAACCGATGCCCCTTTCTGCCCCGGTGCTTTTCAAACGCATCCCCACCGCCCCCTGGGGCAGCGCCAACGAGAGGATTTACGTCGATTACGACGACTACGTGTCGCAGGACGGCTACGCCGCGCTGGACAAGGCAACGGGCATGACGCCCGAGGCGCTGGTGGACGAGGTGAAGGCCGCCGAGCTGCGCGGCCGCGGCGGGGCGGGCTTCCCCGCGGGCATGAAATGGTCGTTCCTGCCCCCGCCCGACGGCGAGCCGCGCTACCTGTGCATCAACGCCGACGAGTCCGAGCCGGCGACGTTCAAGGACCAGATCCTGATCCAGTACGACCCGCACTCGGTCATCGAGGGCATCGCGCTGTGCATGCTGGCCTGCCGGCTGGACACCGCCTACTTCTACATCCGCGGCGAGTACCACCACCACCGCGACGCCTTCGAGCGGGCGATCCAGGAGGCGTACGACAACGGCGTATTCGGCGACCACAGCCGCATGGGCAAGATCAACGACCGCGCGCCCAACCTGTACCTGCACCGCGGGGCCGGCGCCTACATCTGCGGCGAAGAGACCGCGCTGATCGAGAGCCTCGAGGGGAAGCGCGGCTGGCCCCGCATCAAGCCGCCGTTCCCCGCCGTTGCCGGAGCCTTCGCGCGGCCCACGATCATCAACAACGTCGAGACCCTGGCCAACGTGCCGCACGTGATCCTGCACGGGGTCGACGCCTGGAAGAGCCGGGGCAAGGGCCGGCCCGAAGGGGCGCCACCCCAGGTGCCCGCCAGCTACGGCACCAAGCTGATCGGCATCAGCGGGCCGGTGAAGCGCCCCGGCGTCTACGAAGAAGAGCTGGGCGTGAAGCTGACCGACGTGATCGAGCGGCTGGGCGGCGGCGCCGCCGACGGCGAGCGGATCAAGGCGTATTTCCACGGCGGCATCTCGATGGGCGTGATCTCCCAGGAAGAAGCCGAGCAGGGCGTCGAGCTGGACTTCGACATCGGCAAGAAGTGGAACAACCTGGGCCTGGGCACCGCCTGCATCACCGTGATCCCCGAGCGCACCAGCATGGTCTCGATGGCCCGCAACTGCGCGCGGTTTTACAGCCACGAGAGCTGCGGCCAGTGCACCCACTGCCGCGAGGGCAGCAACTGGATCTACAAGATGCTGACCCGCATCGAGGCCGGCGACGGCGCGACGCGGGATCTGGACATGCTGCTGGAGCTGGCGACGAGCATGGGATCGATGCCGGGCCACAACATCTGCGGCCTGAGCGACGGCACCAACTGGGCCATCCGCACCATCGTGAATAAGTTCTTCGGCGAGTTCGAGGCGGCGGTGAGTAGCAAGCGAACGGTCAGCCTGGTGTGACGCGCAGCGATCGGGCGCTGCCCCGGCGGCGGCCGCCGTGACGCTTCCGATCGCTCCCGGCTGCGCCGGGGGCGCAGGCGGTGGGGTGGTCGATGCGCGGCCATGGCGGCCTTGAAGGTAGCAGGCACACTCCGCATGCCGTCCGCGGTGTGCGTCAGTTTGCGGTCTGAGTTTTTGATGAGCGGCGGCTGCTGGCGGACGGCACACGGAGTGTGCCTGCTACTTTCGCAGCCCCGCACGGGTGGCGGCTGCCTTGAAGGTAGCAGGCATACTCCGTATGCCGTCCGCGGTGTGCGTCAGTTTGCGGCCTGAGGTTTTGATGAGCTGCGGCTCCTGGCGGACGGCACACGGAGTGTGCCTGCTACTTTCGCAGCCCCGCACGGGTGGCGGCTGCCTTGAAGGTAGCAGGCATACTCCGCATGCCGTCCGCGGTGTGCGTCAGTTTGCGGCCTGAGTTTTTGATGAGCGGTGGCTGCTGGCGGACGGCACACGGAGTGTGCCTGCTACTTTCGCAGCCCCGCACGGGTGGCGGTTGCCTTGAAGGTAGCAGGCATACTCCGTATGCCGTCCGCGGTGTGAGTCAGTTTGCGGCCTGAGGTTTTGGTGAGCGGTGGCTGCTGGCGGACGGCACACGGAGTGTGCCTGCTACTTTCGCAGCCCCGCACGGGTGGCGGTTGCCTTGAAGGTAGCAGGCATACTCCGTATGCCGTCCGCGGTGTGAGTCAGTTTGCGGCCTGAGGTTTTGATGAGCGGTGGCTGCTGGCGGACGGCACACGGAGTGTGCCTGCTACTTTCGCAGCCCCGCACGGGTGGCGGTTGCCTTGAAGGTAGCAGGCATACTCCGTATGCCGTCCGCGGTGTGCGTCAGTTTGCGGTCTGAGTTTTTGATGAGCTGCGGCTCCTGGCGGACGGCACACGGAGTGTGCCTGCTACTTTCGCAGCCCCGCACGGGTGGCGGTTGCCTTGAAGGTAGCAGGCATACTCCGTATGCCGTCCGCAGTGTGGGTCAGTTTACGGCCTGAGTTTTCGGTGAGCGATGGCTCCTGGCGGACGGCACACGGAGTGTGCCTGCTACTTTCGCAGCCCCGCACGGGTGGCGGTTGCCTTGAAGGTAGCAGGCATACTCCGTATGCCGTCCGCAGTGTGGGTCAGTTTGCGGCCTGGGTTTTTGATGAGCGGTGGCTGCTGGCGGACGGCACACGGAGTGTGCCTGCTACCTGCGCAGCCAGAGGTGGTAGTGGCCTTCGGGGAGGTGGCGGGGGTTGGCTTCGATGTACGAAAGAATGGCGGCGTATTGCTGGGGCGATCGGACGAGGTGGTCGAAGCTCTCGGGTTGCCAGAACCGGCCGGAGGTACCGAGCTTGGTGTTGATTTCCCGGGCGCTGAAGCGCTTCCAGGACTGGCAAATCGTTTCGGGATCGTATTCGGCGAGAAGACCGGCCAGCACGTGGACGTGGTTGGGCATCACGACGAATCCGCCGAGTTGGTATCGGGCGCCGTCAAAGTGTCGTATCGCGTTGGCGACGCGTTCGGACAGTTCGGGTTGTTGCAGGACGCATGCGCCCAGGCCGCGGTCGAGGGCCCGGTGGTACGCCTCGGAGAACATCTCGTGATATTCCCTCCGTTCGGATTCGCAGAGCGCCGCGAGGGCGATCGGTAGCCGCTCGGTCTGTGGATCGATACCGCGCCGGGAGAGCCAGTCGTCGCGTTTGGCGCGCCAGTGTCGTGTGACAGCAGCTGGAATCGAATCGGCGGTTCTAAACGTGATGAAGACGGTGGTTTTGGGTTGAAACCAGTGCGGTAAGGCCGCGCCGGCTCGCCGGCGCACGGGAAGCTGAGGGTCGTACCACTCGAACATGCCTTGAAGGTAGCAGGCACACTCCGTGTGCCGTCTGCCGCACCCACGATTTGGCCCAAAGCCTGAACCGCAAATGGCCCACGCCGCGGACGGCACACGGAGTGTGCCTGCTACTTTCGCAACAAAAAAAAGGCCCGCCGCGGATGCGGCGGGCCTTCGGGTTGGACGCGCTTGGCGGCGTGTGCCGCTCCGCCCTTACTCGGGCAGCGTCGTGATCGTCGTGACGCTCAGCGCGGGCACGGCGAAGCTCAGCGTGCCGTTGTCGCTCGCGAAGAGGTCCGGCAGGGTGGTGTAGAACCCGCCCTCGCTGGACTGGAACACGTCGAAGTTCTCGCCGCTCACCGCGTCGGGCACGGTGAGGGTGAGGGTGTCGTCGCCCACTTCGGCCAGGTTGATGACCACGTAGGTGACCGATCCGTCGTCGTTGAGGTAGCCCGAGGCCAGCACGCTGGCGTCGTCGCTGGACACGTCGAACCGCTGCGCGTCGGGGCGGATGTTCTGGCTGAAGTGCCGGAACGCGGCGGCCTTGGCAGTGTCGAAGCTGTCGCCGCCGCCGAGCGAGAAGCTGTCGCCGCCGTTGGAACGCGACACGGCCTGCCAGTAGAGGTAAGCGCTGGCGTCGCCCTCGGCCAGGGCGTCGTGCATGAGCACGGCGGTGGACAGGGCTCCACGCTGGGTGGGCAGCACGCCGCCGTCGCTGCCGCGGCTGAGCCAGCCGAGTTCTTCGCCGCTGTACTCGGTCATCCACAGCGGCTGGTCGCCGGCGCCGTTGGCTTCCAGGTAGGTCTGGAAGTTGTTCCACTGGATGGCGCTGCTGCGCGGACCGGTGAGCTCGACGCGGTTGCTGACGTAGCCGTGCTGGGCCTGGATGTCGAGGTTGTCGATCGCCCGGGTGCCGGTGCTGTCGGTGGCTTCGAGGAAGTCGGTGATGCTGTTGAAGAAGCCGGTGCGCTGGGTGGGGTTGCTGAGGTTGGCCGGGCCCAGGCCGACGTCTTCGGTGCCGAAGAGGCGGGTCTCGATGCGGTCGCCGGGGTTGGCGGCGTTGTGGGCGGCGATGGCGTCCTTGGCGACCTTGACGGCCTGGGCGTAGCCCTGGGGTGAGTAGCCGGCGCTGTTGTAGCTCTGATCGCCGAAGCGGGGCTCGTTCTGGACGCTCAGGGCGTCGAACTGCAGCCCGGTTTCTCGCTCATAGCCCTTGATCCAGGCGACGACGTAGTTGCCAAAGGCCTCGTACTGGGCGGGGTCGAGCGTGCCGCCGGTGATGTCGAACTCGCGGACAAAGCGGGGCTCGGAGCCGCCGCGGTTGGTCTTCATCCAGAGCGGCGGGGTCCAGAGGCTACCGATGATCTTGAAGTCGTCACCGAACGTCTCGGCACCGGCCTGCAGGGCGGGCTTGAGGTGGCCCACGCCGCGGGCGTCGAAGTTGAACTTGGCGATGTTCTCGTCGAGCGTGCCGTCGAGGCTGATCGCGTCGTCGAGCTGGGTGCGGCCGGGGACCTTCACGCCGCCCTCACTAAGCACGAAGGGCAGCATGTCCACGCGGACGATGCTGGTGCCCAGACCGGTGTAGTAGCCGTCCTGGAAGGCCTGGGTGCCGAAGACCGAGCGGCCCTCGGTGGTGGCGGCAAACGGGTCGTCGTAGTACCAGGCCAGGTTGGTGCCGAAGCCGTCGATGGTCTGGTAGCGGACGTTGACGTTGCTGGTCAGGTCGGCCGAGCCGTCGGGGTTGGGCGGGGTGGGCGGCGTCGGGGGCGTGGGCGGGGTGGGCACCGTGCCGGAGCCGGCCCAAGTCAGGTCGTAGGCGTTGCCGAAGTAGGCGCCGCCACCGGCGCTGTAGACGAACACGCGGACTTCCTGGGCCCGCGCCAGCGTGGTCGAGACGGTCGAGCTGTTCTCGCTGTTGTAGTTGGACGCGAGCTGGGTGCCGGCGACATCGTAGATCTCGATGTTCAGCTCGCCGTCGGCCGCGACGCTGTCGAGGGTGGCGGTGAAGGTGCCGATCCCGGCGTTGAAGCGGTACCAGTCCAGGTCGGTGGCGGTGGCCGTGCCGTCGGTGGCGCTGAGCGAGCCGGACTGGGCGGTGAACACCTGGGCCTGTGGGGGCGTGTCGTTCTCTTCGTAGGCGTCTTCGCCCGTGGGCGGCGTGGGTGGCGTGGGCGGCGTGGGCGGCGTGGGTGGCGTGGGCGGTGTGACGGGCCCGGGCGGCGTGGTGGGGACCACCTCGCTGCTGTCGTTGTCGTTCCAGACCAGCTCGTAGGTGGCGCCATCGGGACGGCCTCCGGGCACGCCGAAGCCGACCACCCGGATATAGATGTCCTCGCCACCCGGGGCGACGGCGGTGCTGATGGTGGTGACGTTCTCGACGTTGTAACCGCCCTGCACCTTCTGGAACCCGGCCAGTGAGCTGCCGTCTTCAGGGAACTGCTTGTAAAGCTCGAGGTTCAGCTCGTTCTGCGTGGCGTCGCTGACCAGCGCAACCCGCAGCGCGGGGATGTTGGCGAAGTCACCCTCCGAGTCGCTCGCGGCGACGACGTACCAGTCTTCGTCGGTGATGGTGGCCGCGCCGTCGACGCGGCTGAGGGTGCCGCTGGTGGTGGGCAGGCGGTAGGCCGCGGTCGAAACGTCGTTCTCTTCGTACGCGTCGGCACCGGGGGTGGGGGGCGTCGGGGGCGTGGGCGGCGTGGGCGGCGTGACCGCGGGGCCATTCCAGCTCAAATCATAGACGTTGCCCTGGTAGCCACCCTTGCCGTAGACGAAGGCCCGGACTTCCTGGGCGGCGTCGAGGGTGATGGTGAGCTCGGACCGGTTCTCGACGGCGTAGCTGCCGCCGATCTTGTTGCCGGCGGTGTCGTAGAGCTCGAGGTTCAGCTCGCCCTCAATCGCGACGCCGTTCAGCACCACGGTAAAGTCGCCGGCTTCGGGGGTGAAGGCGTACCAGTCGTTGTCGGTGGCGGTGGCCCGGCCGTTGGTGAATACCAGCGAGCCCGACGCGGCGGTCAGGCGGGTCGCCTGTGCGGGCACGTCGTTGTCTTCGTAGCGGTCGGTGTCGCCAGGCAGCGGGTCGGGCAGCGAGTCGGGGTTGATGGGGGGTGTGGGCGGCGCGGCGCTGGACCAGCTGATGTCGTAGGCGTTGCCTTGGTAGTCCCCCCTGCCGTAGACGAAGGCGAAGACGGGCTGGGCGACGTCGAGCTCGACCGAGACCGATGAGTTGTTCTCGACGCGGTAGTTGCCAGCGATTTTGTCGCCCGCGGCGTTGTAGAGCTCGAGGTTCAGCTCGCCCTCGGTGGCGACCGAGCTGAGCTGGGCGTTGAGCGTGCCGGCGTTGGCGTCGATGCGGTACCAGTCGTTGTTGGTCGCGGTGGCTTCCCCGTCCAGGTCGCTGAGGGCGCCCGTGGTGCCGGGCAGCACGTAGGCGCTGCCGCGGCCGTCGTTGGGTTCGTAGGCATCTGCGGTGCCGCTCAGCGACGCCGAGAGCAGGCGGCGGGGTTCAAGCGGCTGGAAGGCCACGGGGGTCTGGGGGGCGCGGCGGATCGACTGGCGGCGGGCGCGGCGGGCACGGCGGATAGAGCGACAGGGCTGCATGGTTCTCTCTCGAGCGGGGTGAGGGCGGAGGGTTCGGACCGGCCCGCAGGCACGGGGGTCCGCGTCGTCGGGGGGAACCGATAACGCCAGGGATATCGTATGGGAATCCATCCCGGATGCGAGGCCCGGCATGACGGAAAACCGTCAGGTTTTTCGGAAGGGGCGCACGCCGTTCATGGCGAGGGGCAAGTGGCGGACGGCCGGTCCGATGGGCGTACAATCCCGGCCGTGACGTTCAATCCGGCCGACATCATCGGGCCCACGGGGCCCATCGCACGGCGGCTGGGCGAGGCATACGAGGAGCGTCCGCAGCAGCGTGCGATGATCCACGCGGTGCAGACGGCGCTCGAAGGGCGGCACGCGTTGATGGTCGAGGCGGGTACCGGCGTGGGCAAGTCGTTCAGCTACCTGCTGCCGGCGGTGGCGCAGGTGCTGGGCGGGCCGCGGGTGGATCCGGCTGCGGCCGTGGACGACCCGGCCGACAACGGCGTACGGATGCCCGTCGCGCCGGCGTCGGTCCACGGGTCGGAGGCCGACCGGCGGCGCCGGGTGGTGGTCAGCACGCACACGATCGCCCTGCAGGAGCAGATCTGCGAGAAGGACATCCCGCTGCTGCAGGCGGTGCTGCCCGGGGCAGGGGGCGACGAGTTTTCGGCGGTGCTGGTGAAGGGCCGCGGCAACTACGTGTCGCGCCGCCGCATGAGCCGGGCGTGGGAGCGCAAGGCGAGTCTGTTCGACGACTCGGCCCAAGAGCGCAGCATGCGGCAGCTGCTGGAGTGGATCACCGACGAGGACGCGGACGGCTCCAAGGCCTCGCTGCCGCAGCTCGAAGCGCCCAACGTGTGGAACGAGGTGCAGAGCGACAGCGAGGACTGCCTGGGCAAGCGTTGCCCGACCTACAACGAGTGCTTCTACCAGAGCGCCCGGCGGCGCATGCTCAACGCCGACCTGCTGGTGGTGAACCACGCGCTGTTCTTCGCCGACCTGGCGCTCAAGAGCGACTCGGGCGGGGCCTACGGCGTGCTGCCGCCCTACGATGCGGTGGTGCTGGACGAGGCGCACACCATCGAGGACGTGGCGAGTGACTACTTCGGGCTGTCGCTCAGCCGGTTTCAGGTGACCTACCTGGTCAGCCGTCTGTACCACGCGCGGCGCAACAAGGGCCTGCTGGCCACGCTGCAGCGCAGGCTGGACGCGCCGCTGTTCAATCAGGCGGTGCACGCGGTCGAGAAGGTGTTCCACGCGGGGCAGGGCTTCTTCGACGACTGGGAGGTGTGGTTCGAGAGCCGCGGCGGGTCGAACGGGCGCGTGCGCGAGGCGCACGCGGTGAAGGACACGCTGAGCGAGCCGCTGGCGGAGTTGTCGCTGGTGCTCAAGCGCGTGAAAGGCGCGATCGACGGGGAAGACGACCGCATGGAGGTGCAGTCGCACGCCGACCGGGCGCAGGCGATGGGGCAGGCTGTGAAGGCGCTGGTGGGGCAGACGGTGCCCGACAGCGTGTACTGGGTGGACGTGGTGCGCCGCGGCAGGTCCACGCGGGTCAAGCTCAACAGTGCGCCGGTGGACGTGGGCGAGCTGATGCGCACACGGCTGTTCGAGGCCAAGGCGGGGGACGGCAAGGCGCTGCCGGTGGTGATGACCAGCGCGACACTGACGACCGGCGGCGACGGCGCGGGCGACGCAGGATTCGCGCACCTCAAGCAGCGGTTGGGCTGCCCCGATGCGCACACGCTGCGGCTGGGCTCGCCGTTTGATTACGCCGGACAGGTGCGGCTGGTCACCCACGCCGAGCTGCCCGACCCCGGCGACCCGCGGCACTTCGACGCGATGACCCCGGCGTTGCTGGAGCACCTGGACGCGAGCGACGGCGGGGCGTTCGTGCTGTTCACCAGCTACGCCATGCTGCAGCGCACCGCCGAGTGGCTGCGGCCGCGGCTGGCCCGGCGGAACATGCCGCTGCTGGTGCACGGCGCGGGCGAGGGTCGCAGCGCGATGCTGGAGCGGTTCAAGACCGACCACCGCAGCGTGCTGCTGGGCACCGACAGCTTCTGGCAGGGGGTGGACGTGCGTGGCGACGCGCTGCGGCTGGTGGTGATCACACGCCTGCCCTTTGTGGTGCCCGACCGTCCGATGGTCGAGGCCCGCAGCGAGCGCATCAAGGACCGCGGGGGCAACCCGTTCAAGGACTATTCGCTGCCCGAGGCGGTGCTGAAGTTCAAGCAGGGGTTTGGGCGGCTGGTGCGGAGCAAGCGCGACCGGGGGTCGGTGGTGGTGATGGACCCGCGGCTGGTGACGAAGTTTTACGGCCGGCAGTTTGTCGCGGCGCTGCCGGAGGTGCCGGTGGTCGGCGGAAACGTGCCGCGGGGCGGCGGGGGATGATTCGGCGGACACGCGTGGCCGTCCCGCGGACGGGCACACGCCACGGCGGCGAATCCCCGCCGGGTGACGCATGGGTCCGACGGGGGGCGGGGCATCGCGTCGCCCACGACGCCGGCATCGGGGGACTGCCGCCTTTTTGGCTTTGAAAAAAGGGGGCTGTCCCCGTCTGGCGCGCCCGTCTGGCGCGGCCGTCTGGCGCGGCCGTCTGGCGCGCCACCGGGGGCCGGGCCTTGGTGCGTTGAATCGAATGCACCAAGCATCATTCACTACGCCGTCAGTTGCAGTAGCGATCGCGCCGCACGTTGTAGCGGCGCCGGTCGTGCCGTGCGTGGCCGCGGTGGTCCTCGTAGGCCGGCCGGTACGCGGGGCGCGACCGGTGGTCGTCGCTGCGGTGGCGGTGGGACTCGGAGGCAATGACAAAGCCGACGCCGGCGCCGACGGCGGCGCCGATCAGGGCGCCGCGGCCCTGGGATTCGACGCAGCCGGTGCCGGTGACGCCGGCCAGAAGCACGCCGACGAGGGTGAGGGCGGTGGACGGGCGGGTGGGGGTTCGCATGACGGTCTCCTTGGTCCCCGTTTCCCCGGTCGGGATTGGGGGACGGGCGGGTTGGCCCGAGCGGGACTCGGGCTCTGACCTTTGGACCACAACGGCGGGTTGACGCGGGTAGAACGCCTTAAGTGAATGTTTAGAAGTGACTTGCGATCTGTGTCCTCCCGCCGCCGCCGCCGTCGCCCCGACGCCGGTTGACGGCCGCCCAGGCCGCCAGCGCGTCCAGTTCGCGGGCGAAGTGGTCGCCGTCGGACCAGAGGTGCAGTTTTGGCGCGTCGGGGGGCAGGTACTGTTGGAGGACGCCGGCGAAGCGTTCGCGCCCCAGCAGCTGGCGGCGCTGCTCGGGGGTGTAGGCGTCGGGAGAGTTGAGCCGGTCCAGCACCGGCCCCCACACGCCGCGATGCAGCAGGGCGAGCATCACGAGGGGCTCGGGCAGGTCGGGTTGCCCCAGAAAAAAGCCGGCCGCCTTGCCGTTCAGATCGGGCAGTGAGTGCTGCATCCACAAGCCCAGCCGCGCGAACCGGCGGACCGCGGGATCCGGGTCTTCGTCGGCCCGCCGACGCAGCGCATCAACGCGTTGGCCACGCATCGCGGCGATCAGGGCCCCACCGAGGCGGACCCGGGGGGCGGGGTCGGCCAGCAGCGTGTCGATCAGGCTGCACACCGTGGGGTCGTCGAAGCGCTGGGCTGCCACCAGGCACGCGTCAGCCCGCAAAGCGGGGCGGTCCTTCAGCCGCAGCACCGGTCGCAGCCATTCGGGGCGGGGCTTCTGTGCGGCGCGGGCCGCGGCGGGACGCAGCAGGTGGGGCGTGGACGCGGGCAAACGCATGCTCACCGAACCCGGCGGCGTGCCCTCCAGCTGCGCGAGAAGGCGTCGCCACTCGGCCTCGGGCAGCCCCTGGGCATGTGCCCGTGCGAGCAGCGCGGGGTCGACCCGGCCCTGCCGCGCGGCGGCGGCGTAGACCAGCGGCGTGTCGGGTCGCCCGTCGCCGACCGGCGCGGCGGCAATGCGTGCGCGGGCGTGCCGGGCCGCGGTCCGTTCCGGGGCGAGCACAAGGTCGCGCCACACCGCCAGGCGGTTGGCGTCGGTCACGGCCTCCAGCCCGGCCGGGGGCAGGGGGATCGCCGGCTCGGGTACGGGTCGTCCGGCGAGCAGGTCCACGAGGTCGGCGGCGGCCGCGCGAACCGCGGGGTCGCTGTCGGTCTGCAAGCGGAGGGGGATCGCGGCCGCCGGCGGATCGACCGCGTGCAGGGCGGCTGCCGCCGCCAGCGCCGCCCGCCGCACCGCGGGCCGGGGGTCGGCGGCGAGTCCGACGAGCAGGCCACGAGCGCGACCCGCGGCCCCGGGCGTGGCGAAGACCGATGCGGGCAGCGTGGCGAGCAGCCCGGCGGCGTGGCGGCGGAGCGCGGGCTGGCCGTCGGCGCAGCGTCGTGCAATCCAGTCCAGGTATACCGGTGCCGGGACCGGCGGGGTGGACCACGCGCCTTGGACCTCGAGCAGCCGACGCAGGGCGTCGGCTTCGGGTGGAGCCGCGCGGGCCACGCGGTGCGCCGCGCGGTCCAGTAAAACCGGATCACGCCCCGCTCCCGACGCGTCGAGCAGGCCGAAGGCCCGGACGAAGTCCGGATGGTCGAATCGCTGCAGGTTGTGGATCAGGCGTGCGGGGGCGGCGGACCCCCGGGCCACGGCGGAGCGGCTCAGCGCGGCGTAAGCCTGCAGCAAGGGCTCGGGCTCCAGATCGTCAAACCGTTCGACGACCGCGCGGACGAGCGTGGGATCGCCGGGGCCCTCACGCATCACGTAGTTCAGCGCCCGCTCCCGCTGAGGGGGGGCGCCGTCGAGCCGCGCCAGGTGCACCGACCGCCGGACCGCACCGGAGAACAAGAGCGCGATGGGCAGGGCCGCGGCAAAGGTGATCGCAAGAGAGAGCCACCGCCGGCGAGTTCGCGGGCGGGGGGGGCGGGAGGACGAGGGCATCTGATCAGTCTATGCGCGGGCCGGGCCCGAGCGAAAGCCAGCACCCGCCACGGCCGCCGGGGCATTGGTGATCGGGCACCGGCCGACCGGCCGGACCGCCGGGTTGGTTCGGGGGGTGGTCTCGCGGCCCGCGTTCAGGACGACAGGTCCAGGTAGGCCAGCTCCGAAGCGGTCAGCGTGACGCCGAGCGCCGGCAGGGTGGTCCGCAGTTCTTCAAGCCGCCGGGGGCCGATGAGCGCAAACGAGGGGAATGGCTGCTGCAGCACGTAGGCCGCGGCGATGTTGATCGCGGTCACCCCGTGCTTGCCCGCCAGCTCGAACGCGCGTTCGCGGCGTACGCGGTTGTCGGGGCTGTCCCAGTCGCTGTGGGTGTGCATACCGCCGGACAGACCCTCGGCGTCGCGCGACACGAAGTACCCGCGGGCCTGACTGGACCACGCGAAATTGGGCGTGCCGGTGGACTCCAGGAAGCTCCGCCACGCGGGCGTGGTGCTGGCGATGCAGCCGTCCCACACGGGGTGGATCATCTTCGCCAGCGAGAAGTTGTTGCTGACCAGACTCAGCGGGCGCCTGCCGTTTTTCTCGGCGTAGGCGTTGGCCGCACGGAAGCGTTCGAGGTCCCAGTTGCTGCCGCCCGCCACGGTGAACTTGCCGGCGCTGGCCAGGTCGTGCAGAACGTCAACGAACTCGCCCACCGGCACCTCGGGGTTGTCGCGGTGCATGATATAGATGTCGGCGTGACCGGTCTGCAGACGCTCCAGCGACTCGTCGAGCTGGCGGCGGATCCCTTCCGGGGTGCAGTCGGGCGTGTGGCCGCCCTTTGAGATAAGCACCACGTCATCGCGGACGCCTCGGCTGGTCAGCCACTGACCCAGCAGACGTTCCTGCAGTCCGTCGCCGTAGATGTGGGCGGTGTCGAAGGCGTTGCCGCCCGCGGCCAGCCAGGCGTCGAAGATGACCGCGGCGTGGGGGAAAGTCAGCTGGTTGTCGCAGCCCATGACCATGCGTGAGATGTCGCGGTCCAGGCCCGGCACACGGGCGTAAGTCATGGCGGGGGCGTCGCCGGCGGGCGCCGCGCGTCCGCCGATCGGGGCCGCGAAGCCCGCGGGGGTTTCGCAGGGGTAATCCAGGCCGATCTCGCGGCGCCACGCATCGAGCGTGGCCATCTGCCCCAGGCTGTCGCCGGGCGTCATCGCGGGCGCGTCGGCCTGGGTCTTCCCGGCGAGGATCGCCCGCGAGGCGACCTCCGTCTCGTAGCCATAGCTGGTCAGCTCGGCGTCGATGTCATAGATCTGCTCGCCATCGCCATTGACCACGATCAGCCGGCCGTCGACCGGGTTCTTGCTTTCGTTCAGCCAGGGGTCGGGCACGATGATCGTGCCGGCGCTGCCGACGATGCGGGCGGTGTTCTCGATCCCGGCTCGGACCGCGGTGGCGACCTCCGCGACGATGTCGTTCTCGAAGAGCATGACCGCCGAGCTCCACTCGTCGGCCCCCGTCTCACCTACGCGTCCGACCGCTTTGACCGACGTGGGATCCGCGTAATCGCGGTCCAACGCGACGCCCGCAATCAGACGCACGAAGGCCACGGCGTAGCAGCCCACGTCGAGGATGCCGCCGCCGCCGAGCGCGGCGTTGAACACCCGGCCCTCGGCGTGCTGGGCGGGGTCGCCGGCGTCCCAGCCGAACTCGGCCCGCACCGTGCGCACCTCGCCGATCGCTCCGCCGCGGATCAGCTCCAGAAGCTTGTGAGTCTGCGGGTGGCAGCGGTCCTTGAACGCCTCCATCAGGAAGACACCGCTTTCCCGCGCGGCGTCCACCACCGCCATGGTCTCGGCGTGATTCATCGCGATGGGTTTTTCGACAAGCAGGTGCTTGCCGGCCCGCGCAGCGCGGACGGCCCACTCGGCGTGGTGTGGGTGCGGAGTGGCGATGTAGATGGCGTCCACGTGGTCGTCGGACAGCAGCGCGTCGTAAGAGCCGTGGGCGGTGGCATCGGGCAGGCCGTTGTCGCGGGCGAACGCGGCGGCTTTGACCTGATCTCGGCTGCCGACCGCAGTGATGCGGGCCACCTCCGAGTTGGCGATCCCCGCGGCGAAGGCCCGCGCGATGCCGCCGGCGCCGAGGATGCCCCAGTTGACGTGCTGCTTGTCGGAGGCGGTGGGCATGGTGTGGGGTTCCAATTTCGGGAGTCCGCGGCCGCGGGCGGGGGCCGGGCGGGGCTGGGGGAAACGGCGCCGTCCCGCATCGGCTTCGGCGGCCGCGCGGGGCAATGTAGCAGCCCGTGCCGGCGGTGCCGCCGCGGCCGCCGAGCGCAACGGGGTTGCGCCGCGTGGATCCGGCGTCAGCCGGTCAGGTCGTGGGGGGGCAGCGCGGCCAGGCGGGCGGCGACCTCGGCGGGGTCGGGGTGGTCGACCAGATGCGCCTCGCCGCCATCGCGGTCGACCGCCAGGCCCAGGCCCCGCAGCGCGGCGAGGGCCGCGGCCTGCTCGGCCTGCTTCTTGTTGTTGGCCCAGGCCGGGGCAAACCGCCGGCCGTTGATCTCGACGCAGACCTCGAAGGCCTTGGCGTGGTCGGGGCCTTTGGCGTCCAGCAGCACGTAGGTCACCGGGTGCTCCAGGCACCGCTGGGCCAGCTGCTGCAGCACGCTCTTGAAGTTCTGCTGGTGCTCCGAGTTCGCCGCGGCCTCGATGTAAGGCCGCAGGTGACGCACGATGAAATCGCGTGCGGGGTCCATGCCGCCGTCCAGATAGATCGCGGCGATGATCGACTCGAAAACCGCCGCGGCGACGCTCGGCGGCAGACCCGGGCGGCTGCTCATGCCCTTGCCCAGGTTCAGCAGCTCTTCAAGACGGATCGACCGCGTGACTTTCGCGCAGACACGCCGCGACACCACGGCCGACTTGATCTTCGTCAGGTCGCCCTCGAGCAGGCCGGGGTAAGTCCGGTACAGCTCCTCGCACACCACGTAGCCCAGGATGGCGTCGCCCAGAAACTCGAGCCGCTCGTTGGATTTCAGCCGGTGGTCGGCCGACGAGGCGTGGGTCAGCGCCTCGCGCAGCAGGTCCGCGTCGCGAAAGAGGTAACCCAGGACGTGGCGCGCGGCGTCGGGCATGGTGGGCAGACGTAAATGCGGGCGGGGGGTGGTGACGGACGCCGAGGTCGAGCGGTCGCCGGTCTCCCACCAGCCCCGCGTGGATGAACCCCGGGCCGGACGGCGGAGTATTGTGGGGCGGTAAACTTCTGTCAATCCGCGGCCGACTCCGCCCATCGTGAGCGTTCCGCGCCCCTCCAACCGACCGGTGAATCCTTGCTTAAGCCCGTGCTCCGTGCCGCCGCCCTGACGGCGGGGATCTGTTTCGCGGTCCCCGCCGTCGCCGAGCCCGCGGAATCTCACCCGCCCGCCGGGATCCGCGTGCCCGCGGTCGAGGCCGAAATCATGCCGCTGGATCAGGTCCGCGTGGGCATGCGTGGCTACGGCCGGTCGGTCTTCGCCGGCACCGCCATCGAGACCTTTCCGGTGATCGTCCGCAGCGTGGTGAGCGATTCGTCGGCCCGCCGCGGCACGGTGTGGATCGAGTGCGTCGACGAGCGGATGAGCCGCAGCGGACCGGTGCAGGGCATGTCCGGCTCACCGATCTACCTGTGGGACGAGGCGGAGGGCGAGCGAGGCGTGGACGGCGAGGGAGGCCGGCTGATCGGCGCGTTCGCGTTCGGTTACAGCAGCGTGAACGTGTGCCTGGTCGGCGTGCAGCCGATCGAGTACATGCGTGAGGTGGGCCGCAACGCGGTCGCGACCGAAGACTTGAGGCGGTCCGAAGCAGACGCCGGCGAAGCGGCGGGTCGGCGGACGCCGCGCGTCAGACGGGTCGGCGCCGACACGCTGGCCCGGGGGCTGGCCCGGATGACCCGGCTGGCCGAGGACGCCTCGGTGCCGCCGCGTGAGACCGCGTCGCTGCGGGCGCTCACGCGGGTGCTCGGAAACGGCGACGGCCTGGTCGGGACCACGACGGCCCACGGCGTCGGGCCCGGGGCCGATGACCTGGCCGCGGGCCCGGACCCCCAGCCCCTGGGTCTGCCCGTGTCGGTCGGATCGGCCGAGGCCGCGCGGTGGCTGGCCCCGGCCCTGGCCCCCGCGGGGCTGGCGATCCGCTCCGGCGGGTCGTGGGGGGCGGGCGCCACGGCCCGCGGCGTCGGGCCGCTGATCGCCGGCGCACCGCCATCCCACGTGGAGGTGGCGGAGGCCGTTCTCGAGCCGGGCAGCGTGCTCAGCATCCCGCTGGCCTGGGGCGACCTTGACCTGAACGCCGCGGGCACGGTGACCGAGGTGCGGCCCGACGGCACCGTGCTGGCGTTCGGTCACGCGATGAATGCGGTCGGCGACACGCGGCTGCCGATCGCCACGGGCTACACCCACTTTGTGGTCTCGCGGACGTCCATCAGTTTCAAGCAGGCCAGCAGCCTGGGGCTTGTCGGCACCCTGGTGCGCGACGAGCAGGCCGCGGTGGCGGGGCGGCCTCTGCCGAACGCAGGCGAAAACCGCGGGGTCGATTCCGCGACCGCGTTCGATGCCGCTCCCGTGTCGGTGCACGTCGAGCTGCCCGGCCAGCCGGCCCGCGATTACGACTTCGTGGTGGTGGACGATCCGGCCATGACCGCGGGCGTGCTGACCGCGGTCGTCATCAACGCGGTCAGCGCCGTGCAGGACTTTCCCTCAGAGCACACCTTGCGGCTGACCGGCACGCTGACGTTTTCGGGTGGCCGCGTGCTGCCCCTGAACGCCGAGATGCCCGGCGCCGGGGCCCGCGGGCTCGCGTACACGATCCTCCCTTACGTCAGCGTGATGATGCAGAACCCCTACGAGCCGCTGAAGCTCGAGAACGCCGAGCTGTCGGTGGTGGTCAGCGGCGATATCGAGCAGCTGCTGATTGAGTCCGCGACCCTCGACCGCGTGACCGCGCGTCCGGGCGAGTCGGTGTCGGTCGCCGTCCGTCTGGAACGTTACCAGCAGCCCGCCGTCACACACACGGTCGAGCTGGCCCTCCCCCCTGACCTGCCCGAGGGCGAGTACGAGGTGGTGGTCACCGACGTCGACGGCTACGTCGACCGGATGATGATGTCGCGCCCCGACCTTGCGCAGGTCAACGATATCGACGAGCTCTACCAGACCGTCTCCGCGCTCGTGGCGGCCGACGGCAACGCGCTCTACGCCGCGATCGCCCGGCCCGACATGGGCGTGGCCGTGGACGACCAGCCGATGCCCGCGTTGCCCGGCAGCCGGGCGGCGGTGCTGGCCAACGCCCCGACCACCCGTGTCGCGCCCTACCCCCGATTCGTCGAGGCCGACGTTGCCCTGGACCAGCCGGTGGTCGGGGGCCTGGCCCTGCCGCTGGTGGTGCAGGCCCGCCGCTGAGCCGTTTTGCTCCCGTTTTTCCAACCCGATCCCGACCGCCACTCCTGCCGCCCCCTTCCTGACCTTCAGCCCCGCCGCCACGGACGCGCCCCATGCCCCACCGCCCACTCCACCGCCAAAGCCGTCCGCTTGCCTTTCCTGTCTGCCTGACCGCCCGGCTGCTGGCCGCCGGCGTGACGACGATACTCGGCGCCACGTCGCCCGCGTTCGCCGTCCAGCCCGAACGCTTCGAGCACACCACCGAGAGCGACTTCGCCGACGGCGCGTTCGAGGGCACCGTGGTCACGAACCTGGGCGACCTGAAACTGGCCATCGCCGCCGAGACGATCGGCGAGCTGCCCGAAGACGTGACGTTTGTGTACGACCTGGCGACCGTCGGCGGCACGACCTACGCCGCCGTGGGCCCCGAAGGCCGCGTGCTCGCGTGGGACAGCGTCGGCGACGCGTGGGAAGCGTTCGCGGCGTTTGAAGACGCGCAGGTCTTCGCCCTGCTGGCCCGCGGCGACACGCTGCTGGCTGCGGTCAGCGGGGCCGCGTCCGGCATTCATTTGCTGAACGCCGACGGCGGGGCCGACGCGATCCCGCTCCCCGACCACGTACGATACGTATGGGACCTCGTGGCGATCGGCGACCTGGTGGTCGCCGCCACCGGCCCCGACGGCAAGGTCTTCGCCGTCGACGGCGTGGGCACGGTCAGCGAAGTGCTTGACACCGCCCAGGCCAACGTGCTGACGCTGGCCGCTGGCCGCGGGCCCTGGGCGGGGCAGTTCTTTGCCGGCACCGATACCGACGGCCTGGTCTACCGCATCGACGCGGACGGTCTTGCCTTCGTCGTTTACGACGCCCCCGAGCCCGAGGTGTCGGCCCTGGTCGTTGCCGCCGACGGCACGGTCTACGCCGGCACCGCCGACGCCGATCAGGCCACCCCCGGGCGGCTGGAAGAGCCGGAGGAAGAAGAGGGCGGGCGGCCCGACGTGGAGGCGTCGATCGATCTTGACCAACTGCCGGTCGATCCCGGCGATGAGCCCGGCATCCCCGACCTGCCCCCCGCGCCCGAAGACCTGGCCGCGGAAGGACCGGCCGCCGCGCGACCCGACGTCGCCGGCCCGCCCCTTCCCGACGGCGCTCCCGACAACGCAGACGCCGACCGCCCCATCGCCGCCTCCCCCATCGCCGACCGCCCCATCGCCGACCCCCGGAACGAGCCCGACCCCGAAACCGACGCCGGCGGAGAAGCCGGCGCGGGCGACGAACCCGCCTCCGCCGACGAGCCCGACTACGACGCGCTCCGCGAAGAGGTCCGCCGCCGGATCGCCGCCGCCGCTGCTGGCAAAGACGCCGGCCCCGCCAAGTCGTCCGCCCCCACGCCGACCCGCCGCGCCCGCGCCGACGCCGGTGGCGAAGGCGGCGACACCGAGGGCAACGCCGTCTACCGCGTCGACCCGCGCGGCTTTGTCAGCGAGGTCTTCCGCGAGTCGGTCATGGTGCTGTCGCTGGCCCTCACCGACGACGACGGCGCCCTGCTTATCGCCACCGGCAACGAGGGCCAGCTCTACCGGCGGGACCTCGCCGCGGGCGAGACCGCGATGGTCACTGAACTTGAGGGCCGGCAGCTGCTGGCCCTCGTCCCCGACACGTCCACGGATGCGGAGGGTGGCATCACGGTCGCGGCGGCCAACCCCGCCGGGGTCCACCACCTCGGCGGCGGCCGTGCCGAAGAGGGCGTGTACACCAGCGCCGCGCTCGACGCAGAGCAGGTCAGCCTGTGGGGCACGGCGCGGCTGTCCGTGCACCTGCCCGCCGGCACCGGACTCGCCTTCGCCACCCGCTCGGGCAACGTCGAAGACCCCGAGATCGCCGAAGGCGCCGGCTGGTCGGATTGGAGCGAGACCCAGACGCTTGCCCCGGCCAACGGCGGCGTCGCGCCGCTCGAGGCCACGGTCGACGCGCCCCCCGCGCGTTTCCTCCAGTACCGCGTCATGCTCACCGCATCCGCGGACGACGCCTCAGACGCCCTGTCGGGCCCCGCTCTTACCGGCCTCAGCCTCGCCTACGTCACCCCCAACCTGCGGCCTCGGCTCAGCGTTCTCACGGCTGCCTACCCCGATTTCCCCGGCGTCGACGAGCCCGCCTCGCCGACCCTCACCGTGGAGTGGGAGGCCGAAGACCCCAATGACGACCGGCTGGCCTTCACCCTGGAACAGCGGCCCGCGACCGCCGGCGGCGGGGCGGGGTTGCCCTGGCAGGCCCTCGCCGACGACACCGACGACACCAGCTTCGAGTGGGACACCCGCCGGGTGCCCGACGGCTACTACGAACTGCGGATCCGGGCCGCCGACGCCGCCGACAACCCCGGCGGCATGGCGCTCAGCGCCGCCCGGCGGTCCGACCCGGTCTTGGTCGACAACGCCGCGCCGTTCCTCAAGGGGCTTCAGATCGTCGTCCAAGGCCGCTCCGCCGCCGTCACCGGGGTCGCGGTCGACGCCCACAGCCCCATCCACTCCGTCGCCTACCGGCTGGACGAGGCCGAAGACGAGTCGCCGCTGCTGCCCGACGACCTCATCTACGATTCGACACGCGAGGCGTGGTCCATTAAACTCTCCGACCTTTCGCCCGGGCCCCACCTGCTGAGTCTGCGGGTGACCGACCTCCGCGGAAACCGCAGCTTCCACGCCCGGCGCTTCGACGTGGAGTGAGCCGCCCCCCCGCGACCCGCAGCCCCGAGCCGCAACGCACCCTGAACTTCTGGCCGCCCGGCCGTTGACGAACGAGATCCCGCCATGTCCACCCACTACCCCAAGCGTCGCAGCCTCATCAAGCGCGCCCGCAAGTTCGGCTTCCGCGCCCGCATGAAAACCAGCAAGGGCCGCAAGCTGGTCAACCGCAAGCGCTCCAAGGGCCGCTCGGTGAACGTGCGACGGTCGTTCTGAGTGCGGCCGGGTCGGTGTGACCTCAGCCGAGTGATTGAACGCCCAGCCCGCGGCCCCGGCCGCGGGCTGTTTTGCGCGCGGGTTCGCCAAGGCACCGCTGTGCGGATCACGGAGTTCACGGAGAACACGGAGGGCAGTAAGCATTCCACGAAGGACCTACCGCCGACCGTTGGCATCGCCGCGGCGGTGGTCGCCGTCTCAGACGGCTTGAAGTTGGCTTACGATTCGGCGGGCGTCGCTTAGGCCGGTGGTGTCCACCGATCCGGCAGCAGGCCCCCCAACTGGTCCGGCGTGGCCGTGGGCATTCGACGTAGCAAATCTTCGAGGTAGACCCGCGGGTTGATTCCGTGCCGCTCGGCGCTCGCCGCAATGCTGAACAATGCCGCCGCTGCCTTCCCCGCGTTCACGCTGCCGGTGAATAGCCAGTTTTTCTTGCCAATCGCTAACGGACGGATGGTCCGCTCGCAGGGGGTATTGTCGATCTCCACGATCCCGTCGTCGAGATACCGACGCAGCATGGTTTCCTGGTTGAGCGCGTACTCGGCGGCTTGGCGAACGGCGTGCTTGGGAGGTAGGGTGGCCTGACGGTCGCGGCACCAGTGGAAGAAGCCGTCGATCTGCGTGGCGGCTTCTTCTTGCCGAACCGCCTGCCGGCGGGCCGGCCACGCGGCCGCGTCGAAGATGCCGGCTTCTTTTCGCTCGGCGAGCAGGCTGGGCGCGGCAAGACAACGCGGCAGGCCTTCGGTGGTGGGTGGGGCCATCCGCACTTCGGGCAGATCGCTGTCGATGAGTCGTTCGGCGGGCGCGGCGCCACCCTGAATCAGC
>Ga0209185_1000195_pt1 | contig 89141 bp, 52 predicted proteins | sample SidtaG_2_FD_187425 | JGI IMG/M metagenome (GOLD analysis project Ga0209185, IMG submission 187425) | Marine algal microbial communities from Sidmouth, United Kingdom - Sidmouth_Asex2 metaG (SPAdes) (version 2) | ecosystem: Host-associated > Algae > Red algae > Unclassified | place: Sidmouth... | reverse complement strand
GTTTATTTTGAAATGAATCGAATCAAAAATGACGCGAATACTCACTGTATTTAAGGATTTTTTGGTGAAGAGTCATTTTAAAAGAAATACTCAAAAAAGTAAATAAATTTGTGAAACAGTGTATTAAGTACACTGTTTCAAAAATTTATTTTCTTTCACTTACACTTTATCTATGCCCTATCTTCCGTAAATAAGCTTTTCCAATGCAACAAGTTCCATTGACGGGCAAAGTGTTTACAATGGAACTTGTTCCATTGGAGAGGGTAGATTATTTTTTTCGTCTTCCCTAAACTTAATTTCTGAAACAGTGTATTGAGAGGGGATTTACGATATTTAATTACTGATTACTAAGCCAACAAATCATCGAGTGCCGCATCGCATTTTTCATAATTAAATGTGAAGCCTGCATCCAATAAATGTTCGGGGTAGGCTTTGCGACTTTTTAGTATCAATTCCGTTTGAGTGCGAATGAAAAACGCACCTATTTTCAGCAACCATTCTGGTTGTGGCAATGTGAAAAGTACATTTAATTTTTCTTTTAAAAGGCGGTTAAAGTCTTGATTCTGAATAGGGTAGGGGGCGGCTACATTCACGATACCCTCATGCGGTTGCTGCATCAAAAACTCAATGACGCGACAAACATCCTCCACATGCACCCAACTAATCCACTGCTTGCCCGTCCCTTGCGGCGAGCATAATCCGAACTTTGCGAGCTTCGCCATTACGGGAAATGCGCCGCCATCTTTGCCCATTGCAATCGCGGTACGCAAAGCGGTTTTGATGGTGTCGGGTGTGTCATGACTGAAAAATTCGGCTTCCCATGCCTTCGCTACATTCATCGAAAAATCGCTGCCAACGATGCCGTTTTTTTCGGTATTCGCGGGGGCGTTGCCTTCGGTATGTTGGTAAATCGTGGCGGTGGAGGAGTTGAACCAAAACTTTGGTGGCTGCGTACACGCACGCACCGCCTCGCCCAATATACGTGTACTATCAATGCGGCTATTGAGGATTTGTGCCTTGTTTTTTTCATTATAACGACAATCGACTGTGCGCCCCGTCATATTGATAAGTGCCTGTGCGCCTTCAAGTTCCGCAGCCCACGCACCGAGCGTTTTAGCATCCCACTGACGAAATACACCCCGCGATTTGCCGCGACTCAATATCAATACTTCATAACTCAAATTGGAAAAGTAAGCAAGAAGATGTTGCCCCAAAAAGCCGCTACCGCCAGCGATGATGATTTTTTTATGATTCATTTTTATTCGGTAAAAATAAGCTAAATAGAACGTATTGCAAATTTGAAAGCAATTTTAAAATGAGGTATTTGACTTTATTCCAAAATAATTTGTAAGCAGCTAAATTGTCTTTTCCGCTATTCTTCATCTATTTCTCGTCCCGTCCCGATAGTTATCGGATTGGCGTCAGGTTTAGCATTTTTTAATGAATAAAACGTTGGTAATTAATTATTTACAAAAAAAAATGAAAAAGAAGGCACGATACATCTCCCCCTTTGGAGGGGGCTGGGGGGTGGACTCTTGACTGTTTTTCCACCCCCAACCCCCTCCAAAGGGGGAGATTAGTTCTCGTTCTAATTTCAATATTCTTTGTAAATATTTATTAATCAATAAAATACAAGTTAAGAATAACTAAACCTGACGCTAATCCGATAGTTATCGGGATGCGACTCGAAATGAGCTTCGATTAGCGAAAAAATCCTAATTTCCATGCAATACAACCTATTTTAAGGGCAAACGCACGAAAATATTTTGCTCCTATGGAGCAATGATAATAAGTTTTTTATCCAAGTGTTACCAATATTTTGCCTCTAACGAGGCATCAAATACGTTCAAAATGTTCCATTAGGAACAAAATGTCGGTAGAAAAGCATGAAAAATGCGTTTCAAGTGCCTTTAGGTACTCAATATTTCAAGCAATAAACTTTCATGCGTTTGCCCTTACTACACTGTAACCTAAATTTCTTATAATTTTGAAGGCAGATTTTTCTCTTACTCTTCGTTGCGTACTCGACTTCGTAGCTTAGGCTACGAGCCTCCGCCGCGCCTCGATTAAGAAAAAAATCTGCTGGTTCAAAATTGAAACTAACTTATGTTACAGTGTACTTACTTATTTTGGAATAAAGTCTATTTAATTTTTTTTTTGGGTAAATTTAAAATTTTACCCAGTATAAATTTGCGATACACATATTTCGCAATATATTTAGCGGATAATTGAGTTGTATTTACTTATCATTTACTTATTTTTTATGAAAAGACGACAAGCCATCCGCCAAATAGTCATCGTATCTTCGGGCTTGGCATTATTGCCTTCCTGCGACTTTCAGAGTACTGCAAAGACTTTTAAAACCTACCAACATTTGCCACTGGAAAAAGGGCAATATGAACTCATTGAGGGAGTACAAGCGGCTATTTTTCCGATGAAAAATATGCCTGTAAGCGATACCGAAACGCCTCTGGATTATATGCTAACAAGAATCAACGATTGTTATAGTATGGAGGATATTAAAAAGTATTTGGGCGGACTAAATGATTTCCAAAAGCAGGTGAGTGATACCTTCAATAAGTCGTTTGAAAAACTCAATTCGGAACAAAAAATAGAAGCACTCAACACCTTATCTGCCGATAAAACCGCTTCCTATCCCATGCAAGTATTTATACAAACGAATAAAAAATTGACCGTGGAATATTTTACCCAATCAGAAGAATATCAAGTCAATCATTTTGGATTTGAGTTTGTACCAAGTCGCTATGTGGGCTGTGTGAAAACGTAGAACGGAGCTTATAGCACGTTTCTCTATCACTTAGAGAAGAGGAAGAAAATAATCTACCCCAAATGAAGAAGTTATTTATTTTCTTTCACTTATACTTCACCAAATTTTCCTTTAAGACAGTGAGTATTCGCGTCAAATTTGGTTCGTCTAAAGAAAAAATAACGACGCAAAGAATGTACATTTATTTAAGACTTTATTTAGAAAATTTTTGCATACAGCTAACTTTGTCTTTTTCCGATACTCTTCACCTATTTTTCGCCCCGTACCGTAGGGTATGCGGCTCAAAATGGGGCTCGATTATCGAAAAAATACAAAAGTTCCATGCATACAAAATATTCCTAAATAAAGTCTAATTCCTGATACTTAAAATAAAAAATATGTCAGATAAAAACCATTTTGATGTCATCGTAATCGGTGCGGGTATGTCGGGCGGCTGGGCAGCCAAAGAATTTTGTGAGCAAGGCTTCAAAACTTTGCTCTTGGAAAGAGGGCGTGATGTCAAACACGTCGCCGATTATCCGACTACGAATACCCAACCCTGGCAGTTCAAATATCGCGGCAATCTCACCAGAGAACAACGCGAAGATAACCCCGTACTCAGCAAATGTTATGCTTTTCGGGAAGATACGACGCACTTTTTTGTCAAGGATAAAGAGCATCCTTATGTGCAGGAAAAACCTTTTGATTGGATACGCGGCTATCAGGTCGGCGGGCGGTCTATCATGTGGGCGCGGCAGGTGCAACGCTGGAGTGAGTATGATTTTGAAGGACCGGCGCGAGATGGTTTTGCGGTGGATTGGCCCATTCGATACAAAGATTTGGAGGATTGGTATAGTTATGTAGAACGATTTATTGGCGTTTCTGGCAATAAAGATGGCTTGGATATATTGCCCGATGGTGAGTTTTTGAAAGCATGGGATTTGAATTGTGTGGAAAAGCATTTTCAAAAAAAAGTAAAAGAAAATTACGAAAATCGACACCTTATATACGGACGTTGCGCTCACCTGACGGAACTGACCGACGAGATTCGAAAGCAAGGTAGAATCCTCTGTCAGAATAGAGATATTTGTGAGCGCGGTTGTCCGTATGGTGGCTATTTCAACGCCAATTCGACCCTCATTCCAGCGGCTGCCAAGACAGGAAATCTCACCTTGCGCCCGCATTCGGTTGTTCATTCGATTATCTTTGATGAAAAAGAAAATAAGGCAACGGGCGTGCGTATTATAGATGCCGAAACGAAGGAAATGAAAGAGTATTTTGCCAAGACCGTATTCGTGAACGCAGGGACACTCAATACCAATTTGATACTACTCAATTCTACTTCCAAGCGATTTCCAAACGGAATCGGTAACGACAACGGACTTTTGGGAAAATATGTGGCATTTCACAATTATCGTGGGAAAGTGTCTGCAACTATCAACGATTTTAAGGACGTAAAGCCCGAAGGAAAACGTCCGACTTTTGCATATATTCCGCGTTTTCGTAACGTATATCGTCAAGACACCGATTTCTTGCGTGGCTATGCGGTTTCATTCGGTGCAACTCGTGACAAGTTAGTTAATTCAACTGGTTTCGGTAGAATATTGCATGAAAATCTAATGTCCGAACCCGAATTTAAAGGCTGGAGTATATGGGCAGGCATGATGGGTGAAACGATTCCAAAAGAAAGCAGCTACGTCGCGCCCGACGAAAATAAAAAGGACGAATGGGGCATTCCACAACTAAAAATAGTGATGGATTATGATGAGAATGACGAGAAAATGCTCGAAGATTTCAAGGAGCAAATGACGGAAATGTTGGACAAAGCTGGGTTTGAAAATATTACTTATATTGATACTAAACAAGCACCCGGTTTGGATATACACGAAATGGGTGGCGTTCGCATGGGTAAAGACCCAAAAACTTCGCTGCTCAATAAATGGAATCAATTGCATGAATGCAAAAACGTATTCGTCACGGATGGGGCATGTATGACTTCAATGGCTACGCAAAATCCTTCGTTGACTTTTATGGCACTCACCGCACGGGCAGCCGATTACGCCATTAAAGCAATAAAAAAAGGGGAAATTTAATTTATAATGTATAATTTATAATGAGAATGTATAATGAGAACGTTTTCGTTTCACGAAAATTGTAATCATTAATCATTAAGTGAAAGAAATTAAATAAATTGTTCCATAATGCGCCGTAATTTTTCTTCTAAGGTCGCACTGAAATATGGACGTTTTTTAATTAATTAAAATAATTTTATAATTTGTTTTTTATTAAATAATAATAATTTATAAATTTAATTTATTTTAAAATAATAAAAAAATACGCTTATTTCAGTAGAACCTTCTAAAGAATTCAAAAAATCGTTGCATAGCCATAGCTACGGAACTATTTTTTGTGTTTTTTAGAAGGGAAAAGAACAAGCATAATGGGGCAAGTTATTTATTTTCTTTCACTAATCATTAATTCCCTACCTTCACCGCGAAACGACAACATTACAACATAACGACACCACAATACTATACTACAACAACACAAGCCAAATGGGAGATTTCAACGTATCGAAAGTAAGTGACGAAAAGCAAATGCGTGTATTCATGCGTAATTTGCTCAGTGATGTACAGGCATTGGAATACATGCTTGAGAATGATAAATTTGAGACGGGCGTTACACGCATTGGTGCGGAGCAGGAGATGTGCCTTGTCGATAAACATTGGAAGCCTTCGTCCAATGCGATGGAGATTCTCGACAAACTCAAAAATTGCGAATGGGCGGAAACCGAACTCGCCAAATTTAACCTTGAAATTACCCTCACACCGCAAGAATTTAATGGGAAATGTTTGTCGAAAATGGAGGAGGAAATTCAGGCGCGACTTGACATTATTCGCAAGAAAGCCAATCAGTTAGATACTGAAATTTTGTTGTGCGGTATCATGCCGACCATCCGCAAATCTGATTTAGATATAGACAAAAATCTCACGGATATACCGCGTTACAGAGCTTTGATGGAAGCCATTAATGACCAACGTAGTGGCGACGCTTTTGAACTCCGCCTAAGTGGTATCGACGAACTACTCATCAAGCACAACACGCCGATGTTGGAGGCTTGTAATACGAGTTTTCAAGTGCATTTGCAGGTAGACCCGAATGACTTTGTGAAGATGTACAACATCGCCCAAGCCCTTGCTGGTCCCGTTATCGCGATTTCTGCCAACTCGCCGATTTTATTCGGAAAGAGACTATGGCATGAGACGCGAATTGCTTTGTTTCAGCAGTCGCTTGATACCCGTACTTCGCAAGACCACCTGCGCGAGCGTAGTCCGCGTGTGAGTTTTGGAAAAGACTGGTTGCAGGATAGCATTTTGGAAATTTATAAAGAAGATATTATGCGTTTTCGTGTTCTGTTAAGTTCTAATACAGAAGAAGATGCCATAGAAATGCTCGAAAAAGGTAAAGTGCCGAGACTCAAAGCCCTGCAAGTGCATAATGGAACAGTGTACCGTTGGAATCGCCCTTGCTACGGGGCGCCGGAGGGCATGAAACCGCACCTTCGCATCGAATGTCGCGTCCTGCCTGCCGGTCCTACGGTGGTCGATGAAATGGCAAACGCGACCTTCTGGCTCGGCGCCATGACGGGCTTGGCACTCGAATACGATGACATCCGCAAAAAAATGAGTTTTGACGATGCCAGCGACAATTTTATAAAAGCCTCGCGTACCGGATTGGATTCTAAATTTACGTGGTTTGAAGATAAGAAAATATCAGCTGCAGACTTGATAATCAAGGAGTTACTGCCCATTGCTCGCAAAGGACTCGAACACCGAAAAGTGGACGGGAAAGACATTGATAAATACTTAGGCATCATCGAAGAACGTGCCAAAAAACACGCCACGGGTGCACGTTGGACGTTGCGGACTTATAGCAAACTCGTCAAAGAAACCAACCACGATGAAGTCCTCTCCGTACTCACCGCTGCTATTGTCAAAAATCAGAAACAAGGTACACCTGTACACGAATGGGAACTGCCCGACTTGGGAGAAGTTATCGAATATTTGCCAACCAATCTAGTCGTTGAAGAGTTTATGAGTATTGACTTGATTACGGTACAAAAAGAAGACATCCTTGATTTGGTAGCAGATATGATGAACTGGCGAAAAATACGCTATATTCCTGTCGAAGATACTGAAGGTCAGATGATTGGCTTAGTGACTTCGAGTATGTTATTACGCCACTTTACACGCAAAGACGACTGCTTAAAGGACGAAAATATTATGCTCGTCAAAGAAATTATGATTACAAAACCTATCGTAATTTCACCAAATGCGTCTATATCAGATGCACTCGAAAAAATGCAAAAATACAAAGTCGGTTGCCTACCCGTTGTCAAAGACGGTGAACTTATGGGCATCATCACCGAAGAACATTTTTTGCACATCACAACGAGATTGATGAAGCGTCTTGCGTAACCCGGACATTCTCGCGTGGTCTATTATATCCCAGACAGGAATGTCTGGGTTACGTTTTTTATCATCAAAATATCGTACTCAATAACGTCCCCCAACTCAAAAACCACCTTTCCAATGGCTTGAAAATCAAGTTGTTCGTAGAAGCGAATGGCAGATGAGTTTTCTTCGTATACGCTCAGGCATACATACTCATATTGGCGTTTGCGAGCGAGGTCGGTTATCTCATTCATCATAAATCTACCGACACCCATTCTCCAATAATCCTTTAATACATAAATACGCTCTACTTCAATGTAATTTGTGCTGGGCATCAGTTCATCTCGGCGATTATCCCAACGCAATTTGGTGTAAGCGACCGTTTTTCCGTCTTCATTTTCGGCTAATAAAAATAGACTAATGGGCTGTTCAAATTCACTACGAATTTTATTTATAGTAAAGGCTTCCGCCAAATATTTCTCAAAACTTTCTTGCGAACTATTATTATCATGAAAGGCGTCATAGAAAGTCTGTTTGCTAATTTGGACCAATAATGAAATATCGGCTTCGGCGGCATGTCGAATGTTGATTATCATAGTACGTGTTGATTTTTTTCGTAAATTTGTGTGTGATTTGAACCACTAAGCGCACTAAGAACACGAAAGTCGAACTAACGCAGAGAACACTAAAAACGAATTAACTAACTGACAATTAACAACTTGTAATGCCTTAGTTTGCTTTTGCGTTAATTCGATTTTAGTGTACTTAGTGCGCTTAGTGGTTCAAAATCGCACACAAATTTACTCATTTTATCATCTATTCATCTACTTAGGGAACACGAAGAAAATAATCTACCCGAATTGACGCAGCTATTTTTTCTATGTGTTTTCTCAAATTTGACGCGAATACTCCCTGTATTTAAGGAAAATTTGAGGAGACACATAGGGAAAAGAGCAATTTAAACGGGTAGACTATTTTTTTCGTGTTCCCTTATTTCATAATTTGAAATTTCCTGACATTCAAACCAATCGCCTCGCCATCAAACTCAAACCTGCCGCCGAACGCATGGTCAAACGCGGACATCCTTGGGTATTCGACGAAGGCATCGTCAAGCAAAGTGCCGAAGGAAAAGCAGGAGATTTGGCGATTATTTTTGACCAAAGAAGGAATAAATTCTTAGCTTGTGGCTTGTACGACCCCGATTCGCCAATTCGTATCAAAATCATTCATCACACAACTTCTGTAAGTATTAATAGTGATTTTTTTCGGGAGAAAATAACTACCGCATACGATATTCGTAAACCTTTATTTGAGACAAAAACAAATAGTTATCGCTTCATTTATGGAGAAAATGACGGCTTCCCCGGACTCATCGTCGATGTCTATGCGGATGTTTTGGTACTCAAACTGTATTCGTGGATTTGGTTGCCTTATTTGAATGATATTTTAGAACATCTCGTACAAGTTTCGGGCTGCAAAACGGTGGTTTTGCGCCTGAGTCGTAAATTGGAAAGCAACAAGCTCGGCTTATCGGACGGACAAGTGATTTTCGGAACTTTGGCGGATGAAGTCGTTATTTTTGAAGAGCATGGTTTGCGCTTTGCTGCCAATGTCGTGCGTGGTCACAAAACCGGATACTTCCTCGATCACAGACACAATCGCAAGCGCATAGGCGAACTCGCCAAAGGCAAAACCGTTTTGGATGTATTTGCTTACGCCGGGGGCTTTTCGGTACATGCCCTCGCAGGAGGTGCGAGCGCAGTCATGAGCCTTGACATCAGCAAACAAGCTCTCAAAATGGCAAAACAAAATGCCGAACTCAATCCACACACAGGTACACATAAGACCCTCGCCGCAGATGCTTTTGTGGCATTGGATGAACTCATTTCCGAGCGCAAAAGCTATGATATTGTGGTAATAGACCCGCCTTCATTCGCCAAACGTGCCAAAGAAATCGACAAAGCCAAACACAGCTATAAGCGACTCGCTAGACTGGGTGCGCAATTGGTGAAAAATGGTGGGATATTGGTCTTAGCCTCTTGTTCTTCAAGGATTGACTCAGATGTATTTTTTGAAATATGTGAAACGGGCATGGAGCTAACACGACATTCGCACGAGTTGTTGGAAAAGACCTACCACGACATCGACCATCCCATCAGTTTCCCCGAAGGCGCATATCTGAAGTGCGGATATTGGCGAATATAATAATGTATAATGATTAATGATTAACGTACTAATTGCCAGTAGTCAATGAAATTACAGAAGATTTTCGCGTAGCGAAAATTAATCATTAATCATTAATCATTAATCATTAATCATTAATCATTAATCATTGTTTCACTGCATTATACATCTTTTTCACTTCGTCGAGCGTGTAATCTCCTGAAAAATAGCGGCGAAAATCGTGCGAAGTACCGTTTTTTACATATATATAACGAAAATCATAATTTTTTTCTGTGCCTTGATTGATTTCATAAATAAAACCGTTGTCATCTTCCTGAATGACTTTGGAGAAAATATCTAAGGATTTGACGGATTCCAACTTAGCTTTTTTCATTTCTTCGACCGTCTGCGTAGCTTCTTCAGCCACGAGAATGATGATATTAAATTGGTCTTGTTTCACCCTGATTTCCTGACGTAAACCAATCGGCTCGCCAGTAATCTCTACATCTGCCGGAGCTTTGATGTCGATATTTGCGCCGTGTTCTTGCAAGTTGATGGTTTCTAAGCCGTCTGAATTACAGGCGATTGTGCCAAAGGCAATTGCCAAAAGAAGAATTATTTTTTTCATAGTTTTTTATTTAATGTATAATAGGTATGTTTTCGTTTCACGAAAACTGTAGATGTTGTACGTTGTACATTATACATTAATCATTATACATTACCAAAGCTTTTTCGAGACAATCCATTGCTGCATTGAGGTCATTTTCATTCAGCACGTATGCGATACGAACTTCTTTTTTGCCCAATCCTTTTGTGGAATAAAAGCCTGAACCGGGTGCCATCATCAAGGTAGTGTTATTATATTCAAATTCTTCTAAAAGCCACTGACAAAATTTTTCTGAATCGTCGATGGGCAAATGCACGAAGGCATAAAATGCACCGCCGGGTGTCGGTGCAACCACGCCAGGCATCGCATTGAGTCGCTTGATGAGCAACTCGCGGCGGCGGTCATATTCGAGGATAGCATCTGATACATAATTGGCTGGTGCATCCAACACAGCTTCGGCTACTATTAAGCCGAAAGTAGGGGGACTAAGCCTTGCTTGCGCCAATTTCATGGCAGCAGCTATAACGTCTTTATTCCGACTGACAAGCGCACCAATTCGCCCGCCACAGGAACTGTAACGTTTTGATATAGAATCAAATACAACTACATGCTCCTCCAATCCTTCGATATTCAAAACCGTATTAAATTGTTTATCATCATACACAAAATCACGGTACACTTCGTCTACAAACAAAAATAAATTATGCTTCAAAACGATGTCTCGCAACTGTAAAAGTTCTTCTTTGGAATACAAATATCCGGTTGGATTCGACGGATTGCAGATGAGAATGCCTTTTGTTTTAGACGTTATTTTTTCCTCGAAATCCTGAATCGGCGGTAGTGCAAATCCGTTGTCGATACTTGCCGTAATGGGCTTGACTTGAATGCCGCTCGCGATGGAAAATCCGTTATAATTGGCATAAAATGGTTCGGGAACAATGAGTTCATCGCCCGGATTCATGCAGGCAATCATCCCAAAACCGAGTGCTTCGGATGCACCTGTAGTTGTGATGAAATCGTTGGGCGAAAGTGCCGTCCCTACGTTTTCTTTGTAGTAGTTTGCCAGTTTTTGGCGGTACTCATTCGTACCTGCGGAGGGTGCGTAAGCGAGTACGCTAAAATCCGTATTGCGGACGGCTTGTAAGGCATTTTCGGGCGTAGCCACATCGGGCTGACCTATATTAAGGTGATAGACCTTTCTACCTTTGCTTTTGGCAGTATCGGCATAAGGCACGAGTTTTCTGATGGGGGAGGCTGGAAGTATTTGGGCGCGATTTGAAATGTTTGGCATGTTCGTGTGTTATAGTGTTATAGTGTTGTCGTATCATTGTGGTCGTTGTGTCGTATTACTACCACACTACGATACTACAACACAATAACACCATTGAAGGCACAAAAATAAAAAAAGCCTTGCGAAATCTCGCAAGGCTTTACAAATATTATAACATATTTTTTGTTCCTAAAAACCGTTCAAGTTCGATGGGGCAGCAGGAAGTCCTGCAGGTGCTTTATCGACTTTTCCTTTGATGTAAAGCATGATAGGTGCTTCTTGTACATTGGTTGTCAATCGAATACTCTTATTGAATGGTCCTATACGCTTAGTATCATATCTTACTTCGATAACTGCACTTTCGCCGGGCATGATAGGCTCTTTTGGGTACTTAGGTACTGTACATCCGCAGCTACCTTTGGCATGCTTGATGACGAGTGGTTCTGTACCGTCGTTTACAAAATCGAAGGTGCGAAGCGGGTCACTGTTTTGCTCAATATTACCATAATCCATGGTAGTCAGGTCAAAAGTCATTTTAGGACCTGTTTTGGCAGTAGTAGATTCTGCTGCGGGTGCTGGTGTAGCTGCCGGTGTGCTTATAGGCGTCGCTGCATCAATGGTTTGAGACTTTACAGTTTCTTTGACAGGCTGTGCAAACATTGCTGTGGCAACGAAAGCCATGAGCGTGAGAAGAGAAAATAATTTTTTCATTTCTTTTTATTTGAGTTTTAAAATTTGCAAATATTAATTAACCACAAAGTTCATAAGAACGCTTGAATGATTGTTTATGATTAAATTTGGTAATTCGCAAATGTAATGACTAAATATGACTTAACAAAAATTTTGTACCACGAAACCGTAGGACAATTTTTAATTTCCAATTATCGTACCAATTCAAACGAATTAGTTTACGAATCGAAAATTTTAAATAATTAGTTAGGATATTCATTATTTATAACGAAGCTTTTAGTTGAAAGGTTGGCAGCAACCTGATATTTTTATTTTTATAAATAGAATCGTCTATCGACTTTCCTATTTCAATAAACACAGGACGGCAAATAGCCAACTCTAATTTGGATAGGTGAACGAGATTTGTTTTTGCTAAAATTTAGCGTTTAAAGTCTATTATTTATGTCACAAATTTCTTCCCGAAAGGATAAAATTTGTTTGATGAAAATAAATAAATAGCTATTTTTTATAATGTGTAATGTTTTGTTTTATGACTCTTAATTAAATTTATCTCGTTTATACATTGTCACAAATTATGAAATTTAATAATGTAATTTGAGTTGAAATATAGGAAATTCCGACAATATTTATTTTTTAAACACTGATTAATTATGATAAATAATAGAACTCAAACAAAAACAAAACAAGCTATTTTCTTATCATTACTCACATTAGGATTAATATCTTTTGGAGCAAAAACTATATTTTCTCAAGTTCTCTTCATGCCGGGAGATAATCAAACTTGTGTATCTACCGAGCCTGTATTCTCGTGGGATGGTACATCGGGCAATGCTACATTAGAAATTCTGGATTGCAATAATATTGTCTCTGGTATTGGTCTGGCAAATTATACGCATGAGAAAACCTTTAATTTGAGTGCTATTATTACAGATGACTTGTCGGGTATCACATACAATTCATTGACGAATACCTTATTTGCCATTACAAATAAAGGAGATGTGGGGAGTATTTATGAAGCAATTTATGAAGTAAATCTTAACGGAAACATTACCAATGTGTTTAATTTGATAGATGGGAACGAAACTAGCGATATAAGCAATAGTTTTCACGATACTGAAGGTATTGTGCATCTTTATGGGCGTACTTTTGCGGTAGTAGAAGAGCGAAAAGGAAAAATTGCCATCATCGACCTACCTGTCATCAGCGGAAATATTTTCTATAGCGATGCAGATATTATTCAATTGCCTGGTATATGGAGCAACAGTACAAATAAAGGACTTGAAGGAATTACTTATGACCCTATTGCCAACCAATTTCACGTTGTCAAAGAATCAATCAACAAAAAATATTATATAGTGGATATGCCGACTACTTTTCCGGTCAATAATCCGACGATTACAGAGCCTTATGATTTGGAAGTTGCGCCATTTACGGCTATTAGCGAGGCGGCGGCTGTGCATTATGTGAGATTATCATCAAATTTTGTGGGTACCGATGCGGCAGATAACCGATTGATAGTAGACGAAGCAGGGCAAAAAATCATTGAAGTCAATGCCAATTACGAAATTATTGATGAATTGCCACTTCCTGCCAGAGCATACGAAGGTATTACAATGGATAATAACGGTACTATTTATACGGCGCAAGAACCCAATTTGATTCATGTATATACCAACCCCAATCCACCCGAAGTTATACATTCAGTTACGGTATCAGAGCAAGGGTATTTCATGCCGCCGGGCATCTTGGATGAGGAAACAGAATACTGCTGGCGAGTCATCAATAATCAAAATACATCAGCTACCCAGTCATTTACGACCATTGGTACAATGACGATTTGCGCTGGCATTAGCGGCGGTGAAAATGATGTCGAAGAATGGCAAGACCAAACAATGTCTATTTCAAGTCTTGACATCGAATTGGCACACAACCCGAACCCCATCAAACTTCAGCAAAAAATAGGCTTGCGATACGAAGATTTGGGGATTCCGCGGGGCGCAATCATTGAGAATGCCTATCTGCAATTTACAACACATGTACCTTCAACAGGAGTAGTCAATTTGTTAATTCATGGCGAAGATGCTGACAATGCTTCGCCTTTTACATTTGCGAATGGCAACCTAAGTGCAAGACCCACCACAGAGCAAAACGTGGTATGGTCGCCGCCTGATTGGAATAGCGTATACGAGCGAAGTACTAATCAACAAACGCCCGACCTCAAGGCTATTTTACAAGAAATCGTAGATAGAAATAGTTATGACCAAAACAGTGCTATTGCATTGATCATTTCAGGTTTTGGTACGATGAATAGGGTAGCAAAATCTTACGAAAGTTCGCCCGCATTCGCGCCTCAATTATGCGTTACCTTCACACCCGAATCGTGTGAGAGTATCTGCCTCAAGGCAGACATCCGTTTGTGGCTCGAAGGTCCGTACAATCCTACGGACGATACCATGCGAACCGGACTCAATAATTACAACATCCTACCCGCAGAAAATAATAGTAGTAATAGTACGATTGCTGCCGGACAACCCTACTTTCTCGCGCCGTGGAACTACCCCGGTACAGAAGGAATAGGTTGGGAAATAGACGATTACGATGCTAATATTGTAGATTGGGTATTGGTATCGTTTCGCACCACTCCGGCGGCGAGTTCGGAGGTATTCAAAGTCGCAGCACTACTACATAGTAATGGCAGTATTCATTTTATAGACGAATGCCCCTTACCCGATAACTTGATAGGCGAGACACTATACATCGTCGTTGACCATCGCAATCACATGGTAGTGATGAGTCACGAAGCCGTGCCAGTGGCTACCAACACAACACTAAACGGCGACGGACACGGCTACGTCACCTATGATTTCAAACAACAAGATAGCTACCATACTTCAACTAACTTTGGACAAAAACAACTTCCCAATGGAGAATGGGTATTATTTACAGGAGATTTGAACGGTGATTACGACATCAACGGGGCAGATAACGGTATCAGGTATGGTCAAAATGGTATATTTGGACAATACATAGAAGGTGACATGAATATGAATGCCGACGTAAACGGCGCAGATACCGGACTATGGAGTACCAACTCCGGCTATACATCAGGTGTACCAAAGAACTGATTTGAAATGAAAAAGTAATATGATTGAATAAAGTTTAATGTTTATGAATTGTTTTTTGATGAAGACCGCTCTTTTTGAGGGGTCTTTTTTTTGTTTAAAATTCGTCAAATCCACCAAAGCGTCGTAAATTAGCGAATAGTTTATTTTAGAAAAACAAAAAACAACGATGCACCACCTATTTCGCCTGAATGATTTACCCAAAACAAGTTGCCCGATATTTCAAAAATGTCTGACGACTTTTCGCTGTACTTTCCTGCTAATGTGCTTATTAATATGCGCAAACACCCACGCACAAACCGCCAAAGCCCACGAACGAGCCGGCAACAAAGCAATGGACAACAAAGAATACTACGCCGCTTCCCAACACTATAAAAACTCCGTAAAAGTCCGCCCCAAAGCCAATGTCATCTACAAATTCGCACAAGCAAGCCGCCTATTTGGCGCCTACGAAGACGCCGACAAATCCTACGCTATCGTAGCAAAAAGCAAAGAAAAAAACCGCTTTACGCAATTGGCATATTGGCAAGGCGTCATCAAAAAACACTTGGGTCAATACGACGAAGCGCAAGGCTTTTTCCGCCTCTACACCATACAAGACAGCGAGGCAGACAGCTTTTACCGACAAAAAGCCGAGCAAGAAATCCGCGCTTGCAAAACCGCCAAAACACTCCGCGACACACCGCTCGATGTACAAGTCGATTGGGTAGAAGGCGGCGTCAATACCCCTTTTTCCGAATTTGCGCCGCATCGGGTGGGCGATAGTTTGTTTTATTCCTCCATGCGTTTCAAAATTCCCGACAAAAAAGGGCGCGAACGCTACCGCAGCAATCTCTTACTTTCGACAGGAAAAGACGAAGGCAAATCCTTTGAAGATTTCAGCAATAACAGCGAACACCTCGCAAATAGTGCCATCAGTCCCAACGGCGAACGCCTATATTTTACAAAGTGTGAAGGCGGTGGCACTCAAGACATTATTTGCCAAATCTACGTCCGCAAAAGTACATCAGACGGCTCATGGCAGCCCGCCCAAAAACTCCCCGAAACCGTCAATATTTCAGGCTTCACGGCTACCCATCCCAATGTCGGTTACGACAGCCTACGCCAAAAAGAAATCCTATTCTTCTCCTCCAATCGCTCCGGCGGACAAGGAAAAATGGACGTGTGGTACAGCGAAATACTACCAACGGGCGGCTACGGCGATGCGGTCAACCTCGGCGCGGCGGTCAATTCAATTGACGATGAGATAACACCTTTTTTTCATATCGCTTCGCAGTCGCTATACTTTAGTTCCAATTGGCATGAAGGACTCGGCGGACACGACATCTTCAACACACGCCTCGAAAACGATAATTGGACGCCCCCCATCAATGCAGGTTATCCACTCAATAGCAGTTTCAATGATGTATATTTTGTCATAAATGCCGACAATTCAACGGGTTATCTCTCCTCCAATCGTACCGGTTCATTAAGTCTCAACGACGACGAAGCCTGTTGTAATGACATATATGCGGTCACTTTGGCATTAGACGAAGGCGAATTGCCCTTCGAAACGGATATTCCAACGGTAGAAACACCCAATACCATACCTACAGATGCACCTTCCATCACCTTCATTACTTCCCCCGAAATGAAAATTGAAGTACCCGACGAAACGCCACCAACTTATACGCCGCCTGTTGTCATTTCGCGGACGCCTTATGTACCAACTTCTACGACGACATTTACCGAAAAAAATATTATACAGGAATTAGAAGAACTACTGCCGGTGACTTGTTTTTTTGATAATGATCAACCGAATCCACGCAGCCTTGCCACCACAACGACCAAAAATTACGAGGAAACGTATCTCTCTTATTTTGATAAAAAAGAAACATATAAAAAGGAATACGCACAAAACGAGCAGCAATTAGAGTGGTTGGTCGAAGATTTTTTTGAATGGGAAATTCGAAAGGGCTATCAAAATTTGGATGTATTTGCAATGACTTTGCTACGTGCATTGAACAAAGGTTATACGGTTAAGGTTTCCATTAAGGGTTATACAAGTCCGCGCGCTTCGGCGTATTATAACAACATTTTGGCAAAACGTCGTATTCATTGTGTACGAAATTATTTCGGAATATTTCAAAACAATATTCTACAAAATTATATCAATTCAGGACAACTCATTTTCTACGAAACCCCTTTTGGCGAAACTACCGCCCCAAAAAACATCAGCGATGCCCTAAATGACCGTCGAAATTCAATTTACAGCCTCGAAGCTTCGCGTGAACGTCGGGTAGAAATTGTAGAGATTGAGCGAGTTTATTAACCGTAGCGTAACGTCTCCGGCTTGCGCTGCGTCATATCGACACATCATTTCGATAACGTAGCACAGGCTTCCAGCCTGAACCACGTTATATCGACACATCATTTCGATAACGTAGCACAGGCTTCCAGCCTGAACCACGTTATATCGACACATCATTTCGATAACGTAGCACAGGCTTCCAGCCTGAACCACGTTATATCGACGCATTATTTCGATAACGTAGCACAGGCTTCCAGCCTGAACCACGTTATATCGACGCATTATTTCGATAACGTAGCACAGGCTTCCAGCCTGAACCACGTTATATCGACGCATTTTTCGATAACGTAGCACAGGCTTCCAGCCTGAACCACGTTATATCGACGCATTATTTCGATAACGTAGCACAGACTTCCAGCCTGAACCACGTTATATCGACGCATTATTTCGATAAAACAAAACAAACTAATGAGATGCAGGCTGGAAGCCTGTGTTACTTATTTTAAGAATAAAAAAATACGACTATTGAAAAAAATCTGGAAATTATTGGAAGAAGTCAAAGACCCCGAAGTACCTGTACTTTCGGTGGTCGATTTGGGCGTGGTACGCGAAGTACTGATGAATGGCGAGCAGGTCGAAGTCGTGATTACGCCTACGTATACGGGCTGTCCGGCGATGAATGTAATTGAAATGGACATCAAGGTAATGCTCGCTATGCAAGGCTATAAAAATGCAAAAGTAACAACCGTATTGAGTCCGGCATGGACGACAGATTGGCTCTCCGAAGCTGGAAAAAAGAAACTCAAAGCCTACGGCATCGCGCCGCCTGTGGGTAGCGTCGATAAAGCAGAATTGATAGGGGAGGAGCGCAACATCGAATGTCCACAATGCAACTCAACCAACACAGAAATGGTCAGTCAGTTTGGCTCCACAGCATGCAAAGCCTTACACAAATGCCTCGATTGTCTCGAACCTTTCGATTATTTCAAATGCCACTGAGGACAATAGACTTTATTTAGAAATATTTTGCATGCAGCTAACATTGTCTTTTTCCGATACTCTTCTCCTATTTTTCGCTCCGTACCGTAGGGTATGAGGCTCAATTATCGAAAAAATACAAAATTCCATGCATACAAAATATTCCTAAATAAAGTCTAATGCTTAAATGGAAATAAATGATAATATTATTTCAACATTTAAGCATTGTTCAATTCCCCTTGCGCCGTTTGGTTGAAAGTATATCGGCGGAGGAGAATACGGCGGCAAATTCCTTTTTCCATAGAATTTGGCAGCCTTGTGTTTGTGCAAACTTAAGATTAGGCAATTCGCTTTTGAGGAGGCTATCTACTGCATCGGCGACATACCGTAGGCTTATTTTACTGCTTTCCCAAGTATTATCGTCTATCGCGCCGACGTAGCGGACGGTGTTTTTATCTGCTTTTTTCTGAATGACAAAAGCTTGCGTAGTATATTCTGCACCCAATCTCATGGCGATACTTTGAGTCGTATCTTGAAGATAAGCGAAAGGATAATTTTTCTCCTTCGCACGTAGCTTCATTTGGTCAAAAGACTCGTCGGGATTAATATCCCCGCGATTCGGATTGATAGCAATGACCGGATAGCCCTGCATTGCATATTTTTGGTGCAATGCAATGACACGCTCCTCATAAGCCTGTGAGTGTGGGCAAATATTGGACGTGAAAACAACGATGTAACCTTTTACATTATTATAATCCGAAAGACTGACTTCCATCCCAACGCCGTTAATCGTATTCGCAGCATTCGGCAGACTAAAATCGTCAGCTTCTTGAACTTTTTGTTGCTCGTTTTGAGCTTGCAAATTGGGGAGTAAAATTGAGAATAAGCCTATTATAATAAGTTTCCTCATAACAAAAATTTTGGTGACTTTGGGGGCGATGGCGATTAAAATGCCTGTTTTTTTAGGTGTACTTCTTAACTTACAAGAAATATAATATACAAACAAAATGCCAATTGGCGTTTTTAGTTGACTGGGTCGGTAGAATTTATAGGTTTATGGAGTTTGTAAAGTTCATAATGTCTCTCTTTGTCAAGGCGTAAGAAACCTTATAAAATAAACACTATGAACTCGATAAGTGAAAGAAATTAAATAAATGTACATTCTTCGCATCGTTATTTTGTTCCTGATATTAAACTTTACAAACCCAATAACCTACCTATACATTACATAAGGTTTTTAAATGTTATCAATGGTTGTATGACGGCTTTCAATTCATCATAATTAAAAGCCTTTTCATAGAACATCCAAGTCTCTGCGCTATTATCGACGAAAAGCGTGGCGGGGAGCTGTCCCTTCCAATCTTCGTCGATAAATTGATAGACCATTTCTCGCCTTGCAATATCCAAAGAAATCACCTGACCAGACAAGCCTTTTTTCCGTACAAATGGCAAAACTTTACTTTCCATATCTTTCGACGAGTCCAAATTAACGTATACCAATTGTATTTTATTGTCTGTTTTTAATTCCTGATACATCTGCTCATAACACGGCATTTGCGCAATACATAATTGACAATCAATAGAAAAGAAAGTATAAACATACAGAATATTATTATTAATATCAAGTAAATCCTCAAATTGATCGAAGCGAATCTTACGAAGCGAAGGCTTCTCTGCCGCTTCGAATGTACAACTTGATACGTTAGAAACGGTCGATTTTTTTTCGGACACAGCTTTTTCGGTGTCGTTTTTACAAGCGGTCAATGAAAATGCCATGAGCAAAAACAGAAGGACGGAATTTTTGATTGGTTTTGCTTCGCAAAAGGACTTAGTAAATTTCATTTTTGTAAATTTTAAAACTCGACAGGCTGTCTTTCTCGAATCAAGTAGAAGTGCTGACGATAGTGAGGATGTATTATAAAAAAATGTTTAATGATGTAAAAACACCAGAGGTGTGAACGATTTGGTAGCCCCAAATTTCAACTTGGGGCTACCAAATGAGGCATGTCTATCGACATTCAGCGAAGCCATTACACGCGACTTCATTTTACGTTAAAAACGGACTAAATAACAGCGGACTATTTCATTATTGGCTATCCGTCCAACGTTGAACACTTTGATAGTCAGTTGTTTGTACTTTTTATACAAAGCCCTGAGTTTCAGCACTAAGAGATAACAGGCATTTTGAAAATGACTGTTATCTTGTCCAAATCTTAGACTGATAGCCTCATTCTCTTATAAAGCATTAGTAATCAATGAATTAATTGAAACGGAAATATTTATCTAAATAAATAGTAAAAACAAATTGATTTTAATTTTTAAAAATGAAACTTTTTGTTTTATATTTGCATTCATAAGAAACAAAGAAAGGAATGATTGTTATCCCTTCTTTTGCTCTTTAAATGATAGGACAAAATTTGAACTGACTACTTAGTAGTTATCTAATTTCATAGTAATTTTCAATTTCAACTGCCTCTGGAATTTGGGATAGGGAATTACTACAAAAAAATGTATTATGAACGGGAGAATAACGCATGCACCCAATCCGACCCCAGCCCGGACCAATGGACTCAAAACATTCTTTACAGCCAATTGGTTTAAGATTCTTTTGCTTGGTATATTCGCATTTGTGATGCACCGCAACGATGCCAGCATCAAATTTAGCATGGGCGCGAAAGCCCATATGCCTGCCAGTCAATTGACCTCTGGAGCAATATTGACAAGTTACGCACCTTCGCAAAGGCAAGCTACTTCAATATCAACCATTACCCCAATAGCAACGATACCGATACAAACTACCTCAAAACCTGAAGCAGCGACAAAAATAATTGATGAAAACGCACCATTATTTCTCGAAACAGAAAAAATATATGGTGTTGCCGCTAAAAGTACAGCAAAATTCTCTAAAAAACAAAAGGATAGCCGAGCCTATATCAAACGTTTTAAAGGAATAGCTGTCAGTGAAATGAAAAAATACGGCATTCCGGCGAGCATCACTTTGGCGCAAGGCATTCTCGAAAGCAACGCAGGCATAAGCCGCCTTGCAGGTGAAAATAACAACCATTTTGGCTTGAAATGTTTCTCCAAATCTTGCATAAAAGGACATTGCAGCAATTACTACGATGATGACCATAAAGATTTTTTCCGCAGCTTTGATACCGCTTGGGAAAGCTACCGCGCGCACAGCCTCCTACTCACAGGTAAACGCTACCGACACCTCAGCAAACTAGAAAAAACCAACTACAAAGCATGGGCAAAAGGCTTACAACAAGCAGGTTATGCCACCTCCGATACTTATGCCAAAAACTTAATACAGATAATAGAAGCACTTGATTTGCACAAATATGATAGTTAGTGAAAGAAGTCTATTAATAGATTGTATCATTATTGCATTGACACATTATTATATTCATTCATTCAATCAAAACATCAAGAAACACGTTACCGCGTAAAAATTTTGAGCGCGGTATTTATACTCGCTCAATTTGCGGGTTTTATAGTCCGAAGCCGAGAGGCTTCGGATTTTTACGTTTTTACGTATTTGGTATTTAGAATTTGTTATTTGGTCTTTAAAAGTGGTATGCGATTTGATTTATTATTAAATTGCAAAATATTACTAACGTAAGTAGTGGGACAAAAATAGGCTTACAATTTTGACGTGGTTATTTTTTCGATATTTTTTCTTACAAAAACCGCACATAGCCTACGTTACAGCCTGTCCCGTACTTGATTCGGGATAAGGATTTTTGTAGGGAAAAATAGCGGAAAAAGAAACCGTCAAAAAGTAAGGATATTTTTGTCTCACTACTTAATACAGATATTCCTGTCTGTGCTTCACGCAATACAGACAAGAATGTCTGTGTTACGGACACATTAAATTAAAATTAAAGACCATGATAAGAAAATTAATTTCACTTGTATTCCTCGTTGTTGTGGCTTTGATAGGCTTCAATGTATTTTTTGGTTCGGAAGAAGATAAAGCAAGAGGGAATGCTGTAATCAAAGAGATAAAAGAACTCGGAGGTGCAGTTTTTGGTTTTTTAAAAGCTGAAAAAGAAAATTATGATGCAGGTAAATATGATGATATTGTACAAAAACTCAAAATTGTCAGCCAGAAAGCACAGGATGCCGGAAGCAATCTGCAAGAACGCGTCAAAGAATTAGAAGATAAAAAAGACGACCTTGATAAACTAATTGACATCAATAAAAACAACAAAATGGCTGACCCTGAAAAGGAAAAGAAAAAAATAGACGATGAAATGAAAGACATCTTGAAAGAACTCCAAGACATCGCCACAGATATTGATAGAAAACAGTAAGAAACATCAACTTTAATTTAGATAAGGGAAGACGAAAAAAATAATCTACTCGTCTGAATTGTTCTTTTTCTTATATGTTTCACTTAGTGAAAGAAAAAAAATAACTTCTTCATTTGGGGTAGATTATTTTCTTCCTCTTCCCTAATCAGGCTAACGAAGACATAATTCGTTATTTACCAACAGAATAAAAATTGTAATAAAAGTAATTTGAAATAAAATGCAAATCAATATAAATTATTGATAATGAGCGATTTATCTAATTACCCAATTACCTAATTACCCGATGTCCAAAGTCCGGTTCCTGATACTTAGTTTTAAAGTTGAAATTTTTATTGTACCAAAACCTTCTCATAAGCAACATCTTCCCCCGTACCAATTTCCACCAAATACAAACCCTTTGCCACATCTTCCACCTTAATTTCTTCTTGAAAAACACCTGAAAAACCACTCAACTCACGCACATGCAAGATGCGCCCCGTAAGGTCGCGGATACGCAAATACACGTCTGACTTTTTTTCTATATTAAAATAAACGGTAAACTGTCCGCCACTTGGATTTGGATAAATACTGAGTTGAAGATTTTCGGCGAACGGGTCATCTATTGCAGTCGTACATTCCGTCAAAATCACAGCTTCCGAAATGGCGATACAGCCTGTTGCGGAGCTTGTTTCTACCGTATAAATACCGACCTCATCTGCTTCGTAGCTTTGCGCCGTGGCATTGGGGATGATGACCGAATTGAGGTACCATTGATGGTTTGAGGCATCAGATACGAGCGTGATGGGATCACCCGGACAAACTTCCGTTTCGCCACCCACAACATTAATTATCGGCATTGATGGGACATCGTAAGCTATTGCGATAGTTTCGGATTCGGCGACACAATTCTCTAATGTTGTGACGGTTACGTGATAATCGCCCGGTGTGTCAGCATCGTAGATTTGCCCGGTGACATCAGGAAGTATTTCATCATCAAGATACCATTGATTGCCCTCGGCAGCACTCGAAATCAGCATCACCGTTTCATCAGGACAAAAGAACATTTCACCTGAAATTATTGGCGTAGGCGGCACTTCGTACACTTCTATGGTATCCGTGACAGTAATTATTTCTGTAAAGTCATTTATCGTAAAATTTACCGCCAATTCACCATCCACCAAATCGCCTGTTGTCAATGACGTAAAATTAATTTCACCGCAAAAATCATCTTGATTGAGCGAGGCAGGATCCTTATCCCACACTTGCAAAACATAATTAGTCAGCGTCAAATCCAGCGGAGGATCAACTGCAATCTCCACTGGCGGACCTTGATTTTCGATAGGCATAGCCTCAGTACTGTAAATTTCCATCCCATTACCATCAAAAATTTTAATGAAAAAATCCGGCAAACCGTTTACTATAAAATTATCATTACAATCGGATTCTACGATATTAATTTGTGCCAATTGAAGCGGCACAGTATCAATCACAGCTTGATAAGTCACCACATAATTACCGGCTTCGGAGTAGGTTTGTGTAGGTGGATTTTCGGAATTTGAATTAAGCCCATTCCCAAAATCCCACATATACATAATGCCCGCGCTACCACTCGAAGGGAGATTATTTGTAAAATTAACCGTCAAACCTTCGCAACCTGCGGCGGGATTTGCCGTAAAACCATCAGTCGTACTGATTTTTGGCTCAATATACATATCTTGGTCAAAGGAAGTTGTCTGTGAAATACCCAAAATGGTCGCCCGTACGATGATAGTCACCACATAATCCCCCGGAAAAAGAGGCGTTCCGCAAATCGTCGCGCAACCATCTTTTTCATCAGGCAAGTCGTAAATGCTATCGGGCTGATCAGTCGTATAAGTCACGCCCTGCGGCAGCCCGACCACATCCACGACCTCGACACTCCCAATATCCAAACCACAAAAAGCTTCGGGAATAAAACCCGGATATTCATCGCAAATCGGCTGCGTAGTCGTCGGCATTCGGAAGCTCAATAAATCTTCGTAATAATCGCCTTGCACGCCATCCGTGAGATCGCTGATATAGATCGCATCATCCGCCAAGCCGGGTACGGGCGGACTCAGCGGCGTACAAATCGGGCATTGAGCAGAAATCTGCGGCGCGATAAAAAGCAAGGCAAAAGAGCACAAAACTATAAAGTGTTTTTGAAACATGATATGTAATTTTAATTTTTGATGAATCCGTACTGACTACGGAACTACTTAGTATATTAGTTAGGGCGTGTCCCCTCCTTATCAGTCGGGGGTCGGGCTATCCGGCACTCTCTTCATTCCGCTATCGCTACATTTCGTTCAGACAACACCTCCTATCCCTCACGCAAAAAAGACAAACGAACAGACGAAGAATGAATAATTACTACATTTGTCAGAAAACCAAAATAAACAACACTAGCCAAACAGGCTGACCGCGAACCCTGTACCGACGACTTTAATCGTCAAGTAAGATAGGAAAATATTTGTAAATTACTGTTTTTGTTCCTATTAAAAATTTAAATAAAACACACTTGACAGCAAAGGGATGAAAAGATGTAGTGTTTATTGTTTTTTCATCCTTTAGGAATGAAAAGATAATAAACACTACATCTTCACGCCATTATTTTTTCTTTACACGAGCCAAATTTGACACGAATAACGGGTTATTTAAGGAGAATTTGGTGAAGTATAAAGGAAAAAGAATAAGTCAAGATGTAGTGTTTATTGTTTTTTCATCCCTAAAGCAGTCATTACGATATTCGCGTTCGGCCTATAAAATCGGCAGTACGATTTACACGAAATTAATATCTTGCATTTGAATTGCCAAAATTAGCATTGATTTTCATTAAAAAAATTACCTTAGTGTGAGATTTACACCTTGTAAATTTTGTTAAAACTTGAAAGGTTTTTTCATTCAAAATAATAATTCGTAAACGAATTTATAATAAAATTTAATACGGATAACATCGTCATTGACTAACTAAATTCTAAATTGTGAACGCGACAATTACTTACACAGAAAAAGAATCGTATCCCGGAAAAATCGTAAATCACCAATTGCATGACACATATTGCGAGTTTTTCAGCGAAAATAGCTTAACACTACGCATTTACTTCGTCAATGAGCATATTTTCAGATTTCGATATGCGGTTGAAGGTCGTTTTGAAAATGATTTTTCCTACGGCATTGACCCGAAATTTGAAAGCACAGGTGCGGAAGTGCGCATAGAAGAGTCAACGGATTACATTTTTTTACATGCAAAATCATTGACCTGTCGCGTTGCAAAAGAGAGCTTTGCGGTGGCTATGTTGGATGCCAAAGGCGTGCTGCTCAATGAGGATGAAAAGGGGTTTCACTGGGAAAAAAATGATAAGCATGGCGGCTATATCGTACAAATGACCAAGCGTGTACAAACGGGCGAAGCCTATTACGGATTGGGCGACAAACCCGTCGATTTCAATCTACGCGGCGGACGTTTTGAGAATTGGGGAACGGACGAATATGGCTACCAACGCGGCGCAGACCCACTCTATAAAAACATTCCGTTTTACTATGGTCTACATCATGAAATGGGCTACGGAATATTTTTTGACAATTCGTTTCGCTCGTACTTTGACTTTGGAAAAGAACGTAATTCGGTCATGAGTTTTTGGGCGCAAGGCGGCGAAATGAACTACTATTTTATCGCCGGACCAAAGCTGCTCGATGTGTGCGAACGCTACACCTGCCTCACGGGTACGCCCGATATGCCGCCTATGTGGGCATTGGGTTTTCAGCAGTGCAAATGGAGTTATTACCCCGAATCAAAAGTGAAAGAAATCGCTGCTAAGTTCCGCGAACTGCAAATTCCCTGCGACGCTATTTATCTCGATATTGACTATATGGACGGCTTTCGTTGCTTCACTTGGGACAAAGAAAAATTCCCCGATCCGAAGCGAATGGTCGATGAATTGAAAGCCGACGGATTCAAAACAATGGTCATCATAGACCCCGGCATCAAGAAGGATAAAGACTACCCGATTTTCAATGAAGGACTCGAAAAAGGTTACTTTTGCCGCCATACCGACGGGCCTTATGTAGAGGGAAAAGTGTGGCCCGGTGAATGTTATTTTCCCGACTTTACGAATCCTGAAGTTCGCGATTGGTGGGCAGGTTTGTATGGCGAATTGATAGAAGAAATCGGCGTGGCTGGCGTCTGGAACGACATGAACGAACCTGCCATTTTTGAGGTAGAAAACAAGACGTTTCCCGATAATGTTCTCCATGATTACGATGGCAACCAAACCAGTCATCGCAAAGCGCATAACGTATATGGGATGCAGATGGCGCGAGCAACAGCGGAAGGTGTCAAAAAATATCGTCGCGGCAAGCGCACGCTCATCATCACGCGCTCCGGCTATGCAGGGCTTCAACGCTACACGAGCGTATGGACGGGCGATAATATCGCGACTTGGGAACACCTCTGGTTGGCTGGCGTGCAGACGCAACGGCTGGCGGTTTCGGGTATCTCATTCGCAGGGTCTGACATCGGCGGTTTTGTAGAGCAACCATCGGCGGAGTTGATGGTGCGCTGGATTCAATTGGGCATTTTTCACCCTTTCTGTCGCGTCCATTCATCGGGCGATCATGGCGACCAAGAACCCTGGTCTTTCGGTGAGGAATGTACGCAGTTGTTCAAGCAATTTGTGGAGTTGCGTTATCGTTTGTTGCCTTATATTTATACGGCGTTTTATCGTTATCATAAGCAAGGTACGCCGATGATTACGCCCATCGTTTTCTTCGACCAAAGTGCGCCCGATGTCAAGGATAAAGACCATGAATTTTTGAGTGGTCAACATATTTTGGTGTGTCCTGTGGTGCGAGAAAAAGCAGTAAATCGCAGACTCTATCTTCCTGAAAGTGAGTGGATTAATTACTGGACAGATGAACGTCTGGAAGGTAGAAAAGAGCATGAAGTAAAATGCCCGCTCAACCAAATACCAATGTTTATCAAAGCAGGTGCAATCATTCCGAATTATCCTATTCAGCAGTATGTAGGCGAGAAAGATATTACGGAAATTACTTTGCACATTTATTATAAAAATGGTACAGAAGTCAGCCATTTATATGAAGATGATAGGGAAACTTATGCCTACGAAAGTGGCGCACATCGCTTGTCTGAATTTAAATTGACCGGAGCAGATTCACGCTTGAATATTGAGCAAAGCATCGAAGGAGATTTCACCCCAACTTTCAATAAATATATACTCGAATTTCATGGCTTTCCTTTCGCAGTAAATGAAGTAATGGTGGATGGTGAAAAAGTGGATGTGAAGGGTGGTGTGAATGTGAATTTTGGGAAATTGGAAGTTTTTTGAACCACTAATCCCGTATAGTTATCGGGATAAGGACACAAAGGTCGAATGAACGAAGAAGAAAACAAAGGTGTAAGGGATTCATTATTAAACACTTACAAAGACTTCGTGTTCTCTACGTTAATTCGACCTTTTGTGTTCTTCGTGAACTTAGTGGTTTAATATTTTTGCTCGACTTACTTAATTTTCACAAATTGCAAAAAGTCTGAGTTCTTTGCGACCACTAAATAAGGTTCGCCATTGATTTGTATTTTTGACATATCTTTTACGTCGCCGGGGGTGTAAAGCCCTGATTCTTTGGCGATAATGGGCGTCCATTTCCCTTTGCCATTTCCTTGCAAAAGTAAGCCTATGCCTGCGTCTCCTCTTGGCGTTTCTACTTCTGAAGCGTGGAGATTTCCGGCAATCAAGGCGTCGAGATGTCCGTCTTTGTTATAATCTTCGACGATGATTTGATTGATGCAGGAGACTTGTGCTTGATTGGGCAAAGGGTGTGTTTCAAAGGAGGTGCCTTTGTTTTCTAAGTAGATGCTGGCGAAAGATTTTATCTCGTAATGAAGGGATTTTTTTAAGGATTTGCTCGTATAAACATCTTCTAATGTAGCAACGGAAAATGCTTCGTAATTCTTAAATTTATTCTTGATAGCGGGTATTTGCTGCGAAGAACATTCTCTGCCTCTTAGCGGATATTGTTCGCCTTCATTATAATAACTCAAGACGATGTCATTCGTATTATTTTCATCAAAATCATTGAAATAAATATCAAAAGTTTCAGTGTCATTTGCTTTATACTTATAATTTAAACCCAGATTTCCAACGATATAATCCATATCCCCATCCGCATCAAAATCACCTTCATTGATACTAAACCACCAACCTCTCGTGTCGGTCAGCCCCATATCTTCCGAGATATTTCTGAATGTGCCGGATTCATTTTTTAGCAAAGTAATGGTCATCCATTCGCCAACGATGATTAAATCCGTCCAGCCATCTTGGTCATAATCTGTCCATAAGGCATCTGTGACCATGCCTATGTTGGCGAGGGCAGGCGCGATAGTAGCGGTCGCATCCACGAATTTGATGGCTTTGTTAGTGCTTTCATTGACGAGTATATAGCTGGATGTTGGCTGCGGATAATTGCCCGGTACCAATCTGCCACCGACGAATATATCCAAATCTCCATCCTTGTCAAAATCATGGCTGTGTACTCGCGAACTACTGATTAAAATGTCGGGCAGCGCATCAGATTTGGTAAAATCACCTGTGCCATTATTGATATAAAGCCTGTCTTGGAGTGGCGGAGCGGTGGGGTCAAATTCATTGCCACCGCTGGCGACATATATATCGTTATCGCCATCATTATCGGCATCAAAAATATGGATGCCCATATCTTCGGAGGCAATATCTTTATCGAAGACTTTTGAAGTGGATGGAATAAATTTTTGGGCTTGCTGAAAATAAACACTCGTCGCGCGACCCACCGAAGCACCAACGACCAAATCGTCTTGACCATCACCATTCAAATCACCTACGGCAAGGCAGGGACCAAACATGGAGGTTTGATGCGGCAGGAGCGGTTCTTTTTTAAAATCATCATACGGATTTTCTGTGTGGGCATGTGTTAAGGGGCGAGTTTTGGCATCAAGATTGGTGAATAATTTTGTTTGTGCGACTTCTTTGACGGGGGGAACTGCGGTTGCATTTTTATAATTGACGGTCAAATTCGTATTGGCTTCAATGTCTTTTAAAACTTGTATTTTACCATCGAGCCAGACGATTTTGACAGAATCTACGTTCTCCGCCGCGCCTAATCCAAAGTGCAATTGTGGTGCTATCGAGGACTGAAAACCTCTGGTCAATGTCATTTCTTGATATTGGGTAATGCTGTCTGTGTACAGAGTCGCTTTCACACCAAGACCATCGGGGTTTTGAGCAGGACCTTCAAAATGAAGGGTGAGGTGATTATTTGTATTGCCATTGTTTTTGTATATCATGGCAGTTTCGTCGATATTATTAACGACAATTTCGAGGTCGCCGTCATTGTCTAAATCAACGTATATACTGCCATTGGAGAAAGTTTTATCCTCTACGCCCCATGCTTTATTTTTTAACTGAAAAGTAAGGTCACGCTTGTTTTTAAATATATAATTTTCAATTTTTTCGGAAGGAATTTGCATACTTTTTTCGAGCGTTTCTTCTTTGGGGACGCCTTTCTTTTCGATTTCTGAAAAGAAATCTCGGTTATTAATTTCTCTTCGTGTTCCATTAGAAATAAAAATATCTTTCCATCCATCATTATCAAAATCGGCAAATAGCGGTCCCCAACTCCAATCCGTCGAAGACACACCGGAAAGTCGTGCGATATTGCTGTAATCGGGTAAGTTTCCGTTCAACATACCGTTGTTAACTTGCAAACTATTTTGCATGTATTGATAGTGAAACCCGGAATTGACGGTATTCCAAAATAGCTCAGGATTCATGCTCGCCATATTTGCTTTTGCTCGGCGATTGATATTGGCGGTCATGTCAACTTGCAGAATATCAAGGAGTTGGTCGTTATTGAAATCTGCCAGATCGACGCCCATACCATAGAAGGAGGTGTTTTTAGTGGTGTTTTTCACTTGGTCTGAAAAAGTGCCGTCTTGGTTGTTGATGAAAAAATAATCGGGTGTACTAAAATCATTGGACACATATATATCGAGCCAGCCATCTTTATCGACATCGCCGACGGTGGCACTTAGCGAAAGCCCGAAAGTTTTTAGCCCTGCTTCCTCTGTTACCTCTACGAATTGATTGCCTTCTTTTTTGAAAAGGCGGTCTGTATCGAGTGGTTTGGGAAATTTTTGTTTGAAGGCATAATGAAAATTAGGCGCATTAAATGAAGTCGGCGGATAGTTGGCAACGTACAAATCCAAATCGCCATCTCGGTCGTAATCAAAGAAGGTCGCTTGTACGCTATTGCTTGGGTCAGCTATGCCGTAGGCGGAGGCTTTTTCGGTAAAAGTATTGTCTCCATTATTGATAAATAATTGATTTTCTTTGGGTTCAAATTTTCCACCTACCGAGCAGTAAATATCTAAAAAGCCGTCATTATTAACATCGCACATCGTGCTTCCGGTATACCATCTGTCGTCGCCCGCGATGCTTGCCGATTGGCTAATATCTTCAAATTGGAGGTTGCCTTTATTGAGGTAGAGTTTATTGGAAACCATATTTCCCGTAAAGAAAAGGTCTATCAATCCGTCATTATTAATATCTCCGGCAGAGACGCCGCCGCCCATGTAGATGTAGGCATAGGTGAAATAATTGAGGCTGTCATTTTCTGTTAAATTGTTGGAGAAATCAATGTTGGTATGCGTGGAAGGGAGCTTGGAGAAAAGCGTAGAGGAGGGATTTTCGTCTTGATTACATGAGAATAATAGAATGAATAATAATCCTGATAATGTTTTTATATATAATCGCATTGATAATGAATCTTTTTACACTTTACGAGAGTTGCAAGGCGAATTTCTTTATTGAAAGTGAGTATTTTGGTCATTAAATATCCGCATTTTACAAATATTCGCCTTGCAACTATTCCATACTTTACTCGAACACTAGCCAAATTTAAACATGCCTATTTCAAGCCTTTTGCGACTTCCATTAACCTAATCATTTCACTTCTATATCCTTCCAAATCGTCGCCTTTTCCTGCTTTTGCCAATTCAATAACTGACTCCCAACTTGAAGTACCCTTATGTTCGGAATCACGCAATAGCATCCCAAATGCTGCAACTGAAGCAGAAAATTTGAAGTTATTAGAGATTGATTCTCCTGATGACTGTATATTTTTTACTACTTGTTTTACTAACTTACTTTTCTTACCTTTTGGTGATTTATATCTCAATTTCAACGTAATTAAATCATTACCTTGAACTGCTTCATCAGTTAATATAGAAGTTTGATATTTCAAGCGCTTGTTTTTTTTCTTTTTTTTATCTGATAAGACTATTTCGTAAAGAGCAGTTACGGAATGCCCGGCACCTATATCCCCTGCATCCTTCTTGTCATTTTTAAAATCTTCATCTTCTAATAATCGGTTTTCATATCCGATTAAACGGTACTTAGAGACAAAATATGGATTAAATTCCAATTGAAATTTAACGTCTTTTGCTATGGTATAAAATGTTCCTCCAAACTCTTTCACAAGCACTTTTTTTGCTTCTGATAAGTTATCAATATAATAATAGTTTCCATTACCATTATCTGCTATTGTTTCCATTTTGGAATCTTTATAATTCCCCATACCAAAGCCTAAAACAGAGATGGCGACTCCTCTATCTCTATTCCTTTTAATCAATTTTTTCATCTCTCCATCACTACTCTGCCCTACATTAAAATCCCCATCAGTCGCTAATACTATTCTATTATTGCCATTTTCAATGAGATTTTTGACTGCAACTTCATAAGCTAATTCCAAGCCTTCTGCTCCTGCGGTTGACCCACCTGATTTAAGTCTATCTATGGCTGCTAATATTTTTTCTTTATCCTTGCCAGACGTTGAATCTAATACCAGCCCTGAACTTCCTGCATACACCACTATCGCTACTTTATCTTGTTCTCTTAATTGCTCGACTAAAAGTTTAAAAGAGGACTTCAATAATGGCAATTTATTTTCACTTGACATAGAACCCGATACATCTAATAAAAATACAATATTAGATGCAGGAAGCTGATTAGTAGAAATTTTATATCCTTGCAATCCTATCTGCAATAATAAATTATCATTATTCCAAGGGCATTTGGATAGCTCTGTATTTATGCTAAATGGTATGCCATCTTTCGGTTCGGGATAATCATACTCGAAATAGTTTATCATCTCTTCGATTCGAACAGCATCACTTGGAGGAAGTCCCCCTTGATTGATAAACCTTCTAACATTGCTATAAGAAGCAGCATCAACATCAACTGAAAAGGTAGAAAGTGGACTTGCCTGAACATCTTTGAAAATATTTTCATTTATTGTTGAATAACTTTCGGAATTATATTTTTTTATTTTTGAAGAAGAAGACCTCCTAATACCACTTGCTACAACTTCACTCAATTTAATCTTAGATTCCTCTAAAGGTATTTCAATGAAATTTCGTCCCTTAATGAATTTCTTTTGACTGATACCCTATATAAGAAACAATCAATATATCAGTTGAATCTGCCTTGATAGTAAAACGCCCATCAATATTAGACACAGTTCCACTCGTAGTATTTTTCAAAAGAATAGTTGCCCCTATTAATGGTCCACTACTATCTGTAACAGTACCTTCAATGGTATATTGAGCAATTAAATTAGTAGATAAGAACAGTAATAAACATATAATTTGATAACATTTAATTTTAATATTCATATTATTTAAGTTTTATTATGTATAACGTTTAGTGTAATATGATTTATTAATACTGAGCATATAATAATTGAGCAAAACTTAGAATTATGCACTGATAGAAGAGTTGCTTTACAAAACAAAGGGAACGGGATATATCCCGTTCCCTTTTGACTATTTTTTGAAATGTAAAAATGCTTATTTACGTACACGAAACACTTATATTTTTCTATTTTTTCACAAAAAAAATAAAACACACACGGTAGCCTCGCGTCCTACAAATATATTATACATTATACATTAATCATTAATCAATATCCCGGATTTTGAGAAAGTGCACCGCCACTCAAATCAATTGCTGTGATTGGAATAGGATAAAGGTCGTGCTTATCTTCGTAAGTACTTACTTTTTGACCGAAGTTTTCGATGATACGTGCTTCGTTTACAAAGTAAGTTGTCATCACTTCTTTGGCGACTCCCCATCTTCTCAAATCAAATAAACGATGTCCTTCCATACCGAGTTCTACTCTTCTTTCAAAACGAACAGCTTTTCTTGCCATGTCTTGGTCAGCGAAACTCGCATAAGGCTCAATGACATAATCGGCTGCGTCGCCTGTACCGTCTACGGCTTGCATGTAGTCAGAATTTTTGGCTCTGTTTCTCACCATATTTACGTAGTTCAAAGCGGTCATTAAATCGCCTGTTTCTACGGCAGCCTCGGCAGCCATGAGCAGTACATCCGCAAAACGAAGGACGTGGTAATTGATGCCTGATAATTGCTGTCCCCAACCACCAGTGGCTTGTTGAGTACCTGCGTCATCTGCCCAATATACGTTTTTCTTAGGTAAATATGGACCCGAAATATCGGCAAAAGTTGCTCTTATCCAATCGTGTCCTATGTGTTCGCCGTACCCATTATAATCAATGGTTCTACGCCCAACGGTATAATCTGCTCTTGGGTCGAGCGTGCCTGCGTAAGGCGTGAAGGCTTCGGCACTTTCGATGCCGTAATCACTCGTTACATCTTGCTGATTATAAGTATCTAATAATGGAAGTCCGGCTGCATCTGTTTGGAATGCATTCAACAAATCTTGTGTAGGCTGATAAAATCCACAGCAAGAACCAAATGGACCGGGGTTAGGAAAGTTTAATGCACCTGTTACATTGCCGTTGAAGGACTGACCATCGTCTGTTGTAAATTGAATGGCAAAGATAGATTCAGAACCATTTTCTCCGGCTAATCTGAAATTATCTACATAATTGGGTAGTAAGTCGTAAGCACCACTATTGATGACCGCATTAAATTCGGTAAGTGCTTGTGCAAATTTACCTTGATATAAGTAGGCTTTTCCTAAATAGGCTTTGGCAGTCCAAGAAGTAGGTCTTCCGGCTTCGGCTTGTGTACTTGGCAGATTGTCTGCTGCAAATTTTAAGTCTGCTTCTATTTTTTCCCAGATATCTCCAGTGTTTGGTTGATTAAACTCTGTATTGGTATAGTTTTCTTCGGAAATATAAGGAACGTTTCCCCACATTTTTTGTAAGTCAAAATTAAAATGCCCTCTCAAGAAACGAGCTTCTGACAATTGAGTACTAAGGTCTTCGTCAGGAATAGAATTAATCAATGAAATAACTGCATTTGCTCTATTAATTCCTGCAAATATTACTCCCCATTTTGCGAGGAAGTAACCGTTGCTTGTTGCCCAATTCATTAATTCAAGCTCTTTCAAATCGGCTTGGTCATCATCTGTACTACCTTTGTGCGCATCATCAGAAACCACGTCGGAAGTCCAGTTGTCAGCAGCTCGTCCCCATTCATTTCCAATGTCATTTGCTCGTACTGCGGTTAATGCTGAATAAGCACCGGTCAGCAATAAATCAACACCTTGTTCATTTTGAAGTGCTTCGTCAGAGAGTGAGCCTACTGCGGGCAGGGTTGTAAATTTATCCTTACATGCTACGGTGGAAAGTCCTATGAGTAGCAATATTAAAAATATTTTATTTTTCATTTTTCTTATTTTTGAATTAGTTGACATTTTTTGCAAAAGAGAATTAATCAGGTCTATTCTGATTTTAGGAAATTCTTGAACATTAGTTTTTTACGCTGTTCCACCCCCCAACCCCCTCCAAAGGGGGAGATAGAAATGAGTGCGCTCCCTCCAAAGGGGGAGATAGAAATGAGTGCGCTCCCTCCAAAAAGGGGAGACTAACGCGAGTAGTTCTTCGCGAAGCGAAGAATTTCCCCCTTTGGAGGGGGTTGGGGGGTGGAACACGCAAAGCACAAATCTTTAATTTTATTCCAAATGCAAAAATTGTCAAAGAACCTATTTTTGAATTAGTTGATGATACATAGATAAACGTCAGTTTATAGTTTCACGTATTTCTATGGACTACTGACTATCGACGGCTTGAATTTTTTTAATTAAAATCTAACATTTGCTCCTAAAGAGAAGACTTGGGATACAGGATATGTTCTTCTGTCTATCGCTAAACTTAAATTGTCATAAGCAACAACTTCCGGGTCAAGACCTGTATATTTAGTGATAGTAAACAAGTTAGTACCTTGAACATACAATCTGAGGGATTCCATTCTCAATCGCTCGGTGATTGATTCGGGAAGGGAATAACCGATTTGTAAATTTCTTAATCTAAAATAAGAACCATCTTCTACGAAGTAAGAATTAGCAGAAGCCTCTTCTAATGGGTACGAAGTCGTCAGTGCAGGCACTTCTGTATCTGTATTTTCGGGTGTCCAAGCGTCTAATACTCTTGTGCTTCTATTTCTATTGAAGAAAAGCCCGAAGTCTGTAAATACTTTATTGTAGTTATATACGTCATTGCCTTGTGAGCCGACAAAGAATAAGGAGGCATCTATTCCTTTGTATTCAAAATACATATTGGCACCATAAGTGAAGTCAGGGTGCGGAGAGCCAATTTTGGTTCTATCTTCATCATTTACAACGCCATCGTTATTAATATCTTCATACATAAATCTACCCGTTTCATCGAGTCCGATAACATTTCTACCATAGAAATAGGACATTTCTTCTCCCACCTCTGTTCTGGTAACTGCTCCGTTTCTAAGGTCACTTCTTCCGATAACCGGTGCTCCACCAATCAATGAATCAACAGAATTTTTGTATCTGGAAATATTGAATCCAATGTCATATTTAAATCCGCTGGAAGTTGCATCACTGAAATTGAGCGCGAGGTCTATACCTCTGTTGCTGATGTCACCGAGATTTACAAGCGGAGCTCCTGCGTCAATGGCAGTCGTGCTGATAGAGCTAAAATCGCGAGTAATCAAATCGCGCGTTTGAATAGTAAAGTACTCCGCCGATAGTTTAATCTTGCGTTGGAGCAATTCCATATCAAATCCAACATTAGTCGTCACAGAAGTTTCCCATTTCAAATTAGGGTTTCCTACTTGCGCCAATAAAGCTCCTGTAGAAATCGTATTTCCATCAAAAGAATAATTAGCTAATGATTCGTTTAGTGAAGAAATATTGATAGTAGGATTGTCCGCTGGCAATGTTTGATTACCTAATTGTCCCCAAGAACCTTTGAGTTTCAAGCGATTGACAATTCCACTATTTGGGAAGAAATCTTCATTACTAATATCCCAACCCACGCTAAAGGATGGGAAAATATTAGACTTATTATCCCCTAAAAACCTTGAAGATTCGTCTCTACGCAAGGTAGCAGTCGCATAATATTTGTCATTAAAAGAATAATTAGCTGTACCAAATAAAGAGTATAGGCTACTGGCACCATCATAAGCAAAATCTACATTAGGTGTACCCGAACCGTTTCCTAATAAGTAGAAACTTGGGTCTTCAAAAAGGTATCCTTGACGCGATACGCTCAGTCCTTTTCCGCCGTCTTTCAATGCTTCTACACCAGCTATGGCGTTCAAATAATGGTTGCCGAATGCTTTAGTATAATTTAAAGTATTTGTCCAACTCCAATTGAAGTTAGTATGGTTTTCCTCTGTCAATGTATTGGTTGAGATAGGCTCACCATGTTCAGGGTCTAAAGAAATAAACGCTCTATTGTCACGCGTACCATAACCGCCTGCGATAACAGTCTTTGCTGCCAATCCTTCGATTAATTCTATTGACAAATAAGCATCTCCAAAAGCACTAAACCGCTTATTGAAATCATTTCTGGTTCTATATAATTGTGCGGCAGGGTTTCTCGAATTACTCAATCCCGGACCGGCTACACCTGTAAAATTTCCATCATCATCCATTACAGGTAAAATAGGTATCATACTTCCTGCGCCCTCTATGGCTTCTTCGACACCTGGGTTGGTATTGGAATAGGAAATATTGAGGTGTTGCCCAATTTTGACCCTGTCCGCAAATTTGTACTCAGAGTTCAATTTAGTATTTGCTCTATTGAATCCCGTATAATTCAAAATTCCTTTTCTATCCAAATAGCCCGTGGAAAAATAATATTTTCCATTTTCTGAGCCATTGGCTACTGAAACCTGCATACTATTCAGTGGCGCACTCTGCGTGATAGCATCCATCCAATCCGTACCATTAGGGTCTACTGTGGCATTAAAAACACCTGGTTCTGCAAAAGTAATTGGGTCATAAGAAACAACTCTCGTATATCCCAAAATCGAAGAAGGAACGACTGGGGAAGCACCACTTCCATACTGAGGATGTTCAGGCGTAATACCGTCATTGAGCTGACTTTGCCAGATCATATCGGCATGTTGCTGCGGGTTGAGTACGTCTAGCGTGTTCGATATTTGAGAAAAACCTGTATACGCATTGACAGATATTTCAGGTTTTTTCATGTTGTAGCCGCCATTTTTTGTACTAACTATCACTACACCATTAGATGCTCTGGCACCATAGATAGCCGCAGCACCATCTTTCAAGACATTCATTTGGTCGATGTCTTCCGGACTGATATTATTCAAAAAATTAGGATCGTCCGTCTGTACACCGTCGATGATGTAGAGTGGGTTGGTATTATTACTGGTACCAAATCCACGAATATTAATTTTAGGAACAGAGCCGGGATTACCGTTTGTAATGACTTGCACACCTGTTACCCTTCCTTGCAATGCCTCTCCTGCATTCACTACGGGTATTTTTACCGCTTCAGCCATATCCACAGAAGCTACCGAGCCGGTCACATCACCTCGCGTTTGAGTAACATATCCTAATACAACGACTTCATTCAAAGAAACACCCTCTGAAAGTTGAATGTCAATATTTGATTGACTTCCTACGGTAATACTTAGGTCTTCGTAACCGACATAAGATATAACCAATACATCTCCGGGCTTTGCATTGATAGAAAACCGACCGTCTATATCTGTAGTCGTACCGGTAGTCGTGCCATCAATAGCAATTGACGCACCAATAAGGGCATCATTTGTTTCACCATCTAATATAGTTCCTGTAATTTGTGCGAAAGAAGCAGTACTGCCCAATAAAAACACAAGTAGAACCGTAAACTTTAGCAGACGATTTGAAAAGAATAAGTAAGTATTTCTCATAGTTAATTTAAATTATTGTAATAGAAATTGGTTTATTATTTAGTACACTGTAAACTAAATTAGTTTAAATTTTACCCGCGCCCCATCTTCTGTAAATAATCTTTTCCAATGGAACAAGTTCCATTGAGCGGCAAAGTGTTTACAATGGAACTTGTTCCATTGGAGAGGGAAGGTAATTTAAACCTACTTTTGTTATACGGTACTAAATACTGTTGAGTTGAAAAAAATAACTTTGTGTAAATCGTACACGAAGATATGTAAAAAATTAACAATTTCGTAACACTTGTGGCAAATTTAAATAAATTTGCAGAATATAATATATGCCTTTATATTTTTATTGAAACAATTAACTTTTAGGGAGAGAAGTTTCGACATTTAAAATTGAGATGACGTTAGGTGCTTTATTTTGCGACTCAATATTTTGCGAACTAATATTGGCTTGCAATCGTTAGAATATCAGGTGGAGCATGTGGGAGAACCTTTTATAATACCACTGATTTGTGACACACTCATTTAAAATCAAAAAATAGCATGAAGTATAGCATCGAATGGGTAAAAAACAAATACCAATCACGCCCAAATATTAAGTATATTTTCTTCTGGGGGCATCGCCCAAATCCTGACGGCAGCATCGGTAAAAGCTGTTTTAGCCAATGGTGGGAAAGCGAATTTGAACAAGATGACCTCACCTTTAGAACCGCCGAACACTGGATGATGTACAAAAAAGCTGAACTATTTGACGATATGGAAATCGCCCGGCGCATTCTTGGTGTCCGCAGCCCCGCAGAAGCAAAAAAGCTCGGACGACAGGTGAAAAATTTTGATGAAATGACTTGGTTGAAACATCGAAGTGAGATTGTAGTCAAGGGCAATTGTCTCAAATTTAGCCAGCATGACGACCATCGCGATTTTTTGCTCAAAACAGGTACACGCATCCTCGTGGAAGCCAGTCCGGTAGACAATATTTGGGGCATCGGACTTGCGAAAGATGCTGATAATATCCAAGACCCATATACCTGGAAAGGTTTGAATTTATTGGGCTTTGCTTTGATGGAGGTGCGAGATAGGTTGTCAGAAGAAGAGTAGAAAAGTGAGTTTTTCGCAACATCCAGTGCATTATTCTGTTTTATTTTGTAAATTTAATGGTTCTTTGACAAATTCCGTGATTGCTCGTTTCTCGCGTAAGGGATAGGAGGTGTTGTTTGAACGAAACGTAGCGATAGCGGAGTGAAGAGAGTGCCGGATAGCCCGACCCCCGACTGGTAAGGAGGGGGATACGCCCAAATTATTATTCATTTCACGGGGTTTGTCAAGGAAGCAATTTAACGAATGAATTTTGAATGGATGAATGAGTGAATTGAAAATTTGTATTTACATGAAGAAATATTATTTTGTGTTATGAGAAAATTGTTATGTAAAATATGTTTTTTAGGATTATTTGTATGTTTCAACTCGGTGCTTTGGGCGCAAGAGAATGGGGCGAATGAGTATGATAAAGTATCGACAAAAGAGTTTTTTATAAGTATTTCGCCACATACCTTGGGTGCTTCTATTGGAGTAGATTACGGATTTATCCGCAATACACTGATACATTCGGTTCATCTTGAATTAACTTCGTTGCGGCATCACAAAGAAGTTCGACAACGCAATGCGGGCGGTGTAGGTAGTTCATTCAATAACGTTTCCCGGAGTTTTGTGTATGGAAAAGAACATCAGTTTTACGGGATTCATCTGGGTTATAGTGGCAAATTTAACTTTGCAAAAAAAGCACAAACACAAGGGCTTGCAATAAGTGCGAGTTATGCTGCCGGACCGTCATTGGGTTTGGTACGACCTTATTATTTAGATTTGCGTGTGGGACAAAATGAGGTCGTATCGCAAGTTTATTCAGAAGAAAATGCAACGATTTTCTTAAATCCGGGCAATATAAATGGTGCATCAGGCTTGACTCATGGTTGGGATGAATTGAGTTTTGTGCCGGGTGGCTTCGTCAAGTTTGGTTTAAATTTTAGTTGGGGCAATTCGCTTCGATTCATAAAAGCAGTAGATGTTGGCGTAATGTTAAATGTATATACAAAAGAAATTCCCATCATGCTCATCACCGAAAATCAAGCTATTTTCCCTACCTTGTACGCTGCTTTTCAAATTGGTAAAAGGCGTTGATTCGTTATTCGTGTATTCGTTATTCGTTATTCGTGTATTCGTGTATTCGTTTCTGCGTAAATATATTTTGCTTTGCAAAATACGAATAACGGATAACGAATAACGAATAACGAATAACGGATAACGAATAACGAATAACGGATAACGAATAACGAATAACGAATACACGAATAACGAATAACGAATAACGAATAACGAATAACGAATACACGAACCAACGAATCATGGATATTAGTAATTTTACTGATTTAGATGTCTATAAACAAGGGAGGATATTTAGGAATGAAATATTTGAATTGACTAAGAAATTTCCCAAAGAAGAAAAATACACACTTACGAATCAGTTGGTGAGGGCTTCAAGGTCTATTACGGCTAATATTGCCGAAGGGTACGGACGATACCATTATCAAGAGAACATTCAATATTGTAGAATGTCGAGAGGCTCTCTCACGGAATGTTATGAGCATTTGATTTGCGCTTATGACTGCAAGTACATTGATGAAGAAACACTTGCAAAATTTAAAGAAAAAATTGATAGAGTTGGTCAATTATTGAACGGATATATCCGATATTTGCAAAAAAGAAAAAACGAATGACGTTGATTCGTTAATCGTGTATTCGTTAATCGTTATCCGTTATCCGTGTATTCGTTAATCGTTATCCGTTAATCGTATAAATATATTTTGCTTCGCAAAATACGAATAACGATTCCACGAATAACGAGTAACGATTCCACGGATAACGGATAACGAATAACGAATACACGAATAACGAATACACGAATAACGAATAACGAATACACGAATAACGAATACACGAATACACGAATAACGAATACACGAATACACGAATAACGAATACACGGATAACGAGTAAACAAATAAATGATAGATCTTCCAGTAGTAAATAAAAAAGAGGGACGGCAACGCAAGCCAGATTGGTTGCGTGTAAAATTGCCGATGGGCGATACGTACCGCAATGTGCGTAGTATCGTAGACGAGTACAAACTGCATACAATTTGCCAGAGTGGGCATTGTCCGAATATGGGCGAATGTTGGGGTGCGGGTACGGCGACATTTATGATTTTGGGGAATACTTGTACGCGCTCCTGTTCGTTTTGTGCCGTGAAAACCGGACGCCCAAATGAGTACGATGAAGACGAACCGCGTCGTGTAGGCGAAGCCATCGAATTGATGAAAGTCAAACACGCCGTCATCACTTCCGTGAATCGCGACGAACTCAAAGACCGAGGCGCAGCCATCTGGCATGCTACCGTCCGCGATGTAAAAGAACGCTCACCGCAGACGACCATCGAAACGCTCATCCCTGATGTGCGTGGGAATTGGGAAGCCCTCGAAGTGATGATTAGTGCAGGTCAAGAAGTTGTTTCGCATAACATGGAAACTGTCAGACGCCTGTATCGAAAAGTACGTCCGCAAGCGAAATACGACCGCAGTCTCGAACAAATTCAACGCACAAAAGACTACGGCAAACGCACCAAATCGGGCATCATGGTCGGTTTGGGCGAAACGGATGAAGAGGTGTTTGAAATCATGGATCACCTTGTGGCGCACGGCTGCGATGTCCTCACGATAGGGCAGTATCTCCAACCAACGAAGCTACATTTGAATGTCGAAAAATTTGTACATCCCAACACTTTCGCGATGTATAAAGAAGTAGGATTGAGCAAAGGTTTGGACTATGTGGAAAGCGGACCGCTGGTGCGTTCTTCTTATCATGCGGAAAGGCATATTTGAATGTTTTATTGTTGGATTGTTGGATTGTTTTATTGCTATATTGTTACTGATTATTTTTTGCGAAGCAAAAAAACTCCTATAAAACAATTCAACAATAAAACCCATCACTCCACACAAAAATCGTAGAAGTAATCTTTATACAAATTGCAATATCTTTGTGGTAATTTGCGCCCTTCGTCTTTTAGGCGTTGATTGATTTGGATAGAAATATCGGTGAGTTCGATAGAGGCTTTACCTTTATTGAATTGATATATTTGCTCAAACTCGACGAGCATGCGGTCGGTGATTGTATAAGTGGGTTCGGGCGGCGCATCTTCAGAAAACATGGGCGACATAAACAAAAATCCGCCAATACTCAATGTCAAAAATATTAAAGCCAATACCTTTAATTTGGTAGCGAAATGCAGCATAGCAGCGATAAGCAAAAAGCCAAATAAGACCAAAAGAATATGTCGTTCATGCTCCGTTTTAAATTCCTCCCCTATACCTTTTATCTTATCTATGCGGTCATCCAACGGGCTATTCTCTTCGACTTTTTGGGGGCTTACTTTTCGTTCTATATTCCTATTTCGGGGCTTGGTTGTTGTGGTGGTTCTTGGTGTTGTAGGCTTTCTGTCGGCATCGGTGGCGGGCGTTATTCTATCTTTGATGTCATCAATATTGACGTAATCACGTATATTGGTGGTAGTATTTTTATTTAAATTTAGAAAATCGTCTATTGAAAAATCTTTGTATTTTTCGGGAATATATCTGTCAAAAAAAGTAGGACTGGCTTCGTGTTGATAGGTGACATAAAGAATGGCTAACACAAAGGGAATCAAGACCAATTTGGCAATCACAGTGGAAGAAGAACGCAACCATATAAAGGTCGTAGGGATGACAATCCATGCAATACGAATGATGGAATTGATGTCATAGGCAACTTCTGTACTTTGATTATTGCAACTAAAACAGGTAGCGGACTTGATGATCCACCATATAGAAGAAGCCGTGAGTTGTAGCCAATCTAAAATAAACCAAAAGCTGAACATCTTAATACCTTTGACATAGGCAACAAGGTTGATGAGTATCAAGGCAGTAATCGGCGCAATAATAAACGCCATGACAGACCCGACAAACGCCCGTGCGATGTTAATAGCACGGTTCACGCTATTGACTTCCATGTAATTGTTGAGGCGCGAAAGTCCGAAAAGCAACAACAGCACGAATATCAATCCATACCAATGTTCTTGCAGAAAATCCAACGGATTCGCCAGAAAGGTTTTCAGCAAATCACCCCACGAAGTCGCAAGTAGTAAGCGCACGTTTTAGTCGATAGTTGATGGTTTGAAATTATAAACTCCAATTTAGAAGATTATCAGTCACCAAAAATAAAAAGAAATTGCAAGTGTAATCTTCTTGAAATCAAGTTCTCACACTCTGTTTACAACACAAAAATACAACAAAATGTTGTAAGTCGCAAACGTAGCACGGTGCTTCTAGCCCGTATCTCGCGTATGTGAGCGCGTCCTAACGCGAGATACGGGCTGGAAGCACCGTACTACGTTGTTTTATCTGCAATTTTTATAGAATCGTTCTAGTGCGCGATAGAAATTGGTGAGGTAGTCTTCCGAGACACTTTCTTCGCGACTCATGCGACTGTATCGGGTAAAGATTTCGTTGACCTGCGTTTCGGGAATTTCGGATTTTATGACGAGTTTGCTGAGTGCCTTTTCGTCATCGTCTTTAAGACGAATACCGTAGCGACGACGTACAAAATCTTTGAACAAATACATCATTTTTTCCGTCAGGTTTTTGTGGTCTTGCTGCTGGTGATAAAGTCTGCCAATAGTCCATACAAATTCGAGTGAAGTATTTGTATTGGCTGCGCGAATGGGGACAATACGTTGTTTGCGCTTCGCGCGAAACACCACAAAAAGCACGACCAACCCCAACATCAGATACCATGCCCAACGCAAACTTTGTTGCGATAAAATATAACTCAAAGGCGACTGCATAAAGTCGTTATTATTGCCACCGCCATCATAATAGAAGTCCTTCGTTTTTTCATCCCAATAAATATCGCCTTCCGGCAAATGCGAAAACACACTACTCGCATACGCCACCGCATCCTCATCCAACAAATGATAATTGGTAAAAACGATAGGATTGGAATGTAATAAAAAACTGCCCTCGCCATACGGAATTTTGACGAAATTGATGCGGTCAGGCTCCATGTATCCCAAACGAACAAACGCCGCCGAACTATCGCATAATTTCGGCTCAGTCCATTTATTCCAGTAATAACTGTTTGGTTTATTGCGATAAACATATTGATAAGTATACGCTGTATCGCGCTTCAATTGAGGGTGTGTGAAGTTCATGTATACCGTCGTATCATATTTTTTTTCTGGATAATAATAATTATCATCTTCCAGATGCCACTCTTCCGTTTCGCCCTCATATACATCCGTATCTACCCAAAAAATCGTATCATCATCGTAAATATAAAAGCTATCTGTCACCATATTTTCTCGCTCTACTCTCTCCTCCGCCTCCTCAAATTTCAACTCATTCAAAGTATCACAAGCTCGCGCATACAATTTTTCTGAAAGTCGAAAAGGCATATTTCTAGTGGCAATAAAAGCCGTATTTCCGCGCTCCACAAAATCTAAAAGCGTATTTCTATCCGTACTATCCAAGTACATATTTTTTCCTATAAAAACATAATTTGAGACCTCAATATCATCGGTCGTATCTGCGGGCAGGCTTTCCGCAAGGCGTGTTTTATCAAACACAGTCACTTCATTATCAGGGAAATATCCATCCAAAAGTTTCAACAAAACTTCATTGCTATACGGCTGCGGTTTATCATCATCATGGTGATAAAGCTCAGTCCAATTATGCCGCGAATCTGCCTGATACACCCACACAAAATAGACCAAAGCCACCATCGAAATGACGCCCAATAAAATGATGATATTTCTTTTGCCTTTGTCCATGGTTCGAGTTACGGGTTGCGGGTTGCGAGTTAACGAGTTGCGGGTTGCGAGTTAACGAGTTGCGGGTTACGAGTTAGCGAGTTGCGAGTTGCGGGCTCATGTACGTATATTTTTTTGCGAAGCAAAATGAAAAACCCGTAACCCGTAACCCGTAACTCGCTAACCCGTAACCCGCTTCAAATATCCTTCAAATTCCAGTTTGAGTTCTTGGAAAATATCTTGATTTACCTTAGCGTCGCCGTACCATGCACGTTCAAATATGCGTGTGACGTGACGGAAATCTTTGAAATGTGTTTGCTTTCGCATTTCGCGAAGGTATTCGCTATTCGTTTTATCGCGCTTCCATTTTATATGATTTTTTAGGGACAATTGTTTTAAAACTTCGAGATAATACACCCGTATCGCCAATTTGTAATCGCCTGCGTCCAACGCATCGCGCAAGAAACGTTGAAGGTCAGTTTCGAGCAGATTGTCTTCGGCTTCTTCGATAGTGTAAGCGCGTTTTTTCTTCTTATCTACGGCTTGCAAACCCATCGCATATTTAACCACAAAAAATAATAAAATCGCCAATGCAATAATGCCTAATGTATACCAAATCAATCGGGTAGAAGGCATATTTGAGAAAAAAGACGAAGGTAAATTGACTTGACGGCGTTCTCTTTTCGGGCGTTCTTCTTTTTCGTTATAATCCAAATCCTCTGTCGCTTCCTGCCAATCTTCTTCGTCAAACTCGTTGCGTTCTATTTCCTCATTCAGATATTCTTCCTCAAAATCCAATTGCCCGGATGCCTCACGCCAGTTTTTATCCTCAAAACGATTGATTTTCATATCGCTATTGAGATACTCCTCCTGTGTATCGGATTGAGCAAATGCAGTAAAACCGAAAAGTAAAAACGCAATGGACAGTATGTTACGATGGAGCTTCAATAGAAGTTTAAGTTTCTGTACTGACGACTTTAGCCGTCAAGTGGATTTTATTTTAATTTTTAATTAGATAAAAATCAATTACTTACAAATACATTTCGAATTCTGCGACGGCTAAAGTCGAGCTGTGCGATTGAAATACGTCAATTCAAAAGGTACGTTAGTACCGACCCTGTTTGCAGCAAAATAGCTCCTAAAACCTCCAAAGCTCCGTTAGGAGCGGCACCGTTTTTATGCATAACGGGGTCGGTACTACGTACCTTAATCGGTTTTTGCTTAGTGAAACATATAAGAAAAAGAACAATTCAGACGGGTAGATTATTTTTTTCCTCTTCCCTAACGTTCAAACAACACCTACTATCCCTTACGCAAGGGACGAACAATCGCGAGGTAGAAAAACCAACAATCACGGGATTTTTCAAAGAACCATTAATTTTAATCGCACAGCTTGGCTAAAGTCATCGGTACAGTATTCTAATTGATTTAGATGTCAAATATACTATCAAATATTGACTTTTGCATTGTTTTAATGAAAAAATAATGAGCAAGCTGTAATGACTGCTTTAGCTGTCAAGTGATTAGGGGAGGTGTTTGTAAGTAGTCGGTTTTGAGTAAATTAATAGACTTCATTCTAAAATAGTTTGGATGAAAGAGGAAATAAAGATTTTTTCACTAATCAAGGCGGCTGAAATTGAGCTATGCCTTAACATAGTGAATTTTCAGACAACGCAGAGTAGTGGAAAAAGATTATTTACTCCATACAAAATATTTTGGAATAAAGTCTAAGTGAAAGAAATTAAATAAGATGTCCCATAATACGAAGTATTTTTTTCGTCTAAGGATTTTTTGAAAGCCGCACATAGCCTTAGCACAGCCTGTCCCGAACCCCGATTCGGGATAAGGATTTCAAAGGATTCTCAGACGGAAAAAGACGAGTATAACGGCACATGTTATTTAATTTCTTTCACTTAGTGGTTCAATTTTTTGTCAGACTACTTACCATCAAAAAAAACTCAAATGTCAAAACTTACTTACCTATTCACTTGTTCGTCATATTTACTCCGTAAAATACCTTAACTTTGAGTTTGCACGCTTAGTGAAAACGTTGCGAGCTACGAATCACGGATATACGAGTCAACGAATAAACGAACACAATGAAGGCACTCATCAAATATTTCATACGGTATTCCAATACGGCGGATGTTATTTTATTTCTCATTGTGGTGGTGGGGGTTTTGTCTATGGTGAATATGACGCGGAGTTCGTTTCCGCGCAATGAAAGTCGGATTATTTTGGTGCAATGTATCTATCCGGGGGCGTCGCCGCAGGAGGTCGAAAATGGCGTGACAACTAAGATAGAAGATGAACTGAAAGGCACATCGGGCATCAAAAAAATCACTTCGACCAGTCGTGAAAATGCTGCAACGATTACGGTAGAAACCTTAGCAGAAACTGATATTGAAGTTGCTCTGGCGGATGTAAAAAATGCTGTTGACCGCATCAATTCCTTTCCTGCCGGACTCGAAACGCCCGTCGTGTATAAGTTGGAAAATGTAGATTTAGCGGCAGAATTTGCGATTAGTGGCGAGGTGGATTTGAAGACGTTGAAAGCTTACGCGAAGATTGCCGAAGAAGAATTATTACTCGAAAAAAATATATCAAAAATTACGATAGGCGGTTTTCCTGACGAAGAAATAGAGGTCGCAGTTCGCGAAAATGAACTGAACACTTACGGACTAACTTTCGACCAAATCGCAGCGTCCATTCGCCGTAGCAATATCGACCTTACGGGCGGTACATTTGACATGGGCGATACCGAAATTACAATTCGCGCACGCAACAAAAAATACACCGCAGAAGAGTTGGAAAGCATCATCGTCACGACGAGCGCGACGGGTACAAATATCCTCCTAAAAGATATTGCACAGGTGAGCGATAAGTGGGCAGATAGCCCCGTTCGCACCTTTTACGATGGCAAACCAGCCGTCACGCTGACCGTCAATAGCAGCCTCAGCGAAGACATCATCGAAAGTGCGGAAATCGTGAAAGCCTACGTCGAAACATTTAACGAAAAATACGAATCTGTACAGGCAGCGGTCATTGTGGACGGTAGTGTGTCGGTTCGCAGTCGTACCGATTTGTTGGTCAAAAACGGCGCGATTGGGATTGTCTTGGTTTTGTTGGTTTTGGGCTTGTTTCTCAATCCGCGTATCGCCTTTTGGGTGGCTTTGAGTATTCCGATTTCGATATTGGGGATGTTTATTATCGCGCCCTTTTTTGGCATTACGATTAACCTGTTTTCGCTATTCGGATTGATACTCAGCATCGGGATTTTGGTGGATGACGGGGTAGTGATTGCCGAAAATATTTACCAAAAATACGAAGGCGGTATGTCGGCAAAAGAAGCCGCTTACGAAGGTACGATTGAGGTCGTGCCGTCCATTATTTCGGCGGTTTTGACGACCTGTTTGTTCTTTACGATTTTCTTTTTTCTCGGTGGTCGTATCGGCGATTTTATTTCCAATATTGCTTTTGTCGTTATCGTGGTTTTGTTGTTTTCGCTCATCGAAGGCTTTTTTATTTTGCCTGCCCACATTGCCCATTCCAAAGCCTTGCGCCACGGTGCGACACCCAATAAAATGGAACGAACCACAACGCGATTTTTTGACTTTCTTAAAGATAGAATGTACGCGCCAGCCTTGCGTTTTAGCCTCGATAATAAGTTTTTATCCTTTGTTGTTTTCTTTGTTTTGTTGTTTTTTAGTATCAATTTGATGCGTGGCGGTGTGCAGCCGTTTACCTTTTTTCCGAATATTGATTTTGACCAAATGTCGGTATCATTTCGACTGCCCGCAGGTACGACAGAAGATGTGACAACGGACTATTTGGAGCGCATAGAACGCGCGACTTTTGAGGTGAATGAGGAGATGAGCGAAGGACGTGCCGATGGCGAAAAAATCATAACGGGCGTTGTCCGCAATATAGGTCCGGGTACGAATGAAGGCAACCTCAATATCATTCTTTTTGACGGCGAAACGCGAGGTGTGGAGAGTTTTAAAATTAGCAATGCCATCCGTGAAAAAGTAGGTCCGATTTACGAAGCCGAGCAATTGACTTATGGTTCGCGACGAATATTTGGTAGTGCGGTTGCGGTGTCTTTTTTTGGTAAAAACTATGACGAACTCCGCGCTGCAAAAAAGGAATTTAAAGCCGCCCTCAATGCCATGCCCGAACTCAAAGATGTATCGGACGATGATGTGCTCGGTAGTCAGGAACTCAATATGACGCTCCGCAAACAAGCCGAAGCACTGGGTTTGAATCTACAAACGATTATCAATCAGGTGCGACAGGGTTATTTTGGTACGGAAGTCCAACGCCTACAACGCGGCGATGATGAGGTGAAAATATGGGTGCGCTATGCCGAATCTGCCCGTCAATCGCAGTCGGGTTTGGAGAACATGAAAATCCGTACCAACGGCACCGCCTACCCACTCAAAGAACTCGTCAACCTCAATTCCGAACCCGGCGTGCTGAACATCAACCACGTCGATGGACGCACCAAAATAGAAGTGACCGCCGACCAAAGTAATCCCGATGCCTCGACCTCCGAAATCGTGAGTAAAGTGCAGTCGGAGATACTACCCGGCATCCTCACCAAATATCCGGACGTAGATGTCACCTTTGGCGGACAGAGCGAAACGGCAGACGATACAGGCGCAGCAATGGGGCGCGTGATGCCGATTATTTTGTTGCTCGTACTGGCAGTGGTGACGCTGACTTTTCGCTCGTTCAAACAAGCGATTATGGTGCTTTTGCTGATTCCGTTTGCCTTCGTGGGCGTGGTCGCAGGTCACATGATACACGGGATTCCAGTGAGCTTTTTGTCTATTTTTGGCATCCTCGCACTGGCAGGTATTGTCATCAATGATAGCCTCGTACTCATCAATGCCATGAACACCAATCTACGCAAAGGCATCCCCCTCAAACAAGCGGTCTATGATGCCTCGATTACTCGTTTTCGCCCGATTATTCTGACGACTATCACGACAGTCGCGGGCTTGCTGCCCATCGTCGCCGAGCGGAGTATTCAAGCGAATTTCCTGAAACCGATGGCGATTTCATTGTCCTACGGATTGATTGCCGCAATGTTTATTATGCTGATTTTATTGCCGGTTTTTATTATGGGCTTTAATCTGATTAGCCAACACGTTTATTGGTTGTGGGAAGGGGAGAAGCTGGAGAGCGAGGCGTTTGAGCCGGCTGTGTTGGAGGGGGAGTGAAAGGGGGGGCAAAGGTTCAGTGGTTCCCCATAGCAGCTACTGAGCATTTGCTGTGTTCTCGACTGCCTTCTTTTCTTCTTTCGATTTATATCTTTAATAAGTTATTTCACTATAAAGTTCTGCTGGAACACTTTCGTTTCTTTTCCTTAAAAACTCTTTAAAACCGTCAGTTACATATTCATCAACGACTTGGTTACTCGTAGTAATATTTTTTATAAAATTACTTGCAGGTTCATTTATTTGTGTTCTGTATTTTACCACGCCATTTTCATATATTCTTAGAATATTGACATCTAATAGCTTATGATGATTTTGACATAGCCATAAACCGTTATCTCCGTCAAGGGCAAAATCCAATTTTTCATCTGGTGTTAATTGATTTTCTTTCTTTATATCTGCTACTGCCCAAATATGTGCGCCTTGTATGATTTGCGGAATTTCACATTCACAAAATGAACATTTCTTGTCTCCTAATTTGCTCAATAAGTTATAGATATATGAAGCAGAACGTAAACTATTGTTTTCTTCAAAATCAATTCTTTCTATAATTCTATTTGAAGTATACATTTTAACAACTCCAAGAGATTCAATTGCCTCTTTAGATTTTTGAGGCAACTTTGTTAAGCCTCCTTCTTCAATTTCATATAATTCAACTTCGGTGTTTGAAATTTCCGAAATTGCAAGGCACAAAATCGTAGTTTCATACTTATTTGCTCCATAAGTCTTCCCGAAAATTTGGAGTTTATTGTTTGCACCACGAGTTATGTATGTTGACCTATTTGCTGGATTTCTGCTCCTCATTCTATCTTTTTGAGCAATAATATCTTCAGGTGCAGAAAAAGGAAATATTTGCTGGGTTAAATAATCATTTTCATTTATAAAGTTCACATTTGCGGTCTTCATTAACCGATACATAAAAATGAAATATGGTGTTTCGAAATTTCCGGTGGTAGATGGGTGAAAGTAAAAACATATATCTTTGCTTTCATTTTCTTCAAGAATGTACCTTGATAAAGCACTCGGAAAACTCTGAAAACTTGAATTCCTACTACGAATTTCTACTTCTGAAATAGAAATGTATGTTTTCTTTTCTTGATATTCAAGAATCGCAAGTCTCCCTATATTATAACCTGTATTATCAAAATCACAAGTATATTCATCTTGACCTGTAATCTTTCTGCAAATGTCAGTTAGAACTGGTGGAGTTAACAAGTCTTGGTAAAGTCCTCCTTTCTGAAATCTGTTTTTTATTACAAAGTGTGGTATTTCCATTTTGGTCATAGTTTATAATTAATACCTCTTTTCTTTGAATGCCTGGTATTTGCTTTACATTTATAAGAGAGTAATTATTTAATTTAATCCAATTTTTTAATTCTTCATTGACGATACCTTTATGTTCGACCACATACGAAAGCATGAATCTAATGGAATTATTATTTAATGAGTTCAAAAATTCAAACATCCTTTTTTCGGCATCAATTCCCCAACCTTTAAATCCCCGTTTGCCGTCATTATATGCTCCAGTAGTTAACCGATATGGTGGGTCTAAATAAACGAAAGCATCTGGAGTTAAATCGGTTAATAAATGTTGATAATCTGTACTTTCAAAACAAATATTCTTCTCTTTGATAATTCTTGAAAAGCTAATTACCTTTTCCAAAACCTTATCATTAAACCACCTCATGCCAACAGGGTTATTGAAATCATGATTTCCGTTAAACCTAATTTGTTGATTAAACCCATATAGAATGACGCTATACAACAATTTTGGGTCTCTCTTTTCTAATGGTAATGAATTATAATAGTCTCTTACTTTGGTATAACTTTCGGAATTTTTTGCAACAAGATTGTATTTCTTGATTACTCTTCTCAAATAAAGCAGATATTTATAAGTGTCATTTACTTCGAAGGATTCTACTAAGTCTTTAACAAAATGATTGAGGTCATTGTAAATAATGTTTTCGGCATTAGAGTTAATACCAACATTAAACCCTCCTCCAAAAGCATCAATAAAAGTAGAAATTTTTTGAGGTAGATACTTCTCGATTTCAGAAATCATTTTGGCTTTGCTCCCAATATAGTTTAAAGGAGATACAAAATTGATATTTGAAGCTTGCTTTTTTTCAATGAAAAAGAGGTATTCAAAATGGTCTTTCTTTCCTCTTGACTTGAAGTTTTTATACTTGGCGTAAGAGATTTTTTTACACTTGTAAGATTCGGCTTTGCCATATCTTTTCAAACAAGCTTCAATGAAACTTTTTGACATAAAACCGTCTGAACTATAACTAAAAATTATGTATTTAGCTTTAGTTTTTGAGATAAGTCTATCAAATAAAATATGAGATTTATAATCCTTTGACCAATCAGACCTCATTGGACCAGTAGGTCTTGAACCTGTAATTGGGCTAATCGAAGGATTATCATTTAAAACAAGTGTCTCAAGCAAATGATATTGCGTACCATATTGATTTTGGGTATAAGGAGGGTCTAAGTAAAGAATATCACATTCAACTTTATCAATAATATCTTCAATTTTATCATTCCAGTATTCAACTTTATGGGAATTTGATTCCTTTGATTGAACTCTTTGAAATATTATGGGCTTTTTAGAACGAGGGTCCCAATGCTTTAAAAATGCTCCATAAACACCAGCTGTATTTGACACAAAAGATATTGATTCTATTAAACTTGCAAGGAGATATGAATATTCATTCTCATCAATTAATTGTAATGATTTCCATTGTTCTATGATGTCTCTGAAATAATCAATTCTACCTGCATTTTCAGAAGAGAAATACATTCTGTCTGAGCCTCCCTGTGAATAGTTTTTAAAAAAGAATCCTTTTTTTGAGTCTTTATTGGTATTAAGAAATTCAAAAGGGTCAAATCCTAATTTTTCAAATTTACATTCACTTGAAGTTACTCTTCCTCTTGTGTAAAGGACACTCCAATTTAGTAAGTCGTTAACAGCCAAATCAAAAAAACATTTAAGAGAATTAGATACTGCACCTGTGCCGCAAAAAGCATCAAAAAATTTTAATTTTGCTTTCGACTTTACATCTTTTTTAAATAACTCTAATTTAGTATCTAAAAGTCCCTTATTTTCCAATAAGTCTTTAATCTCGCTTACTATTAATTCTTTATTTCCAATAAATCTCATTAGGTTATCTTCTTTTTATTTGTCCCACTACTTAGTATGATTACTTACCAATAAATCCTTGACATCTATCTCTAAATTTTTTTTAATTCTGTTTATTTTAGATTTAATTAGTCTAAAATTCGAAGGTACGATTTTCTGATAAAATTATCTCATATTGTGAGTGTTAGAACAATCACTGGGTTGGTTGGGTAGGACTTCTTTTTTTACTTGCAGAGAATCTAAAAATAGGCACTACACCATGCACCCACTCCATAATACAGCGTAATATCACGCAATAAACTGCCGTACATTCCATTCAGAAACCCCAAAACCAAGTTTTAAAAATAAAAAAAGCTGTAGCAAGTCTCTCTGAAGTTATCCAAAGCATAAAAATACAACACATCTACAAAATATCCAAACAAAATGCGGTTATTCCTTCACACTTCCCGAAGAAAAATCTGTTTTGGTGTTGATATAGCGCAATCGTAGTGAGACACTTCCTTTCGTGCTGCGCTAGGTGCGTCATACATATGCGAGTACGCAAGGCAGAGGCATTACGCTACGTATCACATATACAAAATGTCCCAATGATTTGATATAGTACGTGCTTCCGACTTCTCTTAAAAAGGCGTCGAATTCGACCCCTTTAAAATTAAGACTGTTTATTCGCTTCCAAAGCCCTAAAAACTAAAGGGTACTTCTATTGCCAAACCAATTCCTAACAACATCTTTTGGTTCAATTTCAACTTCAAGTCTAATTATTAATTTGCCTCTGGCAAATCCTTTTTTTTGAAATTGAGGTTGAGGTTGAGGTTGAATTTGAAGTTGAGATTGCAATTTTAAAAGGTATACCCTACTTTTAATATACGATTCTGCGGCGCATCGAAAGATATACCGACCGTAAATTGATTAATTTTGATAAAAGGACCGGTAGAAATTCCTAAGCTAAACTCTGAGGTTTCATTAATATCTGAACGTCCATGGAAATACATTCCGCCTGCCAGAAAATTGATATAGGGGCGTACTTTTTTGTCTTGGCTGGTGAAGTAGAGTCGAGGTCCGACGAGTACATTGACTGCGTTGCTAACACCTTCCTCGCCAGTGAGAAAACCTGAAAATTTTGTATAAGTATAAGACAACTGACCTTCAACAGCCAAATACGGCAACAACGATAGACTTGGATTAACGCCTATATACAAGTTGGTTCCGCCATCCACAAACATGGTGCCGACACCGACCGTTGGAGTGATAGAAAATTGATTTTCTTGGGCATTTGCGAATGTTCCGACCAATACCAAAAAAATGATGACTACGATTCTGCTTCTACTAAAATTCATAATTGTAAATTATACAGTTAGGGAAGACGAAAAAAATAATCTATCCGTCTGAATTGTTCTTTTTCTTATATGTTTCACTAAGAACAATTTATGGTTATAAATACGTATTTTAAAAACACAAAAATACTAAATTCATTTTCGGAGAAAATAAAGAAACCGAAGAAGATAAATTTGGGTTTATTTTTGCGTCGTTCCTACAACTCATCAAAACAAAAAAACCTGTAAGGATTTTAGAACCCCTACAGGTTGTATATTTGCGTGTAATAAAGTTGGTCAGAATGAGAAATGATGTGCAAATAAATTTAAAGCGGATATAAACCTGATAACCAGTAATTTACTTACTCATTTACACATTCAAAATTCACTCATTGGATACTACCATTCCTTTTTACCACCTCGGTCATCTGACCAACTATCTCTTTTCTTGCGTTCGCGGTATCCGCCACCGCCACTGTTTCCACCGCTATTGCGGTCTCTATTATAACCGCCGCCACCGCTATTACGGTCCCTGTTATAGCCATCGCCACCGCCGCTGCGATTACGATTGTATCCACCACCGCCACCGCCACCGCCGCGTCTGTCACCTCTTTCTTCGCGAGGTACAGCCTTCTTTACGACTATGGTAAAATCGTCTATATTGGTTTCGTTTAGTGCATTGATGGCTGCATGAGCTGCTTCATCGTCGGGCATTTCTACGAAGCCGAAACCCTTAGAGCGTCCGGTATCGCGGTCAGTAATGATTTTTACAGTATCAACCGTACCAAATTGTTCAAATAACTCGCGTACATCAAATTCCGTAGTGCTGTAGTTGAGTTTTGCTACAAAAATATTCATGATAAAAAATTAAAAAAGTAACAATCGAATGTAGGCGGGTAGAAAATCAACAAATAAACACTTGGAAGATCAACACACGCAAGACGAATGTCGCAGCATTATGCTGCATAAGTAATAAATTTACAAAAAGTGGGTGTATTTTGCGCCTCGAAAACCACCTGCGCGATTGGTTCTTACTTTAAAAAAACAACTACGGAAAGGATACTAAATGAGCCAACATTGCTCATTATCAAATCAAATACTTATGCAATTTAACAATATTTAACGACTAATGCCACTTTTGACTAAAATTATTTTTATTTTGCAAAGACTGTTTAGTTCATAAGTTTTTTTAAATTTATGAAGTTTATAAAGTTGGTTCTTTAACCAATATGTTCGCCAAATTAGATGTTGAGCGTTTTATGATTACAATTTAATCAAAAATAAATTTATATTTACCTAAAATTCAAATATTTAAAAAAATAAAAATAAATAAATTACTCGCGTTCAATTTGTAATTTTGAATTTGGCGAACATATTGTTTAACAAATCCAGTGGATTAGTTAAGGAACAGGGTTTTAATAAATGCAGGTTCTTGACGACTTTATTTTTTTCTTTTTCAAGGCATGAAAACCACGCATAGCCAAGCTATACAAGGATTTTCATAACGCAGAAAAAGGAAAAAGAATAGGGTGCAGGACAAATCTTTAAGGTTCTTTGACAAATCCAGTGAAGTGAATGAAAATTTGGGCGTATCCCCCTCCTTACCAGTCGGGGGTCGGGCTATCCGGCACTCTCTCCACTCCGCTATCGCTACGTTACGTTCAAACAACACCTACTATCCCTTACGCAAGGGACGAACAATCGCGAGGCAGAAAAACAAACAATCACGGGATTTGTCAAAGAACCATTCAGACGGGTAGATTATTTTTTTCGTCTTCCCTAACTCCCTCTAAACTCAATAAACTACATGAACGACCTATACACCACAATAGCAGCCCCGACTACGGGCGAATTTAAAGACCGAGGCAGCAAATTTCACGCCTATACCTATGCGGTGTATAGCACTGATGACATCAAAAATTGTCTTGAAGAAGTCCGACAAATACACCCAAAAGCCCGACACCACTGCTTTTCGTGGCGACTCGGAACGGATGGTATGCAGTACCGCGCCAATGACGACGGCGAACCCTCCGGCACGGCAGGGCGACCTATGTTAGGGCAGATTGATAGCTTTGGTTTGACGAACGTATTGGTCATCGTAGTACGCTATTTTGGCGGTACAAAACTCGGTGTTCCCGGCTTGATTAATGCTTACAAACGTGCCACTATTGACGCCCTCGAACAAGCAGAAATTATCGAAAAAACAGTCGATAATATCTACCAACTCACTTTCGGTTACGAGATAATGAGTGATGTGATGAATTTTGTAAAAAAAGCACAATTGAATATCATCAGACAGGAGTTTGAGGTAGCAGGTTTGATTGAATTTGCCTTGCGGCAATCCGAAACCGAAGCCATTTTGGAACAAATCAAAAAGATAGATAAACTAAAATGCACATTTCTAAAAACACAGTGAGAGGCGAGACCAGAGAGGTGAGACCAGAGAATATTGGTTTCTCTCGTCTATTGTCTCTCGTCTTTGGTCTTTTCTTGTTGGGCTTTTTGCTCTATGCGAATACGATCACACACGATTATGTACTTGATGACCCGATTATCACGACCGGAAATCGCTTTGTGCAAGAGGGTTTTTCGGGAATTGATGATATATTTTCGCATGGTTATTTGTATGGTTTTAATGGGAAAAACGACCAATCGTACCGCCCTTTGGTACTCGTAAATATGGCTATCGAAAAGCAAATTTTTGGCAATAATCCCACCGTTCATCATTTCTTCAACGTATTAATATATGCGCTATCCGGCGTGTTGTTATTTTTATTTTTGAAACAAATTTTTAGAAAAGAAAGTATTTGGCTATCGCTTGGTATTACGGTGCTTTTTATTGCACACCCAATTCATACAGAGGTCGTTGCGAATATAAAAGGTCGAGACGAATTACTGTCATTTAGCTTTATGATGTTGAGTTTGTACACGCTGATGCGACAAGTAAAAACAAAGCAACCAATATGGTTGCTGCTCAGTTTGATATTTTATTTTTTGTGTATCTTATCAAAAGAAACAGGCTTAGCGATGTTTGGGCTCGTGCCGTTTACTTTATACTTTTTTACAGAAAATAAAATACAAACAATACTCTCACGAAGTGCGCTATTTTTGATACCCGCCGTGATTTATTTTTTACTACGAATGATGGCGATGGATAACATGACTTTTGGCTCAGATATGCTTCTCATTAATAATAGTTTGATGGGTGCGGCATCTGTTTCGGAACGATTGGCAACGGCGATTTCGATACTCGGAAGGTATGTCGGGTTGTTGGTTTTTCCGCATCCTTTGAGTTACGATTATTCGTATAATCAAGTGCCTTTGGTAGGGTGGGGGAGTTGGCGAACGCTTGCGGCACTCGCTCTTTATGCAGGTATGGCGATGGTCGCTTTTTTAGGTTTAAAGCGCAAATCTCCGGTGTCGTATGGCATTATTTGGTTTGTGGTAATGTTGCTTTTAGTGGCAAATTTGCACCCTAAATTAATGGTCGGCGCAACGATGGCCGAACGCTTCGTTTTCAGCTCTACGCTTGGATTTTGTATGGTCGTCGGGTGGCTGCTGTATCGCTATTTGAAGGTAGGTGAAACATTCGCTTCTGCTAAACTATTTTTCGTAATTATCGGACTCCTCACCACATTTTACAGTATAAAAACCATCACAAGAAACACTGTTTGGAAAGATGCTGAAACGCTCTACCTATCGGGCTTGAAAACCGCCCCAAATAGCGCACGGGCGCATAATCATTACGGTTCGCACCTACTGAAAAAGGCAGAGGTAACACGCGACCCAAATCTCCGAAATCAATATTTCACACAAGCCATTCCCAATTTTGATAATGCCTTAAAAATACTGCCCGAATACGGCGAAGCAGAATACAACAAAGGCGTCTGCTTTATGGCACTTGGCAATATCGAAGCGGCACGACAAACCTACCAACGCATCCTCACCTATAGCCCGAATTATGTGGACGCCTTGAATAATTTGGGCGTCATTTATTTTAATGAAAAAAACTACGATAAAGCGTTGGAATATTGGTTGCGGATACTCGACAGACAGCCGCGAAACATCAGCGCACTCGGCAATGTAGGCGCAATCTATCAGAATGCAGGCGATGCAAAGAAAGCTTTATTTTACTATGAAAAAGCAATAGAAATAGGTCCGAATCGAAATGTGTTGAATAATGCGATAAAGGCGTATCGCAGCACAGGGCAAGAACAAAAAGCGAGAAGTGTAGAACGCAGATTGAACGGATTAAACTGATTTTTTCGCAGAAAAAATAAAATCCATCCACCGTCAAGCGAAGCGTCCGTCCATCGCAAAAAAAAGTGCCCATATTAATACCAAGGGGGTTTTTTGACCCCATAAAGACATGGATGGGGATGCCTTGGTGGTTCAGTAATCTCCTTGTTTTCCGAAGAAAAGCCAGACAAGTCAATGGTTGGAGCCCGCCCTAGTCACTTCGAGCGTGTCCCCAATATTAAAAGTGTTGAATCAAAAAACGGTTATGGTATCAATATGAGCCGAACATAAACAGCTTACGAAAGTCGCACATAAGTGGACAATGGCAGCCGAATGCGGTCGTTATCTTGTAGACAGGTCGCGACCTGTCCTTACAAAATTCAGCACGTTTGCTGATGCGAAATTAGGTCTTTTTAAGGTCAATTGCAAATAAAAAAAGCCGAATGTAAAAAGATTAATTTTTAATCTTTTTACATTCGACTCAAACAGACAAGAATGTCTATGCGACGTTTACTTCGTCAAACAATCTTCGAGCAAATCGCGGATATTGTCGAGTGTATCTTGTGTCTCGCTGAGTTTGTCGGAGGTACGTTCGATGCTGCTGCCCATTGCCTTGTGGCTTGCGCGCGAGAAGGCTTCATTTAGATGTTCTGAAGCGGCTTGTAGCGACTTTCTGGCACTCATGATATCGGGCATCGCAGATTTGAACAATCGGTTCATGCCAAGGCACTGTACAGGCGGTTTTTTGCTCAATTTATCCAAACTACGTGCAGCAGATTCCATCATATCAAGGGCTTCGTTCATGTCAGCGCGAGCGAGTTTGGCATTCTTAGAAAATGTGCCAATATCGCCTGAATCGTGACCTTCATTGATGTATATCAAGCTGTTGGTGTACAACATACGAGCATGAGCCATATCTTCCTCAATACCGTGTAATGCTTTTACAAACTTCAATTCTCCAGTGCTGCCCGATGAATTGCTGTTTGCTGCAGCCGTTGTGTTGGAGCTTGGTCGGTTGCTTTTGCCCTTACCTTTTCCCTTGCTTTTGCCCTTACCTTTGCTTTTGCCTCTGCCTTTACCTTTACCTTTCCCTTTCCCTTTCCCTTTGTTTGGTCTTGACGAGAAAATGCTTGGTCTTCCTTTAGGTTTTTCGGGTTCAACTTCTTCCACTTCTTCATCGTTCCACTTTGGTTTTGGCGATTCTTCCAAGGTGGTTTCTTCTTCTTCATACATTTCTTCTTCTTCTTCTTCTTCTTCTTCATACATTTCTTCTTCGGCTTCTTCATTCATTTCTGCCTCTAGTTCCTCTTGCCAATTTTCATTGACCTCATCTACTATTTCGGCTTCTTCGTTCATAAAACCACCTTCTTCATCATCTTCAATAGGTGGCGGCATATCACCTTCTTTTGCAAGGGCAATCGAGCGACCATTCATGCGATAAAAAGGTCCGGCTTCTTCAAATTCTGGTAAGATAATCATTTCGCCGTAGGCGTCAATATAACCCCAATAACCTTCCATCAAAACAGCAGCTTTGCCATCTGAAAACGAGCTAACATCCTGAAACTGAAAATCTACAACAACTTCACCTTTCGTATTGATAAAGCCCCATTTGCCTTCGTACATGGCAGCCGCAAGACCGTCGTTAAAACCGTCAGGCTTTGCATTTTCAAACATCGCAGGCGCGACTTCTCTGCCTTGTTTGTCAATCACTGCAAAGCGGTTATCAGCCATTACAAGGGCGTGACCATCGCCAAACGAAGTTACTTTTGAGTACTGTGGTTCTATCGCCAATTTGCCATTGGTATTGAGAAAACCCCATTTGCCTGAACCTTGTTTGCGCGCTGCAATCATACCATCTTTCGGAAAATACATTTGCAAATAAGTATCGGGCGTGACAACATATTTGCCGCTTGTATTAATCATCCCTACGGTTTTAGACAAAGGTCTTCGGACGATAGAATGACCATTTTTGAAGGGCGTTGCATCGGCATATTTGTAGTCGATGAGCAGTTTTCCTAAGCGGTCAATGTAGCCCCACTCGTTACGGTTTGATACGGCGGCAATGCCTTCTTCGCTAAAATTGGTGGCGTCATTATATATGGCTTCTATCGGAAAAAAACCTTTTTCGGTCATAAAACCATATTTGCCATTCGCCGCCTTTACACATGCTAAGCCATTGGAATAGCCTTTGATGTCTTTGTATTTAGCCTTGAATTTGGTATTACCGTTTTGGTCGATTAAACCGTATTTACCGTTTTTCTTTATTTTGATTAAATCGCCACAAGGAGCGAGTTCGTCGGCTTCCACCCATGCGAGTCTGTCGCCTTGAGGAGTTACGACAAACCAACCTTTTTGCGCTGTCGTTGTATTGAGAACGAACAACAAAATCAGGGTCGTGATATTAAGTACTTTAAGCATAAGATATTTTTTTTGTTAAGACCTAAATGAAAGTAACATTTAAGCACTGCATCATTTAAGCATTTAAGCATTGTATTATTTGGTATTAGGCAAACATAATGCCGAATGAAATATTTATTATTTTAAAAAATATTTTAATGATTGATAATGAGCATTTTATTATGTTAAATTATTTTTCTAAAATATTTTTTATTTGAAATAACCCGAAGCGTAATGCCTCTGACTTGTGCTGCGTACTTTCGCGCAGCTAACGAGGGCGCAACTCGGAGGCCTTACACTACGGGTTACTCTAGATGCACCGCCTCCTCCATTCCTTCGCCCATTTTCACACTAATATTTTCCTGCACGGTAGTGGCAAGGCTCATGCCCACGTAGTCCGTTTTTACAGGAAATGACTTATGTTTTCTATCGACCAATACAACGACTTCCACCTTTTTGGGCAGCACTTCCATGATAGGTTTCATGGCATAATATAAGGTGCGTCCGGTGTTCGCCACATCGTCAATGACGAGGACGAGTTTGTTTTGCAATTTTTTAAGCGGCAGATCTATCGTAATATCTTCCGAAAGCGGATTGGCAGGATTGATATGGATGGTCGTGAGCGTGATTTTACTTTTGCATAATGCCTCCAATGCGACTTTCAAACGCCTGGCAAAACGCGTACCCGTCGTATTGATACCTGCCAAGATAATCTCGCGCTCGCCATAGTTTTCTTCGAGTATTTCTATCGCCAAACGCTGTATTTTTTGTTGGATTTGATTTGTGTTGAGTAGTAGCATATCGTAACTCGGACATTCCTGTCCGAAGTGTTTATCGTAACCCAGACATTCCTGTCTGGGTTACGTTTTTATCATTTTTCCGGTTTTCACCGAATTTCCATTTATAATCAGGGTGTAAAAGTACGTACCTGCGGTCATTTTTTTCATATCTAAATCAATCGAATCCATTTTTTTAGTAGAAAAATGTGTGTAAACCGTTCGTCCGCTTATATCGGTGACACGTATTTGGATATTTTGCCCTGCAATGTCATTCAAATCATACTCAATACGAGTGGCGTCGCGGAAGGGGTTGGGCGAATTGGTAAGCGTGATTTCGTTTAGAGTAGGGGTTTCGACATCAACGGCAAGTATGGCGTTGTTGACGAAGTTGAAGCCGTCGAGTTTGCCGTAGCCCCAGGCGTCGTTTGGGGCGGAACCGTATTGGCTGAGGACGTGTTCATCGACTTTTGCGGAGTTTTGGATACCTTCCTTGATTTCGGTGTAGGTGGCGTTGGGAAATTGCTGCAAATAGCACGCGACTGTACCCGTGACGACCGGTGCGGATATGGAAGTGCCGGACCATTTGGCATGCCAGCCTTCGGAGGCGAGGCGGTCGGCGTCGGCGGGGGTGTTGCGAAGTTCTTCGAGTCGTTCGAGGGCTTGGAGGGCAAATGTGAAGTCGCCCGAAGCGGCAATGTCGGGTTTTTGTAGTCCTGTACGAGTAGGTCCGACGCTCGAAACGGGGATTTTATGTTGTTCTGGCGTGGGTTGCGAATAGGTCATGCCATCGTAGCCGGTCCAAGAGGTACGGTTAGAGTAATTGCCTACGGAAATTATTTTTTCGGAGCAATTCCATGAGCTGACGATGGTTTTGAGGGTATCTGCAAAGATGTGTTTTTCGAGGTCGGGAAATGTGGCGATATCGGGTACTTGTTGGGGTGGTACGATGCTGGATGTGCCCATGAGTGTGCCGTTGCTCCAGACATCAAATTTGCCGCTTCCGGTGGTGGAGAGTTCCCAATAATCGGCATTATTTTCCTGATTAGTAACTATAAATGCCATGTCGTAAACGCCTTGATTGAGTTCGGCGTAGATTTCTATTTCGCCTAAGAGTTCGCCTGTTTCATCGTCATACAAATCTCTGGAAATACTATCAATGCCAGGGATACCGCTACTCGAAAAACTTTCTTGAATATTAAAAAATTGGGTGACACTACGCAGCGAATAGTCAGATTTTCGGCGCAAGCCGAGTGAAAAATACACTTCGTCCCAATCTGCTTTGTCGGCGTACAAATCAAAATAAACGTAGCCCAACGTATTGGTATTAACTTTGAACCAAGAAAAAACGGTGTCGGTAGTTACTTGATAGCCAAGGTGTTGCCGGACACCTGCGCCATTTCCGGCGGCTTGTACGAGTACGCGCCCGGGTTTTTCGTCCAATAAGTTTTCGACCATTTGTACTTCCAAGCCTCGCGTATCGTGCGGTCCGCGATAAGTACCGACGCTAGAATTGACAACGCAGGGTTGCCCAAGTTGGTCTGCCTTGTCGAAGATGTAATCTAAGCCATCGATGAAGCGGGTCAGCCAGCCGTTGGAAAGGTTGAGATTGATATGGATGAGGTCAGATTTTGGTGCTGCGCCGATGTAATCATCTGCTACGGCGTTGCCATTTCCGGCGGCTACGCCTGCTGTGCCGTTGCCATGCCCGAAGGTGCCGAGTACGTATGGGTCGTGGAGGGCGGTGTTGCCGTTGATGTCTGCTTCGTCGGATTCGTAGCCGTAGCCGTATGTGGTATTGGAGGGGCTGACGAGTTGATCCCAGATGTATTTGATGCGAGTAGTGCCGTCGTCGTTTTGGAGGTCGGGGTGCTGCCAATCCATACCGGAATCAATCGTAGCGACTATAATTCCTTCTCCGTCAAGCCCTTGTGGAAGCTCGCCCATACCATTGTGCAGGGAGTCGAGGTTGTTGTTTTGCCGAATAAAATCACCTAATAACTGCGGTTGGGCATTATAATATTCGATTCGTTTGATATCAGGGTTGGCGATTATTGTGCGGATAGCAGAAGCAGGTACGCTGACCGAAGCGATGTTTTTTAAGCCATGTTTGTAGATGCCACCTGCGTTGCGAACTTCGTCTTGGATGGCATTGAGATTACCTTTGATGAGTATGTGCAGTGTTTGGTCGGTTTGGCTAGTGCTTTCTAATTTTTGTAGTTTAAAAAGGAGGTCGAGATTGATGGGAGATGGGGTTTGGGCGAGGCTGAAATGGGTGAAAAAAAGCAAGGGAAATAGGGTGGCGATAATTCTTATCATTGATATTTTATTTGTTGGATTGAAAAAGGATGTAAGTTAAGTGTTTTTTTGTTGAAATGTTATTGCTAGGGAAGAGGAAGAAAATAATCTATCCTTAGTGAAAGAAATTAAATAACATGTGCCATTATACTCGTCTTTTTTCTGTCTAAGAATCCTTTGAAATCCTTATCCCGAATCGGGGTTCGGGACAGGCTGTAGCGTAGGCTATGTGCGGCTTTCAAAAAATCCTTAGACAAAAAAAATACTTCGCATTATGGGACATCTTATTTAATTCCTGATACTAAGCCTATTTTTGTCCCACTACTTATTTGGTTAAATTTGATGCGCATAGTCGAGCTACAGCCTGTCCCGTACTCATTTCGGGACGCTCGCTTTCAAAACAATCTTGGTATCAATTCGTAATATGTTTTACTTTCTATTTTTGATTTAAGCCAGATAGCATAGTCGATAACTTCATTGGAGCCGGGTTCAAATTCGGGTGAGTTTTTGATGAAACCATTAACCTTTTGTAAGAACTTCTCATCTTTGAATGGTGTGGCTTTTTTAAGCATCATTTCAATAATTTTAATGAACTCCTTGTCACGAATATGACCATTTTCCTTTAGTAAAGGGTTAAATTTTCGTTTAATTTCACGTATTCGATTGAGTATATATTCTACGTCTCCGTCTCCGTTGTCGGTACGAATAATGAGTTCCATGATGAGGATACGCAGTTGAAATTCCTCATTGAGCTTGTTGAATCCTGCATCCGCAAGGATATTGGCGAGACGGTAGAGGCTTTCGTTGAAGCGATTGGCGGTATAATTCAAAGAGCATAAGTTTAGGTTGAGATAAAATGAGGTGGATTTGGGTTGGGTGTGTAGTTCTTCCTTTTCAAAGGACAAAAGAATATCAATGGCTTTGGTATTTTCACCTGAAAAAGTGTACTGTAGCATACGGCTTTGATAATATTGCCAAATATATCTATGATAAAACGCTTTGTCGTGTTCAAACAAACATTTGAATAAAACATTGGAGTAATGTGGTACTTTTTTATACCGTTTGATTTTTAGTAAGGCATTGATAATCCATGATACATGTACAATTTCTGCTTCATGATTTTTTTTGCTGTAAATTTTGTGTTGCTCAAAATTATCATAGCTGTGCATTAAATATTCAGCTAATGCCTCGAAATCCTTTTTTTGTAATAATACATTTCTGATGCTTTGATATATTTTGAGCTTGACTTCAGCGGAATTTCGGAACGTTTCATCCAATAGCAGCGTTTTACTCATCTCTTCGAGTTGTTGAACGAGATTTTGATTTTCATTCAAAAAATTCGTTTTAACAATTTTGTAGTTAATCATGACTAGTAGATGGTCGAGTTGACTCAAGGAAGACATCATTTGATGATAACGGACTTGTTCTTCAATATAAGCAGTAGGGTCTTCTTGGAGGTAAGGGCATATCTGAATAGTTTTTTTGACAATCAAATTCAATAATTCATAATTCTCAATTTTAGTGGCAATTTTTTGGGCTTTTTTTAGGTAGTCTCTGGCTTCTTTGAATTTTGATTTATCCCAAGCCAACTGGTAAAGTTGCAAGTTCCTATAAACTTTGAATTCACTGTGTTTTTTTCGGTGCAATTGCAAGAGACTATTTTCTATTTCTTCCGTAAGATGATTTTTAAGACGAGCAAAAGCCCCTTCAGAACCAGTGTAGTTAATTAGCTTACAAATTTCCTTATCGTATTCATTAATATTTTTATGCCGAATAACATCATACAACTGTGTAAATTTTTTATCCTCATTTTGATAAAATCTATTTGAATGAGATTTAAAATTCCTTGATTCAAAGGGAGTTAGGTCTTTTATCAAATTTGTTAGTTGATATTTCATAGATTGAACAATGTAAATTTAAACTGCAAATGTAAATAATTTCCTCAAAAAATGTAATTTTTTTGTAAAAAATTAATGATATGTTATCTTATACTTTTCGCATGGTAAAAAAAATCTCAATAATTGCGTGTTTGCTACTTGCTCACACTACGTTTTACGGACAAACGGACGTTGGGTTTATTGGCTTTCAAATGTCAGATACCGTTACCGTAGGTGGCACACTTGAATTGACCGGTACATTGTACAATAACGGTAACACAATAATTCCTGCTAATTTGAGTATGGAAGTGGCTGCTGAATCGGAATTTTCCTCTGATCCTTCCGAAGCGTATGCTTCCCCTAGTTTTACTGAAAATTTTTATAATCCTGCAATCGCTCCCGGCGAATCTTATACGTTTACCAAGCAAATATGGGTTGACCCACAGCATTTCATACCCAATCAAAATGCAGTAATTATCATTTGGCCCGTCGAATCGCTCATAGCACCTGATTCGGATACGCTCAACAATATTTATCAAGATACTATTCGCGTGCAAGATTATCGCGATAGATTGAAAGATTACAACCGCCGCACAGAGCCTATCATTATGCAAGGCAGCGATTTTCCAAGCGAATTAGTCGGCTTGAATATCAATGATATAGTCGGCTTTAAATATGAGAACGATGCATGGCAACAGATTCCCATTCAAATAGACGAGATGGCACTCATTGATATTATTACGCCCTATGGCTTTCAGTCTCTGCCTTCAGAACCAATTATAGCCCCCAATCAACAACTTTTTTACACCGACTCCAGTACTTATACAGGAGCCGACCCCGACCCAAACTTTGACCTCAACGACCAACTTGTCTTTATGGCAAAAGACGCAGGAGTACAAGCGCGTACCAATATTGACCCGCCCGGTACTATTGCAGGCACAGGCTTTCAGATAAATATCACAGAGCCATTGAATTATACAAGAAGTTATGTTTATATTTATCAACAAAACGGCTCATTGAGTCAGGATGCCGGCATAAATTATGTCAATTATGATTTTAAATTGACTAATGGTGAAAAATATCCGCAGGGATATGATTTTGATGGAAATAACCCGGAAGATAGTCGCGTAACTACGCCGTTTTATGACTGGCATTTTTCAGATACTTGGATAAGTGATGAGGCAATTATCAATATTGAACAAACAACAAAAAAAGACCTATTGAACAGTCATTTATCTCTATTCGGACCAGATATCTGTGAGCAAAATGAAGAGGTATTTTCGCAAAATATAAATACGTTTATTACCAATAAGGTCGGTCCTATACGCGCCATACGCACCTACATGGGCGCAGGCAACGACCTGTTTACACAACGGACACATATTTTTTATGAGGGCAAACAGGATATTATCACAAATATCAAAACGGATGTCCCGCTATTCTATTTCGACCTTTTTGATTACAATAATAATGTCCAAAACATGAGTTATTCCAGTAATAGTTTCATCGATGGGCGCATCATAGACGGCAGTGAAGACAACGCGATAAATGACCTTCCCGCCCAATGGGAAATGATCACAGGCGAACAGGGTACATTATTTATCATTCACGATGTAAAAACACAAGATACAATTCAAACACTCGAAGGTGCATTGGGCAACTATTGGAGCGATAATACTCTAAATCCAAATTTTAATTGCTCCGGCACAGCTACCGAATATGGCACGAGTGGTATTTCAATTGATTTTACAGAACTATGTACCACACCCTCTAACGCCGACTGCAACCCCGATAATTTCCTTGAAATGAAACGTACGGTTTACTTTGCCGAGCCAAATTTGAATGTATTAGATATCTTTGTACATCAGCAATATACCAAAAACCCGATGACTTACAGTTGGCAATATTACACGCCACCCTGCTATCGTGCAGAACTGGCTACATGGCTCGAAGGGGCTAATAACAACCTGACGGGAGAAATCAATACCAATCTCAATCAAAGAGGTTTACTCCCCGGACAGACACCAATGAGCGAGCTTACTATAGCTACTCCGGCAGGGCAGCCCTTTCATGCAGCACCTTGGAATTATAGTGGTACCGAAGGCAGAGATTTTACGGATGCCGATTATCTTGATAAAGATGTGGATTGGGTACTGATTTATCTCCAAACTACCAATCGCTATACGATAGATAAAGCCGCTGCCATCTTGCAAAATGATGGCACAATTCGATTTGCGGATAATTGCCCTTTTGAAATTATTCAGGGATTCAACGATTTTCATCTTATTGCCGAACATCGCAACCACGCAGGAATCACAACACCAAATCCGATACAACTTGAGGGCAATCTTATCACTTTTGATTTCCGTACCACTCCGCTTATCAGTGAACCTCCCATTACTTACGGTTACAAAGAAATCGCACCCAACTTGTGGGGCATGTATGCAGGCGATGCCGATAAAATATCCGACGTAGGTGGTTACGATATTAATGCTGCCGACAAAATCCTCTGGTTCAATGCCAATGGTACTTTTGACAAATACCTCAATACCGATTTTAATTTAGATGGTACAGCAGACGGAGGAGATAAAATGTTTTGGAACCCCAATAATGGAAATTTTATCCCTATTCAGCATTAACAAAATAGGTATGCTCTATGTAATTTTAATCCAATTTAATAATTGATTATCAGGTATTTATGGATAAAAAAGCCATATTGCTATGTAAAAAACGCCTTTTTATATGAAAGTATTGAGACAAATATCTCTTACATTTGTAATGAAAATCAGATGCGTTCCCTTATTTCTACATTGAGACTCTAAAAGAGATTGATTATCAGTTATTTATGTGTGTTCTAATTGATTTCATTTAAATGAAAATAAATACATTTAAATAATTTAAATTTAAAATACACACTGTACAAATTAGTTAGTTTTTGTAGTCGTCTTATTATTAAAATTAACATTTGTTTTGTTCCTGATACTTAGTTTAAAATTTACTCCTGTCCAAAAAGTCAGATTCCATACATGTTTTTCAATTTAAAGTAATTAATACTTTTTCTATTAATGTAAATAGATATTTCTATCAGATAAAAACTGATAGAGAATGATTTATCTATGATTCATTATATTTTTCTAACATTTAAATTCAGTAATTATGACAAAAGTCAAAGCAATGTTGAGCCTCGTACTCATGTTGTTGACCGCATGGGCGGCTCAGGCACAACAAGGGCAGTATGATGTTCGATTTGTAAAAGCCGAATCACAGGCGGGTATTGCGCTCGTTGATGTGGAAATTAAAGCACATGCAATGAACAAGGAGTTTTACCTCGCCGAGCAAAACTTCCGTTTTTCGTTCAACGAAAATGCAGTGATGCCTTACACCGAAGCCAATCCTCCAGTGAGCATACACGAAGAATTTGTGCTTTCCGGTCAGGTAGGAAGCAGCTTTTATGCACCACATCACCTCAATGGCTCACTCAACAATACGATATCTTACAGTGTCGAATTGCTCGGCGGAGAGGGATATTATATCACAGCAAATGAGTGGGTAAAGGTAGGCAGATTAGCTTTTCAACTCACTTCGCCCAACGCTGAACTCCAACTCACTTGGCACAGAATGGCTGACTTCCCGACGACCTATATCACCCAAAAATACAATAACCAACTCTTACGTGCCGAAGAAGGCGATTACAGCGATATGACTTCTTTAAGCGTAGGCATAGAAGATGTACTCCAACAAGATGGAGGACTACAAGTATTCCCTAATCCAGCAACTAACAATGGTTTTGTTTCCGTTTCTCTAAATGCCGAAAAAGCACATGGCAATGCCAGTATCATCCTCATTGATGCACTTGGTAAAACAGTAGCTCAAACACCTGTTTTTGTAGAGCGAGGCATGCAGAACTATGAATTTACGTTCGCAGAAATCGCAGCAGGTACATATTGGATGAAAATCGAAGCTGCCGAATGGACTTCAAAAACGCAATCAATCATTGTTTTAAAATAATTCAATCACGCATCATCAACTGTTTTGGTGTCGAAAAATAAAAAAGCCTGCCCGATAAGATACTACGAATTAGGAACCGAAATATCTTTTGCAGACAGGCACAATCAGGCATCTGATGTCAGATACCAATTCTACAAAATTAAGTAAAAAAATGAAAAGAATACTTTATTTATTAGCATTTTGCATAATTACGAGCTTTCAAATGAACGCTCAAGACCTCCCTTCGTCCATCACTTTTAATGAAAATACATTCGATGGCAGCACGGGAGAAGGCACATTATCCATCGACATCGTTGATGCACAGACCGTGCGCGTCAATTACTCTTTTGAAAAAGATGCACTCCCCAACCCTTATACCGTCAATTTTAATTACGATGTCAAAATAATAGGCAGTAATCATGTACTCGAACCCTATACAGTTTTTGACCACCTTGATATGAGAATCGATGAAAATATCGAAATGACGTATGAAGGCAGTGACCTATTATTTCCCTTAAATATGATGGTAGGCAATACATTACCGGATGTCTCTGGTATATATACACTCAATCATATAAGCAGACCTATTGATTTTACTTACCAAGTAAATATCACCAACAGAATAGTCAATGGAGTTGAAACCATCGATGTAGGAGGTTTTGAACTACTTGCGTATGCAGTCAGCTATGATTATACACTTGAAAAAAGTGTAAACGGCAATATTATCAGTACAACACAAGAAAGCATTTCAGATACCTATATCCCCATGATAGGTGTCGTAGAACGCGCAAGAATAGGCGAAGTGGAAAACGGTGATCAATTAATTCAAATCAATACAAAGAGTTCTATCACTACCTCTTCGGTTTCTGATAAATAATTCGAAATGGGTATCGCCACAACATTTATTCGATAGAAAATACAAAATTTCGTACTCAAAACTATCAATTAGGTTGTGTACCCCCAACTTGCAATTAACATAACATTGTCTTAAGTATAAACTTATATAAAAATGAAAAAAGTAAGCAAAATAAAATTAATAAATATAGCACTAGTGACCATGCTACTAATGTTGGCAAACAATAGTGCGACTGCCAGTTGGTACTACGTTACCAGCTCATGGGTCTCCAATGGCACAGGCTACTTCAACCTCCAAGCCAACGATTGCAACTATTATACAACCGTACAATGTATGGATCCAAACAAAGCCCTACCGCCAAACGGACATTCATACTATGATTCGGGGAATTATTTTTACCCACAAAATAACTACTATCAAACTGCCTATGGTACACCTATAAACTGTGGACCTACCTGTAGTGTGCCGGAAGCTAACTACACAATCACCGCATCCGAATGCGGACAAAATAACGGTAACGTTTATGTAAATGCCTATGGAGGCGGTTCTAATACGCACTACTACGCTTTTGCAGGTGGTAATTATGACGGACCTTATGATGCCTATAACTTTACCAATCTAGCTCCGGGAAGTTGGACTTTCTATGTTTCATCTGATCCCAATAATGCCTCATGCCAAAAATCCTTTACCGTCAATGTACCCGAAGAAGATTGCGGACCTACTTGTAGCCCGCCACAAATCACTTACAACGTAACCAACGCAGATTGCGGACAAAACAATGGGAATGTATATATAGATGGTTCTGGAGGAGGTTCCAATACGCACTACTATGCTTTTGCAGGTGGTAATTATGACGGACCTTATGATGCCTATAACTTTACCAATCTAGCTCCGGGAAGTTTTACCTTCTATATTTCATCCAATCCCAATGAACCTTCTTGTGCCACTACCTTAACCGTCAACGTTTCAGGAGGCAATCCGCCCAATGTTAGTGCAGGGCCTAATAAAAACATCTGTCAAGGCGAATCCGTGCAACTTTGCGCCAGTGGTGCAATTACTTACCTGTGGAACAATGGCAGCAACAACAAATGTATCACCGTATCACCAAATAGCACAACTACATACACTGTCACAGGAAGAGCCGATGGATGTAGTGACGTAGATAACGTGACAGTTACAGTTCAAAATGCGCCAAATGTTAGTGCAGGACCAGACCAGAGAATCTGTGAAGGCGAATCCGTGCAAATTTGCGCCAGCGGTGCCAGTGCTTACTCATGGAGCAATGGCAGCAACACCCAATGTATCACTGTTTCTCCCACCAATACAAGCACATATACCGTAATTGGTATATCAAATGCAGAGTGTACCGATTCTGATGTGATAGAAATCGCCGTTGAAGAATGTTGTGGACTCACTATCAATGTAGAAGATACCACCATTTGCCGAGGCGAAAACATTACCATTATACCAAATGTAGAAGATGCTATAATATGTGATGTAAGCCAAGGACCAAGCTATATATGGTCTAGTGGTGAAATCACCCAGACCATCACTGTTTCACCTGACGTAACTACCGAATACAGTGTAACTATCACTGACTGCGATAATGTTTGTACAGATACCGATGTGTTTGTGATCAATGTAGAAGAATGTTGCCCGCTCACCGCAGATGCTGGACTTGACCAAATCATCTGTGAGGGAGAATCTACTACCATTACAGCAACAGCAGAAAACTTCGCTGTATGCGGAAGTGCAGGACCAAGCTACCTATGGTCTAATGGTGTTAACTCACCAACACAAGTAGTCTCTCCAACATCTACGACCACATACACCGTCACTATTACAGATTGTGATAATATTTGTACTGCTATTGACGAGGTGACAATTAATGTCGAAACAGGATGTTGTGCACCTAGCGCACCAGATATCTCCATTCGATCAATAGAATCAGATTGTGATACTTATCCAGGAGAAACCTCAATCAACTCAACAGGAGGCAACAATACCGAAGAGTACATCACCAGCTACCTCTTAGTAGATTCTATTGGCAATATCATTGATGCAAATACAGAACCCATATTCGACATCTTGAATGCAGGAAGCTACACAGCATATTCACTCAATTTTGCAATAGGCGGTATAGATGGACAAACCATATTTATTGGCGAAAATATCGCCAATGTAACCGGTAGTTGTTTCGAGTTGAGCGAAGGAGTGCCATTGGAAGTATGTATCACATTCAGCAACCGATCACCAATCGCCATCAACGATGATAATATCACTTTCAGAGAAGACCCAATTTTTGGTAATGTATTAAACAACGACACTGACCCTGATGGAGATGATTTAACCATCAATACTACAGCCATCCTTCCACCTTCCAACGGCTCCGTACAAATATACCCATCGGGTACTTACTTCTACATTCCAGATGAAGGCTTTACAGGAACAGACGGCTTTGCCTATGAAATTTGTGACAGCGGCTCCCCCCAATTATGTGCCATAGGTCGTGTTAGAATTAACGTCATGCCTGGTATGATGAATGCCCTCGTTCTGAATAATGACGACGTGATGGGCGATTCAAACGCAGGTCCAAACAACCTGATAAGCGGAACCACTCAACTTGTATACAAATCCGCCAACCAAGCATGGACTGGAAACCTCATGGTCAATGATATTGCTACCAATAGTGTTGACTTGATTATGAACACTACACCCGTCACGCACCCGACTAATGGCACGCTTATATTGTATGCCGATGGTAGCTACGAATACACACCAAATGCAGATTATATTGGTGATGACGAATTTGAATATGAAGTATGTACTGACGAAATAACACCTATTTGTGGTACAGCAAAAATGTACATTACCATAGTAGAAGACATGAACGGTGCACCATTCGCAGGTGACGACTTCTTTGTTGTCAATGAAAATGATGACAATTACTTTGGAAACATTGCAAGCAATGACTACGATACAGACGGCGGCACCTGTGCATTCACACTAATAAATACGGCTGACAATACGACTGAAAATACGATGACTACTGAAAAAGGAGCTACTGTCACGCTCAATGCCGATGGCACATTCACCTACACACCCGAAGCAGGCTATATTGGCGCAGACGCCTTCTGCTACACGATTACCGATGATACAGGCAAGACACACAAAGCAACAGCCAACATCTTCGTAAGACGTACACATGCAAAAGTTAATTTAAATGTATTCCTCGCAGGCGCACTTGCAGATGCTACAAGCATGAATACAGGCATCAATGACAGAGGGCTATTGCCCGGACAAACACCAACCAGCAACTTAGCAACTCCTACACCCGCCGGGCAACCGTACAACGTAGCTCCATGGAACTACAACGGCACAGAAGGCTTGGGATGGACAGATACTGACTACGAAACTATCGAAGCTGCCGAAGGTGCTACCGTTGTTGATTGGGTATTGGTCACATTTCGTACAGGAATTGAAGAAAATACAGCCGTCGGACAAGCAGCAGGGTTATTGCTCAACGATGGTCGCGTTATCTTCCCGGAAAATAATGCACTGTCTCTTGATGGCTTACTTGCTGCCAACCTTTATATGGTCATCGACCACCGCAACCATATGGGCGTTATGTCTCCTGTCGCAGTTAACATGACAGCGCGCGCAGAAATGGCACTTGACCTCCGCAATGCAGATAGCTATTCTACACTGACAGGCATCGGTCAATCAAAAATCATGGAAAACGTATGGGCAATGCCCGCAGGTGATGCTTCCAAAATCACCGATGCTGACGGCTATGATATCAATGGCAACGATAAAAGTGCTTGGGATGCAGATAACGGTAAGTTTGACAACTACTTCCCCGGCGATTTCAATTTAGATGGCGACGTCAACGGTGGTGACAAAGCACTCTGGTCTGAAAACAACGGTATATTCTCCAATGTACCAAAATAAGGGAAGGGGAAGAAAATAATCTACCCCAAATGAAGAAGTTATTTTTTTTATATGTTTAGCTAAATTTGACGCGCATAGCCGAGCTACGTAAGGAAGATTTAGTGAAACATATAAGAAAAAGAACAATTCAGATGGGTAGATTATTTTTTCGTCTTCCCTAACCAAATGATGTTCATGTTGATTTAGTAAGATGTTCCCATCTTAAAAACTCATCGTTTATTTTAAGGAAGAGCTGCCCATTTGGGTGGCTCTTTTTCGTTTTACCCTACCATCTTGGGTAGGTTATTTTATGCTTTTCCGATAGCTATCGGATCAGCGTCAGGATTAGTTTTTGCCAATGAATAAAAATTTGATAATCAATAACTTACAACGAAGTATTTGAATGAAATTTTCTAATTATTTTATAAAATAATTCAAGTATTATTTTTCTCCTCGTGGATAAATTTTTGACAATGATTTCTTTTGATAGAATTTATTATTCAAAAAAGAGAGAAAAAATGTTATAATGTAATACTAATAAATATAATATATATTAATAATAATTTACATTTCATAGCTACCGACATCGTCTTGAAAGCAAGCGTTCCGAATGCTTTCGGATAAGGGAAGAGGAAGAAAATAATCTACCCCAAATGAAGAAGTTATTTTTTTTCTTTCACTAAGTGAAACATATAAGAAAAAGAACAATTCAGAAGGGTGGATTATTTTTTTCGTCTTCCCTAACTGATATCAAGGCGGAAAATAAGTGCAAAAAAAGCAGCCAAATGGTAAAGTTATTTTGCCACGTTTTTAAGTGATTTGGTTAATGATTTCTTTTAAAGTATGTTTGTCAGACATTTACAAACATAAAATAACCAAAAATGGACGATAATCAAGAGCAAATCAAACTACTGGAGGCAAAATTAGACCACCTTTTAGTCAAGCACAATTCTTTTTCGAGAGAGTTGGGCGATTTGCGGAAGCAAATTAGTCACTTAAAAGGAGCTGATAATCAGGCTGTTGAGCAATCTGTAATCATAGAGGAAGCATTTATAGATGCTGCGGCGGTGGTCGAAACATCTGAGGTCAGTACGCCTGCTATCGAACAAGCGCAAACGCCCGGTCATACGCCCACGCCAGAGGCTACACATCCGAAAGGAAAGTCAGATTTAGAGAAATTTATCGGCGAAAATTTGATTAATAAAATCGGGATTGTGATTACGGTTATCGGCGTGGCGATTGGCGCGAAATATACGATTGATAATGATTTGATAAGCCCTTTGACGCGGATTATTTTGGGTTACTTGGTTGGCTTGAGCTTATTGGGTTTTGGGATAAAATTGAAGGGAAAATACGCGAACTATAGCGCAGTTTTGGTCAGTGGTGCCATGGCGATTATGTATTTCCTGACCTTTGCGGCGTATAGCTTTTACGGGCTGATTCCGCAATTACTTGCCTTTGCGATGATGGTCGTATTTACGGTATTTACAGTGATTGCGGCGGTGAGTTATGACCGTCAGGTGATTGCGATAATTGGTTTGGTGGGGGCGTATGCTGTGCCCTTTTTATTGAGTACGGGGTCGGGCGATATGGCGACTTTATACAGTTATATGGCGATGATTAATGCCGGAATTCTTGCCGTAGCTGTGTTTCGATATTGGGAACCGGTATTTTATACTGCCTTTGTAATGACGTGGTTGATCTACATTGGATGGTATGCGGCTGATTATCAGCAATTCACAGATTTTGGACTGGCACTAACTTTTCTGACGGTGTTTTATGCGATTTTTTATGCGACATTTTTAGCGTATAAATTGCTGAAAAATGAAAAATTTGATGCGAGTGACATTATACTTTTGCTGACCAATTCTTTCCTCTTTTTTGGCTTGGGATACATGATATTGGATGGGCATAATGCGTGGCAAAAATACTTAGGATTATTTGCCTTACTCAATGCCTTGATACACTTTGGAGTCAGTGCTGTTATTTATCGTAAAAAACTGGTAGATAAGAACTTACTCTATATTGTATCGGGTTTGGTTTTGGTGTTTATCACGATGGCAATTCCGATTCAATTGGATGGAAATTGGGTGACACTGCTTTGGGTAGCGGAGGCGGCTTTGCTATTTTGGATTGGCAGGACGAAAGGCGTAAAAATCTATGAAATGTTGTCTTATCCTTTGATGTTTTTAGCCTTTGCGAGTTTAATAGAGGATTGGCGTATTATGTACCCGGGTTATTACGAAGTACAACAAAATTCGATACCTATTTTTAATATAAAATTCCTATCTTCTGTGCTGTTTATTACGGCTTTCGGATTCATTTCTTATTTAAATTCTAATAAAAAATACACCCCTACAATAGCTACAGATAAGAACTCATCTAATCTTATAAAATATCTTATATTGGGTGTTTTATTATTTGTGATTTATATTTCAATGAATTTGGAACTCTCCGACTATTTTAATCAAAAAGTCGGAAATATCTATAGTAATAAAGGCGAAGCCTATCGCCCGACAAATTATAATATTGATAAGTTTAAATATATTTGGCAAATAAATTATACACTACTATTTTTAAGCGTTTTATCGTTTCTAAATATTAAGATTTGGAAGAGCAAACAACTCGGATTAATCAATCTTGGTTTGAATGTTTTTGCTGTTGGTGCCTTTCTTACACTTGGCTTACTAATGGTGAGTCAATTACGAGATAGCTACCAAAGTCAGGCTTTAGCGGAGTTTTATAATATCAGCATATATTACATCGCAATTCGGTATATTTCGTTAGTGATTTTTGCGATTTTCATGTATATTTTTTATCTTCTTATACGAAAGGAAATAGTCACAAAATTCGATGTACGATTCGAGATTCTGCTACATATATGTATCGTGTGGATATTGAGTAGCGAATTGATTCATTGGATGGATATGGCACATTCTGCCCAATCTTACAAGCTCGGATTAAGTATATTTTGGGGTGTTTACTCTTTGTTAGTCATTTCGTTAGGTATTTGGAAAAAGAAGAAACATTTGCGTGTAGCGGCGATTGCTTTATTTGGACTTACCTTAGTTAAATTGTTTTTTTACGACATTACACACCTCAATACGATTTCCAAAACAATCGTCTTCGTCTCGCTTGGCGTTTTGCTTTTGATTATTTCATTTTTATATAACAAATATAGTGAGTCTGTAAATTAAATGTATAAATTGAGGTATTAAGGGAAGAGGAAGAAAATAATCTACCTCAAATGAAGAAGTTATTTAATTTCTTTCACTTACTTTTTGATGGTTTCTTTTGCCGCTATTTTTCCCTACAAAAATCCCTACGTAGCGTAGGCTATGTGCGGTTTTTGTAAGAAAAAATATCGAAAAAATAACCACGTCAAAATTGTAAGCCTATTTTTGTCCCGCTACTTAGGTATTTTGATTCTAAAGTGAAAACAGATTGAAACATTTTTAATTTATTTTTTTTAAAAAATATAAATTTTATAAAAAAACAAACAACTGATTAAAACAACTAACTATATTTGTACTATTCTTCACATTTCGCGTAAATGCGATCAAGAAAAATGAATTTAAACAGAATTATATTCTGGTTTTAGTTAAAAATAAGGTGTAATTCAGAATTTTAAATACATTTAATATTTAAAATATTTGTTTCTGTTCATTGTAAATGAAAATAAATACCACTTTACGTATTTTATTTTATTTAAATCGACTTAAATTTTGCTCAATGCTTTTTGTGGCAATAATTTAAAAATATAATTTCGTTTAAATTTGATTTTCTTATTTTCATTTATGCGAAATGTGAACTATTCGTTAACAAACAGAGTAAAAAATGAACACACTATCTACTTTTAGGACAGTCCAGAAAAATACAATAAGTACGGCAATACTAACTATATTTTTATGCTGTTTTACCTATTCTATAATAGCACAAACGACCGTTTGTTTTAGCATAGAAAGCGAAGCAGAAGAAGCAGTAACTACGGGAGCTACAAACCTGAGCAGCAGCGATTTTGAGCTTGGTGCTGATAGAGAATTTGGTATGCCTCAAAATCAAGTGGCAGGTATAAGATACACCAATTTTAGCCTGCCCGCCAACGCAACGATTAGCTCTGCAGATATTCAATTTACCACCGATGAAGTGTCAAATACAACGGCTAATCTGACTATAAAAGGCGAAGCTACCGCCAACGCACTTGCCTACGCTGCGACCAATTTTAATATAAGCAGCCGAAGCCAAACTTCTGCCTCCGTCAATTGGCAACCTGCTCAATGGTCTATCATAGGTTCGGCAGGTACAGCCCAAAAAACGCCTGATATATCGAATATTCTCACCGAAATCATCTCCAACCCAGCCTTTAATAATGGCAATGCCATTTCATTCATCATCACGGGTACAGGTACGCGAACTGCCGAAAATTCGCCCATTACTTTATGCGTCACATATACCACTTGTGGGGCAGCGGGTACGGCATGTAATGATAATGTAGTTTGTACTATCAATGACGTGTGGGACAATAGTTGCAATTGCATAGGTACGCCCGATACCGCCGACGATGATAATGACAGCGTATGCAATGCAGCTGACCAATGCCCAAACTTTGATGATACCTTGATAGGAACGCCTTGCGATGACAACAATATCAGCACAGTAAATGATGCTTGGCAAAGCAACTGCAACTGCGAAGGAACGGAACAAATTTTAATTAATGAAGTCTTTTTATCAGGCTTCAATAATAGCGAGGTGAACGACCACGGCTTCAAAGTTGATGATTGGATAGAGCTGTATAATGCGTCCGGTTCGAGCATCAATTTGGCAGGTTGGTATTTGAGCGATGACCAAAAAGACCTGAAAAAATGGCAGATTCCCAGCGGTGTAATCGCTACAAATGACCACAGAGTTTTTAATGCGAATGGCTTGGATAATTCCAACATAAACACCAATTTTAAGATAGACCAAAGCGAACTCGACGAAGAAGTTGTCCTTTCCGACCCTGTGGGAAATATTGTTGATATTTATAAAATAAGAAACTCCACTCAAATCGGACACAGCCGAGGCAGAACCACCGACGGTGCCGCAACTTGGGGGGTCTTTGCCAATCCGACTAGAAATGCCCCTAATAATGCCGCCACAGACTACACACCCTATCCCGAAATAGATATTCCTTCGGGCGCACATCCGGGCGCAGTGACGGTCACAGTGAATGTACCGACCGGATTCACAGCACGTTACGAAGTAAATACGGGCAACAACAACACCGCCAAAGTAAAAGACCCAAGTATCAGCAGCACTGCATACACTTCGCCTTTGACTTTCACGAATACCACCGTCTTAAAGGTCAGATTATACGATAATGCAGGACAATTATTACCCGGATTTATCGAAACGAATACCTATTTGATTAATGAAAATCATGGTATATACACGCTTTCTGTTTCGGGAAAAAACAACATAATCGCGCTTTTAAAAGGAAGCATAGACCTCTATCCAACAGCACATTGGGAATTTTTTGACGAAACGGGCGAACTCGTCACCGAAGTTGCCGGAAATCTCAACAAACATGGTCAAGATAGTTGGGTATATCCGCAGCGCGGATTCGATATTTTTGCAAGAGATGAAGCGGGCTATGGAGGTCAGATGAAACATAAATTTTATGACCAAAGAGATAGAGATGAATTCGACAGATTTATCATAAGAGCTGCTGGAGACGACAATTATCCTTACGAAGGCGGCGGCGCACATATCAGAGATGCTTTTATACAAACTTGGGGCCATGAATCTGGTCTTGCAATGGACCACAGAAGCTATCGCCCCTGCGTCGTTTATGTCAATGGCAGGTACTGGGGCGTGTACGAAATCCGAGAAAAAATAGTACATAAAAGTTATACGAAACACTACTATGACCAAGATGAAGACGACCTTGATTACATTAGTTACTGGGGAGAAAGAACACAAAGATACGGCAACGGTGCCGATTGGGACGCACTCATCAACTTTATCAATACCAACAATATGGGCAATGTGTCCAACTTCAATTATGTTGATAATGAAGTCAATCTGACCAGTTGGACGGATTACGTATTATTCAATAACTACATCGTATCCAAAGATTGGAATAACTATAATTCGGCTTGGTGGCGCGGCAGAAATCCCGAAGGTGGCGCACAAAAATGGCAGTTTATACTCTGGGATATGGACGCCTCCTTCGGACATTACATCAATTACAGTAATGTGCCTAATACCACCCCAAATGCTTCGCCTTGTGATGTTTTGAATAATTCACCGATTGAGGATCCCGAACGATTATTGAGTTCTTTTGAAAAAATATTGGACCAAAATCCAGACTTCAAAGACTTTGTTGCCAATCGCTACAATGACATGCTGAATACCTACTGGAGTTGCGACTATGCAATTTCTTTATTAGATAAAATGACCATAGAAAAAGAACCTGAAATGCAACGCCAACTCAGCAGATGGCCCGTCTCTCTCGGTGGCGGTAATCAAGGCAACAACAATGGTACTTATACCGAATGGCAAAATCACGTTCAAGACATCCGCAACTTTATGAACGCACGCTGCGATGTGATTGACAGCAGGCTCAAATCTTGTCTTAATCTGGGAACAAAATACCAGCTTACCATTCGAACAGAACCTGCCGATGCCCTCGCAAAAATACAAACCAATACCGTAGTACTACCTCAAACTCCGATGACTGGCGATTACTACGCCTCATTGCCCCTCGAACTCAAAGCACAAGAGAGTTTTTACTACGAATTTTCGCACTGGACAACCCAAAACGGTACAAGTATTTCCAACCCAAATGACCCAAACATCCAAGTCACCACCTCCCGAAATGACGTGCTGACCGCCCATTTCACAGAAATTGCTGCACCACACTTCGTCATCAATGAAATCATGTATCACCCCGATAGTTTATGTACGATTTCCGCCACCGATTCTACCGAATTGGACTATATCGAACTCAAAAATGCAGGCACAGAAGCCTTCAATATCGGCAACTGCGTATTTACCGATGGGCTGCAATACACCTTCCCTTACCCGACGATTGTACAGCCTGGCGATTTTGTCGTTTTAGCCGAAAACACTGACGAATTCCAAACCGTTTATGGCTTCGCCCCCGACGGTCAGTACAAAGGCAGCCTTTCAAATGACGGTGAAAGACTCGAACTCTCCGACCCCTACGGCAACATCATTGACTCCCTGACTTACAACGATGCCAACCCCTGGGACGAAGCCCCCGACGGCGGCGGACCTTCCCTCGAATTACTCAATCCTTCAATGGATAATAACGACCCACTCAACTGGTTTCGTTCCGATAACACCTGCGGCACACCCAACGCCGAAAACTCGCGTATATGCACAGGCATAGCCGCACAAATTATCATCAACGAAATTAATTATAATTCAGACAACGGCGTAACCGACCCCGGTGATTGGGTAGAACTTTACAATCCCACCGCCAACGCGATAGACATTACTGATTGGATTTTTTATGATAATAATAATGAATTTACATTCCCTTCGGGAACGACAATAAACGCAGGTGAATTTCTCGTTTTGGCAGAAAATACAACTATGCTCACCGCCATATTTCCCCATTTAAATACAAGTCAATATATCGGAGATTTTACTTTCGGACTAAGTAACTCAGGCGAGCGTATTTCTTTATTCAACAAAAATAAATGCCTCTCGGATTATGTCATTTATAACGATAGAATTCCGTGGGATACCACTCCCGACGGAAATGGACCAACGCTATCTTTAATCACTCCACTATCCGATAATGACTTAGCACAATCGTGGGAATCCTCCTCCAATATCAACTCAGCCTACGGCACACCCGGACGTGCCAACGAGCCTTGTCCCACCCAACAAATTATCATACCCGATACTGTATATTCGGGCATTGATACACTATTAAGCGTTGATATTTCGGATGAAAATGTAGCGTATAATTGGATAACCAGCGAAGCAACATCAAGCGACCCAACAAGTGCTTCTACTACCGTCAATTGGGCGAATCCCGGCACTTATAACATCCAATTAATTACCAATTATTTTGAATGTACGAAAGTATATAACAAGCAAATCGTCGTCCTTCCCGGCTGCGTGGATATAAAATTACATGCCTACCTCGAAGGCGCGTATATGCCCGAACTTAGCGAAATGAGGACTGTCTTAAGTGCTGACCGCCAACTCCTTCCCGGACAAACACCCGTCAACAACCTCGCCCCCCCAACTCCTGCCGGACAACCATATAGCATCGCCCCGTGGAACTACCCAGGCATAGAAGGTGCAATCTGGACCAATGCCAATTACACAGGCAATGAAGTTGACTGGGTTTTGGTATCTTTCCGTACAGGCACAGTCAAAAATACAGAAGTGGCTATCACTGCCGCATTACTTCATAAAGATGGCAGCATTGACTTCCCCAACCGTTGCGCTTTGTCTTCTTTGGGAGATCCATTATACGTAGTCATTGAGCATCGCAACCACATTGGTATCATGTCACCTACGCCCGTCAATATTGTCAACAATACATTTACTTACGACTTCCGTATTTCCGACAGCTACAGAAACGCTACGAGTTTTGGACAAAAACAACTCCCAACAGGCGAATGGGCGATGTTCGCAGGCGATGCCGACCAATCCGATTTGCCAAGTTTTGACATACAAGCAACGGATAAAATAATTTGGGTTGAAAATAACGGTGTGTTCGATTATTATCTCTCTCCCGATTTCAATTTGGACGCCGATGTAGATGGAAAAGATAAAGCCCTTTGGTTTGAAAATAATGGTATCTCATCAAGAGTGCCTAAGTAGTCAGTCAAGGGATGAAAGAACAATTCAGACGGGTAGATTATTTTTTTCGTCTTCCCTTAGCTGCTTACAAATTAGTGGTTCTTTGACAAATCCAGTGAAGTGAATGAAAATTTGGGCGTATCCCCCTCCTTACCAGTCGGGGGTCGGGCTATCCGGCACTCTCTCCACTCCGCTATCGCTCCGTTACGTTCAAACAACACCTACTATCCCTTACGCAAGGGACGAACAATCGCGAGGCAGAAAAACGAACAATCACGAGATTTGTCAAAGAACCCAAATTATTTTTGCCTCGTTCCTGATAGGAACGAGGCATAAGTAAATTAAGTTTTTTGACACCGTTATTTTTTCTCTATAAGTAGTGGGACAAAAATAGGCTTACAATTTTGACGTGGTTATTTTTTCGATATTTTTTCTTACAAAAACCGCACATAGCCTACGCTACAGCCTGTCCCGTACTTGATTCGGGATAAGGATTTTTGTAGGGAAAAATAGCGGAAAAAGAAACCGTCAAAAAGTAAGGATATTTTTGTCTCACTACTTACTTCACCAAATTTTCCTCAAATACAGTGAGTATTCGCGTCAAATTTGGTTCATCTAAAGAAAAATAACGGCGTGAAGAATGTACATTTATTTAATTCCTGATACTAAACAAAGATGAAAAACACACTCCTAATATTATTTTTCATAAACACCTGCGCTTATGCGCAAATGAGCGACTACGCCTACACACGCGAATTAAAAAACGTGAGTGAGCAGTGGCACAAAATCACTTTGCCAGACGATATATACGCACATCTCACGCCGAATTTGAATGACATCAGAATATTTGGCATCACGCCCAATGGCGATACGATAGAAGCACCTTATCTACGACAGGAATTGACCGAAACCAACTCAAATGCCCCATCTGATTTTAAAATCATCAACCAATCGCAGCGTAACGACGGCTATTATTTTACATTCAAACTGCCTTTCAAAACGCCTATTAATGAAATTCAACTGGACTTCAAACAACAAAATTTTGACTGGCGAACAACGCTCGAAGGCAGTCAAAATCAGTCCGAGTGGTTTACGATACTCGATGACTACCGCATTTTGTCCATCAAAAACGAACTAACTGATTATCAGTTTACTAAACTACGTTTTTCGACCGCCGAATATCGTTATTTTCGTTTATTTATTGCTACGAATAAACAACCGAATTTGAAACAAGCCAGCATTTTACTACGAAAAACGACAGCAGGGAAATACAGAAATTACACGGCACAAAGTGTGAACATTACTAATAATAAAAAAACGAAACAGACGATAATTGACCTTGACTTAGGACAGTCGCTTCCGGTGTCACATTTGAATATTGATGTAGAAAACGACTATGATTATTACCGCCCAATGACGATAAAATACCTTCGCGACAGCTTCAAAACCGAGAAAGGCTGGAAGTATAATTACGGAAATATTTCCTCTGCTACGCTCAATTCGATAGAAAAAAATGAACTGAAATTTAGCAGCAGGACGCTACAAAAATTACAAATTATCATTCACAATCAAGACAATACGCCTTTAGAAATTGGTAAATTCAGCATTAAAGGTTATGCCAATGAACTCACCGCCCGCTTCACGGAACCCGCCAATTATTATTTGACCTACGGCAATCGAAAAGCTCGGAAACCACAGTACGACATCGCCCGTTTTGCCAATAAAATCCCCGAATCCCTCACAGAATTGCAACTCGGCGCAGCACAAAAAATCGACAAAAAAGAAGCTCCGAAAGTTGACCCATTATTTGAAAATAAGGCTTGGTTGTGGGGAATTATGTTATTGACAATTGGCTTATTGGGCTGGTTTTCAATTCAAATGATGCGGAAGAAGTAGCACAGGCTTCCAGCCTGTGCTACTTTTCTCGAAAATGAATTTTGCCCTATATTCGGGGGAGCGCGATAGTTTGTAGTCCGTAGTCCTAACATGAAAGATATTCGTGGTTAAGAGTGGGGTGAAAAACAGCGGACTGCGGACTGAAAAGCCACCGACTGACCACCCAAATGTTATATTTCACTTTAGTATCAGGAACAAAATAAATGTATATTCTCGACTTGTTCTTTTTTCTTTATACTTCACCAAATTCTCCTTAAATACAGTGAGTATTCGCGTCTAATTTGGTTCGTCTAAAGAAAAAATAACGACGCGAAGAACGTACATTTATTTAATTCCTGATACTAAGCATCAGGAATTAAATAAATGTATATTCTCGACTTGTTCTTTTTCCGGTTCTTTGACAAATCCCGTGATTGTTCGTTTTTCTGCCTCGCGATTGTTCGTCCCTTGCGTAAGGGATAGTAGGTGTTGTTTGAACGTAACGTAGCGATAGCGGAGTGGAGAGAGTGCCGGATAGCCCGACCCCCGACTGATAAGGAGGGGGATACGCCCAAATTTTCATTCACTTCACTGGATTTGTCAAAGAACCCTTTTTTCTTTATACTTCACCAAATTCTCCTTAAATAACCCGTTATTTGCGTCTAATTTGGTTCGTCTAAAGAAAAAATAACGAGGCGAAGAATGTACATTTATTTAATTCCTGCTACTAAAAAGCATTTCTAAATAAAATCTGTTCCCTATTTTGTTATATTTTTACTTAATATTGTGATGATATGAGCAAAAACGACAACCGATACATCATACCCAACTACGAAGAATGGGCTATCCATAAGTTATACACTGAACGTGAGGCGATTGTGGACGAGGTCACGGAGTTTACCGTAAATCGCATCAAAGAAACAGCACGCGAAGAAACGGGCGAAGTCATCGCGCGTACGCTCTACCGCGAACAACTCCGAACGCGAGAAGAACCCTGGAAAGTAGATCCACCAAAAGAGGGTGGTTTTTGGAAAAAAATGCGTCTGAAAATCGCTGATCAGCACTTAGAAGAAGAGGATGTGCAGGCTAAAGTTCACGACGAAATTCTTCGTACCATCGTTTCGCGCTACGCGAATGAAATCGCAGGTGGCTTCAAGATTAAAACCTATCGTTTTGCCCGTTGGTTTCTCAATGCCTTTTTCAATCGCTTGCTCAACACGGCAGGAAATCGAAATTTTCAACGCATTTATAGTCGCAAACAAATGCTCCTGCGCGAACGATTTAAACGACACGGCGAGACGGATATGTTGCGCGAACTTTCCACAAAAGGTACTATCGTTCTTGTGCCTACACATTTTAGTAATCTTGATTCGATTATGATTGGTTGGGCGGTAGATAGCCTCGGCATCGCGCCCTTATCTTACGGTGCAGGACTCAATTTGTACAACAATAAAATACTCGCTCGCTTTATGGGGCGACTTGGCGCATACACGCTCGACCGACGTAAAAAGAACGAAATTTATCTCGAAACGCTCAAAGCATTTTCTACACTTTCTATTCAAAAAGGAACGCATACGCTGTTCTTTCCCGGCGGTACACGCGCACGTTCGGGCAGCTTGGAAACCAAACTCAAAGCCGGATTGCTCGGCACTGTCACAGAAGCACAACGCGCTCATTTACAGAAAGGTAGCGGTGAGAAAATATTTGTCGTGCCGCTTGTGATTTGTTATAGTTTTGTATTAGATGCCAAAAAACTGATTGGTGACCACTTGCGAAAGACAGGTAAGGAATCTTATTATTCCGATAAAGATGAACTTACTTTTTGGCGGACGATTCGTTTTATGTGGAAGCTATTTTCCGCAAGTTCGGAGATACAATTATCCTTTGGTCGTCCGATGGATGTGATGGGCAATTTCGTAGATGAAGACGGCACGAGCCTTGACCAAAATGGCAAACCCATTGATATTGCCGACTACTTTACTTCCAATGGAAAAATCACGGTTGACCTCCAACGCGAACGCGAATATACCAGCCGATTGGCAGACATTATTGTAGAACGCTATCATAAAGAAAATATCGCTTTATCAAGCCACGTTGTTGCTTTTACGGCGTTTAATTTATTAAAAAATAATTACCCCAAACTCGACCTTTACAGCTTGCTACGCCTTCCGCCAGAAGAACGCGAAATTCCTTACGATGTATTTGAGGGCGCAATAGCGCAAATGAAATTTCACTTAGAAAAAATGGCAGCTGCTGATGAAATTAAATTGTCCAGTAAAATAAGAGGTGAAGTTAAAACATTGATTGACAATGGAATAGAGAATTTAGGAACTTATCACGCAGGCGCAACGCTTACTATTGATAAAAATAATAATTTCACCAGTAAAGACATGGAATTGCTCTATTATTATCACAATCGCCTCACCGGGTACGGCTTGGAAAAATTGGTAAATTGGAAAGAACTTATTAGTCGATAGTTGGTAATAAATTCTAACCTAGGGAAGACGAAAAAAATAGTCTACCCGTCTGAATTGTTCTTTTTCTTATATGTTTCACTTAGTGAAAGAAAATAAATAACTTGCCCCATTATGCTTGTTCTTTTCCCTTCTAAAAAACACAAAAAATAGTTCCGTAGCTATGGCT
>Ga0209185_1000194_pt1 | contig 89167 bp, 76 predicted proteins | sample SidtaG_2_FD_187425 | JGI IMG/M metagenome (GOLD analysis project Ga0209185, IMG submission 187425) | Marine algal microbial communities from Sidmouth, United Kingdom - Sidmouth_Asex2 metaG (SPAdes) (version 2) | ecosystem: Host-associated > Algae > Red algae > Unclassified | place: Sidmouth... | reverse complement strand
CTGTCATTTTTTCTTTAATCAGTAAACAGCGTTCATCATTTTGTAAAGCCACTAATAGCGCGCGTTTAGTCCCCTCAGATAGGTTGGTTAAGGCATCTACCGCTTTTTGTAATCGAGTAACACTTTTAACAGAACATGTCGTCGGTATCATGTAGCGATTGTATGTACGCATAAAAGCATGGTCGTTCTTACTATCAATATCTTCTAAGGTATTAATGCGCTGTGCAGCCGTTTTTTCACTTAAACTATGTTGCTCTGAGGTGTATAAAGCACTCATGGCTGAACGTAATTTAGAAAAAGCTATCGCAGGATCTTTTCCTTGAATATTAGCCAACCATTTATTTTTAGTATTTTCATCAGGAGCGATAACTTCTGCATAAATTGCTGACTTTAAACCGGTATCTGAACTATCGTTTTTTAATTCAGCTGCTATTAATTTATTGGCATGTGGGTAGTGAAACCGGTTTAACTGAGCAAGTATTTGCCAGCGCATATCTTGATTAATCTCTAACCCTTCAAGCGTATTTTTACCTGTAAGTATTGCATGTAAATTTTTCAAACTAGATGCGGAACTTGTTATCGTAAGATAAGTTTCAAACCAGCTACGCATATTATTGCCAGAGCTTTTAATGGTATTTTCCCATGCTAGCTCCTCTAAAGTTTGTGATATATTTTTTGCGTAAGCACTATCAGGTTTAGCTATTTTAGCTAAATAAGACTTACTTGCTTTAAGCTGACTCAACACTTGCTTTAAAATAGTATAATCTTCTTCAACTGAAATATTTTTAATGGCTACATCAAGATAGCTGTTAAGTGCTAACTCTCCATCACGCACACTATCCCATAAGCTTTGCCACAACATTGAGCGCAAAAGCGGATCTTCTACTTTATTAACATGCGTTTTTGCGGTGTCAAACGAGGTATTATCTAACTGAACCTTTACAAAGCCCCAGTCTTGATAATTGGGATAAACTAAGTCAGGGCATTTAATCCCTTTTAGGGCATCAACTTGACTTGTTTTACCTTGGTAAATATAAGGAATTGCAGTGATTTTTTTAAGTGCACCATTTTTTAATTCAAATAAAGCGAGTTGTACTTTTTGCTCTCGCAAAGTAGGAAATTTAGCATCGGCAGATTGCTCAATCTCAAAGGTATTTATTTTAGTATTCTCACATTGAAAATTAACCTTAATTGTATTGACACCTGCTTGATATAACCATTGATCTTGCCAAGCAGTTAAACTCCGACCACTGGCTATTGCTAAACTTTGAATAAAGTCATCTAAAACAGCATTTTTGTAGGAATTTTCACGTAAATATTGCTGAATGCCTTTTTTAAACGCCTCTTTACCCAATAAATACCTTAATTGATTAAGTACCGATGCACCTTTTGAATAAGTAATAGCGTCTATGTTATCAAAGGCATTTTTTGACGATGCAATAGCAACTTCAATAGGATGACTTGTTACACTTTGATCCGCTCGATAACCCGCCTGCTTGCCACCGGTGTAAAAAGTGCGCCATGCTGCGGTAAACTCGGTTGCCTCTGCGGTAGCTAATGTTGCCATAAAAGCTGCAAAACTTTCATTTAGCCAAAGACCATTCCACCATTTCATGGTGACTAAATTACCGAACCATTGGTGCGCCATTTCATGCATTATTACATTAGCTAAACGTTCACGTTTGCTTTTGCTCATTTCACCGTTTGTTAAAAAACCACTTTCCGCAAATGTAATAGCTGCTGCATTTTCCATTGCGCCATATAAAAAATCAGGCACGAGTACTTGGTCATATTTAGTAAATGGATAGTCAATACCGTAATAGTCTTCGAAAAAAGCTAAACCTTGCGCCGTATAAGTAAACCAGTCACTGGGTTTTACTTGTTGAGCTACTGATTGACGAACAAATAAACGTAACGGATATCTAGCACTATTGTCTTGCCACACCTTATAAGGACCAGCATGCAAAGAAAAATTATAAGGGCTTAATAAAGGTGTTTTATCAAAATGCCATATTTTAATGTCTTGGCTGTTTAGGCTATTTTTACTTTCAGTAATAAGTTCAATTTTGCTTTCTTTCATTGCCGTTATAACCGACCAACTTGCAGGGGCAGATACTGACATTTTATACGTCGCTTTTAAGTCAGGTTGATCAAATAAAGCAAACATTTGCTGAGCTGCTGCTGGCTCAAAATGAGAATATAAATACACGTTGCCATCAACCGGATCCTTAAAGCGATGCAAGCCTTCTCCGTCAGTGCTATGTTCACGCGTAAAACTAACACTTACGGTATTTTTCCCTTTAACTAAGTCTTTAGCCGCTAAAGTAATAAACCATTGATTATATTTAGGCTGAACTGTGTATCCATTAACTTGCAACTCACTAATCGCCGCGTCGTTTAAATCTATGGTTAAAGGGCTATCATTGTCTGTTAAAGAAAAATTAATAACCGATGTTGCCGAAAACTGACTTCGTTCAGACAAGTTAAATTGTAAATTGTAATGAACATCTGATACCCGAGCAGATCTTAAAAAAGCCTGCTCCTGAGATAAATAGGCATTTTCAGCTCTTGGTTTAGCATTTACGTTATCGTTTTTATAATAATCAGTAGATTGACAAGCAACCAGTAACATTGAAGATGCAGCCCAAGCTATAACCCGAAAAAAGCTCATTGTTTATTCCTTATAAACCATTTATGTTTGAATTTTTAATTTTTTAGATCAACAGCCCTTAGGGTCGCACGATCCATATAATTTTGCAGCGGATCTCGTTAAATAGCCCCACCAATAAGATAAAATTTCTATGTCTTACTAAAAAAAAATCCGATGATAATATCATCGGATTTTTAATGTATACCTATCTTCATCAAAACGTATTTGCTTGACTTAAATTAACGTAACTTATATTAACTAAACTTACATTAACTAAGCTTACATTAACTCGTCTTTGGCGTTACATTAACTGGCAAGCTAATTGTTAATACATAGAGTATGAATAACTATTTTTTCTTTACTGCTTTTGCATTAGGTAAATCTGTGATTGAGCCTTCAAAAATTTCTGCGGCCAAGCCAATAGATTCGTTTAATGTAGGGTGAGCATGAATGGTTAAACCAACATCTTCAGCGTCAGCGCCCATTTCAACAGCTAAACAAACTTCACCTAACATTTCGCCAGCGTTAATACCTACAATAGCGCCACCTAATATACGACCTGTGTCTTTTTCGAAAATCAACTTAGTTTTGCCTTCTGTACGAGCAGAGGCAATAGCACGACCAGACGCCGCCCATGGGAAGTTAGCAACTTCAATAGTTAAACCTTGCTCTTTTGCTTCGCTCTCAGTTACGCCAACCCATGCCATTTCAGGATCAGTATACGCAATTGAAGGAATACAGCGTGGTTCAAACGTGTGCTTTTTACCTGAAATAACTTCAGCTGCACAATGTGCTTCATGCACTGCTTTATGCGCTAACATAGGTTGACCAACAACATCACCAATAGCAAAAATATGATTAACGTTAGTACGTAATTCATTAGTTACATTGATAAAGCCACGTTCATCAACGTTAACACCAGCTTTGTCAGCATCAACTAAATTACCATTAGGCTTACGCCCTACAGCCACTAAAATTTTATCGTAACGTACTTGTCCTTCTGGGGCATTTTTACCTTCAAAAGTTACATATAAACCATCGTCTTTGGCGTCAACTGCAACAACTTTAGTAGACAACATAATGTTGAATTTCTTTTTATTGTAGTTTGTGTAAATTTTTACAATGTCTTTATCGGCAGCAGGTACAAGTTGGTCAGCAAACTCAACCACTGAAACATTAGAACCTAATGCTCTATATACCGTACCCATTTCTAAACCAATAATACCGCCGCCAAGTACTAACATTTCAGCTGGAATATCTTTAAGCTCTAACGCACCAGTTGAATCAATTACGCGATCATCATTTTTAGGGATAAAAGGTAAATCAACTACTGATGAACCAGCAGCAATAATAGCATTATCAAATGTAATAGTAGTTTCGCCATCAGTACCGTCAACTACGATGGTTTTATCTGAGGTAAATTTACCATAACCAAAAACAGTTTTTACTTTACGTGCTTTAGCCATTCCACCTAAACCACCGGTTAATTGGCCAATAACGCTTTCTTTCCAACCGCGAATTTTATCTAGATCAATTTGTGGTTGACCAAATGTTACACCGTGAGATGCCATTGCTGCTGCATCGTCAATAACTTTTGCTACGTGTAATAATGCTTTTGACGGAATACAACCAACATTTAAACAAACACCACCAAGTGTTTCACGATTTTCAACTAATATTACATCTAAACCTAAATCGGCAGCGCGAAATGCTGCTGAATAACCACCGGGGCCTGCTCCTAAAACTACTACTTGAGTTTTAATTTCGTTGCTCATGCTAACCTCAAATTTACGTATGAATAGTTATTGCGTTAATCAACTAAAGGGTTTTAACACAACAATAATATGTTTTTTTATTATTTAGCATAAAGTTTAGTTAACCTTAGCCAAAATCTCTACTTTTATAGTGGTAGAACCAACAACACGGATTTTTTATTTATGTTGTTGGTAACCACAATTAAAAGTGTGTGCGTTATTTATAAAATCAGTTTTCTTATATCTGACATTACGCCAGCTAAATGCACCGTAAAGCGCGCAGCAAGTGCACCATCGATCACACGGTGGTCATAAGACATTGATAATGGCAACATTAACTTAGGCTCAAAATCTTTTCCATTCCATTTAGGTTTCATTTCAGATTTAGAAACACCTAAAATAGCAACCTCAGGGGCATTAACTATCGGGGTAAAGGCTGTACCACCAATACCACCTAAACTTGAAATAGTAAAACAACCGCCCTGCATATCTGCTGCTTTAAGTTTACCATCACGCGCTTTAATGCTGATTTCTAAAAGCTCACGAGATAATTCGTATATGCCTTTTTTATCAACGTCACGTACAACAGGAACAACCAATCCATTTGGTGTATCTACGGCTACACCAATGTGGATATATTTTTTAAGGATCAAGCTTTCGCCATCTTCGCTCAAGCTAGAGTTAAATGTAGGGTAAGCACGTAAAGCGTCTGCTGCTGCTTTTAATACAAAAACAAGTGGCGTTATTTTAAAACCAAGTTTTTGCTTTTCACATACAAGGTTTTGCTCTTTGCGAAACGCTTCAACATTGGTAATATCAGCTTCATCAAATTGCGTAACATGTGGAATAGTTACCCAGTTACGATGTAAAAACGGACCTGATATTTTTTGAATTCGAGTTAATGCTTTAGTTTCAATTTCGCCGAACTTAGAAAAATCAATAGCTTTAGCGCTAACCACTTGCAAGCCACCGTCACCACCAGTAGATGAACTGCCTGCGTTAGCTTTAGGACGAGACAATTCATATTTAACATACGATTGAACATCTTCTTTTAAAATACGATTTTTACGACCCGTACCTTTAACTAAAGTTAAATCTACACCAAATTCACGTGCTAAACGACGAATAGAGGGTGAGGTATAAACATGACCCGTTGCCTTAAATGTACCTGCTTGCGGATGATGTGGAACAGGTGCAGGCTTCGCTTTAGCTTCAACCGGAGGAGCAACAATAGGTTGATCAGCCACCGGCTTGTCAGCAACAGCTTTTTCAGCAGAATTAGCTGAAGCACCCGCACTAGTTTCAAGCTTAATAACAACAGCACCCGTTTTAATTTTTCCGCCAGTCGATACTAATACTTCTTTAACCGTACCAGCATGCGAAGAAGGAACATCCATAGTCGCTTTATCAGTTTCTAACGTGATTAAACCATCTTCTACTTCAATAACGTCGCCAACGGCAACTAACACATCAATAATTTCAACTTCGCCGTCTTCACCAATATCGGGTACGGTTACTTCAATCACTTCGCTTTCACCAGAAGGTGCAGGAGCATTTGTTGAAGCACTTGACGACGCTGTAGTAGCATCAGCACTAGATTCTTGAGTTGAAGTTGAAGCCGTATCACTACTAGCACCAGAAATTTCAAGTTTTATAACCAATGACCCTTGTTTAACTTTATCGCCATTTGATATGTAAACTTCTTTAACCGTACCTGCATGAGTTGAAGGTACGTCCATTGTCGCTTTATCAGTTTCTAGAGTGATTAAACCATCTTCTGCTTCAATAACATCGCCAACAGCAACAAGTACATCTATTACATCTACTTCACCGTCTTCACCAATATCGGGTACTGCAACTTCAATAATTTCGCTCGCACCAGACGATACAGGAGCCTCAGATGCCAGAGCGGCTTCAGTTTTTTCAGCCGCTGGGGTTTCTGTTTTAGGCTCTGCAGGTGTTTGTTCTTCTTCGGCTGAAGCTTCTGCACCTGAGGCTTTTAACTCGCCTATTACATCACCCTCTTTAATTTTGTCGCCAACCGATACCGAAAGGCTTGATAGTATGCCAGCAAAAGGTGCTGGAATATCCATTGAAGCTTTATCAGTTTCAACAGTCACAATACCTTCATCAGCTTCAAGTGTATCGCCAACTGCAACACAAATTTCAATAATCTCAACTTCTTCGCCACCAACATCAGGGACTAGAATTTTTTGCTTTTCTGAATTACTCAAGTCAGACATTTATTTGATTCCTTATCTAGTCACTATTACGCGTAAAGTGGGTTAAGTTTATCTGTGTCAATGTTAAAGCGTTTAATAGCTTCAGTAACAAGACGTTTTTCTACTTCACCACGGTTTGCTAGTTCAAATAACGAAGCAACCACAATGTAACTAGCATTCACTTCAAAATGGGTGCGTAAGTTAGCACGGCTATCACTACGACCAAAACCATCAGTACCTAAACAACGGTATTGCGTATCAATAAAAGCACGAACTTGATCTGAGTATGATTTAACATAATCAGTTGCTGCAATTGCAGGACCCGCGTCTTTAGTAATTACACTAGCGATATGAGCAGATTTTTGTGCTGCTTCAGGGTTAAGCATGTTCCAGCGTGAAACTTCTAAGCCTTCACGGGCTAACTCGTTGAATGAAGTTACTGAATAAACGTCACTTGAAACACCATAATCTTCACTTAAAATTTGAGCCGCTTTACGCACTTCGTTTAAGATAGTACCTGAACCTAGTAATTGAACATTCGCTACTGCTTTGCTCTTACCTTTACCTGCTTCAACACGTTCAAGTTTATAAATACCTTTAATAATATCTTTTGCAACTTGCTCCCCCTCAGCACCTTCAGGCATTGCTGGGTGTTTATAGTTTTCATTCATTAATGTCATGTAGTAGAAAACATTTTCGTTTTCACCGTACATGCGGCGTAAACCGTCTTGAACAATAACAGCAACTTCGTAACCGTAAGTTGGATCGTAAGTAACACAATTAGGTATCAAGTTAGCTTGCACATGTGAATGTCCATCTTGATGTTGTAAACCTTCACCGTTAAGTGTTGTACGACCTGCAGTAGCACCTAATAAAAAGCCACGTGCTTGGCTATCGCCAGCTGCCCATGCTAAATCACCAACACGTTGGAAACCAAACATTGAGTAATAAATATAAAAAGGTATGGTGGTTGCGTTACAAGTAGAGTAAGACGTACCAGCAGCAACCCAAGATGCCATAGCACCTAACTCATTAATGCCTTCTTGTAACACTTGACCTTTTTTGTCTTCACGGTAGTAAGCAACTTGATCAGCATCTTGAGGAACGTATTTTTGTCCTTCGTTAGCATAAATACCCACTTGGCGGAATAAGCCTTCCATTCCGAAAGTACGTGCTTCATCAGGTATGATAGGAACAACACGCTTACCAATTTTTTTATCTTTTAACACAGCATTTAATACACGAACAAAGGTCATTGTTGATGAAACTTCACGCTCACCAGAACCTTTTAAAATTGCGTCGAATATTTTCAACTCTGGCATTTCTAATTGTTCTTCCGCTTGTTCACGACGCGCAGGTAATGAACCACCTAAGGCTTCACGGCGGGCTTTCATGTATTGATTTTCAGGGCTGTCTTCTGGGAAACGATAAAATGGTAAACCTTCAATTTCGTCATCAGCAATAGGCATATTGAAACGATCACGATATTTTTTAATCGATTCAACGTCCATTTTCTTCACGTTATGCGCAACGTTTTGTGCTTCACCTGAGGCGCCTAAACCAAAACCTTTGACAGTTTTAGCAAGAATAACGGTTGGACGACCTTTAGTTTCCATCGCTTTTTTGTAAGCCGCGTAAACTTTAACTGGATCATGTCCACCACGGTTTAAACGGTAAATGTCTTCATCAGACATGTTAGCAACTAACGCGGCGGTTTCAGGATATTTATTAAAGAAGTTTTCGCGAGTGTATTTACCACCTTTGGCTTTACAGTTTTGGTATTCGCCATCAACGGTTTCACTCATTAACTGTAAAAGTTTACCCGAAGTGTCACGAGCAATTAATGCATCCCAGTAACTACCCCAAATAACTTTAACCACTTCCCAGCCTGCGCCACGGAATGTACCTTCAAGCTCTTGAATGATCTTGCCGTTACCACGTACCGGACCATCTAAACGTTGCAGGTTACAGTTAATAACAAAACATAAGTTATCTAAACCCTCACGAGTAGCTAAGCCAATGGCACCTAAAGATTCTGGCTCATCAGTTTCGCCATCGCCTAAGTAACAATAAACCCGTTGGCCTGAACAATCTTTAATACCACGATCGGTAAGATATTTTAAAAAGCGTGCAGTATAAATAGCCTGTAATGGACCTAAGCCCATTGAAACAGTTGGAAATTGCCAAAAGTCTTTCATTAAATGCGGATGTGGGTATGAAGATAAACCTTCGCCATCACATTCTTGACGGAAGTTATCCATTTGCTTTTCAGTTAAACGACCTTCTAAAAATGCACGACTATAAATACCTGGAGAAATATGACCTTGGGCAAAAATAAAATCGCCACCGTCTTTCTCAGTAGCCGCTTTAAAAAAGTGGTTAAAACCTACATCATATAAGGTGGCTGACGAAGCAAAACTACCAATATGACCACCTAAGTCTAAATCTTTTTTTGAAGCACGTAATACCAGTACTAATGCATTCCAACGAATTGCAGCGCGAATACGCGACTCAATTGTTTGATCTGCTGGCATGTGAGGCTCTTGCCCGGGAGGAATAGTGTTAACGTAAGCTGTTTTAGCTTCAAACGGTAAATGTGTTCCGCTGCGTCGCGCACTATCAATTAATTTTTCTAATAAAAAATGAGCACGCTCAGGTCCTTCATTTTCTAATACAGACTCCATTGATTCTAACCATTCTTGCGTTTCTAACGAATCAATATCAATTTTCGGGAGCTCAGACATAATTACTTAGTCTCCAAATGTTATTAAAGCCACTTCAAAATGTGGCTTTGGGATTAAACTTACTTAAAATAATGTAAAATGTGATAGGCAATGTAAATCACGATAAATTGTGAGTAACCCATTAAATTACAGTGATAAATAGTGTTTTTATGTTTTGCCTTGAATTCTTCTAATTGAACGTTCAACACGACTATTTTCTTGTGTGAGCTTCAATAATACTTCTTCAATAAATGCTAAATGACTATGGCTAGCGCCCCAAGCTCGTTGAGGTTTACCACTTGTAATCGCCTCTAATAAATTTTTTCGATAATCAGTTATCTGAGAAAAAATATCAGGCCGTTTAGCAATCATTGTTAAATTTTGTTCTATGCTATCAACCAATATCGTGCGCATACTACGTGCTAAATGCAAAATAACCGCATTGTGTGAAGCCGCACAAATGGCCATATAAAAATCAAATACGGCATTTGCTTCAAGTTTGTAGCTTTCTTCTAAATGCAGTTGAGCATTACCAATATTGTTATGCTTTTTTTGTATTTCGTCAAAATCAGCTTGTGTACCTCGCATAGCAGCATAATAAGCTGCCATACCTTCGGTTCCGTGTCTAAACTCTAACAAATCAAATTGAGATTCATTGCTTTGCGACATCAACTCAAAAAGAGGATCCGCCAAGCCACTCAATATAGTGTCGCTAACAAAGGTGCCGCCACCTTGCTTTCGTACCACTAATTTTTTTGCTTCAAGTTTTTGTATCGCTTCTCTCAACGAAGGACGCGACACTTCAAATTGCTTAGCAAGTTCTCGTTCTGGCAATAATTTTTCACCCGGTAATAAACTCCCTTCAAGGATCATGGTTTCTAATTGCGCTTGTATTACATCTGATAATTTAGGCTGTTTTATTGTTTTTTTTAAACTGCCATACGGCATTATTCATTACCCCTACCAACCGAAAACACACTGGTAAATTGGTCTTACCATTGTTATTTTGTTGTAAAAATAACAAAATATTGCCTTTTTGTAAACCAAAATGAAACAAGCCTTAGCCCGAGTTTAGATTCTATTTTAGTGCTAGCTCGGTTTTAACTTAATTCTAACTTAGAACCAAATTTGCATTTAACTCATTTAAACCGAGTCTAACTTAATTTAATTTTAACTATTTTCCAAGCAAAACTTTTATCTTTAAGTATTATCTGTTATTGCTAAAGGTTGAAAAACACCCTTTAAAAAACTTAAAAACACAGTTAAAAATATGCAGTACCAGCCACTTACCATACCACCTATAAGTTGCATTATTATGAGCTTACAATTGTTTGGTCAGTATCTAGCGAGCATTTAATAACCGCTTAATATACCCGCTATCAATATTTATTGGTGTAGCTAAAGTACGCCGGTTAAAATTAATATTGAAATAAAAGCTAAACACAATAATAACGTTCTTTTAGCTAATCTAACTAATATACAAGGTTCTGCCGAGCAGTTTCGTGCGTCAATCATAAAGTCTTCAGACTTCTGTGCAACTGAAATTAATACGTCATAAGGAGGCATATTAAGATTAAATAAGTTAGATAACCATATTGAAAGTGCTTTCGAAAAATGACCAACTAACATATAACCCAGTGCAATAATTCTAACCGGTAACCAATCGACCACAAATAATATGCGGTTTGATAAACACACCGCAGGGGTTATTTCTTCAGTAACATGAGTTTCAGTCACGTTATCACTATTAAACCCTGTGGTAACTTCCTGATTAGTAACATTATCAACATCAATACTACCTTCCACATCAACACCATCGCCAACATTGCAATGAGTAACATCCGATTTAGATACATCGTTTTGGATATTTTTATGGCTAATATTGCGCTCGTTTAATGAGGTAAGTAAGCGATAAAATAATGCGCCTGCAGCACCAAACAATACAAAAAATAGCATTATCGCAATAAAATATCGGTAATTTAACCACACCAACGCTTGTCCAAAACCCATTTTTGGTAATTTTTTTACTTGTAGTAATTCAGTATGTACTAATTCGCAAGTGGTGGTTTTACCATCAAAAGCGGCGGTTAAATACTTTTTATACAGTGATCGTGTTATTGGGCAACCTAAACAAATAATTAAAATAACGGTTGATAAAATTAAATATAAAAACCCTTCACTAAGCTGATCCAATAGTAGGTAACAAAGCAAAGTAGGTAAAAATAAAAATAATGCGACAACAATTGAAGGTTTGTTTTTTTCTGACTTGCTATTTGTGCATTCACTTTGCGGCAATTGAGTCGTTGTTGCGTGGTCTGTTAAAGGTTTATCTGTTAAAGGTTTATCAACTGAAGATTTAATTTCTATATCCTTTGAAGGCTCACCCAATACAAAGGAGTTATAACATTCAAAATAAGTAGAAAAAAACCACCATTTATTAGTTAAATGGCGCTCTGATAACAATGCAATTAATAAACTAAGTAAACTCATACAGCCAACCCCAACCTTATAGTTAATAGCGATCTGCTATTAATGAAAAAAAGTAAAAAATATTCTACAAACCGTTTATTAAAAACAGATAAATACACTGTAAAATTTATAATTATTCAGCGTTTAGTAAACAAGTATAAAAGTAACTCCAATTAAAGGCTTCACCGGGATCTGTTTTGCGGGTAGGCGCAATCTGGTTATGTCCGGCAATGTTGTCTTTAATTTGTGGAAATAATTCTTTTATTGAAACACAAGCTAATGCTAAGGTTTTATATTGAGCTTCAGTATATTTAATATCGTCTGCACCTTCTAACTCTATCCCTATTGAAAAATCATTGCACATTTCTCTGCCTTTATAAGATGATACACCGGCATGCCAAGCTTTATCTAAAAAAGACACGTACTGTATTAAACGACCGTCTCTTTTAATTAAACAGTGCGCAGATACCTTCATTTGATAAATAGTTTCAAAATAAGGATGAGCCTGTTTGTCTAACTTCCCTAAAAAAAAATCGGTAATATAATCACCACCAAATTGTTTCGGTGGTAATGAAATATTATGTACTACCAACAAGTTAATATCGTTAGTATCTTCTTTAGGGGTAAAGTGTGGTGAAGGCGCATGGCTAATAAAGCTATTTACATTCGACTTAACACTTGATGCAACACTCGATGTAAAACAGGAGTCAACATTAGGCTCTACATTAGCTTCAATACCAGACACGTTATTAGCTAAATTATTCGCTAGATCATCATCTACAAAATTAGCCTTGTTATTATAGACATTATTAGAGACGGTGTTTTCTTCACTATTGACGCTGTAGCTTTTTGTGGTTATTTCACAAATTGACTCTGTGCTAAACCAACCATTAACTATTTTAATTTTTGTATGGCTATTATTAACAGTTTTTTTTACTAATTGGTTAGCATTTAATTGGCTATCAGGATTATTAATCATACAATATCAATCTATATAAAATATACTAAAATAATACAGGTATTATGACTGAAGAAGATTCAACAAACAAAATAGGAAAGTATTTTGGCTGGATAGCATGGATTATTGCTATAGGGCTACTGGTATTCTTTTTTCAAGACTTGCTCGAACTACAACTCAACCCTAACCGCTCACCCGACACTTACTTAACTGCAAACGGCTTGAACGAAGTTCACCTTAAAAGAAACAAATATGGTCACTACCTAACAGCAGGTAAAATAAATCAACAAAACGTTGTATTTTTACTAGATACCGGTGCTACCGATGTTTCAATTCCAGAACACATAGCAGAAAAACTTAATTTACCACGTTACAATAGCTACCCAGTAGCAACAGCTAATGGAAATACACTTGTATATCGTTCAATTATAAACGAGTTAGCTATAGGTGGTATTACTTTATATAAGGTTGGGGCTAATATTAACCCTTCATTTAATGCCAATGAAATTTTATTAGGCATGAGTGCTTTAAAACAACTTGAGCTTCATCAAAGCGGTAACACCTTAACACTACGAGAACAAAACTAAATGCAAACGTCTTCACAAAATACTACCTCGCAAAATAGCCATCAGCCAAGCGCTAAAAATAATTTAGCGCTTAGCGCTCAACTTATCGACGATATTAAAAGTACCATTGCCTTTGCTTTAAAAGAAGATTTAAACAACGACGCCGATATTACCGCAGAACTGATCCCAGAAACTAACACAGCACACGCAACAGTGATCACGCGAGAAGAATGTATATTTTGTGGTGTTGCTTGGGTAAACGAAGTATTTAAACAATTAGATACTCTTGTTTCTCAACAATTAGCTAAAAGTCAGCCAAATCTAACATTTGTTCCAACAACCATTACATGGTTTGTAAATGACGGGCAACATGTATCTGCCAACACCACCTTATTTGAGTTATCAGGCTACGCCCGTACATTACTAACAGGCGAACGTACCGCATTAAACTTTGTGCAAACTTTATCAGCTACAGCAACAATCACCAGTGAGTATGTAAAAGCATTAAAAAACACAACCACCAAGTTATTAGATACGCGCAAAACCATACCGGGATTACGCAATGCTCAAAAATATGCAGTAACCTGCGGTGGCGGTTTTAATCACCGTATGGGTTTGTTTGATGCCTTTTTGATAAAAGAAAACCATGTAGCAGCGTGTGGCGGTATTACTCAAGCAATTAGCCGAGCCAAAAACAACCACCCTGATAAAAAAATAGAAATTGAAGTTGAATCAATTGCAGAGCTAAACCAAGCATTACAAGCCAAAGCTAATATTATAATGCTCGACAACTTTACCCACTCCATGATTGAACAAGCCGTTACCCTTCGCGATGCCGCTGCAACTGCAACAAATAAGGCAACAGGTATTACAACAAGCGAAACAACTGAACATAAAACGTTATTAGAGGTTTCTGGCAACATGACTTTATTAACATTAACCGACTACGCTAAAACGGGGATAGACTTTATTTCGGTAGGTGCATTAACTAAACAAGTTAACGCCATTGATTTATCCATGCGATTTTCATAACTTTTCATATTTTTTATACTTTTTATAACTATGCACAGCAAAAATAATAAACACGGTAAAATAAATGTTTAGTAGCAATCGTGAAAACCAATAAATACAAAGATCAATAAACAAACAAAAAACGTATTTTTTTAATGCAAAACGTTTAAATAAATTTGCAATTTACCCTACAACTTAATCTACGAAAAATACGGTAAGTTGTTAAATTACTGTGCATTTTTTAATATAATGTTAAATACATGCTAAATAATATCAAAAATGAAAAAAAATACATAACAATATTTTACATCTGCTGAAAAGTGTCGCAGTATAGATACAACAACTTTAAAACATTAATGGAAACCAACTATGAAAACTTTAAATAATTTGAACAAATCTGTAAACAAAGCAAAGGGTTTTACTCTTATTGAATTAATGATCGTTGTAGCGATTATCGGTATTTTGGCAGCGGTTGCATTGCCTGCTTATCAAAAGTATAGCATACGAGCTCAAGTATCAGAAGGTGCAATCGCTGCAGCTGCTATGAGAGTTGAAGTAATGGATGTTTTTACAGAAAGTGGATTGGCTGGCATTAAAGCTTTAAAAACTGTTGTAGATAACGACCAAACAAATTTAAAAACAGATAAAATAACAAAAATAGAAGTTATTGGTACAACTGGTGAAATTAAAGTTACGCTAGGTGGTATTGCTCAACTAGGCACAAATAATGTGTATTCTCTTATGCCTGCAATCGGTGGAGCTGCTCTTAGCAATACTAATTCAACAGGTTCTGTTGTGTGGAATTGTTCTAAAGCTAGTACTAATGGTGGTATTGTAGCAACGACTACTATAGATGTAGATTTACTACCTGGTTCATGTAAATAAAACATTTAACTAAACAAATGTGATTAAAGGCCCATAGGGCCTTTTTTTATGAAAATTATTTATTCCTTTTATTCATAAATACGTTACAATTTCTTAACGATTTATTTTCAACGAAAAGGTATTATGAAAGGTAGCCATAAACAATCCAGTTTACTTTCGGCATTATCAAAATTCGATATTGTTCCAACTCATATGGTTGAAAGTATTAATAATGATTTTGAAAAACAAAAAAAACCTTTTATTCGTTTTTTAGTTGAAGACAAGCAATATGATGCTAAAAACATAGCAAGCATACTTTCTCGCACCTTTGGTTATCCCTTAATAGATCTTAAAACCTTTGATACTAGCCTAGTGCCCGAAGGTGTTCGTAATGAAAACCTCATCAAAAAACATAATGCTTTACCCTTATTTTTACGTGGTAAAGTATTGTTTGTCGCAATGTCTGACCCTACTAATTTAGATGCCCTTGAAGAAATTCAGTTTAATACCGGTTACTCTACAGAGCTCATACTTACTGACGAAGTTAACTTACAAAAATGTATTGATAAAGTATTAGAAGATGAAAACGACGGGCTTGATGTATCAGATCTTGATGCGGCAGAACTTGCCAATATGGATGTGCAAGACGAAGTTGAAGATATACCAGTAAGTAATGATAAAGAAGATGCACCGATTGTTGTTTACATTAACAAAATTTTATTAGATGCCATTAAAAAAGGCGCCTCAGATTTACATTTTGAACCTTATGAAAAAGCTTACCGTATTCGCTTTCGTATAGACGGTATTTTAGCCGAAGTTTCTCGCCCCAGTGTTAATTTAGCCTCAAGAATGGCCGCTCGTTTAAAAGTAATGTCTAAATTAGATATTGCAGAGCGTCGAGTTCCGCAAGATGGACGTATTAAACTTGCGTTATCTAAAAAGAAATCTATCGATTTTCGTGTAAGTAGTTTACCTACCATGTGGGGCGAAAAAATAGTAATGCGTATTTTAGACTCTTCAAGCGCTATGCTAGGCATTGAAATGCTAGGCTATGAAGACGAACAAAAGAAAATTTACACCGAGGCATTAGACCAACCCCAAGGTATGATATTAGTTACAGGACCTACCGGCTCGGGTAAAACAGTATCGCTTTATACCGGTTTAAACATTCTTAACACCCCTGAACGAAATATATCAACGGCTGAAGATCCGGTGGAAATTAATTTAGAGGGCATCAACCAAGTACAAATAAATGTTAAAGCGGGTTTAACCTTCCCTAACGCTTTACGCTCATTTTTACGTCAAGATCCTGATATTGTGATGGTAGGTGAAATTCGAGATTTAGAAACTGCCGAAATTGCGATTAAAGCGGCGCAAACTGGTCATTTAGTATTATCAACATTACATACCAATTCTGCTGCTGAAACACTAAACCGCTTATTAAATATGGGGGTTCCAGCTTATAACGTAGCAAGCTCGGTTAGTATTATTATTGCACAACGATTAGCCCGAAGGTTATGCCCGCAATGTAAAGAGCCAGAAGTTATCCCCGAGCATGAGTTACTACAACAAGGTTTTTTACCTGAGCAACTCCCCCAAGTAAAAATTTTTAAAGCGGTTGGCTGCGAGTATTGTACCGGTGGCTACAAAGGCCGAGTTGGTATATACGAAGTAATAAAAATAACCGAAAGTATCGCGACTATTATTATGGAAGGCGGTAATTCTTTAGAAGTTGCAGACCAGTGCCAAAAAGAAGGATTTAATAACCTACGCCAATCAGGCTTAGTTAAGGCGATGAAAGGAATAACAAGTTTAGAAGAAATTAACCGTGTAACAAGTTCTTAATGGTAAAAATACAAAGTGCGGCTATAGTTAATTTGGGTGTACTCTTTTATACAGCACACTCTTTATAAAACACATTATTTATAAAGCACACTCAATAACTTAGCAGGCTAAAAATAGCTTATAAAATGGCGGTAATGCATTTTTAAAACTGTTTCCATAAAATAATAAGTAACTAGGCAGTTATACATGGCAGTATCAAGCACAAAAAAATCAAAAATACCGACTCCAAAAGCCTTAGACGTATTTGTTTGGCAAGGTGTTAACCGAAAAGGTAAAAAAATATCGGGTGAACTGTCAGCGCCAAGCTTAATGGCGTTAAAAGGTCAGTTACGTAAACAAGGTATTACCCCAGGAAAAGTAAAGAAAAAGCCTAAACCTTTGTTTGGTATGAGTGGCGAAAAAGCCATAACTCAAGGTGATATTGCCGCTATAACTCGCCAAATAGCTACCATGCTTGGTGCCGGTGTGCCCTTAGTACAAACCATTGAAATGATTGGGAGTGGGCACAGTAATGCAAAAATGCAAAAGCTTTTGGCAGAAATAGGTAATAAATTACAATCAGGCTTGCCGCTTTCAGACTGTTTACGTGAGCACCCATTATACTTTGATGGTTTATATTGCGATTTAGTTAACTCAGGTGAGCAATCTGGCGCACTTGAAACGATTTACGATCGTATTGCCACCTACAAAGAAAAAGCCGAAATATTAAAAGCTAAAATAAAAAAAGCGATGACCTACCCTATTGCTGTTTTAGTTATTGCGCTCATAGTTACTTCCATTTTATTAATATTTGTAGTACCGGTATTTCAAGAGATTTTCGAAAGCTTTGGCGCTGAATTACCTGCATTTACCCTTATGGTTGTTGGTATATCAGAGTTTATGCAAGCTTATTGGTACATGGGGTTAGCCGCTGTATTTTTAGCGGGCTATTTATTTAAACGTGCTCATCGCAAAAGCCAAAAACTAAGAGACAGTGTTGATAAAAAAATCCTTAAGCTGCCGGTAATTGGCGATATGTTAAAAAAAGCAGCGGTGGCACGTTACGCTCGTACGCTTTCAACGACTTTTGCGGCTGGTGTTCCGTTACCAGATGCCTTGCAATCTGCGGCTGGCGCTTCGGGTAATGCTGTGTTTCGTGATGCGATTTTAGATATTCGTTCAGAAGTTACCTCCGGTATGCAGATGAATTTAGCCATGCGAAATTGTAGTATATTTCCTGATTTGGTTATTCAAATGGTTGCTATTGGCGAGGAGTCTGGCGCGGTAGACGACATGCTATCAAAGGTAGCCACGGTTTACGAACGTGAAGTAGATGATGCAGTAGATAATTTAACCGCGCTATTAGAGCCGATGATAATGGCTGTTTTAGGGGTTGTAATTGGTGGTTTGATTATTGCCATGTATTTACCTATTTTCCAAATAGGTATGGTTGTATAACTTATTTTTTAACCAACTACCCTAGTATAGGTTCAGATACTAGTATGGGTACGGGTGTAGGTGTAGATGAAAATTTAGTTATTATTAATACCATACTTCCATTAAGCCATTCTTTGCGAATGGCTTAATTTTTTAATGTTGCAGTTATACCACGCGTTTATTTTTGAGGCTTTACATGTTTACTGATTTACTTTTTGCTTTTGAAAGCAACTTAATGGTTTTTTACGGTGTTGTTGCTTTATTTTCATTGCTTATTGGTAGTTTTTTAAATGTTGTTATTTATCGTTTACCTAAAATGATGGAGCAAGGCTGGTATAAAGAATGTCGTGAATTTTTAGCCGACGAATTAACTAAAGAAGTTAAACCAAAAAAAAATCCTGAGCAAGCTGAAATAAGCCTTTCTAAACCTAATTCTACTTGCCCAAATTGTGGATACCTTATTCGTTTTTACGAAAATATTCCCGTAGTTAGTTGGTTACTTTTAAAAGGTAAATGTAGCCAATGTAAAAATAAAATATCGGCTCGTTATCCTATTATTGAATTAGTTACCGCTTGTTTAGCAACTTTAATCGCGTTGTTATTTGGCGTTACTAGCACGACGCTATTTATGATTTTACTGACCTATGCATTAATTTGTTTAACCATGATAGATTTTGACCACATGTTATTACCTGATCAAATGACTTTACCTTTTTTATGGCTAGGTTTACTGGTAAATATTAATGGGGCTATTGTTCCGTTGCAAGATGCTGTTATTGGCGCTGCTGTTGGTTACATGAGTTTATATACCGTTTTTTGGGTGTTTAAGTTTATAACCGGTAAAGAAGGTATGGGCTATGGCGATTTTAAATTAGTTGCTTTATTTGGTGCTTGGATTGGCTGGCAGTTACTCCCCTTACTTATATTAATGGCTTCGGCAGTGGGTGCCATTATTGGTATTGCATTAATGGTATTTAAAAATCATAAACGTGAACAAGCGATCCCTTTTGGACCTTACTTAGCTATAGCTGGCTGGATAACCATGATTTGGGGAAACAACATTTGGGCGTGGTATTTATCTACCTTAATATAATTACCTAAAATTACATACCAAATCGTATACTTGAAACAAAACATTTAAAATAAGACACTGAAATAAGACATAATTTATGGCAAAATTTGTTGTAGGTTTAACCGGTGGTATAGGTTGTGGCAAAACAACCGTAGCCAATATGTTTGCCGCTTTAGAGGTGCAATTAATAGATGCTGACATTATTGCCCGAGAGGTGGTTGAACCTAATACATCGGCTTTAACAAAAATTAAATCATATTTTGGTAGCACTGTAATATTGCCTGATGGAGGCTTAAATAGAGCGAAATTACGCCAAATAGTATTTAGCTGTGATGAAAACAAACAATGGCTTAATCAATTATTACACCCACTTATTCGCCAATCAATACTTGATAAAATTGCGTTAAGTACCAGCATTTATTGTATTTTGGTTGCACCTTTATTACTAGAGAATAAACTTACCCATCTGGTAAATCGTGTTTTGGTGATAGATATTGATGAAAAAACTCAATTAGAAAGAACACTCGTTCGTGATGTTTCATTACATGCTCACCGTATTACTGATAACCGCCTTGTTGATAACCACTTTGTTGATAAAAAAAATGACTTTAACAATAACTCTACGTTTGACGATAATTCAACTTTAAGTAAAAAAATAGCCGCCGAAAAACAAACCATTGAAAAAATTATTGCCAGTCAAATATCACGTAACGAACGATTAAAACAAGCTAACGATGTTATTAATAATACCAATAGTGATTTAACTACACTAAAAAAACAGGTTGAACACCTGCATGTAACTTATCTTAATCAAGCAAATTTGCTTTTATCCATTAGCGATTAAAGCGTACCGTTACCAATCAATATGCTCGTTTCAAAGCGCGTGAGCAATAACATTTATAAAATACAAATTTTTCAAATAACTAGCGGTATTTTTACAACCAGTTACGATAAATTGTTAACATTAAGTTAATATAAATTCACTGAAATGTAATATTTTATGAAATACGATAGCCATTTGTGCTGAGCAGCGCTAATATAGCCAAATTATTTGGTTTAGTTTATTGTTATGTTGCCTGTATTATTTGAACACCCGTTGAACGAACGTATTCGTAATTATTTAAAGCTTGAGCAGTTATTTAAGCATTTAAATGAAAGCTCGTCTGGTCATATCTCCTCTTCCTATGTTACTTATTTTAATGCGCTATTTTCAGTGATAGACACGCTGGAAAGAAATGATATTAGGGGTGATTTGATCAAAGAGCTAGAAAAATTAGAGCAACACTTAGTGGTTTGGTCACAAGCACCAGATATTGACACCACGCTATTGCAAGAAAATTTAAAACAAACTGTTGCGTTATTGTGTGAATTAAAAAAAACCAAACAGCAATGGCTCGCTTACCGAGATATAAAGTTTTTAACGAGTCTTAAACAACGGTTCGCTATGCAAGGTGGTAGTTGTGAATTTGATTTACCCCAGCTTCACTTTTGGCTTAACCGTGAACAATATGAAGTTGCTCAAGAGATGAAATCGTGGATACAGTTATTTTCATCTATTTATAGTAGTTTATTTCTTATATTAAAATTTATACGCTTACGTGGTGAATTTGTTAGTATTCAATCAACTAACGGTTTTTATCAAGATAATGGTGAAAGCATACTTTTATTAAGGATCCAAACCCCTGAAAATGCTAATTTTTACCCTATAGTAAGTGGTAATAAATTTAGATATTCAATACGTTTTGTAGTGCCTTGTAATGAGACTGGAAGACGTTATGTAAATCAGCCAGTTAATTTCGCCTTAGCTCAATGCTAAATGTTTGTAGTTGTACCCGATACCAATCAAGAAGCGATTAAAATTAATTGGCAGTAAAGAACAAATAATCTAACTCCGACAGGAGTTAATTGATGCATTATTATTTTAAAGAGTTTTCTCATGTCACTTAAAGTTTCATGCCCCACCTGTAACGACGAAGTAGTTTGGCAAGCAGCCAGTACTTACCGCCCTTTTTGTAGCAAACGCTGCCAATTAATTGATTTAGGTGAATGGGCCGATGAAGGACACAAAATCGCCCAAAACATAGATCCAAATCAAGAAATTACTGAAGAAATGTTAGACGCTTTAGAAGGTGAATTTTTACAAAATAACAAATTTTTTGTTGAGCCTGAATAAATAAATACGTTCTATAGCCATTACCATTCAAAATGATCATTCAGAGCATCTTGAATGATAGTGGGTATAACCTAATACTGTATAAATTGTTGTAGCCGTTTTTTTATTTTTTATTTTTTATTTTTTATTAAACTTTAACTTCTTTAACTTTAGGAGCTTAAAACTTAGCCTTTAGCCTTAAAGCTTAGACTTTAAAGCAGTTAAAATGTCTTTATTTGCCGCTGGTAAGTCTAAAGAGCATAATTGTTCAAACGAAAACCAGCCTTCTTGCTGCCCTTCTAACGCCTTTGGTTCGTTATTAAAATCTTCTACAACATAAACACATAACGACACTTCTTTATCGCCGTAATCATGATTTATGGTGATTAAAGGTGAGCTACTTAATACTGTTATGTTCACTTCTTCTTTAAGTTCACGATATAGCGCCTGTTCGGGTAACTCTCCTGTCTCAACTTTACCCCCAGGGAATTCCCATTTACCTCCTTGATGTACATGAGCTAAACGCTTAGTCATAAAAAAAAGTTTTTCTTTTTTAATAACGCCGACAGCAACATTTATGATTTTTTTCATTAGCTTGTGCTCCCATTAAAAAATTAATCAATTTTATACCCGTTATCATCCCTATGGTTAAATAAAATTCAAAACTTATTCAATAAAAAAACCAGTCGAAGACTGGTTTTTTTATTATGTATACATTCTATTTTTATATAAACAGTAAACTAATTAAACTAAGCGTTGCTTATGTAAGTTTTCCACAACATTGTTTATATTTTTTACCTGATCCACATGGGCATGGTTCATTTCTGCCAACACGTTTCATGCTCTCAGGTTCAGCTTTTGGCTGTGATGATTCATGAGTGAACTCTTTAGGAGTTTCTTCGGCCTTACGGTGCTGCTCTTCAACTGCTTCAACATCAGATTCTGCTTGAATTTTTACTTTACTTAAAATACCTATCACATCATATTTTAAGTTATCGAGTAATTCAGCAAATAACTCGAATGACTCACGCTTATACTCTTGCTTGGGGTTTTTCTGAGCATAGCCTCGTAAATGAATTCCTTGACGTAAATGATCCATTGCCGCTAAATGTTCTTTCCAGTGCGAGTCTAAGCTTTGTAACATCACCGCTTTTTCAAATTGGCGTATTACGTCACTACCTACAGAAGCTTCTTTTTCTGCATACACAGTATTTGCAGTGTCTAATATTTTTTCACGTAGTGTTTCTTCATGGAGTTTACTGTCTTCTTTTAACCATTGAGCGATAGGTAACTCTAAACCTAGTTCACCTTTTAATCGCTCTTCTAAACCATCAACGTCCCACATTTCTTCTAAAGATTGTGGTGGAATATGTTGTCCGATCAAGCCGTTTACAACGTCTGCACGAATTGCAGTAATAACTTCTGAAATTTCAGGCTCGTCCATTAATTCATTACGTTGCTCATAAATAACTTTACGTTGGTCGTTAGCAACATCATCAAATTCAAGCAATTGCTTACGCATATCAAAGTTTCGACCTTCAACTTTACGTTGTGCGTTTTCAATGCTCTTTGTTACCCAAGGATGTTCAATAGCTTCGCCACGCTCCATACCTAGTTTGCGCATCATATTACCAATTCGCTCTGATGCAAATATACGCATTAGGGCATCTTCCATTGATAAATAGAAACGAGTTGAACCTGCATCACCTTGGCGACCTGAACGACCACGTAGCTGATTATCAATGCGGCGTGACTCATGACGCTCGGTAGCTATAATGTGTAAACCACCTAACGCTAATACTTTATCATGTTCTTCTTTCCACTGAGCTTTAGCCTTAGCGATAGCTTCATCAGTTGGATTTTTAAGTTTGGCAAGAATAGCACCTAAATTACCACCTAAAACAATATCAGTTCCTCGGCCAGCCATGTTGGTTGCAATAGTTACAGCGCCAACTTTACCGGCATCAGCTACTATTTCAGCCTCTTGTTCATGGAATTTTGCATTAAGAACTTTATGCTTTATTTTTTCTTTTTTGAGGAAGTCAGATAAAAACTCAGAGGTTTCGATACTAATTGTACCCACTAATACCGGTTGTCCGCGTTCTACACAGTCTTTAATATCTTCTAAAATCGCTTCAAATTTCTCTTCAGCGGTAAGATAAATTAAATCTGCGCGATCATCACGGATCATTGGTTGGTTAGTTGGAATGATAACGGTTTCTAAACCGTAAATATGATTAAATTCAAATGCTTCGGTATCTGCGGTTCCTGTCATTCCTGACAGTTTTTCGTATATTCTAAAGAAGTTTTGGAAAGTAATTGATGCAAGTGTTTGGTTTTCGTTTTGAATGTTTACCCCTTCTTTAGCTTCAACAGCTTGGTGTAAACCTTCTGACCAACGACGACCTTCCATTGTACGACCGGTATGTTCGTCAACAATAACAATTTCACCTTCTTTAACAATATAATCTACATCTTTTTGGAAAAGCTTATGGGCACGAAGTGCTGCCATAACATGATGTAATAAGGTGATATTGCTGGCCGAGAATAACGAATCGCCGGCTTCAATTAAGCCTTTTTCTTGCATAATCTCTTCAATATGCACTTGACCAAGCTCGGTAAGGTAAATTTGCTTAGCTTTTTCATCAATAGTGAAATCACCCGTGCTTTCTTCGTTTTCTTTATCTTCTTCTGCTTGCTGCACTAAAGTTGGCACAACAGTATTGATAACTTTGTAAAGATTGGCGTTGTCTTCTGCTTGTCCTGAAATGATAAGTGGTGTTCTTGCTTCATCAATTAGGATTGAATCAACTTCATCAATAATAGCAAAATTTAGTTGCTTTTGAGCACGTTCTTCTGGTGAAAACGCCATGTTATCTCTAAGATAATCAAAACCAAATTCATTGTTTGTGCCATAAGTAATGTCGGCTTGATATGCCGCTTGTTTTTGATCTGGCATTAATCCGGGAATGTTACAACCTACCGTCATATCTAAAAATTCAAATAACGGTCGACTCCAATCAGCATCACGGCTTGCAAGGTAATCGTTAACGGTAATAACATGCACACCTTTACCAGTAAGTGCATTTAAATAGGCAGGTAATGTGGCGGTTAACGTTTTACCTTCACCGGTTCTCATCTCAGCAATTTTACCTTGATTGAGTACCATGCCACCGATCATTTGTACGTCAAAATGACGCATACCAAATACACGTTTACTTGCCTCTCGTACAACAGCAAAGGCTTCAGGTAAAATTTGCTCTAGGGTTTCTGCTTTAGTAAGACGTTCTTTAAACTCAGCTGTTTTACTTTTTAATTCTTCGTCGGTTAATGCTTCAATTGCTGGTTCTAGGGCATTAATTTTGGCTACTTCTTTTCTCATTTGTTTTAATAATCGATCGTTACGACTACCAAACAGCTTTGTTATTAACTTTACAAACATCTTAATAAACCATTTATGGAAGTAAATCTTCCGCTTAAAATTCATATAACTAACAAAAGGTTAGTTATATACTCAATATGTGATACTCAATAATGTGTAGCTAGTAGCTATGGGTGTTACTTGGCTTTTCTGTAAATATACTTGATAGGATCTATTTGTTTATTATTACGTAAAATTTCGTAATGAACATGTGGTCCTGTTGAACGTCCGGTACTTCCCATTCTAGCAATGGCCTGCCCTTTAGTTACTACGTCTCCTACCGATACTAATAAATCTTTGTTATGACCATAGCGTGTTTTCATGCCTTTGCCGTGATCAAGTTCTATTAAATTGCCATATCCGCTGCGCTTTCCAGACCAACTTACTACACCTGAGGCAGTAGCAATAATTGCTGTGTTTTCTTTGCCAGCAAAGTCTACACCTTTATGTAATGAAGGTCGCCCATTAAATGGATCTTTTCTGGTGCCGAAATATGAAGATAACCAACCTTTAGCAATTGGTCTACCAGATAAATAGCCCATGCTTTCGATATGGTGACCCAACATTAAAGATTCAAGCATATTTAATTGTTTTTCTTTATATATTGTAAAATTTTGAAGTGAGGAAATATCTGTTGTTAGCTCACTAAGTGATTTAGCTGGAGCTATTTCTTGTTCGATTAATGGCCCTCCAGTAGGAGGAAGTTCGTTGAAATTAAATTCATCTTCGGGGATATTTGAAGCTTTTGCTAAGCGCTCGCCTAAAGCATTTATACGTAGTATTTGGCTTTGCAAATCGGCTAGTTTCATGGTTAATGCGGTTAAGTGTTGGGGATTGGTTGATTGCTTTTCTTCAAGCGAATTTAGCTCGCTGGCCATGAGGTAAAGCGGTTTATTTGGAACGGCATCAGCCGATAAAAGCAGATGGATTATTCCGCCTGACAATAAAAAAAATACAATAACTAATGAAACCCAATGAAGCTTTTTTAGTTTCATTAAAAAACTTACATTTTTTCCGCGGTATAGTAATGTTAAACTCATTATTCTAAGATTTATCTCTATTTAATTTAGGTTTTTCAAATGGCTCGAAAATCAAAAAGCCCGTTAGACTTATCGTTGCTAATTAATTCAAAGCAAGGCACTTTGGCATACATCACTGATAAAACCAACTCTTTAAGTATTTTAACTAATATTGTACGACATACCTGCCCTGACCTTCCACAAGAGGTATGGCATATCGCTAATTTCACGCATAAAAGCGTTGTTATAAAAGTGAGTTCTTCTGTTTGGAGCCAACGACTACAATTTGAACGAATGAAAATAAACCAACAGCTTGCTACAGCAACTAACGGACAATATACTCAAATTGAAATTAAAGTTTCTCCGTTTCGCAATACGTTTAGAACTAATGAAACTAATAAAAGCGTTAATTCGCTATCAGCTGCATCTACCCTTTCTGAAAAAACCGCTATTGAGTTAAGAAGTATAGCTCAAAATGCGCCAAAAGGATTGAAAGAAAAACTTGAGAAACTAGCCCAGCATGCTAATAAACAGTAACACTTGTTTAAAAAAAACAGTACTTTAACGAATTAAAACAAAAAACCAGCCTTAGCTGGTTTGCATTAAACACTGTATTTTAAAAAATTGATGTATTGAGTTCTTGATACTCAATAGGTGCTTTTTCATGGTCTTCAAACGTAACCCATTCCCAAGATTCTTTTTGTTTAAACACTTCTCTCAGTAAAAGATTATTAAGTGCATGACCTGATTTAAAAGCATTTAGCTCACCTAAAATACTTGTGCCACCCATGTATAAATCGCCAATGGCGTCTAGTATTTTATGTTTTACAAATTCGTCGTCGTATCGTAAGTCATCTTTGTTAAGCATACGATACTCATCAAGTACTATGGCGTTCTCTAGGCTGCCACCGAGCGCTAAATCATGAGAACGCAGAAAATCTATGTCTTGCATAAAACCAAAAGTTCGTGCACGGCTTATTTCTTTAATAAAAGTACTACTTGATAAATCCATACTCATAGTTTGACAAGTATTGGCAATAACGGGGTGATTAAATTCTATGGCAAAATTAACTCTAAAACCTTCATAAGGTATTAGCTCTGCCCATTTATCACCTTCTTCAACTCGAATCGGCTTGGTTATTCGAATAAATCGTTTTGCTACTTTGGATGTTTCTATACCCACTGATTGGATCAGGTATACAAATGGGAGCGAACTCCCATCCATGATCGGTATTTCAGCAGAATCAACATCAACAATTAAATTATCAATACCGAGTGAGGCAACGGCGGCAAGAAGATGCTCGACGGTGGAAATCTTTACATTTTCTTTATTGACTAAACACGTACATAAAGTGGTTTCACCTACTGCTTCAGGTGTCGCTTTAATGTCGACAATTGGTGACAGATCTACACGACGGAAAATGATTCCGGTATTGGCAGGAGCAGGACGGAGAGTAATCTGCACCTTTTCGCCTTTGTGTAAACCCACACCAACAGCAGTAACGCTGTCTTTAATCGTACGTTGTTTTATCATAAATAGCCTTTAACCATTTGCTTCTTTAATGTTTTTACATAAGCGCTAATTTTTAGCCGCCGCGTAATATAGCAAATTCACTCAATATAATCAAAAATACCTTACTACAAGTAGGGTTTAATCTGCTTGTTTACGTAAAAATGCAGGTATGTCTAGGTAGTTGTCTAAGTCGGTTGCTGCCACTTTTTGCACTTGCGCATTGCTTTCAGGCATAGCAACTGAGGCTGAGTTTAAGTCAATTTGTGGGCTTGGAACGTAATCGCCACCAACCACTTGTTGCTCAACTTGTGGTGCGGGATTAACCAAGGTGATATCTGGTTTACGCTCAGCGCCAATACCGGTAGCTACAACAGTTACACGTAGGTCTTCTGTCATTTCAGGGTCGATAACTGCACCAACAACAACCGTTGCATTTTCAGATGCGAAAGCTTTTACTGCGTTACCTACGGTTTCAAATTCATCTATACTAATGTCCATACCAGCGGTAATGTTAACTAAAATACCACGAGCGCCAGCTAGATCTACGTCTTCAAGTAATGGGCTTGAGATAGCAGCTTCGGCAGCTTCTTCAGCACGGTCTTCACCTGATGCAGTACCAGACCCCATCATGGCGGTTCCCATTTCAGACATTACGGTTCTAACATCGGCGAAATCGACGTTAATTAAACCGGGACGGGTAATAAGTTCAGCAATACCTTGTACTGCGCCTAACAATACGTTGTTAGCGGCTTTGAATGCATCAAGCAAACTTGTGCCAGGGCCTAATACTTTAAGAAGTTTTTCATTAGGAATGGTGATTAATGAATCAACATGTTGGGTTAAAAACTCTATACCTTGGTCAGCGTAATTCATACGCTTTTTACCTTCAAACGGGAATGGTTTAGTTACTACAGCAACGGTTAGTATGCCCATTTCTTTTGCTATTTCAGCTACAACGGGTGCAGCGCCAGTACCTGTACCACCACCCATGCCGGCTGCAATAAAGATCATGTCGGCACCTTTTAGGGTTTCTTTGATTGTTTCTCGATCTTCTTCTGCACTTCTGCGACCTATTTCAGGGTTTGCGCCAGCACCTAAGCCTTTAGTTACGTCGCCACCTAACTGTAAAGTTACGTTAGCTGATGAATTACGTAACGCTTGAGAGTCGGTATTTGCGGTAATAAATTCTACGCCTTCAATAGTTTGTGCAACCATGTGCTCAACTGCGTTTCCGCCGCCTCCGCCTACACCGATAACTTTAATTACTGCTTCTTGATTATGATCTTCCATTAGTTCAAACATTTTTTATTCTCCGGTTTATATAATGTTTTGTTCCACCAAAACGATACTTGATTTATTTAGATTCATTAAAGACACAAACCTAAACGTTATTAATTTTTTTACAGCTAAATTACGTTTAATTTACTTTTAAAACTCACCTTTAAACCAGGCAACAACACGCGCTCCTATAGATCGCACCCCATCGCTTGTTTTAATTTCATTACCTTGTTGTTCATTAGCTTGCATGCCGTAATGCAATAAACCAACAACGGTTGAGTAGATGGGGTCGTTTACATACTCTTTTAAGCCTGAAACACCTTTAGGGGTTGCGACTCTAACGGGCATTTGAAAAACTTCTTCAGCAAATTCAACCACACCCTCCATTTTTGACGTTCCACCGGTTAGTACATAACCCGCGGCAATTTGATCTTCTAGTCCAGCTTCGCGTACTTCTTCTTGAATTAATTCAAAAAGTTCTTGATACCTTGGCTCTACAACTTCGGCTAGCGTGTGTCTAGACATCGAACGGGCGGCTCGACCACCTACACTAGGCACTTCAATATTTTCTTCCATGCTAACCATTTGCCTTAAAGCACAAGCGTATTGCACTTTAATATCTTCAGCATGGCTTAACGGTGTTCTAAAGATTTTTGCTATGTCGCTAGTTACTTGGTTACCTGCTACAGGAATAACCGCGGTGTGACGTAATGCACCACCGGTAAATATGGCTATATCAATAGTGCCAGCGCCCATATCTACAACACAAATACCTAGCTCTTTTTCATCTTCAGTTAATATTGAGTAACTTGAAGCTAATGCAGAAAAAATAAGTTGGTCGGCTTTCAAATGGCATCGCTCAACACATTTTACAATGTTTTTAGCCATGTCATTTGCACAGGTAACAATATGGACTTTTGCTTCCATTCTAACGCCTGACATACCAATAGGGCTTTTTATGCCGTCTTGGCAGTCAATACTATATTCTTGCGGTAAAACATGAAGCATTCTGCGCTCAGCTGAAATAGGCACTGAGCGCGCTGTATGAATTACATTATCGACATCTTCTTGAATAACTTCGTTGTCGCTAATTGGCACCATACCTTGCTCGTTTTGGCAGCTAATGTGCTTACCTGAAATACCTAAATAAACTGACGATATGTTGCAATCAGCCATTAGTTCAGCTTCGTTAATGGCTCGCTGGATTGACTGTATAACAAGGTTTAAGTCGTTAACACCGCCTTTATCCATTCCTCTTGCTGGTTGGTTTCCCACTCCGACAATGCTTAACTTTTTGTCAGGCGTGATCTCTCCTACTGCCACAGATATTTTTGATGTACCTATGTCTAGTCCGACCACGAGATTTCTATCTATTATTTTTGACATTAATTGTTAAACTCTTTCATTCTTATCAATGGATTTAAAGCCAACTGCAAAGCCGGTATCGTATCTAAGATCTACGTAATTAATTTGAGTATTTTCTTCTAGCTTAATTTGTGGATAGGCATCCATAAAACGCTGTATACGTTCTACTCTGTTTTCTCTACCTAAGTTCAAAACAACACCACTTTGTAAAGTGAGTTGCCATGCATAACGTTCGGTTAACACTAATTCAGCTATTATAAAACCGCTGTAACTAAGAAGCTCATTTAAGTTTTTGTAGTTTTTTAGCGCTAGATTTTCAGTACCTTCTGGACCAAAAAAATCTGGCAATGCTGATGCTAAGTTATGTGTTCCTGTTTGAAATACTTCTCCGTAAGCGTTTATATAAGAGTCTTTATTCCATTGAGCAATAGGTATTTGATCTACTACATAAATTTTTAATTCGTTAGGCCATTGTTTTCTAACAGATACCGAGTAAACCCACGGCAGCTTTTGCACAATATTTTGCACATTGTTAACATCAACCTTAAAAAAATTGCCTAAGTTGATATGCTCAATAACGGTTTCAATATCTTTTTTGGTGGTGTAAGCCATTTCACCACTGATAACTAAAGATGTAACCGGTGTTGACTCGTCTTCTGACAATTTATTATTTAAAAATAAAGCAAAGGTGAATATTGACCCAATTACAATGGCAAAAAATACTACACCAGCCCAAAAGCTGATGTTGATTTTATTTGCTGTGTTAATTGGGCTATTTGTCATATTTATTTACCTTGTAGTGTTTTATACCGTTTTAGTTTATTTCTGTTGTATTAATTCAATTTAAAATTACAGACTTATCTCTAAAACTTTAGTAACCAATTGGTTAAAGTTTAAGCCATGCTCTTTTGCAGCTTTAGGCACTAACGATGTTTCTGTCATACCTGGTACGGTATTAACTTCTAATACTTGCCAGCCATTAATCTCGCTACGCATAACATCAACTCGTCCCCAGCCTTTTGCGCCTGTTGCTTTAAACGCACGTAGTGCAATTTCTTGCAGCTGTTTCTCGTTTTCTTCAGGCAATCCACATGGGCAATGATATTGAGTCGAATTTGCTTGATATTTAGCTTCATAATCATAAAAATTTCGTGGTGTTTCCATCCGAATTGCTGGAAGTGCTTCATCCCCTAAAATAGTTACGGTATATTCTGGTCCTGTTATCCATGCTTCAACTAATACATCATTATCATATTTAAATGCTCCGGTAAGTGCCTGATGTAATTGCTCAGCATTTTCTGCCATTGCCATACCAATACTAGAACCTTCGTTGGCTGGTTTAACCATGACTTTATGACCAAGGTCTTCCATTATTTTTTGCGCATCTTCTAATTGATAAGCTTTTTTAATAGCTATGCAAAATGGTGCGGTTGGTATATTTACCGCTTGAAACACTTGCTTACTTCTAATTTTGTCCATTGACAGTGCTGAACCCAAAACACCTGAGCCCGTGTAAGGAATGTTCATGTATTCTAGGGCGCCTTGTAAGCAGCCATCTTCACCACCTCTTCCGTGTAAGGCAATAAATACTCTATCAATCTCTTTTTTTGCTAAATCACTTAAACAAAAACTCTGCGTATCAATCAACTCTACATTGTAGCCGTTAGTGTTAAGCGCATTGAATACAGCGTAACCCGAGCGTAGTGAGATCTCACGTTCGGCTGAATTACCACCATAAACAACGGCAATTTTTTGTGCTAGTAGCGGTTTAACTGCCAATAAAGGCTTTAATTGCGACTGTAATGGTTTTTTTATCATTTGCTTGTAGCTCCAAGTAAACGACTTGTCGCTAATGATTTGGCAATTGTACCAATGTTACCTGCGCCTTGGGTTATAACCATATCGCCATTTTGTAACTGACTTTGTAGCAATTCATCTAATTGAGTCACATCGCTTACGTAAATAGGTTCTACCTGACCACGTTGACGTATACTTCTGGCTAAACTTTTACTGTCAGCTCCGGCAATAGGTGTTTCGCCTGCGGCGTATACGTCTAATAAATATAAGCAATCGACTTCTGAAAGTACTTCAACAAAATCTTCATATAAGTCACGGGTGCGTGAATACCTATGTGGTTGAAATACCATGACTAAACGTTTTTCTGGCCAGCCATTACGCATGGCTTTAATGGTAACTTTTACTTCAGTTGGGTGGTGCCCGTAATCGTCTACGAGTACCATGTCACCGTTATCAGTTTTTAGTTCAGCTATTTGTTCGAATCGTCTACCGATACCGGCAAATTTCTCTAATGCCGATTGAATCGCTGAATCTTCAACATTTTCATCTGTTGCTACTGCAATACTTGCCAATGCATTTAATACATTGTGTTCGCCGGGTAAATTTACGCTAAGCTGCATTAATGGTTTATCAACTCGTTTAACGCTAAAGTAGCTTTTGCCATTGTTTTGTTGAAAATCTGTTGCTTGTACATCCGCATCCGTAGAGAAACCATAGGTAATAACTTGTCGGCCAATTCTAGGTAATAACTCTCTAACTACGGGGTTATCAATGCACACTACAGCTAAACCATAAAAAGGTAAGTTATGTAAAAACTCAATGTAAGTGTCTTTTAGCTTTTCAAAATCACCTTGATAAGTTTCCATGTGATCTTCGTCAATATTGGTGATCACGGCAACCATAGGTTGTAAATGTAAAAATGAAGCATCGCTTTCATCAGCTTCAGCAATTAAGTAGTGGCTACTACCTAGTTGTGCGTTTGTTCCTGCACTATTTAATAAACCACCAATGACAAAAGTAGGGTCAAGCTTTGCTTCACCAAATACACTTGCGATTAAACTTGTAGTTGTGGTTTTTCCGTGAGTTCCAGCTATCGCTATACCATGTCTAAAACGCATCAGCTCGGCTAACATTTCAGCTCGACGAACCACAGGAATACGCAAGGCTATGGCGTGTTCAATTTCTGGATTGGTTGCATCAATTGCGGTTGAAACCACGATTACGCTAGCATCTTTAATGTTATTTTTATGATGACCAATTTTTATTTTGGCGCCCAATGCCGTTAATCGTTTAACAACTTGATTTTCACCAATGTCAGAACCAGTGATCTCGTAACCTTCATTCAATAAAACTTCAGCTATGCCACCCATGCCTGCACCACCAATACCAACAAAATGAATACGTTTTACTCGTCTCATCTCTGGAGATTTTTTTCCCAATGTTCTAGCAACAGGAAAATGGTTAGGAATTTTATCAGCTAAATTATTTGTCATTACTTTACTCATTTTGATACTAACTCCACACAAATATCCGCTACATTGGTTGTAGCGTCAGCATGGGCAGCATCGTGTGCAGCTTTTGCCATTTTTTGTACTACGGTATCGGAGATAAAAAGGCTATTTAACATTTGTGCTAATGTTGTGCCGTTAAATTCTGCTTGTGGGATCAGCTTTGCAGCGCCACGCTCTACTAAATACATGGCATTTTTAGTTTGATGATCGTCAACGGCATGGGGCAAAGGTATGAATACGGCAGGTTTGGCTGCCATTGCAAGTTCAGAAACAGTTAATGCTCCTGCTCTACAAATAACCACGTCAGCCCATTGGTAAGCTTCTGCCATATCTTCAATAAATTCAGTTACTTTTACTTTATCTTCTGGTAAACCATATTTTTGATAACTTTCTAACACCGCATCTTGATTGCCTTTACCTGTTTGGTGCCAAACATTAATACTTTGCAGTTTAATTTGGTTCATGGCTTGCGGTACTGTGGTATTTAATATTTGTGCACCCAAACTACCACCCACCACTAATACTTTTTTTGTGCTTGCCGGTTGTGCTGGGATCACGTTTTCAATCGCGATAATATCGCTTCTAAGTGGATTTCCAATCACTCGATGTTTTACATTTTCAGCAAAAGCTCCAGGGAAAGCACTTAGCACTCTTGAGGCTATTTTTGAAAGAAAACGGTTACTCATTCCTGCAACGGCATTTTGTTCATGTAGCACTAAAGGTATGCCTAAAATCCATGCGGCAACGCCGCCGGGTGCACTTGCATAACCGCCCATACCGATAACAACATCAGGTTTGATTTCACGAATAATTTGAATAGATTGATAAACCGACAACATTAATTTAAATGGTGTTTTTAGCCATTCTTTCCAGTTTTTGTTGCGTAAGCCGGCAATGTTGATAAATGAAATATCGTAACCGTGCTCAGGAACAATAGTCGCTTCCATCCGTTTAGCTGTGCCTAACCAATGTATATTCCAACCCATTGATTTTAATTTATCAGCTACTGCAATCCCCGGAAAGATATGACCTCCGGTGCCTCCTGCCATCACTAATAAGGTAGGTTTTTTATTCATATTATTATTTTCAATATTGTTTTCAAGTTCGTTACTATGGTTCATTTTTTACGACCACCTTTGCTAGTTGCTTGAATACTTTGCAACCTAATTTCGTGGTCAATTCTTAATAAAATAACTAAAGCGATGGTCATTATAATCATGGAACTACCGCCATAACTTATTAGTGGCATGGTTAAGCCTTTTGTTGGCACTATACCTGCGCTTGCGCCAACATTAACCGCCGCTTGAAAGCTGAACCAAATACCAATGGAGTATGCAAAAAAGCCTTCAAAATATTTTTCTTTGCTTACCGCATGCTTGCCGAGTACCAAGGCTTTAAATACTAAAATCATGCTAAGCAATAAAATAGCGCCAATACCTACAAAACCAAATTCTTCCGCTAAAACCGCCATCACAAAATCGGTGTGTGCTTCAGGTAAGTACTCTAATTTTTGAATGCTATTACCTAAACCTTGACCAAACATTTCACCACGCCCATAAGCCATTAACGATTGAGTTAATTGGTAACCGCTACCAAATGGGTCTTGCCATGGGTCTAAAAAGCTCGTAACGCGAGCCCATCGATAAGGTGAAAAATAGGCCAGTGCTGAAATAGATGCTAACCCCGTTAATGCAATTGAGATAAATTGCCATAACTTAGCACCCGCTAAAAAAAGTAAGCCAAAAGTAGTTACAAACATTACAATTACAGTACCTAAGTCAGGCTGAAACAATAACAAACTTGCTAACAAACCAAATACAATAAGGGGTTTAATAAAGCCTTTAATGTTTTCCATTACTTCATCACGACGACGAACAAGATAAGCAGATAAGTAACAAAAGAAAAATAATTTTGCGGGCTCTGCCGCTTGAACTGTAATAGGACCTAAAACAATCCAGCGTTGTGAACCGTTTACCGTGCGACCAATAATTAAAACAGCCACTAATAAAATAATGCCAAATATAAGTAAATGCGTGCTGTGCTTGTGCCAAACGGATAAAGGCACTTGCATAACGATACTGGCAATTAAAATGCTTAATCCAATATAAATTGAGTGACGAATAATAAAATGAAAAGGATTATCAAATAATCTCTCAGCTACTGGCATAGATGCACTTGCCACCATGATCAAGCCAATCATGTACATTGCTAAAGCAAGTACGATATAACTGCGATCGAAGGTTGCAGCACGTGAAGAGTTAAACGTTAACCACTGTGGTAAAGTCGGTAATTTAAGTTGTTCAACTAAGGTATTCATAATGCACCACCTTGAACTGAATTTACCGCTTGAATAAATACCTGACCACGTTCTGCAAAGTTTTTAAACATGTCTAAGCTTGCACATGCAGGAGATAATAAAACTGTATCGCCTGATTTAACGACAATACTGGCTAAATTTACTGCTTCTTCAAGTGAAGAAACTTGAATGCAATGAGTTGCTGAATTTTTTGTTAATTCAGCAATTTTATGACCGTCTTTTCCGATGGTGTAAAGTAAATTAACGTGTTGGGTAATTACTGATTTTAATGGTTTGAAATCTGCTCCCTTACCCTCTCCACCGGCAATTAAAATAAATTGTTGGTTGGCGTTAGTGACATTAGACAGGCCTTTGATTGCTGCTAATGTTGCACCGACATTGGTGGCTTTGGAATCGTTTATCCACTGTACGCCATCGTTAGATTCAACTCGTTGACAACGATGCGGTAAACCGGTGAATCCTGCCAGGTTTTGCACCATTGCAGTTAAAGACCAACCTGCTTGACTACCTAATGCTAAAGCAGCTAAATAATTTAGTGCATTGTGCATTCCAGCTAGTGGTAATTCACTTAAAGCAATAAGCTTTTTGTCACCGTAGGCTAAAAATAATTGCTCTTTAAATGCAATAACACCAAAATGATTATCGCTTGGTTGATCGCTACCAAACGATATGTGCTGAGAGTGAGTAGAGCTTTTAGCAAAATTTTTGGTAACAAAAGTGGCACTGTCATCACGATTTATTATTGCTACAGCAGATTGAGTGTATATTTTTTGTTTTATCTGACTATAGTTTTCTAGGGTTTTATGACGATCTAAATGATCATCACTAATATTTAATATTGTTGCTGCTAATGCTTGCATACTATTGAGAGTTTCAAGCTGAAAACTTGAAAGCTCTAATATAAGATAATCAAAGGTTTCGTCAATTATATCTAATACCGGTACACCAATGTTACCGCCCAGTTGAGTTTTATAGCCCAATTGCTTGCCTAAGTAATGCACCAAGGATACAACTGTTGATTTACCGTTAGAGCCAGTGACGGCAATAATCGGTGTATTAGATAGTTGACAATATAATTCAACATCGCCAATAACTTCACAAGTGCTATTAATATTATGAGCTATTTGTGTCTCATTTAAATCAACACCAGGACTGACAATTAAAATGTCAGCACCGCTAATAAGTTCAGTATTCCAAGAACCAGCAAACAGATTGACTTTAGGAAAATTATCTTTAAATGCAATTAAATTAGTAGGCTCTGCTCGGCTATCGTTAACGGCACAAGGTAGGTTGTTTTTTTGTAAAAAATGCACACAAGAAAGTCCTGTTAGGCCAGCGCCTAACACGACAATATTCTTGTTTTTGAAATGTGCTAATTTTTGCATTTAAATTTTTACCTTTGCCTTAATCTTTATTCATCTTAATTATTATTTATTTTACTTATCTTAGCTTTAACGTAGCTAAACCAATTAATACCAATACTACTGAGATGATCCAAAACCTTACAATCACTCGCGGCTCAGGCCAGCCTTTTAATTCGTAATGATGATGAATAGGCGCCATTCTAAAAATACGTTGTCCACGTAATTTGTAAGAACCTACCTGTAAAATAACGGATACAGTTTCAACAACAAAAACACCGCCCATAATAAACAATACCAATTCTTGCCTAACTAATACGGCAATTACGCCTAGTGAAGCGCCCAAAGCAAGTGAGCCCACATCACCCATAAATACTTGTGCTGGGTATGTGTTAAACCACAAAAAACCCAAGCCAGCACCAACAATTGAGGTACACACCACCACCAATTCACTGGTAAGTGGAATATGAGGAATATTTAAATAATCTGAAAAATTTGCATGCCCAGTTACATAAGCAAACAAACCAAATGCGCCAGCAACCATTACCGTAGGAACAATTGCTAAGCCATCAAGACCATCAGTTAAATTAACAGCATTACTGGTTCCCACAATAACGAAATAAGTCATTAGCACATAAAAAACACCTAATTGCGGTAACACATCTTTTACAAAAGGAATGATTAATGAGGTTTCTTCAGGGCTTTGCGCAAATTGATATAAAAATATTGCTGTTGCTAAACCCGCTGCTGTTTGCCAAAAATATTTCCAGCGAGCTATCAGCCCGTTTGAGTCTTTTCTGATCACTTTTCGGTAATCGTCTACAAAACCAATTAAACCAAAACTTATCACCACAAACAGTACAACCTGAACATAGGTGTTTGATAAATCAGCCCAAAGCAAAACACTTAAAACAATTGAGGCTAAAATTAAAATCCCCCCCATAGTCGGCGTGCCTGATTTAGATAAATGACTTTGCGGACCATCATCGCGCACAGTTTGACCAATTTGCATATCTTGTAAATATTTTATTAACTTAGGTCCAAAATATAATGAAATAACCAGTGCGGTTAACGTGCTAACAATGGCTCTAAAGGTTAAATAAGAGAACACATTAAAAGCACTAAAATATTGAGTTAAAAACTCACTTAACCAAAGTAACATTAAGAAACACCTTTATTATTATTTTTATATTGAGCCATAACTAATTTAACGACTTCTTCCATATGAGCACTTCTTGAACCTTTAACTAGTAGTGTTATTTGCTGCTCTTCATTTTCAATTAAAGGTTGAAGTGCCTCAACAAGTACTTCTTTTGAACTATAATGACTCTTTGTTTCTTGAGAAGCTGTAAAAGCATCTGCCGTGAATTGGCTTAAAACACCTACAGTAAGTAGATAATCAATTTTACAAGTACGGGCATATTCACCTATTTCTTGGTGATAACTTCTGGCTTCTTCACCAAGTTCACCCATGTCGCCTAAAATTAAAATACGCTTACCGGGGTAACTTGCTAATAAATCAGTTGCTGCTTTTATAGATTCAACATTAGCGTTATAAGAATCATCAATAAGTCGTATTTTAGAACTAAGTTGATGAATGTTTAAACGCCCATTAACTGGCTGCATTTGGGCTAAACCAAGGCGAATATCATGTAAACTTGCCTCAAACTCAAGTGCGATAGCAGCAGCAGCCACTGCATTACAAACATTATGTTTACCAGGTATAGTAAGTTCTATAAACGTATTACCTTTATGCGTATTTAAGGTAAAGCTTGCACAACCTCTGTCATCTAAAACAACATTTGAGCTAAAACAATCGGATTCTCCTACACATGAAAAACGACGAACTGTTTTGTTTTCTAAACGCCATTGCCATTTGCTCGCAAATTTACAGTCTTGGTTGTACATGGCAATTCCATTAGCTGCTAAGCCTTCAAAAATTTCACCTTTAGCACGAGCAACGCCGCATAAACTACCAAAACCTTCTAAATGTGCCGCGGCTATGTTGTTAATAATTGCAACGTCTGGTTTAGTTAATTCAGTGGTGTAAGCAATTTCACCCATATGGTTTGCACCTAATTCGATAACGGCAAAATCATGACTGGGTTCAAGTCTTAATAAGGTTAATGGCACGCCTATATTGTTATTAAAGTTACCTTTAGTCGCCAGTACCTGACCAATTCGCGCTAATATTGCCGATACCATTTCTTTTACGGTGGTTTTTCCACTGCTACCGGTAATGGCTACCGTTTTAGGTGCAACAGCATTTTTAACATAAGCTCCAATTTTTCCTAATGCTTGTAAAGTATCTTCAACAATAATTTGCGGTAGGCTTGAGTCAACTTGGTGATCCACAACTAGTGCTAAACAACCTTCACTTTCTGCTTGTTGGCTAAATTTATGACCATCAAAATTTGGACCTTTAAGCGCTAAAAACAAGTCACCTTTTTGTAATGATCGACTATCCGTTGTTATGTTATTAATGGTTATATTGTTGCCAACCAATTTGCCATCAACAGCATTAGCAATTGTGGAAAGTGTTAATGGGATCATGACTTTACCTTATTAGTTTCTATCGACGGATTGACTTGTGATTGAAAACGGATAGGCTGAACATGGAATGGATTAACATAGATAGATTGAACAAGTTCTCGTTCGTTATAAGCCATTTTTTTGTTGTTTATAATAATGTTCTCTTCATGCCCTTTACCGGCAAATAAAATCATGTCATCTTTCGAAGCGTTCGCAATTGTTGTTTTTACTGCATTTTCACGCGATAAAGTGACCGTGACATTTTCAGGAAATTGACAACCAGCCAATATATGTTGAGTAATGTCTTTTGGTGATTCACTGCGCGGATTATCATTAGTGAGCACTACTTTATCTGCGTTGGCTTCAGCTATGGCTCCCATCAATGGACGTTTGTCTTTATCTCGATCGCCGCCACAGCCAAATACAACATGCAAGTTACCACTACAATGCAACTTACAAGCAAGTAAGGCATTTTCTAAAGCGTTAGGAGTGTGAGCATAATCTACAACTGATGTGGGTAAATGAGGCGCTGTAAATAATTCCATGCGCCCATTGACTGGCTTGCACTGCTTAATAGCTTGTGCGAGTTGCTTTAAAGTAAATCCTTGACTTAACATAACGCCTGCTGAGGCTAATAAATTACTTATATTAAAACTACCAATAAGTGCACTTGTTATATCAACATTGCCTAAATGTGTTTCAAGTGTAAATTCGACACCTTGTAAAGTATGGCTAATATTATTAGCGTATAAAAATTGGGTATTGTTTTTTACAAATTTGTGCAAACCGTAAACAAAAGTAGTTGATTGACTCGACCACGTTTTTAGCCATTGTTGAGCATATTTATCATCACCATTAATAACGACTGTTTGAGATTTTTTATGAGTAAAAAGTTTTTCTTTAGCTTGGGCATAATTTTCCATCGTGTGATGGTAATCAAAATGATCTTGACTTAAATTTGTAAATACTGCGACATCAATCATTGTTGGCGATAAACGATTTTGATCTAACGCATGAGAAGAGACTTCCATAGCAACATGGCTAATACCATTTTTAACAAACTGATTTAATAGTTTATTTAGCTCTGTGGGCCCTGGTGTTGTATTAATTAAAGACGTTAGCGCATTAAGTTTACCTGCGCCAATAGTGCCGATAACCGCACATGATTGATCCAAAATTTCAAATAACTGAGCAATTATATGGCTGGTAGTTGTTTTACCGTTAGTACCGGTAATACCCACTATTTTAAGCTTATTATGCGGTTGTTGGTAATACAAATTGGCTAATTTTGAAAGGTGTCTATGTAGCTCAAAAAATTGTATGTAAGTAACCTTATTTTTAACTTTGCACTTACCGTGTTTTTTTATGTTCTCACATTGAACTAAAACAAGTTCTGCACCCAACTCTACTGCTTTTTCAACATAGTCTCTACCATCAGATAAATGACCAATAGTTGCTGCAAATATATCGCCCTTTTTCACCAATCGACTATCGTTAACTAAATCACGATCTTCCATATCAGACAGATCAACCGACGCTAAAATATTAAAAGCATTTAGGGCTAAGTTAATTGAAAAACGTGAATAGCTAGGCATTATCATCCTCGCTAAGCGTTAAATGATTTACTTTTATATTAGTTGTTAAAGTGTTCTTTTCTATTTTGTCTGGTGCTATGTTGAGTAAATGTAAGGCTCCCTTCATGACTCGTGAAAATACTGGCGCAGCAACTTCACCACCATGATACATATCACCACTAGGCTCATTAATTACCACCACAACTGATAATTCTGGCTTACTTATAGGAGCAAAACCGGCAAATAGCCCCACATAATCATTACCGTAACTACCTGCCATAGCTTTAAACGCTGTACCGGTTTTTCCGCCTACGCGATAACCATCTACTGCGGCAGCTTCAACATGTTGATCAACCACTTGCTCTAGCATTTTAGCGACTTTATCGCTGTTATTTTTAGAAAAGATACGTTCTACTTTATTAAATTGGTTGTTTTCAGGAGTAGTTTTTAAAATAGTTAAAGAGCGTTTAATGCCACCATTAGCAATAGCAGAATAAAGGCGAGCTAATTGTAGTGGGCTGGTTGCTACTCCCATGCCATATGACAAGGTAGCCAATTCAATTTTTGACCAACGATTACGATCATGCATAATGCCTGAGCTTTCACCCACTAAACCGGTTCCGGTATCTTCCCCAAAACCAGCTTCAAAAAATTTATCTAAAAAGAATTCTTTCGGTAAGGATAAGGCAAGTTTAGTGGTTCCCATGTTTGACGAGTTAACCAAAATGTCAGTAAGGGTTTGCTTGCCATAATTACGCGGGTCACTCACTCTGCGCCCTCCTAATCTCATATGTCCCGGAGAGGTATTTATAATGGTCTCTGAATTTACTGCACCGAACTCTAAAGCACTAAGCACTGTTAGCGGTTTTATGGTTGAACCTGGTTCGTAAAAATCGGTTATCGCTCTATTTCTAAAGCGATGAATAGCAGTGTTTCTACGATTATTAGGATTATATGATGGGCTATTGACTATAGCTAAAATTTCTCCCGTATTTACATTAGTTACAACAACTGAGCCAGAAGTTGCTTTAAATGCTTTAACAGCTCCTTTCAATTCTTTATAAGCAAGCGCTTGAATACGTTGATCAATACTTAATTGAACATTTTTAGGTTGGGTTGCATTTTCTACTTTTAAAATTTCAATTGTGCGACCTTTAGCATCTTTTCTGTACTGTTGTTTACCATTTGTGCCGGTTAATAATTGGTCGTAAACGCGCTCTACTCCCTCAATACCTTTATCGTCAACATTGGTAAAACCAACAATATGAGCACTAATTTCCCCTGCTGGGTAAAAGCGTTTAGATTCTCTTCTTAAATGAATACCCGGAATTTTTAATTGGCGAACATAATTTGCCATTGCAGGCGAAACCTGACGTTCAATATAAACAAAGCGTTTGGTAGGATGACGTAAAACTCGACTGGTTAAGTCGTTCACATTTTGATCAAGCACATCAGCCAATGCTTGCCAATGTTCTTTCATTTCAAGCGCTTTATTTTGCATCACTATTTTAGGATCAGCCCAAATAGTTTCAACGGGGACACTTACCGCTAATTCATCGCCATTACGATCAACAATAGAGCCACGCTGAACCGTTTTAGAAGCTGTTCTAAGCGAGCGCATGTCGCCTTGTTTTTTCAACATATCAGGTTCAATAACCTGAATATATGCACTTCTTGCCAGCAAACCTGAATAAACAAACAATATAACGCCTAACACAACGTAAAAACGCCATGCTACTGTTGTAGGCTTATATTTATCGTTTCGTTTATTCACTTTTTTGCTCATTGCAATATAATTATCACTTCTGATTTAGCGTCGGGTCGTTTCATGTTTAACTTTTTAGCCGCCTTACTTTCTATGGCACTATGTTCAGCTAAACTGTTTTGTTCTAATAACAAGTTGCGCCATTCAATATCTAGCTCATCTCGTTCTACTAATAAATTTTCAAAATCGCTTGTGGCTTGACGATGCAAGTGGGTAAAGTAAATAACATAGAATGCTGAAACCCCTACCAACATCAATAACAAAAGCACAATAATATTCCGTTTTAGGTCTTTCCATATTTCAAACGCCAGAACAATTTTTTGAGATGCCATAATTTATTGCATCTCAATTACCGAGGAAGTCTCTGGGCTATTCTTAATACAGAGCTTCTTGCCCTGTTATTTACATCTAACTCGCCTTGACTTGGTTTTAATCTTCGTCCGATTAGTGATAGTTTTTTACCTTTTTGGAGTTCAGCTTCACTGATGGGTAAACCTCTCGGTACTTGCATTCCTTGAGAGTGCTTTCTCATAAATTGTTTAACAAGACGGTCTTCTAATGAATGAAAGCTAATAACAACTAAACGCCCTTGCTCTGCTAACACGGTCAATGAAGCGGCTAAAACCGTTTCTATTTGTTCAAGTTCGCTATTAATATACATTCGAATAGCTTGGAAACTTCGGGTAGCAGGATGCTTTTTAATTTCTCTTTGCGGTGCAACTGTTTTAATTAACTTGGCAAGTTCGGTTGTTCTTGTAAACGGAGTTTCTTCACGGGTATCAACAATTGCGTTGGCTATTTTCCATGCGTGTTTTTCTTCACCGAAGGTTCTTAGTACCCACGTAATATCTTCTACATCTGCCACCGCTAACCATTGCGCCGCAGTTTGGCCTTTGCTGGTGTCCATTCTCATATCTAATGGGCCATCATTCATAAAACTAAAGCCACGGTCGGCATTATCAAGTTGCGGAGACGAAACCCCTAAATCTAATAAAATACCGTCAACTTTTTCTAATAAATGATGTTTATTAGCTATATCTTCTAAATCAGCAAAGCCACTATGTTCAATTAAAAAACGCGAGTCCGTAGCAAACTTTTCGGCGGCAGTAATGGCAGTTAAATCACGGTCGATGGCAATAAGTCGTCCATCTTGTGAAAGCTTTGATAAAATTAGGCTAGAGTGTCCACCACGACCAAAAGTACAGTCGATATAAATACCGTCTGGTTTAATGGCTAGCCCTTCCACTGCCTCGTTAAGCAACACTGAAATGTGTGAATTATCTATTTGCATTTTATTTTATAACCATTTTTATTTAGCGCTAGATAGTGCGAATTGATAAACACTATAAAGACAAATCGAGTAATTTTTCTGTTAGCTGAATTTCACTCGCTTGCATTTCGCTTATGTCTTGTTGCATTTGCGTTTGCCAAGCTTGCTCGCTCCAAATTTCAAATTTCTTCAATTGCCCTACTAAAATAATATTTTTTTCTAAACTTGCGTGTTGCCTTAATGGACCATTTATCAGTAATCTGCCACTTTTATCAATTTCACAATCTGAGGCATTACCTAATAATTTTTGTTGAGCTAAGCGTTCTTGAGGATTCATGCTCGACAATTCACACAGTTTTAATTCAATTTCTTCCCATTCGTGTATTGGATAAAGTAATAAACAGGGGTGTTGAATATCAACTGTACACACCATTTTCCCTGCACAATCAGCAAATAGCTCTTCGCGATACTTAGTAGGTATCGTGATCCTATTTTTACTATCTAATGTGATTGAGCTGGTGCCTCTAAACATAATCCTGTCTTTTTATTTTTTGTTTGGGAGATCTAAATTGATCCACTTTTTCCCACTTTTATCCACATTGAACAGTTTAGATAGGAATACAAGGTTCTGTCAAGCAAAGAATTGGTAAATTGATCGCGCTAAAGCTCAATAAAATAAAGGCTTTAAGCGAAGTTTATGAAAAGGTGGGCTTTTGTGGATCTGTAGCCCTTATTTTTACTGAAAATTAATTTTTAGAATAATAATTTAATGAAAATATGAGGTAGGATATTTAAAAAAGGGAATTTATTCCCATTAACTTGAATTGGTTTAGTCAAACACTATTACTTTACTAGAACATTAATAATTGGTGAGGTTTTATTGTTAATGAAAGTGGTTGATCAATAGTGAAAAATTCGCCGTGATAAAAGCTCAAACGGTTAAAACTTAAATAAGAATCGGTATCAATACTTTTTACAATATAATGGTAGCCCTGCTCTGTATGACTAATATGATTAATAACCACATTTTTAGGATTCTGCTTAGTTGGGGTATCAAGATTAACTTCAATATCTTTGGGTTTAATTAACAAAAATTCTTTATCAATATAGTTACTTTGATTTGATTGGAGAGTGCCGATAGCAGTTTTAATAACTGTGTTTTCGTTTTTAAAAGGTAACCAGCTCCCCAATTGGAGAAAATCAGCCACTTGCCAACTGTTAGGAAATTGACTAACCGTGATCGGCGAACCAAATTGCAGTATTTTACCTTGGTACATCACGGCAATTTTATCAGCAAAGGTAAATACTTCGTCCTTATTATGAGTAACAAAAATTGCACTCATTGATAAAGATTTGAGGAGTTGACGAATTTCTATCATTAAATCATTTCGTAAACGAGAGTCAATATTTGAAAAAGGCTCGTCCAACAATAAAATTTTAGGTTGAGGAGCTAATGCACGCGCTATTGCAACTCGCTGTTGTTGCCCCCCTGATAATTGATGTGGAAATCTTTGCCCTAAGCCATCGAGTTTTAATAATGTCAATAATTCATTAATTTTTGCTTCCTTGACTGGTTTTGATATGTTTTTAATACCAAAACCGATATTTTTATTTACCGTGAGGTGCGGAAATAGCGCGTAATCTTGAAAGATCATCCCGATATTACGTTTTTCAGTTGGGATCCTATTTTCTTTATTAATGGTCAATGAGTCACTTAATACAATGCTACCATGGTCTTGCTCAATAAATCCTGCCAATGTATTTAGCAAAGTTGTTTTTCCACAACCACTAGGACCGACTAAACCAAGTATTTCACCCGATTTAAGTGAAAAGCTGATATCAGACAAAATAACGTTTTTTTGAAACTTCACCTGTAGTTGGTCAATATTAATGATATGGGTCACTCATTGTCCTCAGTTTTATTAAGCCAAATTATTGGGATCAAACCAAAAGCTACGATTAAAATTGCTCCAATAGCGCCTTGTTCTAACCTTTCATCGGATATTAGCTGGTAAATGTGCGTGCTTAAGGTATCAAAATTAAAGGGACGAAGCAGTAAAACCGCGGGGAGCTCTTTCATTGCCTCAACAAAAACCAATAACCAAGCAATAAATATTGATGGTTTTAATAAAGGAATATGCACTGTAAATACTCCTTTTAGTGCCCCTACACCTAAACTTGGTGGGGCTAGATCAATCGATTGTGATATTTGCTCAACTCCACTTGATAATGTGCCGTTGGCAATGGCTGAAAAACGCACAACATAAGCAAATACTATCGCAAATAATGTACCTGATAAAATAAGCCCCGGTTCGTCAACCCCAACTTTAGTGGCTAATTCATTAATTACATTATCTATTGGCCCAAAAGTCGCTAACATTGCCATCGCTAATACAGTACCGGGAATGGCATAACCAAAACCTGATACATTTAAGGGAACAGCTTTGAATGTGTCTTGATGTAAACGTTTATATAACACAAGCACAATAGCAATAATGGTGGCAATGGTGGCGGTGTATACCGCTAGTTCAATACTATTAAAGCCGGTATCTATAAGGGCATCTAGTTGCGCAAAAGTTGCATATTCAACGGCCATTACAATCAGTAAAGCAAGAGGGAGTAAAAATCCTAAAAGAGCTAAGCTCCAACAAAAAATATTGGCTAATAGTTGTTGTAAGGGGGTAAGTAAAATAACGTGAGAGCCACGATTAGGTCGGTTAGATTGATGGCGTTGTTTTATTCGTGCTTTTTGCTCAAATAGTACAATAAAAAATACCATTAAGGTCAGTAAACTCGCTAATGCATTAGCCGCGGACAAATCACCATAACCTAACCATGTATCATATACCGCTGTAGTTAAGGTGTTGACGGCAAAATATTGTACTGTGGCAAAGTCAGCTAAGGTTTCCATTAATACTAAACTAATTGCTATTGCAATAGCCGGTCTAGCCAGTGGTAAACACACGTTATAAAAAGTTTGAAACGTTGTTAAGCCAAGTAATCTACTAGCGCGATGTAGGTTTTGATCTTGTTGTTCAAATGCTGTGCGCGCAAGCATGTAAACATAGGGAAATAATACGAGCGAGATAATAATGCCAGCGCCCCACAGTGTTCTTATGTCAAAAAACCAATATTGCTCAGAGGTTTTCCAATCAAAAGTTTCTCTTAAAAAACGTTGAACGGGCCCAGCATAATCTAAAAAATCAGTATATAAATATGCAACTAAATAAGCAGGCATAGCTAAAGGCAGCATAAGTAACCATCGTAAAATACTTTTAGCTTTTATATTAGTTTGAGTAATTAACGCCGCAGCAGTAACACCAAAAAATGCAGCAAAAAAACTAACAATAAAACCCAAGTAGACAGTATTTAAAACATATGTAGGTAATACTGTTTCCCATAAATGTGAAAATAACGATGTGTTTACATTTAAACCGCTACCTAACATGACAAAGATGGGTAATACTATTATAAATGCGATAACCCAACTGATTATTCGCCAAAAGTGGCTACGGTTACCCAAGATCAAAATACTGCACTACCATTATATTTACTTAGCTATTTATTTTTAATTTAAAGGATTATTTTAAATTAGAGCTTTAATTATTGTGTTTTTAAACGAATTTAAAGGTTAATAATTTAGATTTATTAACCTTTATAATTTGTATTATTTTATTGCGCTGGCTACATACCCATTACCAATCAAGATGCTCGTTTCTGAGCGCTTCTTCGATGGGTCTAAACAATTTATTCATCGTTATTAAGTTTAGTAATTCATCATAGATGTAGACTATTAGAGTAACGCAGGAGCAGTTACCGAGAACAACCATCACATACACTTAATGCCTTGCATACATAGATGTAATCCTTAGATTTCGTCTAGAACTTGAAATCTGTGCCTAAATTGTTTTTAACTCCCACTGAAACCTACATCTTGAATGGTAACGAGTATAGATTATAAATCAAACTTAGCTTGATCTAACAACATTAACGCGGTTCTTCTATGCTCAGCGATAGCGGCAAGTGGCAACTTATCAGCTGAAAAATTGCCCCAAGAAGCTACAATTTCAGATGCTTTAACCCCTTCCCTGACTGGATACTCCATATTTATTTCGGCATATAATTTTTGTGCTTGTACCGAAACTAAAAACTCCATCAAGGTTTTAGCATTATCAGCATTAGGTGCATATTTAGCCATTGCCATGCCAGAAATATTTACATGAGCACCACGATTGCTTTGATTTGGAAAATTGATGTTTACGCTATCAGCCCAAACTTTTTGTTTTTCATCGTTAAGCATATTGCCAAAATAATAGCTGTTACCTAATGATATATCACATAATTTTTGACTGATGGCTTGTACTTGACCACGGTCGTTGCCTTGAGGCTTACGAGCTAAATTATTTTTGAATGCTTTTAACCATGTTAAGGTTTTTTCTTCACCGTGCTCTGCAATCATTGAAGAGACTAATGCAACATTATAAGGGTGTTTACCGCTACGAGTACATATACGCCCTTTCCATTCAGGTTTTGCTAAATCTTCGTAATTGAATTCAATTTTACCTAAGCGCTTAGCAGAATAGATATTTCTTACCCGTGTTGTTAGAGCAAACCACGTATTATCAATTGATCTATATTGTTCAGGAACCGCTTTTTCTAGTGTATCTGAATCAACATACTGCAATAGACCATTAACGTATAATTCAATCAGTCTGCTGATATCGGTAGTTAAAAGTAGGTCTGCGGGGCTATGTTTACCTTCACGTTTTAAACGTTCTGCCATGCCTTTTTTAGCAAAAACAACGTTAACGTTAATACCCGTTTGTTCTGTAAAAATATTAAATAATGGTTCGACTAAAAAAGGTTGACGGTAAGAATACACATTAACTTCTTGCTCTGCATAGGCAGAAAAACATGAGATAAATATTAAAATCCCTGCTATTTTTTTTAACATAAAATTACCCAATAAATTTTAAATAAGCTGAATATGTATTATACATTACATCATTATAATAAAGAATAATTCTCATTTGTAACATGTAATATAATTTAAATTTAAGAAATACCTACACTACCTATTACAAGCAACCAAAAAGCAAAAAATAACTTAAGCCGAGTTACAGAGAGTTTGGACACTAAGGTTTTAGCTAATACGCCACCTATCAGTGCACCTGGACCAGCAAATAGAACCACTTGCCAATAGATTTGATCATCAATGAAGGTATGTTGCCAAATACCCGCCCACACCGTAATAGCAGATATCACGACCGCCGCAGAAACTGCCATAGTTATTTCAAAACGCCTAATAATTAAATATATAGCAACTAACTCACCAACCCCTACTGATAGCCAAGCAGTAATGGCACCACCAAGCACGCTTATAAATGTTAGCACTAACCAATCAATTAACGCTAATGATTTGTTTACCTGAGAATTTTTTAATAGACCCACACTGGCGAATATGCTGATACCTAAAAATAGTGAAAACCAACTAAAGCTAATGGATAAGCTAGCAGGCGCATTAAATTCAAAGCCATACACCAACCACAAACCAATTACTGAGAATACGCCGCATAAAGCAATGATACCTTTAAAGTGATGCCATTCAGGGGTATTCATTTTTTGTAGCTGATAATAACGATACCAGGTAAACGCGCCAGCTGTCATGCCGAAACATTGAATAGCAAAACTAGTAGCAACGGCTTGTATTTCAGTAAACCCTAAGTTATTGAAAAAAGGAATAAACACAACACCACCGCCAGAGCCAGTCGCATTGGCAAAGATAGCCCCTAAAGCACCTAGAAACAAAAAACCGGCATAATCAAATAGGTGATTAATAGGCAAAGGCGCCACAATAAACAGTGCGATCCATAAACCAAAAAAGAAAACTAAATACTTAATTTTTTTAGCATGGGAAATCAAAAAAATTGGCATGTTATATTTTGTCAGTTCTTTTTAACTACTTTGTATTAAGTATATTAGAATTTAATGCTGCTTGTTTATCCTTAAATAGGGTTTTAGCTTGCGCGGACAAGCAGCTATCTGAAATATAATTATTTCCATGGTCATGAGTTATCACCCAACCCAATGAGGTTTTCTTTATAGCTGAGACATTCTCCCATAGCACCATACTCTTAATATAAAAAGATTCTGTTGCTATACCTTTATCATCAATTGTTAAGGTTACTTCGCCTTTAGCAGATTTCCCTAGCAATTGCCGCATAACCCACCATGGTTGCCGATAATAAATACTTACTGCCTCTACAATACCAAGACAAAATACAAACCATGCAGCGTAAGGATTTACATCAGAAAATAAAATAAGCAGCATACCAAATACACACAATATAATAGCTTTAAAATATGCTTTTAATGATTGATCATGCTTCACAGATTGGCTGTAACATTCGTTGAAATGTGCTTTGTCTAAAATAAATGTATGGGAATGGGAGGCTGGTTTAGTCATAACGTGTAATCAAATACGAATTTGGAGTGTTATTTTATCGTTAAGTGAAGCGAGATGATAGTTGTATTAGTTATATCACTTTTACTCTTTCATTAATTCACAAGATAAAGGGGTATTATTACAATATTGAGGTAGGCTTTTTATTATTTTTAGCTTACTGTCATAATCATTTAATGGATTTGAGTCTACTTTAACAGCTATAAATTTTGCTAAATTACAGATAAACTGTTAATAAAATTTTGTAAAGGGAGAGTCCCTTTACAGCAATTTATTTTTATTATTTTTTATGTTTTTCTACTATTAACAATAATTATTTTAGTACTTATACTTTATGCAGTTTTTACTGCAATATTATCATTTTGCATTGCAAAATGATTTTGCTCGCTAAATTTATCAAACTTGACTTTAGTCACACCTAATTTTTGACAAAGAGCCATAAAGGTTAAGTGGTCCTCCTGATCTAAGTCCATTTGGTCACGTGTCATAACACCATCTATAAATGCACTATCATTATTAATACATAAATTAGCCGTTGCACTGTATGGTTCGCCGTACTTTTCAACTTTAATAGCTCTGATACTTTTTATTTCAAAAATCCAGTTATTCACTTCAATATATCTTGTAAAATCTTTTTGCATTAGGTAAACCTTGTTCTAGTTAATGTGTTTGTTTGTAAAATGATTAAATATCGTATTATTGTTAAATAACACTTAAAATCACTAAGCTATCAAGCCATTTAGGTTGATGTATCCAAACCATAAGTTCTCTGGCTTTAATTTCTCTAGTTTTAATAAAGTAAAAAAGCCGACTGGGAATTTGGGAGTCAGTCGGCTAAGTGGATTAATAAACAATCCTAAACTGGTACGAGTAAGCTTTAATGTTAAAAATAATAGCTATATGATTATTGCTATATACTTAAAGCGAATGAGTTAATCTATACTCTCACTTTTGTATGCATTAAATTCTTCTTCATCAATGTTGCCATCAGCATCTATATCAATGCTTGAAAACTCTACCTGTAATGCACTTGAAGACATTTCGCTTTCATTCAATAAACCGTTTTCGTCGATATCATAAGTTAACAACAACTCCGAAAATGGTAAGCCCTGAATTGAAAAAACTGCATCTTCGGCAACTTCATTTTTCACTTCAACCAAGTCAGCAGAGTTAACCACGTCAACGTCAATGCTTATCGCATTTACAGTAAATGCTGCAACGGCTGTAATAATAACAAAAGCAGTAATTATTAAGCCTAATATCATTTTAGCTACACTTGTATTTAACATATTCAATCTCTTCTCTAAAAATCAAACTAACTTTATTGCTATTATTTGTTGTTCAAATTTTTTATTAAATAACGTCAAACGAATAAAAATAAAAATTTGTCGCTAATAAATGTTGTGTTACGTTTTTTTCATCAGTTTTACATTGGCTTAACATAAGTTTTATAGCGTTTTTTAAGAACGCTATAAAACACACTTAACTATAATTAAGCATAATTAACACTATGGTTAATCTATATATGCCGTAAATTCGTCTTCATCTATGCTGTCGTCGGCGTTAATGTCGATGCCTGAAAAATGTGATTGTAATGCACTTCCTGCTAATTCAACTTCACTTAACATGCCATTTTCATCAGCATCGTAAGCAGACAATAACTGTAAAAATGTTTGACTTTGCTTTGATACAGCAACCTCTTGACTGACTTCACTTTTTTCATCAATATCTACTTTTGGGCCAATTTCATTAGCATTTACAACAAAAGTAGCGATTGTTGCAAATGCAACCCCTAAAGTAATTTTAGCTAAACTGATATTATTCATGATGGTTCCTCGTCATAAGATTTAAGTTATAAATTCATAGTGTAAAGCCGTATTTTTATCTGCATGTAATATCACGATAACTTGTGAGGTTAATTTATTAAAAACTCAAATAAAGTAACGACTTAAATATTAAATAAACTCAACGTAAATAAATATGAGCCTTTTATAAAAAGTTAATCATTGATATGTTGTAAAGATAATAATTCATATCACCATTCTCTAGATAGTTATTGCACAAGCCGAGCCAACTTGTAAGTTGTTGATTTTAATGTAAATTAATAATTTAACCCCCTAAATGTGTCTTCGATTAGAGACACTTAATAAACTTTTTAATATTTAATACCTTCTAACGCTTCATAAATAAAAAAAATAACAATTAAAATCAATGGGTTAACTGGAAAATCCTGCTTAAAAGTAAACGTATCCATTTTGAGACACTGTTGCGTTCTCTATAAATATCCCTTAAAAGGTGGGTAGATAAATGAATAATTTGAATGCAGTCAACAAGGTTGCATGAAAGTTTTTAACAATAGGCTTAAAACACAGTGAGTCAGTCAACTTTTTTAACGATAAAAAAAATAATAAGCTTACAAACACTGTCTATCAAAAAGCTCACTCTATTGGGATTTTCATTGGTAGCATTACCACTGGTTATCGCCCTGCTTTATAGTGCAACCCAAATTAATCAGTTGGCTAATCAAAGTGAAAACGCAATTTTTAATACTGCTGAGGTAACAGAAACAAACAAATTATTGAGTGAGTTACTGGTAAAAATGGAGAGGTATGCGGGTCAGTCAATTGTTTTAAAGAATGATGAATTAAGCGATAATTATTTCGCAGAAGAAGAAATATTAATTAATCTTATTAATACTCGCTTAATCAATCAAAATGACACTGCACTAAAAAAAATTGGTAAAAAATTTTTAAACCAAATAGAAGAGATAAATAAGTTATTATCTTCGAATTATCAACAAATAGTCTATTTAGTAGAACTACAAGATCAATTTAAGCTATTAGCTAAAACAAATCAGCGCATAAATCAGCGCAGTAATGAGCTGATCTATAATCAAGCTAGAGAAGTAAAAACCTCAGCGAGAATAGTTCGCCAAACAATGTTGAATAGTTTATTAATCATTCCAATTACGATATTAATAGCCGTATTTTTTATTATTATTATTACTAAGCCACTAAAAAAACTGATTTCACAAATACAACAGTTAGAACAGGGTAACTTTGAACACAAAATAAACCTAAAAAGCTCACCTGAGGTTAATGAAATTGTTGACGCTTTAGAGGTTATGCGTACTAGACTTCACGCGCTTGAGTTACAAAAATCGAGTTTTATCAGGCATATTTCACACGAACTTAAAACACCGTTAGCAGCAATAAGAGAAGGTACCGAGTTATTATATGATAATAGTGTCGGTGAGCTTAACCCTGATCAACAAGAAATTAGCGATATTATTAGAACCAGCGTGTCTCGCTTACAACGTTTGATTGAAGATCTACTTGATTTTAATATCGTATTAGATTCAACTAGCCTTCAGGATTCAGAAAAAATTATTGTTACTCATGTTATTAATAAAGTTATTAATGAAAGAAAATTAGATATAAAACGAAAAAATATTCATATACAAACAACATTCAATAATGTTGCTGTTTATAGTAATGCGAAACAATTAACGGTAATTTTAGATAACTTACTATCTAATGCGATCAAGTATTCTCCCGAAAACAATGTAATTTCTATTGCAACAGCATTACAAAAAGAACAACTGATCATTACTTTGAGCGATCACGGCATGGGACTAAATGAGCAAGTAATAAGTAAAGTATTTGATGCTTTTTATCAAGGGCCTGCTCCAATGGGCAATGAAATTAAAGGCAGTGGTTTAGGTCTCACCATAGTAAAAGAATTATTAATGCGCATTAACGGGGATATTAGCGTTTCAAGTAGCACCCAGCAACCAAGCGGAACCACCTTTACACTAAAAATACCGCGCGCAATTTCATTGGAAAATTAATTATGATTATAAAAATAAACCAACGTCAACCTCTTAAGTATTTATTACTTAGTGTATTGTTTTTAAGTTTATCAGCATGTGAAAGTATGTCACAAAAAATAACTCATGCTCCTACTTATGGTGATTATTATCTTTGGTTAAAAACGCTAAATAATGACGAGTTATTACAAGAAATTGCCCAACAAAAGAAAAATAAAGCAGTAAAAAGTCCAGACGCTGACACCTATGTAATGTTACTTCACAGCTTACCTAAATCTCCAATTTATAATCCTTACACAGCTAAAAGCATATTAAATAACCTACAACAGCAATATCTAGAATCTCGTTATAACCCAACCAATTTAGCTTTAATCACTTTATTAAGAGACTTATTAAACGAACAATTGCTTGTTATACAAAAGCAAAATGAAATAACAGTTGAACACAACAATGCTCAAAAAATGCTAGTTGCCTTGCAAGAAAAAAATCTAATAAAAAATAAAAAAATATTTAAAAGTAGTATCGTCATAGAAGCACTCAAACAGAAAGTACGAATGCTTGAAGAGCAAATTAATCAATTACACAGAATCGAAAAAAACATTAACGAACACGGGAAATAATAAATGAAAAAATCAATAGCTTCTTCTCCCGTTAATGGAAAAATACTTATTGTTGATGATGATCCGCATTTATTACGCTTATTGGGCATTCGACTCTCAGCAGCTAATTATAGAGTAGAGTCAGCTGAGAACGCCAAGGTAGCCTTGGGTAAGTTAAAAAGTTTTCATCCTCACTTAGTGATCAGCGATTTGCGTATGGAAGGGATGGACGGCATGGCTTTATTTGAACAAATACGCCAACAGTACCCTAGTATGCCTGTTATTATTTTAACTGCTCATGGTACGATCCCCGATGCAATTAGTGCTACAAAACAAGGCGTGTTTAGCTTTTTAACCAAGCCATTTGAAAGTAAAGAGTTACTTGATACAGTATCCCAAGCGATTAGATTACAACCCATTGATTTAGATAACCCTGAGCAAAATGAATTATGGCGAAAAAATATTATAAGTCGCAGCACAGTGATGGCGACCTTACTTGATCAAACTAAACAAATAGCCAAAAGTGATTTTAGTATATTAATTTATAGTCAAAGTGGAACCGGCAAAGAATTACTCGCTAACGCTATTCATCAAGCAAGCCCAAGATATAATAAAAAATTTACCGCAATTAACTGCGCAGCAATACCTGAGCAGCTATTAGAGTCTGAATTATTTGGTCATACTAAAGGTGCATTTACCGGTGCTGAAAAAAATCATATAGGTTTATTTCAAGCAACGGACGGCGGGACTTTATTTTTAGATGAAATTGGCGATATGCCAATGAATTTTCAAGTTAAATTATTAAGAGCTTTACAAGAACGTGAAATTAGACCGGTAGGAAGTACGCAATCAGTTAAAGTTGATGTACGTATTATTGCAGCTACTCATAAAAATCTACAACAGGCTATTGTAGATAAAACTTTTAGAGAAGATTTATATTACCGATTAAACGTAGTAGAGCTAGAGTTACCCCCATTATCTGAAAGACGTGAAGATATCCCATTATTAATACAATATTTTTTAAATAATGTGCTTGATAAAATCGATGTTGATATTAAGGGGTTTTCGCAAGAGGCAATGGAATTATTGATTAGCGCGCCTTGGCCAGGAAATATTAGACAATTACAAAATATTGTTGAGCAAAGTGTTGCTTTATCTACAGAGCCTTTGATCAGTGAAAAATTGGTAAAAAACGCTTTGCGTGATAAAACATCTATTTTGCCGTCTTTTCAGCAAGCAAAAGATAAGTTTGAAAGAGATTATTTAGCAAAATTACTACAAATTACAGCGGGTAATGTCTCAAAAGCGGCTAAAATTGCACAGCGTAATAGAACTGAGTTTTACAAGTTACTTAATCGCCATCATTTAACCGCTGAAGCTTTTAGATCAGAAGAATAATCAGCCTGTGTAAAAGATAATTCAATACAAACCTTACCTTCTAAAATTTGTGTTTGCATTATTACAATTATGCGTTAAACGGTTTTAATTTTTATAATAATTATTCAAAGCCGTTATAAATTCTTCAAGTTGTGAGTGCGGTAATCTATTAATACCTGCTGCACCGGCACGACCTCCACCGGTTGGAAACTGTATACATATTTGATCAGCACCCTGCTTGTTATTAAGTGGTGCTCTAACACTCACTGTATAACTAAGCTCTTCACTGTTTATAATAGCATTTTGGGTAATAACCACATGAGCTTTATTAGGTGATTGATTCGCTAAATCGTTTCCAAAAACTCCACTAACTCGCCTTGCCCAAGCAGCGTCTTCAAGCTCTACCACTTTACTTATTTCATTGTTTGACAAGACCTTAGCTGTTAATGCTAATTGCATATCTTGCTGGTATGCTTTTTCTAACTGGTGAAATATAGAGCCCTGTTTCGCAATTAATGTTAATGGGTCAGGGTAAGCCAATAACGCTTGATAAAGCTCGGCTGGGTGAAAATGTAAATCATCAACATCACGCCCGTAACCATTGTAATTAATGTAAATACCTAGGGCTTTTAGTTGTTCTTGCTGCTCAGTGCTCAAACCTATTTTTTTAGCTAAGGTTAGTGCTGATTGTGTCATGTTATCACCAAAAGCTGCTGCTACTGCCCAGTGGGCGTATGCACCATTTAAGTAATCATTAACAAGTAAACTGGTACAGATATTTGCATCAGTATTTATTAATGTTGTTAGGTATGTTGAGCGCGGAATATCACCAGCCCGGTGATGGTCAATATACAAAATCTTTACTTGATTTTGTAAGTGAGTTTTAAGTGCTTCATTGTTTTTTTCAAGTGAGATATCAAGCACTGTAATAGAGTCTGTTGATGTTGCCTTTACTTTTTTTAATAAGCTAATATCTCTTTTAACACCCGTGATCAGTGTTGATACTTTTGGCTCGGCAAGTCTCAACTGTACCAGTGCAATTATGCCATCTGCGTCACCATTAAATACATCAAAATGCATTTAGTTCTCCTTAGTTCTTCAACCAAAACTTCTTAACTTTATCAGCTATTTACCAGCCTTTTATCTATACCCGTTACCATTCAAAATGCTCGTTTCAAAAAGCGTGAGCATCAATGACTATGGTAAGTAATTCAAGACAATAGTTTATTGTGATGATCACTCCCTTACAAAAAGTATTGTTGATAAAGTCATTTTTAATAAAAGGTATATTATAAAGTTACTTAATAAACTGATGTTCAATTAAATACTGTACAATTTGTTCAGCACATTCTTTAACTGATTTTGTATCTGTTTTTACATGTATTGCAGCGTTTTTAGGGATATCATAAGTAGAGTCTATTCCGGTAAAGTCTTTAATTTCACCAGCGCGGGCTTTTTTATATAAACCTTTAGGATCGCGTTGCTCACATACATTTATTGGTGTATCGATATAAACCTCAATGAATTCACCTTTTTCTAAACAATCGCTCGCCATAGCTCTATCAGCTGCAAAAGGGGAAATAAATGCAGTTGACACAATCAATCCCGACTCTACAAACAGTTTAGCGACTTGGCTAATACGACGAATATTTTCAATTCTGTCTTCATCACTAAAACCTAAGTCACCATTTAAGCCGTGTCGTACATTATCGCCATCAAGTAAATAACTGTGGCAACCACGTTCAAATAATAAAGCATCTACGGCATTGGCGACGGTAGATTTACCCGAACCACTTAAACCGGTGTACCATAACAAACAAGGGTTTTGATTTTTTTGAGTTGCACGTTGTGCTTTAGTAATGTGTTGGTTGTGCCACACGGTATTCTCAGTTTTCATGATTTTCTCAATAAGTAATCGTTCTTTAATGTTTATTTAATTTCATCTTTAATTTCACATTCAATCAAGCTATGGCTCAAACTATGGCTATAAATTCGCTTTGTACAATTAAAAAGGAAATATCCAAGGAAGCATGGCTAACACAATAGCACTGTAGGTTATTGAAACTGGTAAGCCAAACTTAACAAAGTCGGTTAACGTATAATTACCCGCATTATAAACCATAACATTGGTTTGATAACCGTAAGGGCTCATAAAGCTTCCGCTTGCAGCAAAAGCTACAGCCATTACAAAAGGTAAAGGGCTAGCTTCTAAGCCAATACTCATACTGTAAGCTATAGGAAATACTAACGCTGCTGCTGCGGTATTGGTAATTATTTCAGTTAAAAATAACGTAATAAAAAATATTAAAATTAGCGCAACGTAATTGCTATGACCCTGTAATAAGCTTTCAATATTTTGCGCTAAAATACCAACAACACCACTAGTTTCCAAGGATTGAGCTAGAGTTAATGCTCCTAATACAATCATCCAAATCTCTAGAGGAAAGCGGCGTTTAATTTCATTTACTGTTAAACAGCCACTAAATATAAGTAAAGCTATATAAAACATTAAACATTTAGCCAAGGCTAAAGTCGTTAATGCAGATAATGCGATGGTGGCTAAAAAACCAAACACCGTTAAAGAATCGCGCCAGCCATGCAACATATTTTCAGGTTGATGCCCTGATAATATGTAAAAGTTTTTTGATAAATTAGTGCGTGAGCTAAAGTCGTTACCTACGGCTAAAATTAGAAAATCGCCCGACTGTAAGGTTATTTCACCCAGCTTGCCCGATAAGGTTGAGCCTTCTCGCCTAATGGCAACTACAGCGGCATCAAATCTCGCTCTAAATCCTGCACTTTTAAGGGTTTTACCCACTACGGCAGATTCGGGTTTAATTAACACTTCGGTCAAATTATCTCGTGAAAGACCGTCTTGCTCTGCAAATAATGTCAGACCATCAAATTGTTGTAAGGTTAATACTTTAGAAACATCGCCACTAAATATCAGCTTGTCTTTACTTTGAACAACTTCATCGGGGCTAACCGGTGACAGTAATCGACCATTACGTACTAACTCAACTAAAAATAGAGAGTCTAAGTTGCGTAGGCCATTTTCTTCAATGCTTTTACCCACTAACTTTGACTCTGCACTTACACTAGCTTCGACTAAGTATTCAAGCGTTGACATTTTTTTTAATGCCATATCCGGTAGGGTTTTAATACGTAAAAAAATAACAATCAAACAAACAGTTAAAACACAAATACCTATAATAGTAAAATCGAAAAAACCTAACCCAGCCTGCCCTTGGTCAATCAGCATACTGTTAACAATTAAATTAGTTGATGTGCCAACCAATGTTAATGTGCCACCTAAAATAGCCGCAAAAGATAAGGGGATTAATAGCTTACCAGGATTAATAACTTTGTTATTTTTAATTGTAGAAATAAGAGAAGCGACAACTGCTGTGTTGCTCATTAACGCAGAAGCTAAGGCAGTACCTATCAAAGTTTTAGCAGAAGATGCAAAAGGAGAGCCGCTGATCATTGAGGTTGATAATCGACGTAAAACACTAGTCCGTTCAAATGAAAATGAGCATAACACCAGTAAAATAAGTGTAACTAATCCTGAGTTAACTGCATTATCAAGAACATCTTCATAAGAAACAAATGATACGCCTAAACATACCAGCATAGCAGCAGAGAATACCCGCTCAGGTACTTGTTGATATTTAACTAAACCGGCAAAAGTTGCTATAAAAATAGCCACCATAAACCATTGAGATAAACCCATTTAAAAGAGCCTTAAATATGTATATACCCGCTACCAATCAAGATACTTTTTTCAGAGCGCCTGAGCGTTAATACTTACAGGAAGTAATTAAAGGCAATACTTTATTGCAATGATTATTCCCTTGTAAAAGGCATTAACGACGAAGTGATTTATTAAAGAAATAAACGCTTCTTCGATGGGTCTAAATTGTTTTAGCTCCCATTGAAACCTGAACCTTGAATGATAACGCATATAAATTAATGAAAGTTAAATTAAGGTAAGTTAATTTAACTTTCGCTATAACCTATTTATCAGACTCAGAGTAGAGGTTATTTGGCTCTTAAAATATCACGAGCACCCCAATGAGGGAAGTGCTTACGAACCAGGGTATTAAATTCAATTTCAAACGCTGAATATGTTTTCTCATCTTTTGAATCAATGGCATGATTAATCATACCAGCACCTACCGTAATGTTACTTAAACGGTCAATGATAATAAAAGCGCCAGAGGTTTTATTGTCATTGTAAGAGTCAAAATGTAGTGATTCTTCTAATTCAAAGTTTACTGAGCCAATTTCGTTAAGTGCTAGTTGGTCAACAACAATTTTTTTCATGTTGTTTACATCAATACGATGCTCAACATTAATCGCATGCCCTGAAGTCATTTTACTACCGTGTTTAATGTAGTAATCTCGCCCCGGTTCAAGCTCGTCTTCATGCATCCATACAACTGTAGTATTAATTTCTTTAGAGGTAACAGGTAAGTTATCTTTTTTAACGATTAATTCACCACGGCTAATATCAATTTCGTCGGCCAGCGTAAGAGTAACAGCCATACCTTTGTCAGCACGTTCAATTTCGCCCTCAAATGTAACAATTGATTTTACCGTACTCTCTTTACCAGAAGGTAACGTTACAATTGAATCGCCTACTCTGACATGTCCAGAGGCAACCGTTCCAGCAAAACCTCGGAAGTCTAAATTAGGACGATTTACATATTGCACTTGAAATCTAAATTGAGTGAAGCTTTCATCACCATCTACATTGATGGTATTTAATAATTTCATCATAGTAGCGCCCGGATACCAAGGCATGTTGCTACTTTCTTCAACTACGTTATCGCCATTTAATGCAGAAATAGGTACGAAACGTACATCTTCAAAGCTTAAATCTTCAGCAAACTCACGGTATTCTTTTTTAATTTCTTGGTAGCGTTCTTGACTGTAATCCACTAAATCCATTTTATTTACGGCAATAAGTACATGCTTAATACCCAGTAATGAACAAATAAAAGAATGTCGGCGAGTTTGCACTTGTACGCCATGTCTAGCATCAATCAATATAATAGCTAAGTCACAAGTTGAAGCACCTGTCGCCATGTTACGGGTATATTGTTCATGGCCGGGAGTGTCGGCAATAATAAACTTACGTTTGTCGGTAGCAAAATAACGATAAGCTACGTCAATAGTAATACCTTGCTCACGCTCTGATTGCAGCCCATCAACTAATAAAGCTAAATCAACTGCTTCGCCAGTGGTACCTGATTTTTTACTGTCTTTTTCAATCGCCGCTAATTGATCTTCAAAAATCATTTTCGAGTCATGTAGTAAGCGACCAATCAATGTACTTTTACCATCGTCGACACTACCACAGGTAAAAAAACGTACCATTTCTTTATTTTCATGTTGCTTTAAATAAGCTTCAATATCTGTTTCAAGTAAGCCTGTATCTGGACTCATAATTATTCCTTTCGAAATTTGTGCAACCGCTTTCGCTGGCGCCTAATTTACGTTTAATTTATACGATATAGCTAAGTAATGTTATTTTATTAAGATTTAATGCAGAGGTTAGAAATAACCTTCCATTTTTTTCTTTTCCATTGAGCCTGAAGAATCATGGTCGATGACTCGTCCTTGGCGCTCAGAGGTTTTTGTTAATAACATTTCTTGAATAATTTCTGGTAATGTTGCCGCTTCAGACTCAACCGCGCCAGTTAATGGATAACAGCCGAGTGTTCTAAAACGTACACTTTTCATCTGTATTTCTTCGCCTTCTTCGATAGGCATACGGTCATCATCTACCATAATCAACGAACCATCTCGCTCAACAACAGGGCGTTTAGCGGCAAGATATAAAGGTACTATTTTAATACTTTCTAAATAGATGTATTGCCAAATGTCTAGCTCTGTCCAGTTAGACAATGGGAAAACACGAATACTTTCGCCTTTATTAACCTTGCCATTGTATATATTCCATAACTCTGGACGTTGGCTTTTAGGATCCCAACGATGATTTTTATCACGAAATGAATAAACACGCTCTTTAGCGCGAGATTTTTCTTCATCACGTCGCGCTCCACCAAAGGCAGCATCGAAACCATATTTGTCTAGCGCTTGTTTTAAGCCTTGAGTTTTCATTATGTCGGTATGTTTAGCACTACCATGAGTAAATGGGCCAACACCGGCGTCGATTCCGTCTTGGTTTTTATGTACTAATAACTCAAAGCCATATTCTTTTGCTAATGAATCACGAAAGGCAATCATCTCTTTAAATTTCCATGTTGTGTCAACATGTAATAATGGAAATGGAATTTTACCTGGAGCAAAAGCTTTACGAGCAAGGTGTAATAATACGGCTGAATCTTTACCCACGGAATAAAGCATAACAGGGTTATCAAACTCTGCTGCAACTTCGCGCATAATATGGATTGATTCAGCTTCAAGTTTCTGTAAGTGAGTTAAATTCATCGCTGTATTCTAACTTTTGTTGACTATAAGTGGGATTATAATGACACAGCTAAGTAAACACTTCCATATAAGAAACGACTTTGTTAGATGAAATAAGAATAACATTAATAGGGTTAGTTACATTTAAAATATTAGCTTATTTGATTGAGGATGAATGCAGGTTAATTCTATTTTTTAGGGTTTTAGAACACAAAAAATGCCTATAACTTATCATCATAGGCATTTAAAAATAGAGCTAAGTAAAATGAATAATTAAAAATTTTATTTATTTACTAACTCTTTTACAAATTCGCGAAACTCTGTGGCGATTTCAGGATGGCGTAAACCATACTCTACGTTCGCTTTCATGTAACCAAGTTTAGAACCACAATCATGTGATTTACCTGTCATGTGAAAAGCTTCAACCGTTTCTTTTTCCATTAATGCATCAATAGCATCGGTTAGTTGTATTTCATCACCTGCACCTGGTGCTGTTTTAGCTAATAATTTCCAAATCTCAGCTGATAACACATAACGACCTACAACTGCTAAATTAGAAGGTGCATCTTCCATATTAGGTTTTTCAACAACAGCAGTCATTTCTGTAGATTCACCGGCAGATAGTTCTCGCCCTCCGCAATCAACTACACCATAGCTACTGACTTGCTCCATTGGTACGGGTTCAACCATTATTTGGCTACGACCTACTTCATCATAACGATTAAGCATTGCTGATAAATTTTCGGTTTTTAAATTAGCTGTTGTATCATCTAAAATTACATCTGGTAATACCACAACAAATGGTTCGTCACCTATAATTGGACGAGCTTTTAATACTGCATGCCCTAAACCTTTAGCTTCACCTTGTCTTACATGCAAAATAGTAATGCCTTTTGGACAAATGGCTTGTATTTCTTTTAATAACTGACGCTTTACACGTTTTTCAAGCGTAGTTTCCAATTCAAAAGACTTATCAAAATGATTTTCAATGGCATTTTTAGATGAATGGGTTACTAATACTATTTCTTTTATGCCAGCAGCTATACACTCATCAACTATATATTGAATCAGTGGTTTATCAACTATAGGTAGCATCTCTTTAGGAATTGCTTTTGTTGCTGGTAACATGCGTGTACCTAAACCTGCAACTGGAATTACTGCTTTTTTGATTTTGTTAGCCATTGATTTCCCTTATTTAATTGTCGTTAATGTCTCTACGAGTAAATTATAAAATTTATAAATTTTTTACATACCATGTCATTGCTTTTTCGATACCTGATTGAATTTTAAATTCAGGATCGTAACCTAATAACGTATTGGCTTTGCCAATATCTGCCTGAGAGTGTCTTACATCGCCGGCTCTAAAATCGCGATAAACTGGAGATTTATCATAACTGATGTTATTAGTTTTTAAAGCGCTTTTTAAGCTATCAAACAATATATTTAATGTGGTTCTGTCGCCAACCGCAACATTGTAAACATTATTTTTAGCTTCATTGTTTGAAGTTGCCGCTAAAATATTAGCTTGTACCGCATTTTCGATAAAACAAAAATCTCTACTGGTTTCACCATCACCGTTAATAAAAACATCTTCGTTATTAAACATGGCAGAAGTCCATTTAGGAATAACTGCTGCGTATGCGCCATCAGGATCTTGCCTTTTACCAAATACATTAAAATAGCGTAATCCAATGGTATTTAACCCATAGGTTTTGAAAAACACATCTGCATAAAGTTCATTTACGTATTTAGTTACTGCATAAGGTGATAGCGGATTACCAATGTTTGCTTCAATTTTTGGAAGTGCGGGATGATCACCATAAGTTGAACTTGAAGCCGCATAGACGAATGTTTCAACTTGCGCATCTTTTGCAGCAACCAGCATATTTAAAAAGCCAGTAACATTCGCTGAATTGGTCATAATAGGATCTTCAATAGAGCGAGGTACTGAACCTAAAGCCGCCTGATGTAAAATATAATGAACATCTGTTACCGCTTTATGACAATCGTCAATATTTCGAATATCTCCTTCAATAAAGGAGAATTTTGCCCACTGCTCTGCTGATACTTGAGCTTGAACTTCATCTAAGTTTTTTTGATGCCCTGTAGCAAAATTATCTAACCCAACCACTTTTTGATCTAACAATAAGAGTGTTTCGAGTAAATTAGAACCAATAAAACCAGCACAGCCAGTAATAAGCCATTTTTTGGTATTGTTTTTTAAATTGTCTTGAATATCTTGATATTGATTCATTGAAAATTCCATTTGTGCTGCATCTGTTAAAGATAATAATCTGCTTTTCACACCAAAATAGCAGTTATTAGCTTTGCTATGATTATGTAGACGAAAAGGTTATTTATATAATATTTGAGTGTAACATTATTACATAATTAATTTTGAGTATTACAATTGTTGTGAGGGCTAAAACAAAAAAACCAAATATTTATATTAATAAATATTTGGTTTGATGAAAAAAAATTAATCTTTCAAACTATTATGTTTATAAACGAATATCTGAAAAATCCATATCTAACATATATTTTAAATCATAAATTATATGGTTATCTTTCATCAGTGCCTTGATCTCACTATTACTCATGGCTTTAAATTGATGATGGGCTACAGCAAAAATAATCGCGTCGTAGTTTCCTGCTTTAGGTGCATCAATAAGATCAACATTGTATTCATGTTTAGCATCTTCAGGGTTTACCCAAGGGTCGTATACATCAACATTCATTTCATATTCGGCCAATTCTGACAGAATATCAACGACTTTCGTATTACGCACATCGGGGCAGTTTTCTTTAAAAGTTAAGCCCATAACTAAAACATTGGCACCGTTAACTTTTAAATTACGCTTGATCATGGTTTTAGTAAGTTGCGATACCACGTATTCAGCCATACCATCGTTGATTCTTCTCCCTGCTAAAATAACTTCAGGGTTATAACCAATAGCTTGCGCTTTGTGAGTAAGGTAGTAAGGATCTACACCGATACAATGTCCGCCCACTAAACCGGGACGAAAAGGTAAAAAATTCCATTTAGTACCTGCCGCTTTTAATACTTCTTCGGTATCAATATCTAGTTTATTAAAAATTACCGCTAACTCATTAATAAGAGCAATGTTTAAATCGCGTTGAGTGTTTTCAATAACTTTTGCGGCTTCAGCAACTTTTATTGATGAAGCTTTATAAGTACCCGCCGTGATAATTGAACCATAAAGTTGGTCTACAAATTCTGCAATTTCATCATTAGAACCCGACGTTACTTTTAGAATATTAGTCACTCGATGCTCTTTATCGCCTGGATTAATTCTTTCAGGGCTATAACCTGCAAAAAAGTCTTGATTAAATACTAGGCCTGAATGTTTTTCAATCTCAGGAAGGCAAACTTCTTCAGTTGCTCCCGGGTATACCGTTGATTCATATATAACAACATCATCTTTTGAAATAACTTTTGCTAACATCGCACTCGCTTTTACCAAAGGCGTTAAATCCGGCTGTTTGTGCTGATCAATTGGTGTTGGTACAGTAACAATGTATACATTACAGCTTTTTAAGTCATCAACATTACAGGTATAACTAATATATTGAGAGTCTGCTAACTCTTCAGTAGAAACCTCTAAAGTAAAATCGTGCCCCGCATTTAGCTCTTTAATGCGTTTTTCATGTATATCAAAACCAACAGTTTGATATTTTTTACCAAATTCAACGGCAAGTGGTAAACCTACATAACCTAAACCAATGATACCAATTTTTACATCGTTTAATGATTTCGACATATACTGTGCTAGCCTATTTATTAAATTTTAAATAATTATGGGTATATTACTATTAATCAATCAACAAAATAAACCTATAACGTAAATAACACGAACTCTATTTAACTTTATATTAACAATTACAATATAGGTAATAATAAAATTTACCGACAATAATTGCCTAAATATATACAAGTCAGGTTTAATATTAGTTCAACAAAAACTATAACGCAGCTGTATATTCAAATTTTTTCCGTAAAATTTATAATTATGCTTTATCTTTTATTTAATTATAAATATTAATGGAACATGTGTTACCCAGTTAACTACACCCGTTATCATTCAAGATGCAGGTGTCAGTGGGAACTAAAATAATAACGCTGCAAAAATTGTTTCTAGACCCATCGAAGAAGCTCTTGAGCACTTTGAAACCTGCATTTTGAATGGTAACGGGTATAAATAAGTAGGATAAACATCATAATAATGGGGTGGTTTAACCTTAGATCTAAACACTTCAACTGATTTAGTTGCTATTGGCGCTATTTTTTAAATAAAGTTAGGCGCTTATTTTATTACGATTATTTCTATTTGATCTAATTTTATAAAATTAATGCATTAATAAACATTTTAAAACGATTCTATAACAATAAAAAAGGTAACGTGAATGGAACAATCATCACAAAGTATTCAAGATACAAAATTTTTTGGTCACCCTGCGGGTTTAACCACGTTATTTTACACTGAAATGTGGGAAAGAATGAGTTACTACGGCATGCGTGCCCTACTTGTTTTGTTTATGACTGCAACTCTTCAAGAAGGTGGTTTGGCATTAACGGTAGTTTCCGCGTCTGCAATTTATGGTTTGTATACCGGTAGTGTTTATTTTATGGGGTTACCTGGAGGTTGGATCGCCGATAGACTAATTGGTGGGCAAAAGGCTATTTGGTATGGCGGCATTATTATAATGATAGGCCATCTTGTTTTAGCCATACCCAACGACAGCACTTTTTTTATTGGTTTGATCCTCGTTATTATCGGTACGGGTTTACTTAAACCTAATATTGGTGCTTTGGTTGGTCAGCTTTATAGCCCACAAGACAGACGCCGAGATGCAGGTTATGCCATTTATTATATGGGTATAAATTTAGGATCGTTTATTGGTTATATTGTATGTGGTTATCTCGCGACTAACATGGGTTGGCATTGGGCATTTGGTGCGGCTGCAATTGGAATGGGGATAGGTTTAATACAATATAAACTTTCGACACCCAATTTAAATACAATTGGAGATGGTCCTGTTTCACCTTTATCCGTCAAAGGCATTAAAATATCATGGTTGGCCATTATAAGCTTTTTAGTCGTTGTTGCTGTTGTTACTACTTTAGTATTTCAAGGCGTAATAACTATTAACCCAGTGGTTTTAGCACAATACACCGCAATCTGTTTTACGCTTATTTTTATTGTTTATTATGCTGCTATTTATTGGTTTGGCAAGTTATCTAAAAGTGAAATGTTAAGGTTGGCTGCGTTATTACTCATTTGCATAGCCTCTGCTTGTTTTTGGTCAGGGTTTGAGCAAGCAGGTTCTTCTCTTAATTTATTTGCCAGAGACTACACTGACAGAATGATAGGTGATTTTGAAATACCTACCGCTTGGTTTCAATCAACTAACTCTTTATTTATAGTTGTACTATCGCCATTTTTTGCTGCACTGTGGATGAAGTTGGGGCAAAAATTAATAACGCCAGCTTATGGTATTAAATGTGCTATTGGTTTAATTATTATGGCAAGTGGCTTTATTGTGATGTTTTTTGCGGCTCAATATGCTGCTTCTGGCTTAGAAGTAGCCCCTTATTGGTTAGTAGCAACTTACTTTTTGCATACCGTTGGCGAGCTAATTCTTAGCCCAACCGCATTAAGTGCTGTAAGTAAGTTATCGCCTAAGCGCTTTGCTGGCCAAATGATGGGGATTTTTGTACTAACTTATTCTATCGGTAATATTATATCTGGCTTATTAGCTGGTAATTTTGATCCTAATAATGTGCAGCAGATACCCTCCCTATATATTCAAATTAGTTTATTTAGTGTTGGCATTGGCATCATAATTTTATTACTAGGTCTTAAAACTCGATTCTGGGAATTACTTGCTGAGCAAGAAGAAAAAGAAGCTAAGGGCGAACCTGCTCCTACCCTATAAAAAGCTTATAAAATCAATTAATGTAAAAACTCTTTCTAGCATTTTATGATGCTTGAGAGAGTTTTTTGTTTTAGGCATACTTATACCCGTTACCAATCGCAATAACCCATTGATCACTTTTTTTATTATAAAATAGGTCGATTCATTGATGCACTTGGTACTACATTACTTTAATCAAGGTATATTAATGTAGAAAAATAATGCACAGTGTATAATGAGCGAGTCATATAAAAAATTGATTGTATAGCAAAATGCAAAATCTAATAAAAAAACAGACACCAAATAGAAAGCAGCTTCGACAAATAGTCAGAGAAAAAAGAACGTTTCTCAGCAAATCCCAACAAACTAACGCGGCTATTCAATTATCTAACCGTTTGATAACACATCCTAAAGTTATTTCAGCACAACACATTGCCATTTACTTAGCGAATGACGGCGAACTAAACACTCAACCTTTCATCAAATGGTGTTGGGCTAACAACAAACAGGTTTATTTACCTGTGATACACCCCTTTAGCAAAGGGCATTTATTATTTTTACATTACACGCCAAACACGCCCATGGGTTTAAATTGCTTTGGCATATTGGAGCCTAAGCTTAATGTAAACCTTATTAAATTAGTGCAAGATATTGATATTATTTTTACTCCCTTAGTCGCTTTTGATTTGTTAGGCGCGCGATTAGGCATGGGTGGCGGCTTTTATGATAGAACGCTACAAAAATGGTATACAAATTATCAATACAATAAAAAAGCGCTACCTTTTCCTATAGGGTTAGCTCATGATTGCCAGCAGGTTGACACCATACCTACTGAATGTTGGGATATTCCCATCCCTAACATTATAACTCCACGCAAAAGTTATACTTTTCCCTTATCAAAGTAACCTACCACCTTGATTTTTTAACCACATACTAGACGGTAAAGTGAAATGCTAAAGTATTATGTTTATCGCTTTCAATGCAATTGTTGGTATATAATTAATCTTAAAAAAATTACCCTTAAGTCGTATATTTTATAAAAGCTTAAGGGAAAACTAAAACCACTGAATACATTTATTTAACCCTTATTTAACTCTGATCACGCGACAAGGCTCATCATGACACAAGACGATATGAAAAAAGCAGCAGCACTAAAAGCGTTAGGTTTTATTGAAGAAAATACCATAGTTGGTGTTGGCACCGGTTCAACAGTTAACTACTTTATTGATGCGCTAGCGACAATAAAAGACCGCATAACGGGAGCGGTATCAAGCTCAGATGAGTCAACCAAAAAACTGCAAGCTTATGGTATTGAAGTCTTTGATTTAAACAACATTGATATTTTAGATGTTTATGTAGATGGTGCTGATGAAATTAATTTACACAAATATATGATCAAAGGAGGTGGAGCCGCATTAACAAGAGAAAAAATAGTTGCTGCCGTCGCTAAAACCTTTATATGTATTATTGATGATTCTAAACAGGTTGATGTTTTAGGTAAATTCCCATTGCCAGTTGAAGTTATTCCGATGGCAAGAAGCTATATTGGCAGAGAAATAGTTAAATTAGGGGGAGATCCCGTTTACCGAACTGGAGTAAAAACAGATAATGGAAATGTAATTATCGATGTGCATAACTTAGACATAATCGATCCTACGAAGTTAGAGACTGACCTTAACGCATTGGCAGGTGTTGTAACTAATGGGCTTTTTGCCAATAGAGGTGCTGATATTCTGATTATAGGCACACCAGATGGCACTAAAATTATAAATTAACACTTTAGAGTTTATACACTATATGCTAATTTACGCTTACATTTGGATATCTAGCCATCTAAAACTTTAAATTTTGTTAGCCATTAGCTAAACACATTCATTAAGAGAATTTAAATATCATGAGCAATATTTCACTCGCTAAAGAAAAAATTAAAATATTATTGTTAGAAGGCGTTCACGAAAGCGCCTTAGAAGAACTCAAATCTCAGGGTTATAGTAATATAGAATATATAAAAACATCTTTATCGGAAGAAGACTTAATAAAGAAAATTGCAAATGTTCATTTTATTGGTATTCGCTCGCGTACTCATCTTAATGAAAAAGTGCTTAAACACGCTAAAAAACTTGTTGCCATTGGCTGTTTTTGTATTGGAACAAATCAAGTAGACACCAAAGCAGCCCAAAGTTTAGGTATTCCGGTTTTTAACGCTCCCTTCTCAAATACTCGTTCAGTAGCAGAGTTAGTCATAGGTGAAACCTTACTACTACTTCGTGGCATACCAGAAAAAAGCGCTAAAGCCCACCGTGGTGAATGGAATAAATCTGCGGCAGGCTCAGTAGAAGCACGTGGTAAAACCCTCGGTATTATTGGTTATGGACACATTGGTATGCAATTAGGTGTATTAGCTGAAACTATGGGCATGAAAGTTAAGTTTTATGATGTAGAAACTAAACTCCCCCTAGGTAATGCTAGCCAAAGCCCTACTTTACGTGCTTTATTACAAACTTGTGATGTTGTTAGTTTGCATGTTCCTGAAAACCCACAAACCCAAAATATGATTGGCGCTGCAGAAATAGCAGAGATGAAAAAAGGTTCTATTTTAATTAACGCTTCTCGCGGTACGGTCGTTGATATTGATGCACTTGCCGAAGCGCTTTCAAGCAAAAAGATTGCCGGTGCAGCTATTGATGTATTTCCTGTAGAACCTAAAGGTAACGACGAAGAATTTTTATCACCTTTACGCGCTTTTGATAATGTTATTTTAACGCCTCATATTGGGGGTAGCACCAAAGAAGCACAAGAAAACATAGGTTTAGAAGTTGCTAGCAAGCTTGCAAAGTATTCAGACAATGGTTCAACATTATCAGCGGTTAATTTCCCAGACGTTTCTTTACCTTCGCATATTGGGACAAGTCGTTTATTGCACGTTCACCATAACCAACCTGGTATTTTAAATAAAATTAATTTAGCCTTTGCTAAGTTGAACATTAATATCGCCGCACAATACCTACAAACAGACGATAAAATTGGTTATGTGGTTATAGACATTGAAACTGAAGACAGCGCAATAGCACTTAAAGAATTGAAGAAAATTGAAGGCACACTAAAAGCTAGAATTCTTCATTAAAACGCTTTATTTCCATTTATACCTGTTACCATTTATGTTGTTTTAAATAATGGGGTTGTTAGCAACAAAAAAGTAGACAGCAATATACTTTTTTGTTGCTAAGTTTTAATTAAACAAAACTATTATACCCGTTACTAATCAATAACCTAAAATAAAATGCATACAAGCTAAGGCTAATAATCCAGCAACAACATCATCAATCATAATGCCAAAACCGCCATACACATGTTTGTCTAAATACGATATTGGCCAAGGCTTAACAATATCGAAAATTCTAAATAATATAAAACCTAAAACAACATTCTGCCAACTGACTGGAATTAAAAACATGGTGATTAAGTAGCCGGCAATTTCATCCCAAACAATAGCGCCATGGTCATGTACTCCAACATCTTTAGCTGTTTTATCGCATATATAAATTCCGGCAATACATACAACAAGTACAGCTAAAAAATAAAATAATGGCGTTAACAAAGCCAATAATAAAAAAATTGGCACAGCTGCCAATGTACCAAAAGTACCAGGTGCTTTAGGGCTTAAGCCACTACCAAACCCTAGCGCTAGAAAATGTATAGGGTTTGATAAATTAAATTTTACTGTAGCTTTATCCATATTTATGGCTCTAAAGAGGAAAAATGCTCGAAACCTTTAACCTTTATTGTAAAAGGCTCACCATCTAAGGTCGTTGTGATTTTTTCAGTGCCATTTAATTGCCCGATACAATAAGTCTCAATACCTAAGTTTGATAAAGCCGTAGCCATACCAACCTTTTTATCTTCAGAAACACTAAAAAGCAATTCATAATCATCACCACCGGTAAGTGCTAGCTCAATCGCTTTTTCTCGACCTAATGTTTCAAGTATTGCCGTAGAAAGAGGGATATCTTCTAAATTTAGTTTTGCTCCAACTTTAGAGGCTTCGCAAATATGAGCTAAATCTGAAATCAGACCATCAGATATATCAATGGCTGATTTAGCATAACCACGTATTGCTTGACCTGCAAGTACACGCGGTTTAGGGTAGTTAAGCTTTTTACACGCTTTATCTTTAATATTATCAGGCAACTCGATATGCCCGAGCATATATTGCAATGCCAATGCCGCATCACCTAACTCACCAGTTACATATAGCCATTCGCCTGCTTTAGCATTAGCTCGTGTCATTGATTTATTTTTGGGCGTTAAACCTTGGGCAGTGATGGTAATACTTAATGGGCCTTGCGTGGTGTCACCACCGATTAATTGCACGTTATAAAACTCACATAGTTCAAACACGCCAATACTAAATTCTGATAACCATTGTTCATCAATTTTAGGTAATGTGAGAGCTAACGAAATCCATGTAGGTTCTGCGCCCATAGCGGCTAAATCAGATAAATTAACGGCTACTGCTTTATGCCCAATAGCTCTAGGGGGAGTATTTAACGGAAAATGCACACCAGCTACCAATGTATCAGTGGTAACAGCCAAGTGTTGGTTTTCTGGTGGCGCGACCAAAGCACAATCATCACCTATCCCTAAAATTACATCTTTACGCTTAACCGTTTGTTGCGAAAAATAATGTTTTATTAAATCAAATTCTTTCATAAAAGAGGTATTCGTTTGATAGCTATATAAGTTATATAGCTAGGGTGAGAGCTTAACCGTATTGATAAGTAAAACCTAAAGGTAATAATTAGGTGTTATACGTTAGGCTTCGGTGCGAATTAATTTAACCGCTTTATCTAAAACGCCGTTTACAAATTTATGGCTATCGTCAGCAGCAAAAGACTTGGCAAGTTCAATCGCCTCATTTATAACGACTTTGTAAGGGACATCAGGGCATTCTTTTAATTCAAAAATAGCTACTCTTAATACCGCCTTTTCAACATGATCTACATCATCAAGGGGTCGGTCAACATATGGCGAAATAAGTAAGTCTAATTCACTTACCGATGAAGTAACACCGCGAAATAACTGCTGAAAAAATGGAATATCAAAACGTCTAGCACTGTTGTCTATTAAAAAATTAGTTTCAATATCTTTAACGTTATTGTGACTTAATTGCCAAGAGTAAACAGCTTGTACAGCTAACTCTCTAGCTTTTCTTCTAGGGGATGGTTTCACACATATATCCAAATATAAAATTAAACTTATTACAGCAAATGCAATACATTTAGCGCGTTAATGCGCTTGTACAAAAGCTTATGCAATTACTAATATTATAAAAGCTCTAGCACATTAATCATTTCTAAAGCACTTAATGCTGCTTCAGCGCCTTTATTACCAACTTTTAAACCCGCTCGGTCAATGGCTTGTTCAATGGTATCGGTAGTAATAACACCAAACGCAACAGGGATTGTAAATTCCATAGAAACTTGAGCTAAACCTTTATTACACTCGCCAGCAACAAAATCAAAGTGAGGAGTGCCGCCTCTAATTACCGCGCCAATAGCAATAATGGCATCAAAGCCGCCTTTTTGAGCAACACGCTTAGCGGCTACAGGTAATTCGTACGCGCCGGGTACGCGTATAATAGTAATATCGTCATCATCAACATTACCATGGCGCTTAAGTGCATCAACAGCACCCTCTAATAAACTTTCAACAACAAAGCTGTTAAAACGAGAAACAACAATGGCAACTTTTTTGCCTTTAGCATCAAAATTAGCTTCAATTACATTCATAGAAATAGTCTCATGGTAAAAATTGACGCGATTCTATCAAAAAATGGAAAGTTTAGGTACTCGTTTATGGTTTAAAGAACCTAATATTAAGATGGCTTTATTATTTATACCTTAAATAAAAGTACTCTCATTAATATTTTTTCTAAAATCATTAAAAAATATTAATTTAGAACACTTAACTTTTCTGACAACAAAACTTTACAGAGTGACAGCCCTATCAGTATAATATAATAGAAAATTTTGGGCTATTCTCAAAATAAGAATAAAAAGTATGTAATGCTGTGGCAAAAAATTCAGAGCAACAAGTTAAATACAAAAACAATATTTCCCAACAAGAATCTAAATATAGTGATGACGATTTATTATGGAAAATATTATGGAAAGGAAAGTTAATAATTATAACGATTAGCCTTTTATTTGCGATTGCATCTGTATTATACGCTCTCTCCAAACCTAACATTTATAGGGCTTCATCTCTTTTAGCTCCTGTGTCATCACAAGGTTCTGCTGGAGGGCTAGCTGGGTTAGCTGGTCAATTTGGAGGTTTAGCTAGTATAGCTGGCATAAACCTTAGTGGCAGTGGAAACGATAAAACAGCAATAGCAATAGAAATTATTAGGTCAAGATCATTTATTGAAAATTTTATAGAAAAACATGAGCTACTTGTACCTATAATAGCGGGCAAGAGATGGGACATAACATCTAATTCACTAATCCTAGATAATGAACTTTATGATAACCATACGCAAAAGTGGGTTAGAGAAGTTAAAGCACCAAAAAAAACCAAACCATCAAACTGGGAAGGGTATAAAAAGTTTCTTGAATTACTTACAGTATCACAAGACGAAAAAACATCAATGATCACTATAGCAATTGAGTTTTACTCTCCTGAATTATCTAAACAATGGTTACTTTGGCTCATTAATGACATAAATGAGCATATGCGTCTAGAAGATAGAAAAGAGTCGCAAGCATCTATTGATTACCTTTACAAACAATTAGATAAGATTAAGGTTACCACTATGGAAACCGTATTTTATCAGCTCATTGAAGAGCAGACAAAAAACATGATGCTTGCACATGTAAAGGATGAGTATATATTTAAAACAATAGATCCTGCTCAAGTACCTCAAGAAAAATCGAGTCCCAAGCGTGCCTTAATCGTAATAATAGGTACAACATTTGGAGGCATATTATCTATTTTATTTGTAATTAGCCGATACTATTTAAAATCATCCAAATATTCTCACTAAATTTATATACAAAGCCTTTACTAAATCAGGATGAATTTTGACCATAATATTTTTACTTTTTTTAGTATTGGCTATATTTCTTAGTGGATTTGGCTGGTCAGAAAAACTGAGAAAAATTAATGCTCCATTATCTTGGTTTTTCATCTATATATTTTCAGTGCTCTTAGGATTTCGAAGTAAATATTCAGGCATGGATACAATATCTTATTATAATTATTTTAATGATCTTGCCTCCAGACACAAACCTGATTTTAAATTTGAATTTGGATTCAAATACTTTACATATTTAATGACCCAAATAACGACTGCAGAAGCTTATATTTTCTCATTAAGCTTTATTTTAATTTATTGTTTATATATAGCTAGTCGACTATTGAATATTTTGAATCGATTATTTTGTATTATTCTGTTTATCGCATTCTTACCTGGCCTAGACATGTTAACAAATGGAGTTCGAGGTGGTTTAGCTCTTACTGTTGGCTTAATAATCTTAGTACCAACAGTTATAAATAATAATAAGCTTGCTGTTTTAAATTTCTTTCCAATGCTACTACACTCCTCCTATGGTATTATTGCATTAATTAGCCTTTTTGTTAAAAAATTTTCCAACCCAAAAACAAACACTTTACTTTTCATATCAAGCTTATTCTTTTTTATTATTTGGCTCATAATAAAGCCTGATTCTATATTAAGTCTCATTGAAGGTCATTCTCGACAAGTGAATGTTATTGGAAAATTAATACGCTATCTTATTTTAGAAAGAGAATTATTATCTTTATCTGTTAAGTTATATTTTATGCTAATTTGTCTTATATTTTCGAGTATTTACTTTTTTACTCTAAAGATAAACAAAGATGCTAGACAAGATGAACCCCTAACCCGTATGGCATTCATAATATTAGCAGGTCAACTTATATATGCATTGTTTTCATTTAGTCAATTCTCATACAGATTTATGTTTCTAGTTTATCCTCTCCAAATACTAATGACCGGATATGTTATTGATAAATATTTTTCTGGAATGCAAAGAAACATATTAGTATTTTCATTATGCTTTTTGGGGATTATAACTACTTATACAACAAGAAATTTTTTACAATATAATCTATTAAATTTATAATCATATTTATTTGTATAGCTTATCAAAATATAAATATACACCTTCATGTTAAGGCTATAAATCTTGGCTTATTTATCAAAAAAATCATTAAAATCAATGGGCTTCGCTTATTTAGGAAAGAATGTAAAAATTAGCGATAAGGCAAGTATTTACAATTGTGAATCTATTTCAATAGATGACAATTCAAGGATAGACGATTTTTGTGTAGTATCAGGAAAAATAACAATAGGAAAAAATGTTCACTTAGCCCCGTATTGCCTGTTAGCAGGAGGTGAAAAAGGAATAAAAATGGCTGATTTTTCTGGCTGTGCATACCATGTTCAAGTGTTTACTCAATCAGACGACTATACGGGAAGGACACTTACTAACCCAACAATACCTGAAAAATATAAAAGAGAAACAAAAAAAGCAGTAACTATCGGTAAACATGTCATTATCGGCACAAGTTCAATTATTTTTCCTGGGGTTGATTTAGCTGAAGGTTGCGCTGTAGGAGCTATGGCTTTAGTAAGTAAAAGTACACTTCCTTGGGGTGTATATTTAGGTAATCCAGCTAAACGAATAAAAGAAAGAAAAAAAGACCTTTTGCAATTAGAGAAAATATTTTTAGAGGAAAGTAGTGAATGATCCCATTCAATAAACCACCTTATACTGGTAATGAAGAACAATATTTATTAGAAGCCGCAAGAAGTAATGCTATGGCTGGGGATGGTCACTTTTCTAAAAAATGTGAAAAGTGGTTTGAGCAAAATTTTAATGTAACTAAGTGTCTGCTAACACCTAACTGCACTCAAGCGTTGGAAATGGCTGCGATTTTACTTGATATACGGCCTGGTGATGAAGTTATCATGCCAAGTTACACCTTTGTCAGCACAGCCAATGCATTCGTTCTTCGAGGAGCAAAAGTCATTTTTGTTGATATACGTAAAGATACAATGAATATCGACGAAAAAAAAATATCTTCTGCAATTACCAACAAAACCAAAGCCATCGTTGTAGTTCATTATGCAGGTATAGCCTGTGAAATGGATACCATCATGCACATAGCGAAAACTAATAACCTGTTTGTAGTTGAAGATGCAGCTCAAGGGGTTATGAGTAGCTATAAAGGAAAAAGCTTAGGTACCATAGGTCATTTAGGAGCCTACAGTTTTCATGAAACTAAAAACTATACTAGCGGTGGCGAAGGTGGACTATTGCTCATTAATGACAGTTTATTTACTGAACGAGCTGAAGTTATTAGAGAAAAAGGCACAAACAGAAGTAAATTCTTTAGAGGAATGATTGATAAATACTCATGGGTAGATGTAGGTAGTAGTTATTTGCCAAGCGAATTACAAGCAGCATACCTTTGGGGACAATTAGAAAATGCCGGTACTATCAATAATAAACGTTTAAGCCTTTGGGAACGTTACTTATCCAATTTAAGCTCTTTACAAAAATCAGATGATTTAGCATTACCTTTCATCCCTGATAGCTGTATACATAATGCACATATGTTTTACATAAAAGTGAAAGACATAGATATACGCTCTAATTTTATCTCTTATTTGAAAAAACAGAATATTATTTCAGTATTTCATTATATTCCATTGCATTCAGCAGAAGCTGGCCTTAAATACGGCTCTTTTTCTGGAAAGGATGAATACACGACAACTGAAAGTGAAAGAGTTATTAGGCTACCTATGTATTTCAGCTTATCACTAGATGATGTAGATAATATTTGTAATCATATTCACAATTTTTTTAAATAATAGAGTTTTTTGTGCATATAAAAAAGTCACTTGTGATCACTTATTCAGCCCAAATATATTCTACAATCATAACGCTGGCATTAACCCCCCTCCTTATATCTTTTGTTGGTGCAGAGGGCTTTGGATTAATTGGATTTTATCTAATATTACAAACATGGTTACAAATTTTTGATGCTGGTGTTAGCGGAACACTTTCGAGACAAATAGCGCTGGCAAAAACCTGTAAGTTATCCCTTAAAAGTTTTCTCAGCAATTTTTATAAAATTTATAGCTTTTTCGCTATTATATCAGTAAGTATTCTATTGATAGGCACATACACTGCCGAAGCCTTTTCTAAACATTGGTTTGAAACCTCGCTTTCAATTGATTTAGTATCTTTTTGTATAAAATCCATGCTAGTGTCGCTAAGTTTCAAGTATCTTAGTGGGCCATTACGAAGCGGTTTGATTGGTCTAGAATTTCATGGCATCCTCGGAATATTTAACCTTTTATTTACAACATTACGTTACCCTGCTGGGCTATTAATCCTTTATTTATATGATAACTCACTCAAAGCATACTTTTCATATCAAGCAATTATTGCCATTCTTGAATGGCTAGTGCTGCAAGTACTCTTTTATATAAAGTCCAAACAAACAATGAATAATGCAAAAATATCTGAAGAGCCAATTACCTCTTCAATAAAAACTTTACTTGTTCTCTCCACTCAATTATCTATTCTGACTGTATTATGGGTACTCGTATCACAAATAGACAAACTATTATTGTCTGGAGCAATGTCATTAGAATTGTTTGGTTATTACTCATTAGCAGTAACTGTTACAGGAGTTATATTTACACTGAACATGCCTTTAAACCAAGTATTAATGCCACGACTAACCTTTTTGATAGCAAATAATAATAATAAAAAATACAGTGAGCTTTTGATTAATGCATCATTATTTTCCGCCGTTTTATTTATTCCTTTTGCTGTATTTTTATCATTTTTTGGTAAAGAATTAGTATGGGCTTGGACCGGTAATATGAAAGCGGCTGAAAATGCATCTCATTATATTATATGGCTAGCCATTGGAAATGTAGCTGCTGTATTGGTAAATTTTGCATTTCTATTGCAATTTACTTTAAAAAATTTAAAGAAGCATTTAATTGCATATATCGTATATAGTGTAATTGTAATCCCCATTACCTTTCTTGTTGTAAAAAACCAGCCTGGCGAAGGTACAGCTATATTTTGGATGCTACATAACTGCTTATTTTTAATTTTATGGGGCGGATATACTTTCAAATTTTACTTAACTGGATACTTTAGCACAGTATTAATTCCTGCTATTATAGTAATCTCAACAGCTTCATTAGCAATACAAGCTAGTTTTCAGGCTATTATTGAAAAGTTAAACCTTGAAAGGTTAGAGTTATTCTTCCTTTTAGCTGCTGTTGGCTTACTATGTGTTAGTATTCTACTGTTATCTTTCTGGTTATTAAAAATTCACATAGCTAATATTGTTCACAATATATCATTGGTTACAGAGAAGTAATTTACCCTAAATGCAAAAATTTATCATATTCGCCCCCCCATACAACGAAAAGTGGGGTGGTATAGTTGTATTACATAAGTTGTGCCATTTATTGAATGAGTTAGGGCATGATGCAAAAATTTATCCACACTACGAACAATTTGTATTTGATAAGAATAATTTCTTTCAAACACTAAAACTGTTCTGTAAAGTTGAATTAAAAAACGTAATTAAAAATTTGATTACGGACTTTAAAACAAATCCTCATTTAAACACACCGGTAATTAAGCCTTCAAAAAATTTTAATATTAAAGATAATACCGTTGCCATCTATTCTGAAATTGTATTAGGTAACCCTCTTAACGCCAAAAATGTTGTTAGATGGTTATTACACCAGCCAGGTTTTCATTATGGACAAGTAATGTATAACTCTGGCGAACTACTTTTTAAATTTAATAGTGCTATAAATGACTTCAGCTACCCGGGTTCTAAAACGTCAACACAAGAGCTAAAAGTAATCCACTACCCTTTAGAACACTACAATCTTGAAGAATTACCTGCTGATAAGAAAGGGGTTGCTTACTGTATTCGTAAGGGTAAACATAAAAAAATAGTTCATGATCTTTCTAGTTCTACTTTAATCGATAATTTGTCTCACAAAGAAGTGGCTAAAGTATTTAAAAAATCTAAACAATTTATTTCTTATGATACTTATACAGCATATTCTATCTTTGCCGTGCTATGTGGCTGTGAGTCAATCGTTATACCTGATAAAGGTACAAGCGAAACAGAATGGTATCCAAAAGAAATGGATCGTTATGGCATAGCTTATGGTTTTGAAAATATTGAAAAAGCAAATGCAACAGCACACCTTGTTAAGCAACATATTACTAATGAAGAACAAAAATCTTTAACTAATGTTGAACATGCCGTACTTGAAGTTAACGACTACTTCTTTAATAAAAAGTAATGATAATTCATAAAAAAACAAACCAATATTAATGTTACCGCGAAAAGCATACTCATCTTTCTATTCTTTAACTCAGCGACCTAAAAGGTTAGGATTAAAATAAGGACTTCGAGCGACAAGATCGTTATTTTGAAAAACTAAGTTAACCGCATATAACTTAATTTTTTTGAATATTTACTTTTATGTATCATTTAATTTTCTCTGGTTAAGAATATTATTTAGAGCAATAAGATGGATTAAAGTACATCATATCTGCCTCACTTTTTATTGGACATTTCTCTTACTCTTAGTATTCAAAACAGAGTATAATAAAGAAATCATTTCTATCTTTCCCCCTAAAATATAAGGTATAAAATCACTTCTTAAAGTGATTATATTATTATGTCAAAAAATATAGCCGCAGCAACCCTTACCTATGGCGATAGACTCAATTTCCTGTCTCAATCGATAGATCGATTACTTGAACAAAAGTTCACCAAAATTTATGTTTATTGTAATGGTATATCGCTTGCTAATTATCAAGAATTACTGGAAAAATATAAGCAACCACAATTGTTTTTTTTATATTCTAAAGAAAACTTAGGTTCAGCTGGTGGTTACAGTGAATTACTGCAATACATAGTAAAGCATGATAACGCTGAATATATTTTATTACTTGATGATGATAACCTTGTTCCTATTGATTGCCATGAGATAATATCAAACTTAACTATCAAAAATGATGAGTTATATTACTTTCATAGACCTGATCGAACACTACCTAAAATAGCCACTGAGTTAAAAAAACCAGAATATGTACTAGGTAGCCCTAATTCATTTCTAGGACGTGATTTATTTTCGTTAATAAGAAAACAATCTCCTTCATATCTTGGCGATCTAGCTGCTGCTCCATATGGTGGTCTTTTACTCAGTAGAGAAGCATTAAGTACAGGAATACTACCAATAAAAGAACTCTATCTATATGCTGATGATTATGAATATACCTACCGACTAGTATCTGAATATAGCTTTAAAATTATTTTCTCTGAAGCTATCTTAATAGAAGATCTTGAAAAAAGCTTTCATTTACAGAAAGGTATAAAGCTATTAAATAATAGATACAGTAACGCATCAGACTTACAACTTTATTACTCAGTTAGAAATAACACATGGTTAGGGCTAAAACGTAACCAATCCATAGTTCTATATATGTTGAACATGGCGTTCTTCAGTACTATTTTTTCTTTACAATTTATTTTTTCATTAAAAGTAAAAAAAACAAAAATATTTATCAAAGCTATTCGTGATGGTTTTGCATTAAACAAAACCATTAACACTTAACTCAATATATATTTAAAGCCTCTAACTCAGCTCTGATGCCATTCTTATGCGAGCCCTATTCATGCATGTTAAGAGCTAATTCGACCAAGTACATATGTATCCATATAGGAGCAGTATCATTGGTATATTTACATTTAAATTACCTCGCTACATCTAAGAACAGGCGGTATCACAATGAAAATTAATCTACTCATAGCTCCATACAGAGATGCCTATTTTTATGAGGAATTTGGGCCCGCTGTACGTGATTTACAATTTATAGAGACACTCGCAAAACTTAACTATATACACTCTATTACAGTACTAAATAGACCTGTATCAATTTTAGAACGTCTTCTATTAAAAAAAACACGCTCTAAAAAAATAAATATAACTAAAATCAATACATACGACACTACGTCAAAAGACCTATTAGGTGCAATTAAAGGGCGTAGTTGGGCGGAAGATGTATATGCTGAAGTTATTAATAAGCATCTTGTAAAAAGTAAATCACAACAATGTATTAATGTATTTCTTGACTTTCTACCTATTGGTACTTTTAATCCTGAAAAATTAAATGGATGGTTATATTGGTACGACTTTATTGATAATTTCAAAAAACATAACCGCTTTACCTTTAATGAAAAACAACTAGTGCAAAAAAAATATCACTTTATTGCTAAGTTCGCTAATTTTATCAGTGGTGTCTCTGATGTTTGCTTAGACGTCAACAGCCCGTATAAAACTTCCTATACTCAAGTTATATCAAATAAAATATTTAATAACGTTACTGAAAATATTGACAAAAAACAAAAAAATCCTGATTACGACTTTGGTTTCATAGGTTTTATAACTGATAAATTTGATCTTAAGTTTATAAAAGAAATAGCAAAAACATACACTGTAGCTATTTACGGCCAAATTATGGATAAAAAAATTGGTAATGAATTATCCTCAATAAAAAACATAACTACATTCGGTAAATTTACCTATAAGGATGTGCCACAAATATGCCAAAGTTTTAAAGTTGGTCTATTACCTTATTTAGCAGAAAAAAGTCATGACGGTTCTCCGCTAAAACTTTATGAATATATGAAATATGACATCCCTTGCTTAACATCTATAGACTACGAAATAATAGATAGTCGATTCATAAGAAATTATAATACAAGCCAAAAATTACAAGACGATATTAAAGACATGTATGCCGTGTCTGGTAACAAATTAATATCTGATACCATTCAAGATGATTGGAAGTTAGATGTGAGTTTACAAAACGTTCTAGACCAACTAATACAATCGAATAATAGAGAATGAATATGAGCCATATCGCAATTATTGGTACTGTCGGGGTACCAGCCTGTTACGGCGGCTTTGAAACGCTAGTAGAAAACTTACTCGATGAAAAAGACAATGAACATAATATAACCGTATATTGTTCAAGTAAGTCATATAACAAACAAACAAGCAAATATAAAAATGCGCGTTTGCATTTCATACCTCTCAAAGCAAATGGTGTGCAAAGTATGCCTTACGATATATGGTCGTTATTGCATGCTATTTACAGTGGTGCTGATAAAGTACTTATTTTAGGTGTATCAGGCTGTATTTGCTTGCCGTTTATTCGGTTATTTTCTAGAGTTAAAATAGTAACAAACATTGATGGCTTAGAATGGCGCAGAAGTAAATGGAATAAATTTGCAAAAAGCTTTCTCAAATATTCTGAAAAGATAGCGGTAAAATATTCTGATACCATCATTGCAGACAATCAAGCCATTGCTAATTACGTCACTGATGAATATGGCGTAATACCAGAAGTTATAGCCTATGGTGGCGATCATGCGATAACATCAGCATTATCAATTATTGATAATGACTACGCTATGGCATTATGTAGAATTGAACCTGAAAATAACATTGAAATGATTTTAGAAAGCTTTAGTCAAACCAGTAAAAACCTCAAATTTATTGGTAATTGGGATAATAGTGATTTTGGTAAAAAAATGAAAGCAAAATACCAAACTTTCAAAAATATCGAGATGCTCTCTCCCGTATATGACCTAACAACATTATTTGAAATCAGACAAAAGTGCTCTTTTTATGTTCATGGCCATTCAGCTGGTGGAACAAACCCTTCTCTTGTTGAAATGATGCACTTTAACAAAACAATATTAGCCTTTGATTGTAATTATAATAAGGCTAGCACCGAAAATAGTGCTCATTATTTCTCTAATGTTGATGATCTAGTGGCGCTTATTAACCAGTCAGACACAGTCGATAATGCTGAAAATATGCTAAAAATAGCTAAACGTCGCTACACATGGAAGATAGTTAAACAGCAATATTTAAATTTATTGAACTAAAATTTTATTAAATAAGGTATTAATTAATGCGTAAAGGAATAATTTTAGCTGGTGGAAGCGGAACTCGTCTCTACCCATTAACCAAGGTTGTTAGTAAACAACTAATGCCTGTTTACGATAAGCCTATGATTTATTACCCTCTTGCAACATTAATGCAAGCAGGAATTCGAGAGATTTTAGTAATTTCTACACCTGAAGAAATTCACAGGTATGAAAACCTACTAGGGAATGGTGACTCTTTTGGTATTCATATTACCTACGCTATACAGCCAAATCCAGATGGATTAGCACAGGCTTTTTTAATTGCTGAAGATTTTTTAAACGGGCAATCTGCAGCACTAGTATTAGGTGACAACATGTTCTATGGGCATGATTTATCTAAATCGTTACAAAATGCTTCAAAACAAACATCTGGGGCTACAATTTTTGGTTACCATGTATCAAACCCTAGATCTTATGGTGTTGTTGAATTTAATGAAGCAGGTACGGCTATTTCTATAGAAGAAAAGCCTTTAGTACCTAAATCAAATTACGCTGTACCGGGTTTATATTTCTTTGATAATAAAGTCGTTGAATTAACAAAAAATGTGCAACCTTCAGCTCGCGGTGAATTAGAAATTACTGATGTAATAGAGCAATACTTACAAGCAGGAGAATTAAAAGTAGAAATAATGAGTCGCGGTACAGCTTGGTTAGATACAGGAACCCACGATGATTTATTGGCTGCCGCACAATTCATTGCTACTGTAGAGAAAAGACAAGGACTCAAAATTAATTGTCCTGAAGAAATAGCTTTTCGTAATGGTTGGATCTCTGAAGAAAAGTTACGAGAAATCGCAGAGCCATTACGTAAAAGTGGCTACGGTGAATATTTATTAAATCTACTTGAAGAGAAAATATTTTAGTGAATATTATTAATACAACGATTCCTGACTTAAAAATACTCGAACCGAAAGTATTTGGTGACGACCGAGGTTTTTTTCTTGAAACCTTTCGTAGCGACTGGTTTAAAGAACATATAGCCGATGTTACTTTTGTACAAGACAATCATAGCAAATCTTCGCATGGCATATTACGTGGCATGCACTACCAGCTAAAACAATCACAAGGTAAATTAGTACGAGTAATATCAGGCGAAGTATACGATGTCGCCATTGATATGAGAAAAAACAGTTCTAGTTTTGGCCAAGCTTTTGGTACATATTTATCAGCCGAAAACAAAAGACAAATGTGGATACCTGCAGGATTTGCGCATGGCTTTTTTGTTACTTCTGAATTAGCTGAGTTTGTGTACAAATGTACAGATTATTATGCACCTGAATATGAAGAAAGCGTGTTATGGAATGATCCTGAGTTAGCAATTAATTGGCCTATTCCTACAGGAGAAAGCCCATTACTTTCAGCAAAAGATAAAGCAGGTAAACAATTTAAAAATGCTAAATACTTTCTATAGTATTACGCTTAAATAAATTAAAAGTAGAATTATATTATGAGTAAAAGAATTTTTGTAACAGGCGGTGCAGGTTTTATTGGCTCTGCCCTTATTCGTTATTTAATAAATGAAACAAATAGCATAGTAATGAATTTTGATAAATTAACTTATGCAGGTAATTTAGAGTCATTAAAATCAGTTGAAGACAACGAGCGTTATCGCTTTATGCAAGGTGATATTTGTGATCAAATTCTTGTTACTAAAACTTTAAAAGAGTTTAAACCTGACTACATAATGCATTTAGCGGCAGAAAGCCATGTTGATCGCTCTATTGATGGTCCAGGTGAGTTTATTCAAACTAACATTGTAGGTACTTATGCTCTTTTAGAAGCCGCGAGGAGTTACTTTTCGACACTCAATGATGAAACTAAACAAGGTTTTAGATTTCATCACATCTCAACAGATGAAGTTTATGGTGACTTAGGCGAAACAGGCTTATTCACCGAAGAAACATCTTACGACCCTAGCTCGCCTTATTCGGCTTCAAAAGCTGCCTCTGATCATCTCGTTAGAGCATGGTGTAGAACATTTAATTTACCTGTGGTGGTAACTAATTGTTCAAATAACTATGGTCCTTATCATTTCCCTGAAAAACTTATCCCATTAATTATTTTAAATGCACTTGATGGAAAGAAACTCCCTATTTACGGTGATGGTAAGCAGGTGCGAGACTGGTTATATGTAGAAGATCACGCCAAAGCACTATTTTGTGTCGTTGAAACAGGTAAAGTTGGCGAAACCTATAATATAGGCGGCTTTAACGAAAAACAAAATATTGAAGTGGTTAATACCCTTTGCAACCTTCTAAATGACTTCGTTGAAAATAAGCCTGATGGTATTACAGATTTCAATCAATTAATTACCTATGTTGCTGACCGACCAGGTCATGACATACGTTACGCCATTGATGCCAATAAAATAAGCTCAGAGTTGGGCTGGAAGCCAGAAGAAACTTTTACCTCAGGTATGAAAAAAACTGTCGAATGGTACCTTGCAAACCTTGAATGGTGTAAACATGTTCAAGATGGTAGTTATCAACGAGAAAGATTAGGTAACTAAACGGCATAATCAGCTAATTATTAAGGCAGCATTTATGCTGCCTTTTTAGGATAAACAGAATGAAAGTATTAATTATTGGCAAAAGTGGCCAATTAGCAAACGAACTAACGTCTAACAAACCAGCAGGTATTGAGCATCTCTGCTTAGGCAGAAGCGATATTGACGTTTGTGATATAACATCTATAGAAAAAGCGATTAATACTTATAAACCTAGAGTTATTATTAATGCATCAGCTTATACCGCAGTAGATAAGGCTGAAACAGACAGCAATGCTGCTTATTTATTAAATCAACAAGCAGTAGAAAATCTTGCCCTTATTGCCAAGAAAAGTAATACAAGATTAATACATGTTTCTACCGATTTCGTTTTTGATGGCGAAAAGAATAAAGCCTATAACGTTGATGACAAAACTAATCCTTGTAGCGTATATGGTGCATCTAAATTAGCAGGTGAGCAAGCTATCTCAACGCACTACCCTGAAAATAGTGCCATTGTTAGAACCTCTTGGTTATATTCATCCCATGGTAATAATTTTGTTAAAAACATGCTGAGATTGATGCAAGAAAAAGAAGAGCTTGGTGTGGTTTGTGATCAAATTGGTTGCCCGACTTATGCTGAAGGTCTGGCTAAATTTTTATGGAAGCTTACTGAAAAAGAAACCATTAGCCCTATTTATCATTGGAGTGACTACGGGGTTGCCTCCTGGTATGACTTTGCTGTTGTAATACAAGAGATCGCTTTTAATAATAAATTACTCGCAAAAAAAATTCCAATTAAACCAATCTCTGCTAGTAATTACCCAACACCAGCAACAAGACCCTATTTTAGTTTGTTAAACGCCTCAGCATCACATCGCATAGAAGTTAGTCAACATTGGGTTAATCAATTAAAAGTCTGTATTGGAAAACTTTAATGGCTAAAAGTTTATTATGATACACCCTAAATAAAATAGACTTCCTTTTTCTACAGTCATGCATCAAGTGACGCCCAATGTTAAGCTATAAGTCAGTGATTCCCATAACGATAAAATAGTACTTTAAAAGAACGGAAGAAAAAACAGAACACAGTGTAAGCGTATGATGTGGTAATCCCCCCGAAAAATAATAGATGCCAAACGTAGAATTTTCTCTTATTGTAAACACAGGAGAAAATTATGAAAAAAGCACATTTTACAGACAGTCAGATCCTCGCCATTTTGAAACAAGCCGAAAGCGGTGTGCCCATTCCGGAGTTATGCCGTGAACATGGTATGGGCAACTCAACCTTTTATAAATGGCGCGCAAAATATGGCGGCATGGATGCATCTTTAATGTGAAGTGGTCAAGTAATATTGGCCACAGTTTTATAGCTTAACTCATATCTTCTTTCTGATTCATTTGGACTTAATCCGCCATTGTACGTATGTGGTCTCGTCTTGTTGTAATAAACCATAATATAATTAATGATCGCTTGCTTAGCTTCACTAAAATTCTTATATCCTATTGT
>Ga0209185_1000193_pt1 | contig 89578 bp, 74 predicted proteins | sample SidtaG_2_FD_187425 | JGI IMG/M metagenome (GOLD analysis project Ga0209185, IMG submission 187425) | Marine algal microbial communities from Sidmouth, United Kingdom - Sidmouth_Asex2 metaG (SPAdes) (version 2) | ecosystem: Host-associated > Algae > Red algae > Unclassified | place: Sidmouth... | reverse complement strand
TCGATTACATCGAATTATTCTACAATCCGAAACGCAGGCATGTTAACAACGGGATGTTGTCACCCGTCGAATTTGAGATGACGACAAAATGAAGTAACAAGGTGTCTATAAAGCTAGGGGCACATCAACATCACATATTATTTTTAGTTCTGGGTAAATGAGTAGATAGAAGATCTATTTCAGAAAACTGAAGACGCATCTTTCATTAAACTCATGATATTCGCGCGAACTTTTGGGTTCTCAATGTTTGAAAAATAGTGAAAGACATCGGACATTTCTGAACCATCGAGAATGACATCAGAATAATACTCTCCATCGTCACTAAAGAAAAAATCCGTATTGAAAATAAAGTGCTTCTTTAGATCAAAAATGGCACTAACAGGAAAGCGGGCATGGCCTTTTTCAAGGCGGCATAGTTTCTCAGTAGAGATATTGAGTGCCCTGCTAGCATCTGTCGACCCCACTCCATTACAACGTCTTTGGAGCTCCACCTGCTTTCCAATGTAAGAGTCGATCCGTTTCGAGTTTTTCTTATTATTATGTGGCGGAATCATAATCTCAGTCGAAATAATTTTATAGAATAATTGGAGAGAGCAATAAACTTAGCACCGTAATTACAGGAATAGCTAGGCAATTGGCGACAAACCCGGCCTTGACCATCGTCGGCAAGGAGACTTGACCACTTGCAAACACGACTGCATTTGGCCCTGTTGCTGTCGGTAACATAAAGGCGCAACTCGCAGCCATGGCAATCGGTAAAGCCAATAGCTCAACAGACAAGCCAGAAGAAATCGCGGCTGCTCCTAAGATCGGCATAAGGGTCGACGCCGTTGCGACATTACTCATCACTTCTGTTATGAAAATGACAAATGCCGTCAACAATAAAACCAACAAGACAATTTGCATACCGGCCAAGCCCCCTAGTTGAAGACCGACCCAATCAGCCAAACCTGATGTTCGAATGGCCGCCGCAATCGACATTCCACCGCCGAATAGAAGGAGCGGCCCCCAAGGAATGCTCTCAGCTGTCTTCCAATCCAAAATTGCGGTCCGACGTTCTTTGGAGGATCCAGACGGCACTAGAAAACACAAAATGACACCAAAAATTGCGGTGATGTGATCGGTTAATCCACCAAAAGGGGTCATACCGAATAGGCTAATGTCCTTAAGTAGATTTCGGAAGCACCATAAGAATGCAACTACGCCAAAAACCATTAGAGTGCGTTTTTCAGGGATAGAAATACTGCCTAACTTCTTGAGTTCAGACTGTACAATCTCTTGCCCACCCTCTTCGTCAAAATCAGTATCTTCAACTTTAAAAATCAACTTTGTGAGAGACCACCAAATTAGAGGAACAACGCAAATAATAACAGGCAACCCAATTGCAACCCATTGTCCAAAGCTAATATCCATTCCAATTGAGTCATTTAAGTAGCCTATAATAATGAGATTAGTTGGCGTTCCCACAGGTGTGCCCAACCCGCCAACAGAACATGCATAGGCAATCCCTAGCAGTAAAGCATAGGTAAAAGGGCTATTCACACGATCATCACCCACAACAGCAGCCGCGACTGAAATTGCAATCGGCGTTAGCATAATACAAGTCGCAGAATTTGATATCCACATGGACAACAATGCTCCCGCGAGCATGAACCCGCCCACTAATAGGGAAGGCTTAAACCCCACAAATTTTACAACGCTGAGTGCAATACGTTTGTGGAGATCCCACCGCTCAATCGCTTTTGCGATAATAAAACCTCCCATCAGAAGCACGATAATCGGATGCATATACTCAGCTGATGTGACTTTAACTGATTGAACATTCGCCATCGGGAAGACGACAATTGGAAGAAGGGCGGTCACAGGTATTGGGACGGCCTCTGTGACCCACCAAATAGCCATGAAGACCAATAGACATAAAACAACCCAAGCACTTTTGGCTTGCTCTGCGCTGCCGGTTAACTCGATGAGGCCGTCGGGGGCACCGATAAATAGCAAAATCAGAACAGCTAGAGGCCCTAGCACTAAGCCTATTCGGCTACGAATATATCCGTCAGGGTAAGCTGATGATTTCATTTCGCTAATATTCGGGTTCGTATTTAAACCGTCTATCATAAACTGCTCTTATGCCCTCCGCTTTATAGAATAAGAATCCTGCGAAGTTAAATGTAAGAATAAAAATCCACCTCGGTAGACCGAGATGGATAAGGCTCCGGTCAAAATCGTGACCAAGGGAAACTTAGAAATTCTGTTTTAGTTGCACATAGAATGAACGCCCACGTGGGTCATGCACCTGAAAGTCAACTCTTGGACGAGCTTCAAGAAGCGGCGGGATAACATCAAAGACATTGGAAGAACCGACACTCAGACGTGTTGTTTCGCCCGGCAAGTCAAGCAGCTCACCCAACTGAACGTCATATCGAACATCAAATGTTGTGTTCGAATCAATATCATTGCCAGTCGCATCATCATCATAAGATCCGATATGCCGTCCAAATACCGTAAATGTATGAGGGCCCGTATCAAAAGTCACACCCGCATTAAGGCGGAAGGCAGGAACCGAACTAAAACCATTCGTCGTGTTACGGTTATTTTTAATATCCGTTACAATACCATCCTGATTAGTGTTTTCATATTTTGTGATAATTGTGCTGTTGGCGTCAAATTTAAGTGAGCCATCAAAAATATCTGTAGTGTAGCTCGCAACAAAGTCTAAACCATTGACAATTGCCGAACCTCCATTGACGATTTCCGAAATAACTGTCCCTAACTGACCATCCTGACCACGTGTCACAATACGGGCACAAGTAGCTGTATCAATAACGCCATTGAAACATTGATCGACGAGCGTTTGAGGGTCACCACCACCAGGTATTATTAAGTCTTGATAATCATAGGTGAAAAAGTCACCAGAGAACTTCAGCCCCCAGTCAGGCTGATAAATAACACCAAGATTCAAGTTTGAAGCATTCTGAGGAACCAAATCTGGGCTGCCCTGCTGAATAGTCGTAATAATCGTCGCACCGGCATTACCATTCGGGTCAGGGTCGGTAACAGCCGCTGTGCCAAAGGTTGCTGCCGCTTGACGAATAGTCGGCGCTTGGAACGATGTACCCCACGACCCACGTAGAGACAGGCCATCTGTTACGTCAAATTTACCAGATATTTTTGGATCTAATGTATCCAAACCATTACCATAATCTTCATAACGAAGGGCACCTTGTAGCTCAATTCTGTCGGTCAGAGGTGCAACGACCTCACCGAATAAAGCATAGACTGTTTGCTTTTCCGCATTAATCGGCGCCAAAACATCACCTAGACGGTTATCACCGGTTTGATAACGGCCATCAGGAATATCTGAAAGAAGAACTTCACGATATTGCGCACCAACCGCCATCGCCAGTTCACCACCGCCCAGCTCAAGACCGGGCGCGCCACTTAAGATAGCTTCACCGACTTGTAGACGTGTCAGTGCGACATCATTGCGCGTTGTTGCAAAGGAGTCTTGGACCACTTGACTGTTACCAGCTGTACTAACCCCGTCTATTGGAGAGATTAAATTTGGATTGGCGACACGCGTGCCAAATGGGTTCCATGCACCTGATAAAATGGCAGCCTGGTATTCGTCAATAATCCACTCATTTGGTGCTACACGTGATAAATCGGAGTTCGCATATGTGTAGGATGAATACAGATTCCAATTATCACTTAACTGGAAATCGAAACCACCAACCAAACGTGTGTTAGTGAAAACTGTTTTAATTTCACTTTGATTATCGCCATCTGCGTCACTCCCGAGGGGGCGGCCACGATAAATTAAGTCTACAGCTTGTAGCGTTGGGTCAGCTGCAAAAGCCTCTGGCCCAGCATATGTAATACCGCCATTCCCATCATCCACAAAGAAGTTGAAAGGGTGATCACCCGGAACGAGCCAACCCCCACCATTCGGGAAATTTCGGATCAGGTTGCCACCAACACCGTCAGTCACCTCATTACGAGAATACGCAATTTCGGCAAAGGCGTTAAAATTATCTGATACATCATAATTAGCTGTTGTATAAATCTGTAAACGGTCTTCAGCAGGAATAACGCGGCGCTGATTTAAGAAGTGATAACGACAATTTGCACCATCCAAAATACCGCCTGCGGCCACACAATCTGGGTCCGCTACTGTATTCCCTGTACGCTGGAAATCGCCATTGGCATCCAAAACGGCCGCGTTAAAGCGACCTGGAGACCCTGTACCTGAGTCCCATAGACCCGATACGCCATCTTCAAGCGTACTGCCGAGATTAATATTTGGGATATCCTCACGTGTCGCCCAACCTTGTGTGTAAAACGTTGCGAATGTCGCAATACCACCGCGCTCACCCTGAACACCAAAGGCAGCGCCTAACTGGGCCGAGTCGACGATTGCTGTACGACCTTCTGCCGTCAATTCAAAACCTTCAAAATCATCACGGGTGTAAATATTTACCACCCCGGCAACCGCTTCCGAACCATATGTTGCCGACGCACCATCAGTGAGCACTTCAACATTTTTAATCATATTTGTCGGATATTGATTGACGTCAGAAAATAATTGCCCGTTGGATTGAGCAACGGGCGCCAAACCAGCGCGACGACCATTAATAAGCGTAAGCGTTGACCCTAAACCTAGTCCCCGCAGTGAAAATTGAGACGTGCCTTGGCTGGCCGAAACGTCAGCAGCCAACTCAGAACCTGCATTTGCGGAAATGCCTTTAAAGACATCCTGTATTTGAATCGCACCAGTTTGATCGAATGTCGTTTTATCAACAGTTTGAACTGGTGAAGGTGTTTCAAAGTCTTTTCCACGAGATCGGATGACCGAGCCAGTTGCAACGACAACGTCTTCGTAAGCATTTCCCGTATCCGCAGTTTGCGCAAAGGCAGGTGCTGAAAGCCCTGTAATGAGTGCCAGGCCGGAAGCCCCGAGCACAGTTTTATAAATAAGTGACGTTTTCGGCAAGGCCTTCATGTCTTTCCCCTATGTAACGTAGCCTTACAATGCTGCAGACCATTTTTGTTATTTGCCGCCCCACTGTTTCGTGCCGCGGACTAAATTCGATCAGTTGAATATCAACTTCGGATAAGTTAGGAGTTTTTTTATGACACGAAAAACTAAAACTATAAAAGCACCTAAAGCACTGAAATATAGATACAATATTTACATTACTAGCCTCAATAAAATACTATTTGAGCCGTTAACCGCACATCTAAAAGTAAAATTGTGCGAATATTCGCACACCAAAAACACGTCGGCACTCGGTGTCCACAGTTGAACGCGAAATCATCAAATATTCTAAGCTGGGCCATAATTACAATGATTGCGTTGGGATATTTTATCTTCGCGGGCATTGCTATTCAGTTATCAAAAAGCGCAACTGTTGAGACCTTGAGAACTGATGCCCTGAGGCAAGCGACGGCTCAATCAAGTGAGTTGGGAAGCGAACTTCAAAAATTCTCACTTGTTCCAATTATCCTACGAGAAAATCCCGACGTATTGGCTGCCCTCTCAGTCGGTTCAAATTCCAATATAGAAAGACTAAATTTCAAACTGAAATCGCTAACGGAGCAAACTCACGCGACCTACATTTATGCAATTGATAAATCAGGGCGTACGATTGCGTCTTCAAATTTTGATTTATCAGACAGTTTTGTCGGGAGAGATTATCGCTTTCGCCCTTATTTCCTTCGCGCCATGCAAAACGGGGATTCTAAATATTACGCGAAGGGCCAAACAACAGGCCGCGCTGGATTATTCTTGGCAGGACGAATTTCGGATGAAGGCGAAGCTCTGGGCGTCATCGTTGTCAAAGTCGAGTTCAATGAGTTTGCCGAGCGCTGGAGTGATCCGGCATCAACCTCGTTAGTTGTGAACCAAGACGGGATTATTTTATTTTCCAGTGATAGTACTTTGAATTTCAAAACCCTCAAACCCCTATCGCCTAAAAGGGAAACGGAAGTTTTTGAAGCGAGGCAGTTCGGTTTAGAGCCGTTAGAGGATGCGGGTATAGATATTTCCGCCAGGCCTTTCACAATAAATAACCGGGACGAAAGAACGGTAACCAGCCAGGTTGAAATAGACGAACTGGAGTGGACTCTCTATAGATCAGTTCCGATAAATGCAGCTGTAACCTCGGCTAAATACAAAGCCTTGTTCATCATCTTACTTGTCGGTGTAGCGCTTTTGTTTCTTATGCTGGCATATCGACGGCGGCGGCAAAAAGAGACCGAGAAAGCAGCCGTGACGGAATTACTCAAGTCTGAGGTCGCGCGTCAAACGAAAGAGCTTTCGAAGACAAATGAAAAACTAGAGCATGAGATAAGCCAGCGCGAAGCTGTAAATTTGCGATTCAGAGCCGCCCGAGAAGAGCTCGCTCAGGCCAACAGGCTGGGATCAGTAGGGGCCATTACTGCAAGTGTTGCCCATGAACTTAATCAACCTGTTTCCGCCATACGAACTTACGCCGAAAATGCGAATAAATTCTTGTCTCGAGGGAATTCTGAGCAGACAATCAAAAATCTGGACTCAATTGTTTCACTGACGGAACGTATTGGGTCAATATCAACTGAACTCAGACGCTATGCACGCAGGGGAACTCGCCAAATTGGTCCTATTAGGTTGGAAGACCTATTCGATGGCGTAAATTTGTTAATGGGCCAGCGCTTGATTTCTAAAGGTGTCGATTTCAGATTAGAAAAGAACCTTAATCATTATCCCCCTGTCAGTGCCGGGCGGGTTCGTTTGGAACAGGTCTTTGTAAACCTATTAGTCAACGCCATTGACGCAACTGAAAGCAAGACAAACCCTCAAATTGAAATCTCAATTTTAAATGATACGCCCATGATGGAAATCCTTGTTGCGGATAACGGAACAGGCATCGAAGAGAATTTCGCAGCGCAGATCTACACGCCCTTCATCACCTCAAAAGACGAAGGGATGGGAATGGGACTAGGAATTGCGAAAGATATTTTAATGGAGTTTGGCGGAAGTATCGAATTGGTCGACTCCCCACTTGGTGGTGCCGCTTTCCTGATAAAGCTGAAACTACATGAATAATCACAAAGAACAATTAAACGTCATTTTGATAGATGATGACAAAGACCTTATCCAAGCGCTCGAACAAGCCTTTGAACTCGAAGATATTGCGGTTAAGTGTTTTCGAAATCCAACCAAAGCTATAAAACACATTTCCGATGACTTTGATGGCGCGATCATTACCGACGTACGAATGCCAGAAATGGATGGGCTGGACTTATTCAAAAAGATCCAAACGATTGACCCCGAAATCCCCGTCATTGTAATGACTGGCCATGCGGATGTTCCGATGGTTTTATCATCATTGAGAGATGGTGTTTTTGATTTTTTGGCCAAGCCAATTTCAACTGAGCAGCTTATCTCATCGGCACGGCGTGGCTGCAAAACGCGTTCGCTTGTGCTTGAAAACAGACGATTAAGAGATCTAACTCAACTCGTAACACAGAAGGATGCACTCATCGGGGAATCTAAACCTATGGTTCACCTTCGGGAAATCATTGCGCAAATCGCCAGGGCCGATGTGGATATATTAATTGAAGGCGAAACCGGTACAGGGAAACAGACAGTCGCAAGAATGATTCATGAGTTGAGCGATAGAGCTCGCTTCCCCTTTGTTGATGTGAATTGCGCCTCCATGCCGACAGATGCCGCTTCCGAAGAACTCTTCGGCCGCCTAAAACACGAATCCGTATCTTCCCTCGGCAGACATAAAGGAAAGCTGGAAGCGGCAGATCGAGGAATTTTATATCTTAACAAATTGGAATCTGCGTCTTTGGATTTACAAGGAACGCTCTTGGAACTTGTCGAAAAAGATGAAGCTAAAGCTAAATCGTACTTTAATGGCAAATCCTTTGACGTTCGCATAATCGCCTCTTCGCTGGAGGACCTTCAAGTTTACGTGTCATCACAAAAATTCAGGCCGGACCTCTATTTCAAACTCAACACATTCAAAATTACAATCCCATCTTTGCGTGATCGTCGCGAAGATATTCCGTTTCTTTTTGCTCATTTCTTAAAAGAAGCATCTGAAAGATTTCAAAAGAAAATTCCCAAAATAAAATTAAATGATCGAAAACACCTTTATGATTATGATTGGCCTGGAAATGTTCAAGAACTCAAAAACTATGCTCAAACAATCGTTCTGGGTATAACACACCCCACCGAAAACATGGCGTTAGAAAACTTGTCTCTTCCTGAACGGGTAGAACATTTCGAAGGCGCCATAATACGCTCAGCTCTGAAGCAGTCTATGGGGAATGTTCCAAAAACAATTGGGATACTAAGTATCCCGCGAAAGACTTTTTACGATAAGGTCAAACGGCATAACATCGACCTAAAACGTTATCGGAATTAACATAGCTCCGCAAAACCATCTCAACTAAAACACCTAGCCGAGGGCCGCTTTGCGCCCCAAGCTGAAGTCACCTTCCTATCCCTCTTGAGCGCCCCGCATCCCAATCAATACCGCCGCCGCTAAGCACACGGCCTTTGACGCGTTTGCCCCATTTCTGCGCGTGATGGCTCTCCCAAGGCACAAGATAGAATGCCCGCTGCGTTTCAATCATCGCGTGAGGCCCGTGAGTGAGCTCAAACTTCTGCGCCACTGTGCCTTCAATCAGCCGCCCCGCTTGCGCCGCAACATGGGCCTTGCCCGTCATACCCTCCAGCTTCTGGGTCGCGGCGTTGAAGCCTTCCTCCTCTAATGCTTTCACATAGCCGCGCTGGAAGGTGACGTAGCGCTTCTCACCTTCTTTACTTAATTCTGCATAGCCTCGCTCAATCAGCCATGTGCGGCGCTGCTGGAACGCTGTGTCCAGCTCCTTAGCAAATACACTTGTCTTCGTGCTGATGCCTGCAAGGTCGCCTCTGCCCCAGCTTACCTGCGAACGGTCAAGCCACGTCGCACCGGGGCTTGCCAGTTGTGCGTTCAAGTCGAGGCAAGAAAGCAGCCTCACGCCTGACGCGCGGCCCTGTCTTAAGTCAAGTGCGATAGCTTTGTCCTCAAAATCTTCGGGTATTTGCCATGCCAAGGGTTTGCCATCACGACTGCTGTGCTCAACGGCAGTGACGACACCTGCCTTTGTCAGATTTGCCAGCCGTAATTCGTGAGAGCGCCGATGTGCGACAAGCTGCCGATCACTTGGGTCATGGCCGGGTCTGTACGCGCTCATGTCGATTTCGAAAATACTGACATAACCGTTGTTAGGTTTGCCCTGATAGTCTGTGCCTTGTGCGATGTCTCGGATACCGCGCGAGATATACTCGCCCGCAATGTTCAATCCTTTGCCGTCATGGGTGACGGCTCCCATCACGGCTTCGACTTCTGCGGCCTCCGGTTCATGCTTCACCGCATGACTCAATCGTTTCAACAGATCTGCAACGTCAATCGTCGCGGTCAATTCGGGTACGCCTGATATAATGCCAACGTCCGCCTCGGCGTTGCAAATGTTGGTCTAGGCTCTTCATCTCGGCCATCTTGTACCACGCTGTTGTTACACAATCTGTTGCACAAATTACGAGTTATTGAAGGCTGCCAAAGGTTGGCGTAGGAAAACGTAAGTTTTCCAACAACTTAGATGTGCGTGGTAGGAGTATAATGGCGCACCGGGGACGCGGTGACCCTAACTTAATTAAGTTATATATTTCAATTACTTAAAAGACTTAAAAATGTCAATAGATTGTATTTTGTTACCACAAATGTAACCAGAGCAGCGGTTTTAAAAACTGACCGAATAATATCTTTCTCCCGCCAAGCTAAAGGCTATTCGTAGCGAAAGCGTGAAGCGAATAGCCTGCCCGTCCGGCGAGGACGCCTGCTCGGTGGTAGCAGCTGGGTGTGGTGTAGATGGCCAGTAGACCTCACTAAACATTGGCAGCCTTCACCTTGTCTTCGTAGTCTGAAATAACGGATTTTATCCGTTCTAGAAGCGGAATAAATCCTTTAAAATCTATATCATTGGCATGCTTCAAAACAATCCGCTTTGCAAAAACTTCTTTGCCATATTCTTTGCTTGGGTCGATCTTAGACTTAAGGCTTAACGATTTCCCGTTGAGTTTTTTTTCCAACCATTCTTTCGGAAAAAAGTCTTCAATACAGCTGTCTCCTGCATCTTCTGGTGTCTTAACGAGGTAAAGATTATAACCTATATAGTAGAAAGGCTCAGTGTAAGATTTTTTAATATCAACATCGAACTTCTTACGAATAGGGCCGGTCACTGGCGACAACCCTTCATCGTTGTCCACCAACAAAATCACAGGATGCTTCATCGGTAAATGGGCCATTGGTTTACGCTTCATTTTCCACTTTTTAGGCTCTATATTTTTTACATAATCGAAGATCACAGACCTCAAATCTCCGCTTCCACCACCCAAGTCCATTATTTCATGCAATCTTCCTTCATATTTGAAAAAGCTAATGGAAAACTGGAAGCCAACCTCAGCTTTCTGACCTAACTGGGGTTGTAATAGGGGTAGGTGCTTAATTGCTTCTCGTAAATAAATCGGGTCAGTTTTACCCTCAGTAATGATCAATGGCTTTGATAAAGCAATGCAGTGTTTGTAAAATAAGAACCTCCTGAAGAGCTGTCGAATAGCCCTTGGATTTGTTCTTTGCTCCTGAACGTTACGCTTTTCCTCACATTGAGTAACGTAATATATGTGACTAAGTATGCCTTCGAGAGGGGCGAGATTTTTGATAAAAACAGGTTCTTTAGACCCACCAATTTCAGCAACCTTCGTTTCTTTAAAGTATTTTCCATTTATAAATAACGAGTCACACATAGCTCTCGCCCGCCTATAGTACTGACTGGCGATATTGGCCTTTTCGTTAACTACAAGTCCATTTACGCTCTGCCTGCTTCCCTTAATGTGCATCCGTGTCTTTGACGCGTTCACACGAAAGCCTGAAGCTTCGATCTTATCGACAAGAGCCTTTCCAAGTGTCCATTTACTAGCGTCGGCCTTATCTTGGATGGCTACTTGTGAGGGGAATGATTTCTGGTTCGTAGAGAAAGTTAAATCATCTGCATATCGTGAATATCGTATACCATTTTTCTTTGCAAAGCGCAGAAGTCTCAAATCTAAGATTTGTCCAACAAGCTCAGAAATGACTGGAGAGCAAGGACTACCTTGAGGGAGAGCTTGTCCGTCACAAGCGATTTGCGCAATTGTAGTTGCAACTTCTTCGTTGAGTTCAAAACATTTGTCCTTCAAGAAAAACCCTCTTACGCGACCAAAATGGAAGCTAGGGAAGAAATTTTCGAGGTCTAAATTTAGGACAAAGCGTCTATTTCTGTGACTTTTAGCATTGCTCACAATTCCCACTGATTTTCGAAATCCATGTGAGACAGATTTAGTTTTGCGGCTTTTTTCAATCTCTTCTAAGCAAGCATAAAGATAGTTTGCTAGACGCGATTGTAGCACTTTCAGCTTAGGCGAGGGTGCTTTAATCAGTCGAACACCACCGTTCTTTTTCGGAATTTCGAACTCATTGTACCTTTGTTCTATCGGGGTTTTATAAATTATGGAGGTCAGCGCGCTGGGTTTGTACCCAAGCAGCCCTGCAAGCTCCTTGCGGTTTGTTGCAGATTTAAGTCTCTCTAGATGTGTAGGTGATTCACTCAACAAAGTAGCTCACAGGCACTCATACGCGAAACACGAACGGCCCATATATTCCACACAGTCCATCCGCAATAAGCATCGGGAAAGCAGACGTTCCCTAACGTTTGATCATATGTCTCGAAACCGGACAACAAGTCTGCCTGTGAGCTATTCAATGAATACTTGGTTTTTTCTAATAAAACAATGGATTTTCTAATCCGCATAAATTGCTCGTTGCAATTCGGCAAATTGCGTGCGGATGATCGCTACTTCGCCCAACACCGCTTTCGCGTCGGATATGTCGCCAAAACGGATGCGTAAAAAGTCTCCGAGTTTATCGTAGGCTAACTCGCTTTCACCCGCTCTCTCATAGGCGTCCAGCACGTCTCGAAGGAAGTCTCGCATGTTCTGTTCATAGTCAGGCAAGGCGTTCTCTCTTGCGTCTTTTGCGCGTTCACTGCGCGTCATAGGCTCTAAATTAAAGCGCACATGGGCAAGCACATCGAACATATCGCTATCGGTCGCATCGACCAGACGGGCCATTTCTTTTAGTTGATTGCTGCCAAAACCACGTTCGCTTAACTGCTCTAACAGAGCTTTGCGTAGGTCTGGGTCACTCCACTTCGCGCGCAATTCCTCTTCATCATCTATCAGTCCATCTAGCTCTCCGAATAGATGTCTTAGGAAGTCCTGCGCACTCACCATCTCGCCTTTGAGATTATAAAGCGTCGAGCCGATAAACTGAATTCGACGTGTGCCGCCGCCTAATTCAACCTCGGCTTTTTGCATGGGTTCGGGCTTGTCACCGTCGGGCTTTGGTTCTTTGGGTTCTCGTGGTTTCGGGTCAGGTTTTGCAACTGGTTCCAGCGGTTCGCCGTCCCATTCGGGGTCTTGGAAATGCTCATAGGCTTTTACAAAGTCATAGACTGTAAAGAAGTCCTTGCCCTCATAAGTGCGCGTTCCGCGTCCCACAATCTGCTTGAATTCAATCATAGATGTGACAGGGCGCATCAAGACAATGTTGCGCACGTTACGCGCATCAACACCCGTTGAGAGCTTCCGCGAAGTGGTCAGAACGGCTGGAATAGTTTTCTCGTTATTCTGAAAGGCGCGCAAATGCGCCTCGCCAATTTCGCCGTCATTGGCGGTGACGCGCACGCAATATTCAATATCCGCAACGGGTTTCATTTCATTGATAGCGTCTCGCACTTGGGCGGCATGGGCCTGCGTTGCGCAGAACACCAAGGTCTTCTGCATTGGATCAATCTGGCCCATAAATTCGGCCACGCGGGCGCGTTCGCGCTCGGGTATTAGAATGGTTTTATTGAAGTCGCTCTCAGTATAAGTGCGGCCTTCTTCAACCTCGCCCTTTACAATTTTATCGTCGGGGCGATAGACATATTCATCCATTGTAGACGCCATCTGGCGGACTTTGAACGGGGTCAAGAAACCGTCCTCAATACCTTCTTTTAGAGAGTAACTATAAACGGGGTCGCCAAAATATTTGTAGCTGTCGGCGTTGTCATCACGGCGTGGGGTAGCGGTTAGGCCAAGCTGCACAGCGGGTTCAAAATAGGTCAGAATATCGCGCCAAGGCGTCTCGTCGCGCGCGCCTGCACGGTGGCACTCGTCAATGATAATGAGGTCAAAGAAGTCCGTCGGGTATTCCATATAGTTACGGATAGCCCCAACCTCGACCTCTGTATCTTCCTCAACCTCTTCGCCGCCCGACGTCATTAGCGTTTGAAAAATCGAAAAAAAGACATTGGCGTTCATGGGCATAGAGCCGCGCTTACGGATTTCAGCAGGCGTGATGCGGGCGCGGGCGTCTTCGGAAAAACCTGAAAAACTCAAGTAAGCTTGATCGGCAAGAATGTTACGGTCAGCGAGGAAAAGGACGCGCGGAGAGCGGGTGCGGTCGCCTTGCAACGTCCAGCGTGCTTTGAACAATTTCCATGCGACTTGGAAGGCTACGCTGGTTTTCCCTGTGCCCGTGGCGAGCGTCAGCAGGATGCGCTTGTCACCCTTAGCAATAGCTTCGAGTATCGCGTTAATCGCATTATGCTGATAGTAGCGCGGCTCCCACTTTCCGCCATCAGAGCTAAACGGGACACCGCCAAAGAGGTTACGCCAATCATTATCTTGCGGGAAAACACGCCCCCAAAGGTCATCAGGCGTCGGAAAGTCAGCAGGCTCTACATCGCGCTCTTTACCCGTCACCATATCGATTTCGCGGTATTTCAGGCCATTGGTGCTATAGGCAAAACGCGCGCCTACACGCCGCGCATAATCCAGCGCTTGCCCGTGCCCTTCGGTATAGCCCAAAGAGACTTTCTTAGCTTCCATCGCGGCAAGCTTTTGCCCCTTATAGAACATCACATAATCAGCAGAGACCTTATTCGTGCGCCGTCCAGCGCCTGCAATTCGGCCCGGACAAATCACCTCTCGCTTGGCGCGCGCGCCCGTTTCCACATCATCCCAGCCCTTGGCCCGCAGCAGCGGGTCAATGCGGAGCGCGCGGGTGTCTTCCTCGCTCTCATCAGGCTCAATGGGGTGATGCGGTATCAAACAGTCCTCCGCATCAAATCAAGCTGGTTTGTGCGCCGTGGACGTATTTAGCAGAGCCGTCAGGCTCTAGGTCGTTGCGGCGGATTAGGCGGATTGCCTCTGAGAATTTAGAGCGCGCTATACTTGTTTTACTCTCATGCCAGCCCTCGCGCGCCGCATAGATAATCTCGTCATCGCTCGGCGTTTTGCCATCCGCTAGCAAATTATTCCATGCCGCATGAACGGTGGTGAATACTTCAGCCGCGTCAGTGCTCATATCGACCATAAGCGGCATAAATTTTGATAGACCAACGGCATGGTCAGCTAAAAGCGTCTTGGCCTCTGCAAGCTTGTCATCATATCGCGCGCCACGTTTGAATGTGTAACCGCCCGAACGGCGCTTCTCGAAACGGAAGGCTTCATGTTCCGACGCCCAAGCCTCGACCCGCGCAAAATGGTCTTGGTCATGCGGCCCAGCTTGGCGCACCTTTGGCTGCCTGCCCAAATCAAGACCGGCAATCGACTCGGTCAGATGTAAAGCCTTCGCTGCCTTCACATGACCAAAGGTGTTTTGGCGCTGATCAACCAAGTGTTTGTCATAAGCCAGCACCAGAACTGCGGCAGAGAAGCGGGCGTCTCTGTCATTATCGTTTAGGGCGATTTTGGATGCGGCCTGCATCAATTCACCCGCAAAGGCCCGCTGGAGTAGGGATTGGCGAAGGTCATCAATATCTTGCAACTTGCTTAAATACTGCGTGGTCATCGAAGCTGTCATTTCCTGTAAGGAGGCGAAACTCTCAGTGATTTCAGACTGATGTTGTTTTGACATGAGGGGAATATCTAGTTCCTTGACTAACTTACACGTCAAATGGGGAACCGTCGAACCGGTGCGAATTTCTTGGAATTTTTCCTTGAATTCTCCAGTCGCAAATACAGTCGCTAGGTATTCGCCTGTAAGTATCTTTTTGTCAGTAGTTAAAACGATCATTGCATGACAATTATGCCCATCATGGCTCTTATCAATTACAGCACAATGACCGATATGACCACTCTGTACCAGCACAACATCATCGGTTTTTAATTTGGATTTTTTGTGCTTCTCATTAAACGCTGGCGTGACAAATGTTTTACCGTCGAAATTCAAGCGATTATTTTTAACGTGTCTAGCCAAGAGGTAAGGTATTCCGTCGTCTTGATAGATATCGCGCGTAGCGCCGACATATCCATTTGTTAAACGGTGTGTGATTTCTTTGAGTTTCATAGAAGGCATGTCAGTCGCGTTCTTCGCGACAATTTTATCTAAAGCAGAGCGCACAACATTATCAACTTCTGTCAAATTCGCTTCCACATTTTCGCGGGCGCGATCGAGGGCGGCGAAGGCCTCGTCCATCACTGCAACGATACACCTTTGCTCTTCGAGAGGCGGAAGCCAAATGGGAAGCGTACGAAGAAATGTTAGCTTCACTCCCTGCACTGTCGCACCTGAACCCGCGCCGATCACGGTATTGGCAACGCTTTGATACCAATAAAATAAGAACTTTCTATCTAACTTCTTGTCTGATTTTGGAATTAATCCTCGAAGGTCTTGGTTGATAGCCGTGTCTTGTTCAAGGATGCAGACTTTCCCAAGCCCTACCCTCGAAGCAATTATTACCTCACCTTTGGGAACAACTTTTGATGAGGAGTTTGCTAGTCCTTCTAAAGTAATTGAATGATCTGTTTTGGACAATAAATCGACGTTCATATCTCGAACGGTGGCCCACGGAATATCCCCTCCGTAATATGCCGCAACCCGTTTCGAGGGCGTACCACCCCCAATGAAGTCCACAACATCGCCAAGGGGTAATGTTTTCACAACAGCCCCCGCACCTGCTCTAGCAGATTGCGCGTCTCTTCATCCCGCGCCAGCATATCGGAGATAATTACCTCTGGCTCACGTAGGGCTTCGGCTTCTGGAGCATTGGGGTTAGTCGGTGATAAATTCCACGTCGCAGGATCAATATCCGCGACATCGACCGTCCAGCTTTTCTCACTCTCGGCTTTTTTAGACTGCAAAGTGATAAACTCAGCAAGGTCTTTGTCATTAAGTGGATTGGTCTTGCCCATGCTTCGCCCTGGATCGAGTGCATAATACCACGTCCGCCGCGTTGGTGCGCCCTTTTCAAAAAACAGCACAACCGTTTTCACGCCCGCCCCTTGAAATGTCCCGCTTGGGCAATCCAGAATCGTATGCAGATTATGCTCTTCCAGCAACTCTTTGCGTAGGGCGATGGACGCATTATCGGTGTTCGACAGGAAAGTGTTCTTAATAACAATCGCCGCGCGTCCGCCGGGTTTTAATTTGCGCATGAAATGCTGCATGAACAGATAGGCAGTCTCGCCGCTGCGGATGGGGAAGTTTTGCTGCACCTCTGCGCGCTCCCCGCTACCGAATGGCGGGTTGGCGAGGATAACATCATGTTGGTCGCGCGGCTGAATATCGGACAAGGCTTGATTGAGCGTATTGGTGTGAACAATGTTGGGCGTGTCAATGCCGTGCAGCACCATGTTCATAATACCAATGACATAGGCGAGCGATTTTTTCTCTTGGCCGTAGAACGTCGAATCCTGTAATATTTCTCGCTGACTCGGGACTGTGGCTTGCGGGGCCATATAGTCATACGCTTCGCAGAGGAAGCCCGCCGAGCCGACCGCCCCGTCATAGACTGTCTCACCAATCTTTGGGGCGATAACATTTATCATCGCGCGAATGAGTGGACGCGGCGTGTAATACTCCCCGCCGTTGCGGCCCGCATTGCCCATGCGTTTAATGCGGCTCTCATATAAATCTGACAGCTCATGCTTGGCGTCTTGAGAATTGAAATTCAGGCTGTCGATAATATCAATCACATCGCGCAGCACATAGCCCGAACGAAATTTGTTGATGACTTCGGAAAATATCTGCCCGATTTTATATTCAACCGTGTTGAAATTATCTGCCGACTCTTTGAACTTACCAAGATAGGGAAAAAGCTGTCCATTCACGAAGGCAATCAAATCGTCACCCGTTAGCGCGGCGTTGCGGTCTATCTCGCCATCGGCGGTCTTCGGTGCGGCCCATTTTGACCAGCGGAACTCTTTGCGCAGAATAGGCGCATAATCACGGCCCTCTAGCTCTGCCTCATCTGCGCGGGCGACTTCGCGGTCTTCGAGATATTTTAGGAACAATATCCAAGAGGTTTGTTCGGCATAATCCAGCTCTGACGCGCAGCCTTCTTCCGTGCGCAGAGCGCGGTCAATATTATTAAAAGCGGTTTCAAACACGCATGTCCTCCAAAACACGGCGCGTGTGGTGACCATGTTGTAAATCGTTTTCTTTCAACCATCGCATTTTCGAAGGGTGTTTTGCAAGAAAGAAGAAAAAAGTCTGCAGCAAATTATTTAGAATAATACGCTCCGCGACCTTTACCACGTAAACGTAATTTTCCGCTTGTGGCCAGTTCTCTGAGACGAACCTTTACTGTATTTCGATTGGCGCTCGTTTGCTCCACGATTTCAGAAACAGTTAGGCGTTCTGTATTATCAAACAATTTTAAAATTTGTTCCGAAAGAGGGTGCAGTTCTTCCGTCGTGATTTGAATTTCTTTCTCATCCTCGACTCGCTCTTCAAGAATTGTCTTTTGCTTCTTCAAGGCGCGTAAGAAAAAGCCAATCCACGGCTCCCAATCTGGCGTGTCGTCTAGGCTCTTTTGAGTACGGCGAAGGGCACCGTAATATTGCGCTTTATTCTCTTCCACGACACTCTCAAGCGATGCATAGGGAACGTAGGCATATCCAGCACGTAAAAGCATGAGTGTTGTCAGGACACGGGAGAGTCGTCCATTTCCGTCTTGAAACGGGTGGATGGCTAGAAACTTCACAATGAATATTGCAACAATCAAAAGCGGGTGGAACGCTTCTTCCCTAATGGCCTTCTGAACCCAACCGACAAGCGCTTCCATTTCGCGCGGCGTATCGAAGGGTGAGCTCGTCGCGAAGACAATGCCAAGCTCCTCGCCGTCTGGCCCAAATGCGACAACGTGATTGTCTAAAGTTTTATAGTCACCTCTATGCCGCTCGTCCTTCGTGCTGTGACGTAACAGCGTTTGGTGAAGTTGGCGAATGTGGTTCTCGGTGATGGGCATGTCTTCCCATGCCTGAAAAACCAAATCCATCGCTTCGGCATAGCCCGCGACTTCCTGCTCGTCGCGGCTCTGAAAGCTCTTAGTCTTTAGGCCTGACAAAAGGTTTTCGACTTGTGCGTCTGTTAGTTTAGCGCCCTCTATTCTAGTGGACGACCCGATGCTCTCAATCGTCGCAACTTTGCGGAGCTTATTTAGGCGTTCGGGTGCGAGCGTTTTGAGAGCCTCCCAACGACCTTTAAACTCGTCGATTTCAGCGACAAGTTTGACCATGTTTTGGTCTAATCGGATATCCAATCGAGCGTAATCCATACCCAATTATACCCAATTATATCCAATTGTCATTCCCTCATTTTAGTAGCCACTAAGAAAGAAAACGGCCATTTCTTTTCTTAGTGGATTTCTTAAGAAAGGTTCGGCGCGTTATTTCAGGGCAGAAAAAGACCGCAATCCATGAAATTTTCCGAGACTTTGCGGGGTAGAAATACAAGGTGCCCCCATCGAAAACCCCAGTGGCATGGGGGAATACTCTAAAACCATGCCCCCACGCCTTTAGGCCTTGGGGGCATGAAAAACGATGTGCAGACAATGCTTTAGCATGGTGGTGCCACCACCCTCTTTATCTAGCCCTCCAAAATTTCATTTTGCCTCTTTTCCCAGATTAGTACCCAGACGCCCCAGACTCTTATATTTATTCATTGGAGAAATTTTGAACGACTATGCTATGATTTACTCATGCCAGACAATTCCGAAGCTCTTACCCACAATCAAAAACTTGCTGCTGACATTCGCGAGGCCATGGTGATATTAGCCAAGGTCATTCGTAAATTTGGGGATGCCCCTTGGCCGTTAATGGAGCGCTTTCAGCGCGAATTGCAGGCCCTAGAAGACCGTGAAGAGCTTCTCGATAACCTGCTAAGTGAAGCACCAGAAAGCGCTCCTAAAGGGTCAAACTAGCTAAGCTTTGCCTGAACTTATCACTCACATCATGCGCTATTTTTAGCATCTCTTTTCGCCGATATTCAAGTGAACCTCCGTCGCCATATTGGGGCCGTGTGTTCTTGTGGCCCATCAATGTGCAACGCAATCCATAGTCCAATCCAGCCTCCTGCATGCGCTTCTCAAAGGCATGACGGAAGCTATATATGCGGTGCTTTTTGCTAGGCATTAGGCCGCGTGTATGAAAGGTTTTAAGCAAGGCAGCGGACAGTGAATTACCTTTATCACGATAGCGCGGGAAGCCATTTGGAGCACGTTTCATCGCCTCTAATGACACGCCTATAAGTGGAATATCACGCCTAGAAGATACCGATTTTAGCTCTCTTTTAGCTGTAGGACGGATGCGAATATGCGGCACTTTGGCGTCCAGACAGATGTTCTCAGGCAACAGATTAGCTATCTCGCTCGGTCTGCATCCTGTCTCAATAAGAGCGTAAGCGATGATCTGAGCTTCCGCATTTATGCCTTCAAAGGCGTTCGCCTTTAAGATTTTAGATTGCACCCAATCGTCAGAAAATGACGGTGTTGGCTCTGTCGGTGTGTCTTTAAATCGTAGCTTTCGAAACGGATTTTCGCGGTCTTCCTCACCGTGATAAGTCCAGTATTCACGGAACAAGAGACGCAAGTTTCCAAGGTCGCGGTTCGCGCTATTAGGGCGATAGGTGCGGCCTTGTTCATTGTCTGGTCGAAGGCGTTCACCCCACCAATCATAGAACTGCCGCCCATGCTTACGGGCTATGTCGCCCATGTATAGGTTCCCACAAAGTGCCACAAAATGTTCCACAGCTCGGGACTTCGTTTCCCTCCAGCGGATGACTTGTTCAGGCGATTTCTGTGACGTTTCGCTAATACTGAGTTTGTCGCAATAGAGTTTGAAGGCATCCCGTATTGTATCCTTCGGGGGCTCAATTGTGCCTAGCACAGCATCACTATCCAGCTGCGTTATTTCATCGCTATTCAGTGTATTCACGCGCTCCACCAGAGCCTCGACGGGTTCACGTTCAACCAATGCGGGGAATGGTATAAACTCAAAGCCAACTGCCAAAGCACGGCGTCTCGCTAGCCTATAGCGACACATTTCGGGGGAGTCGTTGGCGGCAATGCCAATCTGTTTTGCGAGGGATGTCTCCCATAGCTGCTCGTCTGCATCCATCATCACATCACGTCTTTCACGGGCAATGGATAGGGAGTCAGTGCTCAAAGCTTTGCGGACTATTCTTCGTCTATCGACGCTCTTAAAGCGGGTTGGAACGCGCCGCACGTAATACCAGCGGTGGCCGCGTTGTTCGAGATGGTGGTTTCTGCCTATGGTCATAATCCAATGTACCCAATCTTGTACCCCAATTTGTGCCCATAATTGGGGGAAATTGGGGGGTTGCGAGATAACGCGGGAAAAAACGTAGTTATTCCAACGACTTACAAACTAATTAAGAAAGGAAAGTGGCGCACCGGGGAGGATTCGAACCCCCGACCCCTTGATTCGTAGTCAAGTACTCTATCCAGCTGAGCTACCGGTGCGTAGAGTGCAGTTTTCACTGCGTATGATCGCAATCGCTTGCGAGCGCGCCTTAAAGCGGAAAAGCCCCGCGTCCGCAAGGTCTTTTTACGGTCAATTTAACGCTTTCGCATAATATCGAACGGCCTTCCCCTTGTTAGTAAAATCCTGTTCACCAAGGCTGATAAATCCTTCGCGCAAATGAAACGCATGAGATGCCGGATTGTCGGGTCGCGTATTCACCTCAGAGGCCAACCAAGAATATCCACGCGCCCGCGCAAATTTAGCCACATCCGCATAGAGCCGCTGCCCCAAACCCTGCCCCTGTGCCGCCCGTTCGATCATAATCCGGTCAATATAAAAGAAGCTCTCTAGCCGGGACTTTAACCACGCCAAGTTCCAATGGTCAGGATAATCCACATCATGTGCATATGCGATAAGCACGCCAGCGGCCTCGTTGATTTGACGGGCATAAGCCGCGCGATCGAGCACATATGAAAGCTCACTCTCATCCAGCGGAGACAGCCAGTGCACAAATTCCTCGTTGAGCCTTAGAATTTTGTCAAAATGCTGTGGCCTGATTGCGGCAATCATCTGGTGTCTGCCCCACCTTTCAACACGCTCCTTGTGAGTGCGCGCGCAACGGCCCGCGCCGCGGCAGCCCCTAACTCCGCGTGATCAACCGGACGCGAACAAACTTTTTCTCCAATGCTAAGCGTAAAAATCGTGTCCCCATCAAGCGGGGTGTGCGACGGCTGAACGGCCATGGCGACTCCATCCTGCGCCATGATGGCGAGACGCTTGAGCTGTTTCTGAGAGAGCTTCGCATCGGTCATGATCGCGCCGATCACCGTGGATTGTCCTGCGCCTTTTAGGAAAGCGAGTTTCGAATCAGTAGGCTGTGACCATGCGTAATCTGCGGGCGGAGATTTATTGCCAAATTCTCCGCCGCGCTCATATATCCATGCGTGGGGGCAATCTGTTCCTGGAAGAAAAGGCGAGCCGACGGGATTGGCAGCAATGACCGCTTGCACACTCATACCATTATAGACTTCGGTCGCGATGCCCAGCCCACCTGGATACAATCCGGCCGTCGCGCCATGCCCTGCCCCGACTGCGCCCTCCGGAGAATTTTGTGCGGCAGCATCACAAGCTTCTATGGCAAGCGCTCTGTAGGGCGGGTCCGTTCCCCAAGACTTGTCGCCTCCGTTGGCGTTATCGAATAAAATGGCAGACGGCACAATGGGGCTGACCGGGATGGGCGCAGGCCCGGGGGTATAGCCGATACGCTGCGCGCCGAGCCAAGTCGTCACCGCATCTGCCGCCGCCAAACCGTAAACGGAACCACCGGCCAAGACGATGGCGTGGACTTGGTCGATTAGCCCGCCATCTTGAAGAGATGAAATCTCGCGCGTTCCGGGTCCGCCGCCGCGCACGTCAACGGACGCTGTCGCTGGCGCGTCAGGCAAGATAACGGTTACCCCGGTTTTCACTGGCGCATTGTGGGCTTGGCCAATACGGTATCCGGGCAGAAGATCGATCATGACGCAGATATATGCCGCGACGCAGAGAGTGGAAAGTGCTTATGAGGCCCACACTCGATCAAGCGGCGAGTTCGTCGTTCAGCGATTTGGCGACTGTAGAGTTGAATTTCGCGTAGCGGTCGGTGAAGGCGACTTCCTCTGCCAACATTTCCAAGCGAATAAACTCAACAATGTTGCGGGAATATTTCAAATATCCCATCTGTTCCAATTCCGTAAGTGACCGGCTGACGGTAACATTCGTCAGGCCTAAAGAGTCGGCAATATCCGTCTGGGTCAGCGGGAAAATGATTGTCATGGATTTCTCCTCTGTCTTCGCATTCACCTTAGAGCGCAATGAGAGCAGAAAATAAGCGATCCGGTCGCGGGCCGTCATCCGGCTCATCGCGCAGAGCCGTTCTTGCATCAATACATCTTGCAAGCCCAAAAGAGACAGCACTTGCGTCGTCAGGGTCACATCCGATTTCATAATTTTGACGAAATCCTTACGCGGAACCAGACGCGCGCGCGAGGCGCTCAGCGCCGTTAGTCCAGTCGGCGTCTCAACTGAATCAACGAATTCGAGACCAACAATATCAATCGGCACATAATAATTCAGGAGCTGACGTCCACCATCTCGCAGATCAATAGACGAGGCGAACCACCCATCTTTGACAATCAGGATGTTATCGACGGTATCACCGGCCAAATACACGGATTCCCGCGCCTCATATTGGCGTTCCGTATAGGGGAGCGCATCGATCATGGCCTTGGTGGCATCGGACAGCCCGGAGTCCTGTTTTAGGAAATACTGGGCAAAGGCATGTAACATGGCGGCTCCCACTGCACTCGCCGAAGATGGCAAGACCTCAAGATAATAGATTAGCCTTTGCGCAGATAAAAGCGCAATCTTTATGGCTCCGTCTCCATAGCTGCATTCAATATGACTGAACGCAGCGATCCTTAACCTAGTTTAATGGCTCTACAGGAACATCTGATAAAGCTGCACATTGGCAATCAGTGACACTCAATCGGAATTTACAGGACTTTGTATGGCCGGAGAATTCATTACAAAACTCTCCAAAATTCAAGAGATAGGACCAAGTGAAGACTTCGCCCTTCGTGAGACCTTTGTGCGCACCCAACGCGCCTATAAGGGAGAGACAGTTTTCGCCCAAGGGGAAATCCAAGACCAACTTTACATCGTAAAATCCGGCTGGTTTTTCTCTTACGCCATTTTGACGGACGGGTCCCGCCAGATTCATGAAGTATTTACGGCGGGGGACGTCATTGGGACAGAAAACTTGTCTTGGTCAAAGGCGACAGCGTCGGTCGCATGTGCGGTTGCGGGCGAGCTTTACACCGCGCCGATAACCGAGGCCCGTTCCGCAATGCAGCGCTATCCGCGTTTGGCTGGCGCTTTTCAGGCTCTGCAAATGGTCCACAACACATTGTTGATTGACCGCCTAACTGCCGTCGCCCGGCTGGACGCCTATAACCGGATTGCATTTTTCCTCTCCGACGCCCTCGCACGGCAGAACCTAACCGCCGAGACCCGTTCGAATATATTGCAGATGCCCCTGTCGCAAAACCTAATCGCGGATGCGCTGGGGTTGTCCTCTGTCCATGTGTCCCGTCAATTTGGAAAACTTATCAAGCTAGGTTTGATACAGAAGATCGGCCGCAAAAACCTCAAAGTTCTAGATATTGAGACGTTACAGGCCTTGGGTGATTATAAAAATCGATTTGAAAATCTGGGGCCTGCGCTGTCTTCTCAAGCTGACTCTGCGCAGATGACCGACCCGGTATTTGTCGCGACCCACATATCAACCAGCTCCTGCCAAGATCTCCAGGTGTGAATGAGGCTCAAAAAGCGCCGTTTTAAATGGCAAGTAAATTTTTACGGTTGATAATCCGTTACGGATTGGAATGACTGATATAAATCGAGTTTTTCTGTAGAAAAATTGGAACGGACTCTCGCCTCAGCCCGTTGTTCTCGCATGTCCGCCCTTGAAAACATTTTAGGCCACAAGCCCCGTGCTCTCATCGTAGAGGATGATCCCTTCGTTCTCCTCGATATGGAAGACATGCTTGGTGCTGCGGGAATGAATGTCACCGGATTGGCAGTGTCTAAGTCTGCAGCCCTCGATTTGATCGAAGAAAGAGACTTCGACATTGCAACGATTGACTATAATCTTGCGGGCGAAACTTCCGAAGAAATCGCACAGTTATTGGAGGAGAAGAATATTCCCTTCATCCTAGTCTCAGGAAAAACGGATGTGCTGAAAAGCAAATCCGCATTTCAAAATCATCCTGCGCTGGAGAAGCCGGTCTCGGAACGAATACTGGCTAAAACGATCTACAAATTGGCGTTTGGCTAGCCGCATTTAATATGCGCCGGCGGATTGCGGCGTGAGTAATGTTCCTGCTATGTTCTTACCATGGCAAAGACACTTATTAATAAATTAGCAATCCTAGCAGATGCAGCAAAATATGACGCGTCCTGTGCATCGTCTTCTACGACCAGAAAAGATAGCCTGACGTCAGGCGGTATCGGGTCAACAGAGGGTATGGGTATATGCCATTCATACGCCCCTGATGGTCGGTGCATTAGCCTTTTGAAAATTCTCCTCACAAATTTCTGTATCTATGATTGCCGCTATTGTGTGAACCGAGTTAGTTCAAATGTGGAGCGGGCGCGGTTTAGCGTAGATGAGGTCGTCAAACTCACCCTCGACTTCTACAAACGAAATTACATTGAAGGCCTGTTCCTCTCCTCCGGCATTATCCGTAGCTCTGATTACACGATGGAGCAGATGGTCGAGATCGCGCGTCGGCTACGCGAGGACCACAAATTTCGAGGTTATATTCACCTCAAAACTATTCCGGAAGCCGACCCGCTGCTCATCAAAAAAGCGGGCCTTTTGGCAGATCGACTCTCCATCAATATCGAGCTGCCGACAGAAAGCTCCCTCAAATCCTATGCGCCCGAGAAATCGACGACGACAATAAAAACCGCTATGGCGGGCGTGCGTCAAGGCATTGAGGACCATCGTCCTGATAAAAAAGAACGCACTCATCACCGCCCGCCTAAGTTCTCCCCCGCCGGACAATCCACGCAGATGATCGTTGGGGCGGATGCCAGCACGGACGCCGATATCATGACGTCTTCGACCACGCTCTATTCCAGCTATAAATTAAAACGCGTTTATTACTCCGCCTTCTCGCCCATCCAAGATGCGTCGAAAGACCTGCCTCTGGTGAAACCGCCTTTGATGCGCGAACATCGCCTCTATCAAGCCGATTGGCTGTTGCGGTTTTATGGCTTTCAGACGGGCGAAATCTTTGCCGGACGGCAGGATAATATGCTCGATTTAGACATTGATCCGAAACTCAGCTGGGCGTTGACCCACCGCGAAGGGTTCCCGGTCAATGTTAACCGCGCAAGCAAAGACCAACTCGTCCGCGTCCCGGGGCTGGGCTTGAAATCAGTCGACCGTATCATACGCGCCCGCCGTCAGTCGAAACTGCGCCTGTCGGATATTAAGACCATTGCACGCTCCGTGAAAGTCTGCCGCGCTTTTATCGAAACGGCCGATTGGACACCCGGCAGCCTGCTCGATAGCGCGTCATTGCGCGCGGCATTTGCGCCGGAACCCAAACAGCTTTCGTTATTATGAGATGTATAACGCTTACGCATGAGACGGATTTTGACGCGTGGCGTGATATCGTGCGCCCCCTCCTCGCGCTGCGTTTGCCCTGCAAAGATTTAGGCTGGCGCGTGGGACGTGATTCACAGGATTTATTCTCTGAAATCACGGAGCCGCCCGAAGCCAGAAACGCAAAAGCGCGCCCTTATCCCATCCGCATCACTAAACATCAGGTAGAGATGTGTAAACGCGTGCTCTGCCATATTGACCCTGCGCGGCATTATCATCTCTACGCCACCCTCCTACGTCTTCAGACAGATCCTCATGCTTTGGATGATCCAACTTTTACCAATGGACGATGGGTGCGCGATGCCGACCAAGCCGTGCGTCGGGACCGACATAAAATGCACGCCTTTGTGCGGTTCAAAAAAGTTGGCGAGCGGGAGACGAAATCGGGCTTGCGAGAAAATTTTGTCGCTTGGTTTGAACCCGATCACCGCATTGTTGAATTAACAGCAGGTTTCTTCGCGCGGCGATTTACAGGCATGGATTGGTCAATACTAACGCCGCATGGCTGCTCACATTGGAATGGCGAGACGCTCTCCATTTCGCCCGGCGTCGATAAATCCCATGCCCCAAATTCCGATATGACCGAAGCGGCTTGGACAACCTATTACAGTTCAATATTTAATCCCTCGCGCGTGAAAATCGGCGCGATGATGTCGGAAATGCCGAAGAAATATTGGAAGAACTTGCCGGAAGCCGCCGTCATCCCACAGCTCATCCAACAGGCGCAGCGTCAGGAGTCCGGCTTTATGACAGCCCCGGAAACTGCGCCGCACAAGCTCACCGATAAAGTCCGCCCAGATGTTTATGCACTGCGCCCTGTGCCGAGCGAGATCAAAACGTGGGGCGACGCAAAAGAGGCCGCAGAACGCTGTACCGACTGTGCGCTGCATGCTTGCGCCACGCAAACCGTTTTTGGCGAGGGCCCACTGAGCGCAGAGTTGATGCTGGTCGGGGAACAACCCGGTGACCAAGAAGATTTGGCAGGGAGGCCCTTTATCGGACCGGCGGGTCAGTTACTGGATGAAGCGTTGGACGCAGCAGGTTTAGATCGGGGTGGATTATACATTACCAATGCCGTGAAACATTTTAAATTTGAACCTCGCGGAAAATTCAGACAACACCGCAATCCCGCCGCAGACGAGATTGAGCGCTGTAAAAGTTGGCTGGATATAGAACGGCAATTTGTTCAGCCACGCGTGATTTTGGCGCTTGGGAAAACGGCTGTGCGAGCCCTCACAGGGCATTTAGGCTCGTTGAAATCAGTTTGGGGTCAAGTCCTGACCGGGGCCAATGGTGAGACTATTTTGGCGACTTGTCATCCCAGCTATCTTTTGCGCCTGCCAAAGGGCGAAGTACGAGCTCGGGAATATCTAAGATTTGTGGATGATTTGGCACATGCGCAATCCTTCACGCAATCCTCGGCCCAGCCCGTGGCGCAGTCTGCGGTTCAGGCACTTGCAGCGACTCCCTAGATGTTGAAAGAAAGGCTCAGGATTTAACGCGGAGCCCCTTAACAATGTTACAGACACCTTGGTTGAAGACATATGAGGCGCTCGGCATTCAGGAGGTCGCGCCTGCTGATCTGACCCTTGCCGATTACATGGAAGACCACGCCCGCATTCGCCCAGACGCCGCCGCTCTTTATTACTTCTCGCGAAGCTGGAGCTTTGCGCAAGTCAATGCGGAGGCCAACAAACTCGCCAATGCTCTTCGGGATTTAGGCATTGGACCCGGTGATGTTGTGGGCTTTCACCTGCCAAACCTTCCACAGTATTATCTGGGCCTCGCCGCCGTGTCTAAATTAGGCGCAATCGGATCAGGCGTCTCGCCGCTCCTCGCTCCGCCGGAACTGGCGCATCAAATTTCTGACGCGAAGATCAAAGTCCTGATGAGCTTTGAGGCGCTAGCTCCCGCAGTCACGGCTATGTCTACACCAGACTGTTTGGAGACCGTCATTGTTTGCGGCGCGCGGGATACTTTGGACGCACCTGTTGTCGCTCTGCCGTCTCTGTCCAATGTGAAAACCGTCAATTTCAATGCCGCCATGGCTGACAAATCCACCGAATTTGAGACGGTCAAGGTGAAGCCCACTGATACCTTCATGATTCAATATACGGGCGGTACGACGGGCAAACCCAAAGGCGCGATGCTGTCCCACCGCACATTGCTGCATAATCCCGTTCAAGTCTTAGCTCTCGCGCCGGAGGTTCAGATCGGAGACGAGACCTTCGTCACCGCCTTCCCGCTTTTTCATATTGCGGGCTTATGCTTTGGGCTGATGTCCGTGCTGACGGGCGGATCTTATGAATGCCTGCCGGACCCGCGCGACACGGACCGCATTTGCGATGTACTCAAATTGCGCCCTGTCACGCGCTTTGCCGCTGTACCTGCACTTTATGATATGTTGGCGGCCAATCCGAAATTTAAAGAGAGCGATTTTTCCCGCATTCTCATGGCCTGTTCCGGGGCCGCGCCCATGACGAAGACCACACAGGACGCCGTCACAAATTTAATCGGCAAACCCGTGATGACGGATATATTTGGCATGACGGAAACGGGGCCATGCCATACCTCCAACCCTGTCAGCGCGCCAAAACCAGGCTCAGTGGGGCTGCCATGTGTAGGCGCTAAAATCCGTATTCGTGACGTTGAAACAGGCGACCAAGATATGCCGCTCGGGGAGATTGGCGAGATATGCTCCGCCGGACCGCAGGTCATGAAAGGCTATTTGGGATTACCTGAAGAAAGCGCGCGGGCCTTGCGAGAGATCGACGGCGAACTTTGGATGTTCACCGGCGATGTCGGATATATGGACGAGGACGGCTATGTTTTCCTGTGTGACCGCGCAAAAGACATGTTGGTGGTCGGCGGTTTCAAAGTCTTCTCCGTCGAAGTCGAAGACAAGCTGAGTGTATTGCCGATGGTGGCGGGCTCTGCCGTGATTGGGACGCCCGACACCAAACGCCCCGGCAATGATATCGTCAATCTCTATGTCGCGTTGTCGCCTGACTATCGCGAGCGTGATGAGAATGAGCTGCGCACGGAACTCATTGGGTGGATCCGCGAAAATATGGCGGCCTACAAAGTCCCAAAAACAATTACGTTTATCGACGGCATACCCCTCACCCCCATTGGCAAAATCGATAAGAAAAAACTTCGCGCAAATGCGCTGTTGGTATGAAGTTGAACCGCCGTCATTTTGTCGGAGGATTGGGGAGTGCGGGGCTATTAGGCTGCGCGCCGAAAACCCAATTCGAGACATATGATGGGGATGCAAATGTCTTAGTCCTCGGCGCAGGCCTTGCCGGATTACGCGCGGCGCAAATTTTGGCAGACGCCGGAAAATCGGTGATTGTTTTGGAAGCCAATGACCGTGTGGGCGGACGGATATTTACGCGGCGATATGATGACGGCCTTTTCGAGGCGGGCGGCGCTCGTATCCGGCAAACAGATAGGCGTTTACGAGCTCTTGTGACGAAGATGGGGCTGCTGTCGGAGCCTGCGGATACGCTATCGAAAATAAACACAGTCTGGTCGCAAGGCCAAAGCCTCGTTCTGGACCCGGCACAAAGCGCCTCTTTCTTAACAGGCCCAAACGCCCGTTTTAAACCCGACACCAGCGATTTAAAAATTACCGGCGGAGCGCAAAGACTTCCCGACGCGATGGCGAACAGTCTCCTCAACTGGCCGGTTCTCAAAACCTATGTGAAATCGATTTCTGTAGCAGAAAATGGGGTTTCTGCCGAAGATCATACGGGCCGCATTTGGCGCGGCCAAAAGATGCTTTGCACCTTGCCCTTTAGCGCATTGCGGCATTTGCAAATTAATTCTGACATGACGAATGCGCAAAAACGCTCAATCACCCGATTGCCTTATGTGCAGAATCTTCAAATTCACTTTCGCGCAAAAACACGGTTTTGGGAAAAGGATGGCCTGCCCGCCGATATGTGGACGGAGGGGCCGCTGGGACACATCATTGCCGTTCGTGATACAGCGGGTGAACCCACCGGTCTTTTCTATAGCTCCTATTATGGCGATGAGATCGCAGCGCTTTATGAAGATGGAGAGAGCGGTTTACACCAACGCTTTCGGACAGAATTAGCGCGCCTGCGGCCCTCGAGCTATGCCGCAATTGAGATTCTTGAGGTCGTGAATTGGACAAAAGATAATCGCGCGGCGGGCGGAGCTTATATGCAATTTCCGCCCGGTGATGTTCTGGGAGACCCCATCGGCGCTCTGCATTTTGCGGGCTCACACTTGAGCCGAGAAGCAACAGGTATGGAAGGCGCGCTAGAGTCTGCCGAACGCGCCGCCGTCGCGATATTGGCCTAGCGCTGTTTACCGATAAATAGGATGATCAGCCCCACAGCCCAGCTACCCCATTTCTCAACGACATCAGCCAGAGGCCCGTCGACACCGTAAGCCGTCACTGCTATGACAAATCCTGCAATAATCGCGGCAAATTTAAACACATCCCGAACCTTCAGACCCAGACAACTTACCAGGACAACCGGACCGAAAGCTGCGCCCAATGCGACCCAGGAAAACAGCACACGGCTGAAAATTTCTTGCGGCAAGAATAGCGTCAGGAACACGGCGATGACGGCGACTCCGACCATCGCCAATCGCCCGAAAAGGAGCGCTTTTTTCGGGCTCGCATATGTCACGCCGCTATCATGCGAAACAGCTGAGGCTGCCGCCAAGAGCAGACTATCGACCGTCGACATAACCGCAGAGAGCACAGCCGCAATGACAACGCCTGCGAGGACGGACGGAAGATAAGCCTGCGCGGCAGCAAAGAACAGGCTCTCCCCGCCCGTATCGACTTGCAAGGCGCGTCCGGCAAAGGCCAAACAAATAAGCCCTGAATAAATAACCACGCCCCATCCAATCGTAATGGCCGCCGCTTTCTTGCGCTCACCTTGTGTCCTCACCGCCATAATCCGGTTCAGCAGTTGCGGCTGACCAAGTGCGCCGAGCCCCGTCCCGAAAAGGCCCATCGCCACGCCGACACCCGCCATACCCGCAGCGCCATTGGTGAAGCTGAAAAAGTTCTTGGGGGCGGTCGCGTGCAGCGTGTTTACGACTTCGCCAAAGCCGCCCGCCGCCATAACCGTCGCCACAGGCACAAGAATACAGGCGAGCATCATCACGCCCGCTTGCAACGCATCCGTCATACTTGCGGCCCAAAACCCGCCAAGCAAGCAATAGGCAACAATAACCACCGCGCCAATGATGACGGCTTCGGCAATCCCTAACCCAAACACTTCATCCAGCGCATTGCCCGCAGCTTGGAATTGGCTGGAAATATAAAACACAAAACAAAACAAAATGAGACCCGCGCAGAGAAGACCCGTGGCCCGTTTTAAACCCCCGCCCATCCCCTCGGTGATGAAATCAACAATGGTGATATGTCCCTTGGCCGCCGTTTCCGCATTCAACTTTGGCCCCATCACGAGCCAGGTCATCAGATAGCCGCCGAAGATCCCTGGCACCAACCATAAACCGACTGCGCCCTGGGTGAACACCATTCCTGTAAAGCCGAGCAGCACCCAGGCCGAACTTGTCGAGGCCGCATAGGACAGACCCGCAGTCCACGCGCCCAAGCCGCCGCCTTCGCCGCCGCTGGCGAGAAAGAAATCGGATTCATCCGAGACGCGCTTTGACGCCCAAAAGCCAACGCCGATCAGGACGACTTTATAGGCAATTAAAGTTATTAACACGACGGTGGTGTCTGACATAAAATCCCCTATTCTCCTTATTCCAGCATCAAGAATAGGCTAGCTTGTTCTCTAAGCCAAGGCAGGTTTTGGGGGCGTCGCAGTGCAATGAATGCGCAAATGAATTATTCCAAAACAACGGGATTTAACTTTTTGCCGTCAACTAATTGCTCTATTGGCCGCATTTGGCTATTTAAACTATCATGGTTGACAGACAGGACATAGTTAAAGCTTCGACGGAACTGTTTGCGGCACATGGTTTTAAGTCGACCTCAATTTCAGACATCTCAAAAGCCGTTGGTCTTTCGGCTTCTGCGGGAGGTATATATCGCCATTTTAAATCAAAAGACGCAATATTTGATGCGATATTTGACGACTACTTTGACAACTACACCACTTTTTTAACTGAGGTGGACTCCAACATAAGTGGGGCCGAAGGGGTCGATAAACGGCAACTCGCCCGCACTTTGCTTGAGCTTTCATTCGGCCAAGCAAAGATGAGTGATGCGATTATCACGATTTATTTGAAGGATCGAAATCTTTTGAAAGAAAAACATATCACACAAGCTACTGGCCTGAGAGAAAATTCCGTCACGATTTTTAAGTTTGTTTGTAAATATATTTCTGGAGATAACTTAGTTTTTGATGCTGACGCTATTGCTGCGATTTTAATCGACTCCATCAACTTTCGAGTGAGTAATTTTGTGCCTGACTATGGTATAAGTGAAGAGCGATATCTTACCTCCCTAACTGACCTTTTTTATTCACTTGTCGTGACTGAAGATACCTAAGACGCTCGCTCGGTTAGCTTCGAAGGCTAGGCGATGAGCGACCTTCACTATCGGTATACCAATCATCTTTCACTGCCCTTATCATAAAGCACGTCGACACCTGCCTAGCGACGCTTTGTCACAAGAAAACAATAACCATAAAAGTAAGTAAGTAATTACTTTTTAATAGATACGTGGTCTATAGGAAACACGCGCCCCAGCGGGCCTTCTGTTGGAGGTAAGTTTGGGGGTTAGTAATCCAAGACCATTGGTGAGCAGTTTAAAATTGTTGACCCGACCCCCCTGTCTACAGCTGTTAGAATGAGGCAATTTTGACATGATTAATGATACTGAACGCAATCTAATTCGACGCTTTATCAAAGACGCGCGAGGTAATGTTTCAATCATGTTTGCTGTGGCTTTTGTGATGCTCGTCGCTCTCGTTGGTGCGGCTGTGGATTATTCGAGATTTATAAAGGAACATCAGAACGCCCAGGACAGCGTGGATAATGCTGCTCTCGCCGCCGCTGTCGCTCTCTCTAGGGCCTCTAACATGAAAGAGGTGGACGTTAAACAACTGGTGAAGGACAATCTAAATACAAACAAAACCGAAGTCTTTGGGAAGATTGAAATTATCGATGGCGTGTTTGATCCCTCCACTAACGAAATAATAGTGGATGCTCGGGTGAAGGTGAAAACCGAATTCTTGGGGATAATCGGAACCAAGATGCTGACCGCCGAAGTTCAGGCTGTTTCGGGCCCGGTAGGCGTTCCAGCAAATATCGATATTGTACTGGTTTTGGATAACACCGCTTCCATCGGATATCAGGACTTGAACGCATTGGTTGCCGCCTCCGACGACCTCGTCGATTTCGTATTTGACAACCGAGGAACCGCAAATATCAGAATTGGAATCGTCCCGTTTTCACGTTTCGTCAATGTGGGTAGTTCAAATCTGGGGTCGGGTTGGATTAATTTTCTTGGAGCTTACAATCCCGATGGAAGTTCTTTTGAAGGCTGTGTCCATCCCTACTTTGATGACAGGGATGGCGACCTTGCGCTTCAACCCACTGCCACCGAGCCTGTGGAAGCCGCTTACGACTACGCAAAATATCCCTACTCAAATGCTCCCGCGAGCGCGCGAGCGCACCCCTTGTGGTGGAAATATAAATGGGACACAACCGAGTGTAATTTGAGCGAGGTAACCGCTCTTAGCTCTAACCGCAGTTACCTGAAGTTGAAAATAGCGCAGATCAAAGGGAGGACAGGCGGATCCACATATATTCCCTCGGGTCTAAAATGGGGCCATGGGGTTTTACAAGAAACGTCACCGCTATCTTCGACTCCCACAACGTCGGGGAATGACATAAAAATTATGGTCCTCATGACTGATGGCGGGAATAAGCTCTATTGGATTCGGGAGCAGGAATCCCCGGAGGATGCCCGAACGGATGAGGAGACCGATGACTTAACAAGCGATATGTGTGAGGCCATAAAAGCTTCTGGCGTCCATTTGATGACCGTGGGGTTCAAGTTCGACGAAACAAAAGAGGAATTTGAGCGCGCAGCGAAACTCCTTAGAAACTGCGCGTCATCCTCCGGCAGTGTCTATAATCCGACTGATCGAAGTGAACTGAAAGCCGATTTTGAATTGATTAGCGAGAGAATCTTGCAACAGAATATTCGGCTCCTGCGATAAGCATTGTCTATTTTAGATTTATCTATATCGAAAAAACTAACTTTTTGGCATGATACCTTTGAGATTTACTTGACCTGATTAACATGACCCATTTTTCGTCCCGGTCGTATGTCCGATTTACCGTAGAGATGAATATGCGTTCCCGGCTTCGCGGCGAGGGTTTTCCAATCTGAGACATCATCGCCAATCAAATTCGTCATGACGACGCCGCGTTGCGGGCGTGCGTCGCCCAGCGGCCAGCCCGCTACAGCGCGCATATGTTGTTCAAACTGATCCGTGCAGCCTGCGTCCTGTGTCCAGTGACCGGAGTTGTGAACACGCGGCGCAATCTCATTCACAATGAGTTTGCCGTCTGCCATTTGGAAAAACTCGACTCCCATGACGCCGACATAATCCAAATGCTCCAGAATTTGCGCAGCCATGCGCGCGGCGCTGCCGTCATCCTGTTTCGCGGGGGCCGTGCTGGTATGGAGGATATGATTGCGGTGCACATTTTCCGTCAACGGATAGGCAGCAATTTGGCCGTCCAATCCGCGGGCGGCGACGATAGAGACTTCGCGTTCAAACGGGATGAAGGCCTCGAGAATACAAGGCGCTGGGGCAAGTGTCTCCCAAGCGGCATCAATCTCGGATTCGGACCGGATGATAACCTGACCTTTGCCGTCATATCCAAAACGACGGGTTTTCAAAACGCAGGGCAAATGCAGGCGTTTCACCGCGCGGCGCAAATCATGGACACTGCCGACATCTTCAAACCCGGCCACATCCAAGCCCAACTGAGCGCGCAGGAAAGACTTTTCGTTCAGACGGTCCTGACTGACATCCAATGCACGCGCACCGGGCCGCAAAGGCACAGCAGAGGCCGCCGCTTTTGCCGACATGGCGGGTACATTTTCAAACTCATAGGTCACGGCATCGCAGCTCCGGGCAAAGGCCAAGACGGCTTCGACGTCCTCAAATGCGCCGGTCGTGACATGCTCGCTCACGAGGGCCGCTGGGCAATTAGCTTCGGGCGAATAAATGCGTGTCTTTAAGCCAAGCCGCGCCGCAGCGACCGCCAGCATACGGCCCAGTTGGCCGCCGCCCAGAATACCGATCGTCGATCCGGGGGCGAGGATTTTATCCGAGTTACGCATTGTCTTTGTCTGCATGGTTTAGACTTTTGGATCATGCGCAACGGAAGCCGTTTGCGCCGCCCGCCAAGCGCGCAGACGTGTCGCCAATGCCGCATCCGACAATGCCAAAATCGACGCGGCCATCAGCCCGGCATTTTTCGCCCCGGCCTTGCCAATCGCCAAAGTCCCGACAGGAATACCGCCCGGCATTTGCGCGATGGACAGCAAGCTATCCATCCCGGACAGAGCCGCGCTTTGCACGGGAACGCCCAAAACGGGGAGCTGGGTCATCGACGCGCACATTCCCGGCAAATGCGCCGCGCCGCCTGCGCCTGCGATGATAACGTGAAAGCCTTGGTCTTCGGCTGTTTTGGAAAATTCAACCAAGCGGTCCGGCGTGCGGTGCGCGGAGATGACTTTCGACGCGTAAGGCACGTCAAGCGCATCCAGCACATCGGCGGCGTGTTCCATCGTCGGCCAGTCGCTGGTCGAGCCCATAATAATTGCGATTCTCGGTGAGGCCATTTTCGCCCGCTCCCATGATGTGGCAGTCTGTGTGGAAGCGATACACTCTAACCGCCTCACCGCAGGGGTCAAATGTCCATTCGCCCTGCATTGGTGAAATCTTAACACGCGATGAGCTATATCGGCCTCTAAACCTACCTTTAAACCGACTTGAGAGCTCCAACAACATGACGCCATCCCGCCTCACACGCGTTTTGCAGGACGCGGCCACGCCTCTGCACCAGCGCAGTGCCAAGGCAGATGCGACATTGATCAAGGCAAATGAAGAATTGACGGGCGAGATCGCACAACTCCGGTTACGAATATTGGAGCTGGAACATGCGGCAGACACAGACCCGCTTGTGCCCGTTTATAATCGCCGCGCATTCCTGCGGGAAATCTCTCGGGCGCAGACTGTCATGAAGCGCTATGACATGCTCTCCACACTTATATTTTTCGACCTCAATGAGTTTAAATCCGTAAATGACAGATTTGGCCACGGCGTTGGGGATCAGCTGCTCAAGATGATTGGCGACGTGCTGCAAGACGGTGTTCGCGATTGTGACATGGTTGCGCGGCTCGGTGGTGATGAATTCGGCATTTTGCTTTTCAAATCAGATGTCGACGTGGCCCGTGCCAAAGCTCAAACGCTGTCCTGCCGTATCGCCGATCAGGCCGTTGACATACCCACAGGCAGAGTAAGCGTCACGGCTGCATGGGGCGTGGCCCCGTGTGAGCCGGAAGACACTGTTGAGCAGGTTCTCGCCCGGGCTGACCGCGCAATGTATATGTCAAAACGCGCTCGAGCTTAGACATCCCGGCATCGCATTTCACCACTTGAAAATTCTAATAACGTTCTACAAATTTGCCTTAATCATACCTTAATTGCGTTGGAACTTCTCCGCATGCCGCAACGTTAAACTGGCATGAGAGGAGAATTCATCATGAATACTTATATCAAAAAACTCACCCCAATCGTCGCTCTGGCGGCTATCGCAACTCTACCCTCTACGGCCTTCGCCCAAGATCAGGGCACAAAATCCGTAGTGGTCCAAACCGAAGTCAACGCCGATGAGATGCCGGTTATTACAGATGCCGTATATCAAGCTGCATTGGTTGAGACCGCCGTGAGAACTCTGGACGAGAATAAAGATTGGTTCCAAGTCACCTACCGTGAAGCAACAACAGCGCCCGTAACTGTCAACGTAACAAATAACGCAGAATCCCGTTATCTAGACTTGGAAGACGGCGAGCGCGTTGAACTGGACGTTGAAACGAAAGACGTGCTGATTCAGGTTCAGAAAATTAACTTTGAAATGGGTACCGGGGCAAAGCCTGCAGATGCGAACAGCTTCGTCGCAGGAAAACTCGTCTTACCGCAAAGCTAAGTCGACCCGCGAAATGACTTATAAAGAGCAGAGAAACTCGTTCATATCACATGGGCGAGTTTTTCACATTTAGAGCGACTTGATAATCTCTTCGACCATCTTCTTCGCGTCCGACAATAACATCATCGTATTGTCGCGGTAAAACAGGTCATTATCGATGCCCGCATAACCGGGCGATAGAGATCGTTTTACAAAGAGAACGGTGCTGGCCTTATTCACATCCAGAATAGGCATGCCGGCAATCGGGCTTTGCGGATCAGTTTTGGCCGCCGGATTGGTCACATCATTCGCCCCGATTACAAAGGCGACATCCGTATTCGCAAATTCGGAGTTGATGTCTTCCAACTCGAATACCTCGTCATAAGGCACATTGGCTTCGGCCAGCAGCACGTTCATATGCCCGGGCATACGGCCCGCCACAGGGTGAATGGCATAGACAACATCGACGCCCTCTTCTTTGAGCGCGTCGGCCATCTCGCGTGTGGCATGTTGGGCTTGCGCAACGGCGAGGCCATAGCCCGGCACGATGATGACTTTAGAGGCGTTCTTCATGATGAAGGCTGCGTCTTCGGCTGAACCGCGTTTGACGGGACGTTGTTCACTATCCCCTGACGCGGTTTCCGCTGTCGCGCCGAACCCACCCAAAATGACTGAGATAAAGCTACGGTTCATAGCCTTACACATGATGTAAGACAGGATGGCCCCGGAAGATCCGACAAGTGCGCCGACGATAATCAGCGCCAAATTGCCGAGCGTAAATCCGAGCGCCGCTGCGGCCCAACCTGAATAGGAATTCAACATGGACACGACGACGGGCATATCCGCGCCGCCAATTGGGATAATGAGAAGGAAACCAATCAGGAATGTCGCGGCCAGCAAAGCCCAAATCATCCAATGTTCCGTTCCGCCGGACTTCATCAACATGCCGATCAGAACCGCAATAGCCAAACCGAGTACGATATTTATAATATGACGCGCGGGCAGCAAGATAGGTGAGCCGCTCATATTACCGTTCAATTTCGCAAAGGCAATCACGGAGCCGGAGAAAGTAATCGCGCCAATGGCAGCCCCCAAGCCGAGCTCCAGTAGCGATCCGGGTTTAATGCTGCCCTCAGACAAAATACCAAAATCGCCGGGGCTGAAAAAAGCAGCTACAGCCACGAGCACCGCCGCCAAACCAACGAGAGAATGAAACGCCGCGACGAGTTGCGGCATATCGGTCATGGGGATTTTTTTAGCGATGATCGCGCCGACAATCCCGCCAATAGCAAGCCCGCCGGCGGCCAACATAAAGCCCATACCGTTCATACCGGCGACAAGCAAAGTCGTGATAATCGCAATCGCGATACCAACCATACCGAATGTATTACCCCGGCGGGAGGTTTCCGGCGAAGACAATCCGCGTAGGGCGAGAATGAAGAGAACAGCCGAAACCGTATAAAGAACGGCAGCGATATCTGCTGAGAGATGAGGCATTATTTCGTCCCCTCTTTCGGTGCTTTCTTTTTATACATAGCAAGCATGCGCTGGGTCACGAGGAAACCGCCGAAAATATTGACAGCGCATAGAGCAACGGCCGCAAAGCCTGTCCATGTAGAAATTCCGGACCCGCCTTTGACTCCGGCGGCGACCGCGACGAGCGCGCCCACGATAATCACCGAAGAAATCGCATTTGTAACCGCCATCAAAGGCGTGTGCAGGGCAGGCGTGACCGACCAAACCACGTAATACCCGACGAAAATCGCCATAACGAAAATTGCGAGTTGGAAAACAAGGGGCGAAACGGCAGCGCCGCCCGCCATAATGAGGACAGCTGACATTATTTGAGCCTCTCGTGCACAATTTCGCCGCCCTTGGTAAGCGCGCAGCCTTGGATAATTTCGTCTTTCCAATCGGGGGCGTAAGCCCCGTCTTCCGCAGTGACGAGCGGGAGGAAGTTTTTAATATTTCTAGCAAACATATTAGACGCATCCGCCGCCATGCGGGACGGCCAGTTCAAATGACCGACAATATGAACACCGCTTTTCGTCGTGACAATTTCGTCCGGTTTCGCGCCTTCGACATTGCCGCCGCGTTCCACCGCCAAATCGATCAAAACAGAGCCGGGGCGCATGGTATCCAGCATCGCTTTTGTCACAAGGACGGGGGCTTTGCGGCCCGGTATGAGGGCCGTGGTAATCACAATATCCTGCTTGGCAATATGCGTCGCCGTTAATTCCGTTTGAAGCGCTTGATAGTCTGCGCTCATTTGTTTGGCATATCCGCCAGCCGTCTCAGCGGCTTTGAACTCTTCATTCTCAACAGCGATGAATTTCGCGCCCAATGACGCGACTTGTTCTTTGGTTGCAGGGCGCACATCTGTCGCCGTTGTGACCGCACCGAGACGCCGCGCTGTTGCAATCGCCTGCAAACCCGCAACCCCGACGCCCATAATAAAAACTTTCGCCGGCGCGATTGTGCCCGCCGCCGTCATCATCATCGGAAAAGCGCGCCCGTAAATTCCGCCCGCTTCAACAACGGAGCGGTAGCCTGACAGGTTGGATTGTGACGAGAGCACATCCATAGACTGTGCGCGGGAAATGCGCGGTATATAGTCAAGTGCAAAGGCTGTGACGCCGGCTTTGGCGCAGGCGGCCGCATATTTGGGATTGTCTGTCGGGGAAAGAATACCGGTAATGCCCGCGCCTTTTTTCATGGCCGCGACGAGTTTTTCAGACCCGCCCGTTACAGACAACACAAGATCAGCGGATTTGACAGCAACCGTATTTGTTGCGGAAATTTCCGCGCCAGCGTCCTTATATAAAGCGTCTGCGAAATCAGCTTTTGCACCGGCGCCTTTGACAACAGTGACGTTGTGCCCGGCTTTCACATAACCAGCGACCGTGTCGGGCGTCGCCGCAACGCGAGCTTCCGCTCCGCCTTTAGTTTGCTGCGCCACATCATTAAGAACAGTAAGTTTCACGCGGAACAGCCTTTTAAAATGACGCGTTTCTTACGCGATGAGGGACAGTAGGAAAGAAATTATTGCGACTAAGATCGACAAACCGATTAAGCCAACATACCAGCCGCCTTTGAATTTTAGAGCCGCGCCGATGATAAAGCCCGTAATTAGTGTTGCGACCAAAGACGGTAACCAGTGTAGATTAACGGCAAAAACAAGCGTCGGCATTATGACGACTAGCGCAATCAATGCGCCGCCATATTTTGTACCACCCATAAACCCTGTGAATGTACCGGATTGTGCATCGACCTTCATTGTGCCGTGCTTATAATCGGTTTGTCCGCCTGCCATGTCACTATCCTGTCTTCATAAGTAGCGATTTGTTTAAGCCGACGAGCTATCATAGCCCTACAATAGAGACAAGCAGTCCCGTCTCTAAGTTAAGCGATTATTTTCGAACCTCGCGCAAAATTTGCTGTGAACCGGAAATTCCTCGGTCGCCGAGAATTCATTCTTCCTTAAACATAAAACAAAACCTCAAATTTACCCCACTGCGTCATCTTCCGGGAAGAGAGAGATTCGGATGAACCGTGTCTTTTCCAGAAAACCGGGTGAATTTATGTCGAAGACTGTTTTAATTGTTGATGATGACCCGACACAACGTCGCTTGTTGCAAGCTGTTGTCGAAAAATCCGGATTCTCAACATTACAAGCAGGTGACGGCGACGCAGCTCTGGCCATCGCTTTGGGAACAGAGCAGGATAAAATTCACGTCATGTTGCTGGATTTAGTCATGCCGGGCCGTGACGGCATGGATACACTTGCAGAGCTTGCAAAGAAACGCCCTGATCTACCTGTCATCGTATTAACCGCTAAGGGCTCTATCGACGCCGTTGTGAAAGCCATGAAATCCGGCGCTCGGGATTTTGTTGTCAAACCCGCCGCGCCTGAACGCATTATTGTGTCCATCCGCAATGCGTTGGATATGAAAACACTCGTTGGTGAAGTCAAACGGCTCAAGAAAACAGCCGAAGGCGGCCTGTCATTTGACGATCTGATCGGCAACGCCTCTTCCATGCGTTCTGTTGTCGCCATGGGCGAACGCGGCGCGAAAGCCAATATTCCAATCCTTATCACCGGCGAATCCGGGGTGGGTAAAGAAGTTATAGCCCGCGCCATTCAATCCGCGTCAGAGCGGTCCGACAAACCCTTTATCACTGTGAACTGCGGCGCAATTTCCGAGAGCCTCGTCGAATCCATCTTGTTTGGCCACGAAAAAGGGTCCTTTACGGGCGCAAATTCAAAACATCTGGGTAAATTCCAAGAGGCCCACACAGGCACGCTTTTTCTCGACGAAGTGGGCGAGTTGCCGCTGGAAATGCAGGTCAAACTCTTACGCGTTTTGCAAGAGGGCGAAGTCGACCCGATTGGTTCCAAACGCACTGTCCCTGTCGACGTGCGGATTATCAGCGCGACAAACCGCGATTTGGCGGAAGCTGTCCAAGACGGTACATTCCGCGAAGACCTCTATTATCGACTGAATGTATTTCCGATCGCGGTTCCGCCTCTGCGCGAGCGCCGTGAAGACGTTCCGGCTCTCGTTGAGCATTTCGTCCGCCGTATCAATGCGGCTGAACGGTTGAACGTCTCCGGCGCAACATCTGACACGCTGGAATTGCTAAAAAGTCACGACTGGAAAGGCAATGTGCGCCAGCTGGAGAACACTGTTTTCCGTGCCATGATTTTGTCTGATGGGAATAAATTACGTCCGCAGGACTTCCCGCAAATTTCAGGGCTGACGCCCGGACTTCTGCCGAAAGTAGAACCCGAAGATAATGGCCCTATAGAAAGCCTCGTTCCGGCTGACCTCCGCCAAAATCCGACAATGCCGGATTCGGCTGTCTCCGTTCTTGACCGCGAAGGTCACTTAAGGACCCTTGAAGATATCGAACGCGATCTGATTGAGTTCGCGATTACAAATTACTCCGGTCACATGTCTGAGGTCGCGCGTCGCCTCGGAATTGGCCGATCAACGCTTTACCGCAAAGTGCGGGAACACGAATTGGACGTAGAAAACGTCCGATCCGCATAAACTATTAGTCGTGGGAAATAAGAAAATGAAACGCAAAACATATCTTTTAAGTGCTGCTGCACTTACTCTTCTGGTTGCCGTGCCTGTCACAGCGACTCATCAAACCAATGGTTTACGCGGGGCTTTTTCGGGTCAAGGCGTAACGACGCAAAACTACGTTGCCGCCGGGTCTTGGCAGGAACAACGTTTGCACGCCCAAATGACAGCGCAACAGGCCGCTTCACAACAATATTATCAAAATAAATATGCAGCCCCTGCTCCGCAAGGACAAACTCAGGGTCAGTATTATGCACCACAAGCCGGGCATGGCTACACAAGCGCGCCGCAATATGTCCGCGTAGATACAACGCCGCAAAAAAAGAAACACTCTTGGCTTTCCGGTCTTCGCGGTCTGTCCTCGCCGCGCTCCGTAACCTATGACAAGGCTGCGGCACAATCCTTTACACGCAACCATAATGTGGGCGGCGTCACTGTTCGCACCAATGCCCTGCACACACGGGACATGTTGGATTGGCAGGAAAACACAACTGGTAAAACACTGACCCTACTGGCCAACCGCGCCAATGGCACATTGCAGCCAAACTCTGTCTATCTGGGCGCAGGATTTAAAGGTGGTTTGAAATGGCAGACGACAGACGTTCCGGGTCAATTTCCGCTTTTGGCACGGTTCCCGTTCTTCTCTGACCGTACGGATCGTCAGGCCGGTGTTTTCGCTATCGATAATGCGGCTCTGTCCTTTACATCGACTTTTGGGGATTGGACGACAATCTATATGCAGCCTGAATATTCTGAGACAGAATATGGCCGCGACCAAGATGAATTCCAGCTCCGCAAAGCCTATGTTGTCTTCGGTAATTTGGAAAAGACGCCCTTCTATGCTGCCTTTGGTCGCAAGACGATCGATTTTGGTAATTTCGATAGCTATAATGCGTTCACCCATAATGAAGGCGCGCATTATTTTCACGCCGTCAGTGATCAACCTGTCTTAGAAGCCGGTTTTTATTCCAATGGTTTCAAAGCCACAGCCTCTGCATTCTCAGCAGGACGCCAATTGCGCGTCGCGCTGGCCGGAGAAGAAAACAATCTCGGCAACTACGCTTTTAATGCAGAAAAAGAATTCCGCTTTGGCCAAGGTAAACGCCAGGCCTTTACACTCGGTGGTGGCTATCTTCACGATACGATCTACCGGGATAACTTCACGGCGCATACGTTCCAAGGTCGTGCAAACGGCACGCCGCCAGCGAACTTTATCGAATATCGCAATAGCGCGGTGAACGGATTTGCGGAATATAACTCTCCATTCTTGGACGCGATGGTGGAATATACGACGACGCTCAAACCTTGGGCCGCAGCTATTCCGCAAGCCATTGACGGCACGCCGCTGCCGCAGTTCCTGATTGATCCAGCCGGTTCAACGACTGACATCAACAATATCGATTTTGACGAAAAACTTGCGACCTTGGTGGCGCAAGTCAGAGTCAAACCCATGGTCGGCGGACGCCGAATGTCTATCGCCGCTGTCGGTAGCTGGGGCAACATCAGTGATGATACAGGCAATGTCGGGGTGTTTGGTCAGCCAACGAGCTTCGAGAAAAATCAGCAACATGCTGTCTCAGTTGAGTATCCGATAAATGACTATCTCGAGTTTGGCGCCGAATATGTCTATAATAAGGGCTTCATTCCTTTCGTCGCACCGCAACAGATCAGCAATGACGAGACCCAGGCACATGCCATAAATGTTGGTTTCAAGGCTCGCTTCTAAAGCACGCCTTCACCGCACAGGGGGGCAGATTAACCCCTTACTCCCGCGCTCTGCTTTATAGCTTTGCGCAGGTTCAGGGCCGCACGTTCGGGGGAGCGTGTGGCCTTGCTTGTTTTCAGTCAGATTGGTTTCAGTAGATAACAGAACTGTCACAAGACCGGCTGCATTTTCAAGGAGAACTCAATCGTGTGCGTATTCTTGCCTAGAACGTCGAAAACGAAGTTGTGACATATAACGTTTCAGCCAACGACTGCTACCGCCGATCAGGTTGTTTCGCAGATCGAACTTGATATCCGGCGGATTATGGGAAAATATTCGCGACAGCGTCATGCGCTCACAAGCGCGTCTCTATCACGGCTTACTTAACGGAAATTCTGAGCGACTCTCTATCGGGTCAGTCTCGAGATAAAGTGTCTCTGATGCACAGTCTTGGATGAACAAATTTCCTATTTTGAGAACGAACGCTACTCTCCTTCGGGAGAAAAAGCGAACCGCTAAATCTGCATTGCAGGCTATGCTAGACCCAAATTTTACGCCTAGGCGCCCCGTCGAGCTGATGATTGGTTTGAACGAGGCCGACTGAGACAATTCGTTATCAAGCAGTTTTTGCAACGCTTTGGAGGCTGGGCCGTTATTTAGATGACGACGGGTGAGACTCCGCAAGGTGAGATCTATTCCCTTTCCCCGTCCCGAAAAGATCAAACCGACTTAATTTGTCAGTTTCTCACGCGTCGTCACTTTACCTTAATCGCAACCTTTCGGCACAATCCGCAGAAACGGGCGCTTTGCCGTTAATGACTTCGGGGCCGGGGCCGGCGGCGGGGTGTATTCCGGGATATAAGGTTTTGCTCTAGGTCTTTTTGGGATGTCCGCTACACTCGCCAGTCTCGGCGGGACGGGATTTTTAGGCGGCGGCAGAGGTTCGTCCTCAATCAACTCATCCTCAATATTGCGGACCCGAGGCTTAAAACCGGATTTGCGTTTGGATTTAAACCCGCCCTTTTTGCGGGGTTCATTTTTCCACCGATCCGCCGTGCGCACATAATCAGCATCCGGGTCAGGTTCTTGTCCCTCACCCGCTTGTTCATCACTGGCCTTTTGTTTGGCCTTTAGGTCTTTCACTTTTTTATTCATCCGTGCGACGACCTGTTTTTGCGCGATTGAGAGCGCGTCGCCTGCGCGGCCCTTTTCCAAATCATGAAAGGCCGAGCCGAATTTTTCGAGGCGCTCCAAAACGCTCTCACCAAACTCATCTTCAAAGTCAGAAATATGGCCTAGCTCTGTCAGCTTGAAATGAAGGCGCGCGATTTTTCGCTTGGCATTTGACGCCGAGCGCTCACGCGCCTTCGCCATTTTATCGCGATAAGCGGTTCGCGCTTGGTCCTGCGCGGCTTGTTCAGCCTGCCATTGTTCCCGGTCGTAATCGGACATGATTTAAGCTTATCACATCTGGAACGAAAAGCGAACAAAAATTAAAATTGAAATTTAGACGCCGTCAGACGCTTCCATATAGAGGTCCAAAAGCGCCTCTTGTTCAGCGCGCTCATTCGCGTCTTGTTTGCGCAGAGCGATAACTTTGCGCATGACTTTTGTATCAAGGCCGAATGTTTTCATTTCGGCATAAACATCGCGAATGTCAGAGGCGAGTTCGGCTTTCTCACCTTCAAGGCGCTCAATGCGCGCAATGAATTGGCGTAGTTTTTCGCGTGTGGCTTGGCCCATTTGATCGGCGCGGTCGGAATCACTCATCATGGCTGGAACTCTTTAGATCGTTGTAAATTTGAACTCGTGACATAGCTGGGCAAAACACACACCGACAGACCACTCCTGATCAAAAATTGTGGATGGGGTGAAATCAATACACTCTATTTAGCTCGAAATCTGTTTTGATGCGTATATAAGCGCAAGAAGACTTCACAACTGGACCCTCACAATGTTGACTATCCTTTATATTTTAACAGGCCTCGGCTTTGCCTGCGTGGTTCTAACACTCATCATGGGCACCGTTGCGATGAGCAAAAAAAGCGAAGAGAACCGTAAAAAATCCAACGATTGGATGTGGCGCAGGATTTACGCGCAAGTGGCCACCGTTATCTTGCTGGTCCTCACCGTCTATGTGAAATCAAAGAGCGGTTAATTGGTCAAACTCAATAAAATCTACACCCGCACAGGGGATGACGGCTCGACCGGATTGGTTGACGGCTCCCGCTTGGGTAAAGACGCACTGCGCGTGCGCGCTTACGGCGACGTTGACGAAACCAACAGCGTCATCGGTCTCGTGCGCCTGCATCTAGAGAGCCGCCGTCTCGATGATATGATGTCGCGCATTCAAAATGACTTATTCGATTTAGGTGCAGACTTGGCAACGCCGCTACCTGCCAAAGGTGAAGCCGATAGTGAATACGCCCTGCGCGTGGTCGAACCTCAAACCTTACGATTAGAGACAGAATTGGACGCGCTGAATGCGGATTTGGAGCCTCTAAATTCGTTTGTATTGCCGGGCGGTCATGCTCCTTCGGTTTACCTTCATCAAGCTAGAACGGTTTGCCGCCGGGCGGAACGCGTGTGCGTGGCATTGGCGGCAGAAGAACCGGTAAACCCACATGCGCTGAGCTATCTCAACCGTTTATCAGATTTTCTGTTCGTGGCAGCGCGCTGGTGCAATGATCAAGGTGCATCCGACGTCAAATGGGTCCCGGGACAAAACCGATAGACCTAACGATCTGATGTCATCAATTCTTGGCGGACCCGCACGGCAATGTCCTGCGGTGTGGACCGGGTTGAAAAGAAATCCGAAAATTTGCCATCGGCGTCCATAAGATAGATAATATCAGTATGGTTGACGGTATAATCAATTGATCCGTCTTCGACGGGGCCGCCTTCAAAATCACTCTTTGTTGCCGTGATTTTATAAACGGTTTTGGCGGCTTCGATTTGTTCCACACTCGCAGTGAACCCGCGAAGGCCCTTTGGGAACGGTTCAAACGTTATATACTCCGCAATCTTTTCGACGGTATCCCGCTCCGGATCCACAGTGATCAAAATATAGCCCACATCGTTACCGGCCGTCCGCAAAAGGGTCTGCGCCGCGCCGAGCTTTGACAAAGATGTCGGGCAAATGTCAGGGCAATAAGCAAAGCCGAAATAGATAAGATGTGGTTTTCCCAGTAAGTCTGCTTCGGTCACAGTTTGCCCAGTATCGTCGATTAATGTGAACGCCCCGCCAATAGACGCGGTCCCCGAACTGACAACAGTCTTACCGGATACGCCTGCCGCATTTGGGTCTTCGGCTTGGCACGCCATAAGCCCGATGGCCGCCAGAATACTTATCGTCAAATTTGTCGCAATTCTCATACTGCAAAGCTCTATTCAAAAGTGATAGGGTCAAACTTAGAGAGTTGGTCATTCCTATAAATGCCCCCTAAATGAAAGAGCCAAATGTGAAAGCGCATAACGCCGCAGAATTAAACAGGGGTGGACTGAATATTGGAAGTCCAAATATAAGGTCCATAGTCGACATGACTTTGCGCGGCTTCGGCGGGTCAGCTGCCGCCCAAGGGTATCAGCACGTCGAGAGCCTGGGGTCCCTGCGACGCCAAACACTTGTCGCTTTGCGGTGGGGAGCGATTCTTGGCCAGACCCTTGCGCTCATTATTGTTAGTCAGATTTTGGGATTCGAATATCCAATTTTTGCGTGTTGCTTGACTATTCTGGCGTCTGCCATTGTCAATCTTGTTGTCACAATCAGACTGCCTTTGGATCGCCGCGTATCTGATTTTGAAGCCTATATGCATTTGGGTTTTGATCTTTGGCAACTGGCTGGATTGCTCTGGCTGACGGGCGGCATAGTCAATCCGTTTTCCATCTTGTTTCTCGCGCCGGTCGTGACGGCCGCAACAACGCTCTCGCGTTGGGTGGTCTTGGCATTAGGGGTCATGGCGCTAACGCTTTCATTTGGCCTCGTTTTCTTTCACCATCCTTTGCCTTGGTCACCGGCTGGGAGTTTTGAATTGCCTTTAATTTTGAAGCTCGGAATTTGGATCGCCGTTTTTGTCGGGGCGAGTTTCACCTCATTTTATGCGTGGCGTACGACGCAGGAGAGCCGAAAAATGGCCTTTGCCCTGGCCGCCGCCGAAGCCATGTTGGCGCATGAGCGAAAACTTAGCGCGCTAGGCGGTCTCGCCGCAGCCGCAGCTCATGAGCTTGGAACGCCTCTCGCAACCATCCAAGTCGTGGCCAGAGAAATGAGCCGCGAGGTGGAAGAGGACACGCCGCTGGCCGAAGATGCGGCACTTATCCTGTCGCAAGCCCAAAGATGCCGGAACATTTTGGAACAACTCTCACGACGCGGAGACGCAGGCGACATCATCCATGACGCGCTCTCCATTGAGGATTTGTTAGAGGAAGCCGCAGAGCCCTTTATTGACCGCGACATAGACATCGCCATCAAATGCGCCGGAGATGGCATGGACCTTGTGTTGAAGCGTCGACCGGAACTCCTATACGCCTTGAAAAACTATATTGATAATGGCGTGGACTTCGCAGCCTCCCGGGTCGAGCTCTCTGCTCATTGGGATACCGATACGGTCACGATCGTGATTGATGATGACGGCCCCGGGTTTGATCCGGCCCTCATGAGCCGGTTGGGTCAACCCTATGTCGGCACCCGACGGAGTGCCAAGACAGCTGGCGGGTTGGGACTGGGCATCTTCATATCTGAGCGTTTGATAAGACAGGCCGGCGGAAAAGTCCGTTATCTCGCATCCCCATTAGGCGGCGCACGCATTGTGGCCGCTTTGCCCCGCGACAGATTGTCTGCGACACCATAGCCAAAAATCAGCATCCATTTTCCGTTTCACGCGTAGATATTATGAAAAAGGAGATTGATGATGAGCGAATACGCGCTGCCTAGCGACGCATCTTTGATGATTTTAGACGATGATGGGCCTTTTCGGACTCGCCTTGGGCGAGCCATGGAACAACGTGGATTCACCGTAGATACGGTCGAAACCGTGGCAGAAGCGCGCACCATCGTTCATAAGAAACCCCCTGCCTTTGCCGTGCTAGACATGCGGCTGGAAGACGGAAACGGTTTGGATGTCATCGACATGCTGCATAAGCAAAGGCCGGATTCGAAAATGGTGATGTTAACCGGGTATGGCAATCTCGCGACTGCTGTATCTGCTGTCAAACGCGGTGCCGTCGATTATTTGGCTAAGCCTGCAGATGCAGATGACGTCTGCAAAGCGCTACTTGCGGAGCGTGACGCTGCGCCGGAACCGCCCGAAAATCCGATGAGTGCGGACCGGGTGCGTTGGGAACATATTCAGCGAGTTTACGAACTTTGCGGAAAAAATGTATCTGAGACCGCGCGCCGCTTGAATATGCATCGCCGGACCTTGCAGCGCATTCTGGCGAAGCGCGCGCCTAAATAGCGCATTCGTCAATATCCTCCCTAATAGTCTCAATCCCCCTAGATGAGACAGAAACGCCGCCTCTCTATTTCAAGAGAGGCGGCGTTTTGATATTAGAAAGGCGAGTAATTTTATTCGGCGGCAATCGCATCCATGAACAGGCCGTTGAGTTTAGCGCCGAAACTCTCGCCTGAACGAAGGGGCTGCTCATCCAGTTCTAGTGAATATACGCCCATATTTTCGGCGAGCTCTTCAAGTAAGCCTCGCGGCAGCGATTCATACGCCATGCGCCATGTTTGAAAAGACCGCCCCGCGATGTCTCCCTTATGGAGGAGCTCTAAGTTATGATGTCGTGGATCCTCAATGATCTCGGCGAAAAGACTCTCAACATCAGTGCGCTCGCCTTCGAGAATTTGGATGTAGCGATTCCCGTCAAACAAGAGCAGTCCCGTCACGGATTTGGCTGCATTATTGCGTTCTGACGACGCCAGTATATCCCGAACGTCATTATTTTCATTTTGCGCCCGGGACAGGCTGGTATAAATGAGTTCCACTAAAGCCATTTGGCGGTTTCCTATTTTTCCTGAGACATCATATCTCTCAGTCCTTGAACTCTCTACGGCTGACATCGCCACATGGTTTTTGACAGCTGCGCGGCGTTGCGCCACAATGTTTTAAAAGGGAATTGGGATGAAACTGAATTGGTTGGCCGGATCGGCCGTATTTATTTTACTGGCAGCATGCGGGGAGGCTTCTATTGAAGCGCCAAGGGTAGATTCCAAAACCGCAACACCGTCAGAAAAACCCACTTCTCAAACCGGGCAAACTTCGGGTTACAGTGCCAGTAAGAACGTCTATTTCGGCGATTTGCATATCCATACGAAGAACAGCTTCGACGCCTATATTTTTAATGTGCGGACGATGCCTGCCGATGTTTACCGCTTTGCCTCGGGTGAGACCCTGAAACATCCGGGCGGCTATGACATAACCCTTTCGGGACCACCGCTAGATTTTGTCGCGGCCACAGATCATGGCGCCTATATGGGGATTCTGCCCGCCATGGATAATCCGGATAGCCCGCTATCGAAACTCGAAATCTCTAAGAAGATATTCGGCGCCACGGGCCCTGACGCAATCATTCGGAACTTCCAAACGATTGGACAATCCGTGAGAAGCGGCAAACCCATCGACGGTCTGTATGATCGAGACCTTGTTGACCGGACCTGGCAAGACGCCGTTGCGACAGCAGACCGCTATTACAAGCCCGGCACCCTGACGACATTTGCCGCCTATGAATACACATCCGTCACGACGCGAGGCGGCAGCGAAGGCACATTTGCGGGCGGGAATTTACATCGCAATGTGGTTTTTGAAAGCGGCGCACCGGACCGCCTCTTCAGCACTTTGGAATCTCCCAACCCGGAAGACCTCTGGGACTGGATGGATGAGGAGCGGTCCGCTGGGCGCGACGTGCTCGCCATTCCGCATAATTCGAATGTTTCGGACGGCAAAATGTTCGATATGGTTCAATATGGCGGCGGCGTGATCGACGCCAATTACACGACGCAGCGCATCCGAAATGAGCCCATTGTCGAGATGTCCCAAGTCAAAGGCACATCTGAAACCCATCCTGCTCTCTCGCCAAATGACGAGTTCGCAAGTTTTGAAATTTACGACAAATTATTGGCGTCCAACATTGAGAGCAAAATCAACGGCTCTTACATCCGTGAAGCTTTGGCGCGCGGACTGGCGTTAGAAGAGGTGACGGGCACGAACCCCTACGCCTTTGGCCTGATCGGCAGCTCGGACAGCCATGTCGCGGGCGGGTCTTATGACGAGAAGGATTACTGGTCCAAAGTCGGCATTGTTGATGCCTCAGCAGAAAGCCGGGGATCTGTGCCTCCGGGCGGCGCAAAAACATGGGAAGGCGTTGAGCGAGATATGAACGCCGAAAACTGGTTCTCCAAATGGAGCGCGGCAGGTTATGCGGCGGTTTGGGCCGAAGAAAATACACGTGAGTCGATTTTTAACGGCATGCGCCAGAAAGAAACCTATGCCACATCCGGACCGCGCCTTCGCCTGCGGTTCTTTGGCGGCGATATGACGAAGGATATGCTGAACGCGGCAGATATGGCCGCGCAAGGCTATAGCGCAGGCGTCCCAATGGGCGGCAATTTGAGCACAGATGTCGCGCCGACATTTATGGCTTGGGCGGCGCGCGATCCACGCGGCGCACAATTGGACCGTCTACAAATTATCAAATCCTGGAACACGGCAGACGGCGCGAAAGAAGCTGTTTATGACATGGCGTGTTCCAATGGCGCGAGTCCGGATGCCACCACACATCGCTGCCCGAATAATGGCGCCAGTGTCGATCTGGCAAATTGTTCGCCGTCCACGGGTCAGGGCGACCCGGAGTTGAAAGCCATTTGGACTGACCCGGATTACACGGCCGGTGAAGCGGCCGCTTATTATGTGCGCGTGCTAGAAAATCCGACGTGTCGTTGGTCGACTTGGGATGCGTTAAAAGCTGGAACGGAGTTTCATCCCGACCTTCCCACCACCATTAAAGAGCGCGCGTGGTCGTCGCCGATTTGGACATCCTCAAACTAAATGAAAAATCTATTGCGCGAGCCTTTCGTTCATTTCGTTATTCTCGGCGGGTTGCTGTTTGCAGGTCATTCCGTCTGGCAGAAACACGTCACGAAATCTGACCGCACCATCGTGATCAGTCCTGCTGAAATGGAACGCCAGGCCCAAATTTTCGCCAGTGAAAATAAACGGCAGCCGTCTGATGCAGATATGGAAGGCTTACTCTTCGCCCATATTGAAGAACAGGCTTTGATGCGCGAGGCCAAACATTTGGGATTGGACGAAGACGATACAATCATTCGCCGACGGCTGGCGCAAAAAATGCGGTTTATGATTGATGATATTGGCGATGTTGAATTGCCCGCGCGCGGCGATCTAAAAATTTGGTATGACGCGAATCCCGACCGATTCATACGGCCCGAGACTAGAAGTTTCGAGCATGTCTATCTCTCCCCAAAGGGCCGATCCGACACTGTTGTTTCGGAGGCAGAGGCTCTCCTCGGCAGCTCAAAAATAAAAGATGATTGGCAGTCCGAAAGCGACCCGTTCATGACCGGGTTGAGGTTTTCAACTCTGGCGCAACCCGCCGTCCAACGGGATTTCGGGACAGCTTTTGCAAATAAACTCTTTGCTTTGCCACATATCGACGACTGGCAAGGCCCTCTTAATTCGGCCTTTGGTGTTCACCTCGTGCGGCTCACCGATGTTACGCCCGCCTATCTGCCTGAATTCAGCGAGATACAAATCGAAGTGGAAGCTGTCTGGATAGAAGATGCTAAACGTGCTCAGAATTCGGAAGCCCTGAAAAAACTCATCGAGAAATACCGCGTCGAGGTCGCTGAGTGATACGGGTTTTACTGGCATTGCTGCTATGGTGCGCCGCCGCGGCGGCTAACGCCCATGAGGTTCGCCCGGCTTTCCTGCGCGCAACTGAAGTGGCTCCGAGCGAGTTTGATGTCGTATGGAAACAGCCTGTGTTGTCCGGTCAACGTTTGCGCATCCGCCCGACTTTCCCATCCGATTGCACGCAAACCGAACCGCGTCTGGACCGAAGCGGTGATACCGTCGCGGAACGTTTCAAGGTTAGCTGCGATTTACGGCAAGGCACGCTTTCGCTTCCCGGTTTGGAGAATACCCTCACCGATGCCTTTGTGGAGATTGTCTATCTCGAAGAGACTAATCGTTCCGCTTTACTCAAACCCGCCGATCCAACCTTGCAATTGGGAGGGCCGAAAGCCAGCGCCGCAAAAGCTTATGTAGGCATAGGTGTGGAGCACATCATATTCGGATGGGACCATTTGCTTTTCGTCATCGGACTGACTTTGCTCGTCGGCGGGCGGCGCGTTTGGGGCGTGGCGACCGCCTTCACTCTCGCACATTCCATCACCTTGGCGGCAACGGCCGTCGGCGGCATCACCCTGCCCTCCCGGCCTGTTGAAATTCTGATTGCGGGTTCGATTGTCCTCCTGGGCGTTGAAGTTTTACGAAAGCGAAAAGGCCAAGAAACATTGGGTGCGCGTCGGCCTTATCTCATTGCATTCACCGTTGGGCTTATTCACGGATTTGGCTTTGCCGGCGCCTTGGCAGAAATTGGATTGCCGCAAGGCACGGAGCTGCTCGCGCTTCTTTTGTTTAATTTGGGCGTGGAGCTAGGGCAGTTTTCCGTGATTGCTTTGGCCCTGATGATGCTTTGGGGCGTCACGAAACTTGGGAAAGATTGGCGAAAAATCACGGAAACCGTGGCGGTTTACGGGTTTTCGACCGTCGCCATGTTTTGGGTCTTTCAACGCGTCGCTCCCTATATAGTGAACGTTTGAGTATATCAGAAAGGCTTGAGGGGGCGCATAAAAAGATTTAAGCGACAAAATATGCCCCCCGCATCTAAACATTACCGCGCCCTTTTTATCAGCGATGTGCATCTAGGCTCCAAAGGCTGCCAAGCCGAAGCCTTGTGCGAGTTTCTCGACACCCATACGGCCGACACACTCTATCTGGTCGGGGATATTATTGATGGCTGGCGGTTAAAGAAAAAATGGTTCTGGCCGCAATCTCATACCAATGTGATCGAAGAAATTCTATCCATGGCCAAGAAAGGCACGGATGTGTACTACATTGCGGGCAATCACGATGAGTTCCTGCGGGGGTTCTTGCGGTTCAAGATGAACTTCGGCGAAGTAAAGCTCTCCAATCGCGAGACTCATATTGGCGTCGACGGGCGGCATTATCTGGTCGTGCATGGTGACATGTTTGACGGATTGATGCGGGCCGATCGCAAATGGATCATGCACCTCGGTGATAATGCTTATAACCTCTTGCTGTGGATCAACACCAAACTTAATTTCGTGCGCCGGAAGCTGGGCCTCGAATATTGGTCACTTTCCAAAAGTCTGAAAAAACGCACAAAGCGCGCGATGAATTTCATTCACTCCTTTGAGGAACAAGTCGCCGACTACTGCCGCCGTAAAGATTTCGACGGCGCGATTTGTGGTCATATCCACGTCGCAGAAATGCGCGAAATCGACGGCATCGTCTATATGAATGACGGTGATTGGGTCGAGAGCTGCACCGCGCTCGCCGAACATGAAGATGGCCGCTGGGAGTTGCTGCACCACAAGCCCAAACATATCCGTAGAAAACGTCCATCGCTGAAAGCGCAACTCGGCGACGGCGGATTACGACCCATTCTGTCCGGGAAAATACGACGTGGTAGTGAGAGAGAGACTTGAACTCTCGACCTCAGGATTATGAGTCCTGCGCTCTAACCAGCTGAGCTACCTCACCATCCGTCGTGACTGTTTGATACAGTGCCGCGCCCTATAAGACAGCCATGCCGAACTGCCAAGCGTAAATATCCGTCAAACTCTAAAGTCTTTGATTAGAGGACAAACATGCTCGTCGGGTCTTCGATGCGAGCTTTCATATCCTGCATCATTTTCGCGGCGTCATAACCGTCAATGACGCGGTGATCGCAGGAGACGGAGAAGTTCATCACTTTGCGACTGGCGACCTCGCCGTGCTCCATGACCAATTTCTCGCGGATCTTATTCGGTCCGAAAATTGCGACTTCCGGGCGGTTAATGACGGGCGTTGTGACGATACCGCCGAGCGGACCGAGCGAGGTCAGCGTGGTCGTCGCGTCAGATAGGTCTTCCGTAGAAAGCTGATTTGTTCGCGCCGCTTCTGCCAAGCGCCCGATGTCTAATGCGATCTCCCAAACTGTTTTGGATTGCGCCGCTTTAACGACAGGCACAATAAGTCCGCCATCCGTTTGCGTGGCGATGCCGAGATTGAGATCATCAAAGCGCGCGACATAGCCCTTTTGATCTTCGTAACGGGCATTAAATTGCGGCCAATCGATGAGGGTCACGGCGAGTGCCCGTATGATGAGCGGCAGCACGGTGAGCTTGGGCTTATCCTCGCCGCGGCGCTCATTCATGCGCGCACGCATCTCTTCGAGCGCCGTCACATCCATTTCTTCGACGTAAGTGAAATGTGGAATATTACGTTTGGACTCGGCCATGCGGGTCGCGATGACGCGCCGCAATCCGATGACCTTTTGACGGGTTTCACCCGGCTTCAATTCATCAGTTTTTATGTCTGGTGTCTCCTGCAATGTGGGACTTGCAGGAGACGGCTTCACCTGGGGGGATGAAGCATTCGGGGCGGGCGCTGAAGATACACCTGCAATAAGATAAGCGTCGAGGTCCCCATGTGTGACGCGTACGCCTTCGGCTGGCACAACGGCAAGATCAATATTCAGACGCGCAGCGCGGCCGCGGACGGCGGGAGAGGCCAGAACTTTGCCGCTTGTAACTGCGCGCGTGACGGATGCGGTTGAAGCTATCTCTGTCTGGGACGCAGGCGCTGGTTTTTCCGGTTCGGGAGCGGTTTCGACTTCGGCTGCAACCTTGGGCTCAGCGGCAGGTTCGGGATGGCCTTCGCCTTCAATTTCCAGCGTCACCAACACAGCCCCGACGGCGAGCATATCGCCTTCTTCGCAGGCAATAGATGTAATCACGCCGTCTACGGGGGAGGTCAGTTCAATCGTCGCCTTATCCGTCATCGCATCAGCAATGGGATCTTCTTCCGACACCGTATCACCAATCGCCACATGCCAAGCCGTAATTTCAGCCTCAACAACACCTTCGCCAATATCAGGGAGTTTGTAATAATGCGTGCCCATTATCGTGCTGCTTCTGTATAAAATTTGAAGAGACTGGTTTTCACATTATAGACCGCAAACATATAATTGGCATTATCCAACCGTCCGTTAAATGATTTTAACGCTGTCTGCATTTTCGAGAGTCGGTCCTCTCTCGCTGCTTCATTTGCAACTTCAAAAATCATAATTTTCTGCGCGGCTCTAGCGATCAGAAGTTTCTGAAAGTCATCCCGCAAATTGGACCAGTCTCTCAGCCATTCAGATTCCATGACAAGATCGAGTGAGGTCAGATGCGCCTCTCCATCAATCTCCTCCTCACGATACCATACCAAATCAAACAACCATTCGCCACGCAATCCCTCGCCCGACGCATTCGTTTTATAGGTACTGTCAACATTCAGCGCTAAATTGCATAAAGCTTGTTTAATTTTCAGCGTCCAGACTGCATTCGCCGCGTTCTGGCCCGTAAGTTCTTTGCGAACTTTCTCCAAGACGGTCTGAATTTTTTCTTCGAGCGGTGTAAATGGACGTGTCATACCTTACCCTCCATCACTTGGCGCAATGCGTTGCCAACGCGTTTTGGGCCGGGGAAATAGGCCCATTCTTGTGCGTGCGGGTAAGGTGTGTCCCAGCCCGTGACGCGCAGCACAGGCGCTTCAAGCGCATAGAAGCAGCGCTCTTGCACCTGCGCGGCCAGCTCTGCTCCAAAGCCCGAGGTTCGCGTAGCTTCGTGCAGAACAACGCAGCGGCCTGTTTTCTTCACGGATTTTTCAATGGGCTCAATATCGAGTGGAAGTAGAGAGCGAAGATCGAGAATATCTGCTTTAATACCCATATCTTCCGCGACTTTTTGCGCGACCCAAACCATCGTTCCATAGGCGAGTATGGTGACATCATCGCCATTCGAAATTTCGCGCGCTTCGCCAATGGGCACGGTATAGTGCCCGCTTGGCACTTCGCCCAATTCATGACCGCGCCAGGTTTTAGCCGGTGCATGCGGGTCGCCGTAAAACGGCCCATTATACAGACGCTTGGGTTCTAAAAAGAGCACCGGATCATTATCCTCAATCGCATCAATCAACATGCCTTTTGCGTCGTATGGATTAGACGGGATAATGGTTTTCAAACCCGCGATGTGGGTGAACAAAGCTTCGGGTGATTGGCTGTGCGTTGTGCCGCCATAAATCCCGCCGCCGACAGGCGTGCGGATTGTAATAGGCGCGGTGAAATCGCCATTGGACCGATAGCGCAGGCGCGCAGCTTCGGACGCAATTTGGTCATAGGCAGGATAGATATAATCCGCGAATTGGATTTCCGCGACAGGGCGCAAGCCATTTGCCGCCATGCCAATCGCGATGCCGACAATACCGCCTTCAGAAATTGGCGTGTCGAAACAGCGGTGCAAACCGTGCGTTTCCTGCAAGCCTGCGGTCGCGCGGAACACCCCGCCGAAATACCCAACATCCTCGCCAAACACGAGCACATCAGAGTCTTGGCTCATCTTCACATCCAGCGCGTCGCGGATGGCTTCGATCATATTCATCTGCGGCATGGGTCTACTCCAGCTCTTTTGTGAACATGCGTTTCTGCTCGTCCAAATGCGGCAAGGCGTGCTCATAAACTTGTTCAAACATGGTGTAGTCATTCACCTTGGTTTCGCCGGATAGATTGCCCATGGCTTCTGCAGATTTATAGGTTTCGCGCACGACCTTCTTACACTCATCCAACAAGGCCGTGTGACGGTCCTCATCCCATTCTCCAATGTGAATCAAATGTAGTTTCAAACGCTCCAGGGGATCGCCAAAAGGCCAAACTTCCGGTTCGTTTTCGGGGCGGTATTTGGACGGATCATCAGAGGTAGAATGTCCGGATTTGCGGTAGGTGAAATGTTCAATCAGCGTCGCGCCGCCGCCTTGCCGCGCGCGTTCCGCCGCCCACTTTGTCGCCGCGTAGACCGCTAACACATCATTTCCGTCAACGCGAAGTGTCGCGAGGCCATAGCCCGTGCCGCGAGCCGCAAAGGTTTCGCCTTCACCCGCTGCGATGCCTTGGAAGGAGCTAATCGCCCATTGGTTATTGACGACATTGATGATGCAAGGCGCGCGATAAGTGGACGCGAAATTCAGCGCATAGTGAAAGTCGCCTTCCGCCGTCGCGCCCTCACCCGTAAAAACAGACGCGATCTCGTCGCTATTTTTATAGGCGCTCGCCATCGCCCAACCGACGCCCTGGATAAGCTGCGTCCCGAGATTGCCGGAGATCGAGAAGAAGCCGTGCTTTTTAAACGAATAGAGAACCGGAATGGATTTCCCGTCCAGCGGGTCGCCGGAATTGGACAGGCACTGGCACATCATTTCTTTCATGCTGGCCCCCCGATTGATCAAGATGCCCTGCTGACGGTAAGTCGGGAAGATCATATCTGTGTCTCGGAGGGCTAAAGCATGACCAACGGATACTGCCTCTTCTCCTGTCGACTTCATGTAAAAGCTCATCTTGCCTTGGCGCTGCATAGTGAACATTCGCTCATCCATAGCGCGCGTCATGGCAATATCGCGCAGAGCCTTTCGCAGCAGTTCAGGCGAGACATCCGGCACCCAATCGCCTTGCGTTTCGCCGTTAAAACGCATGACCCGAATGAGGGACGTTGCATGCGGCCGAGTCTCATCCGCGTCGCATAGCGGGTCCGGTCGGATCGGCGAATGTCCGGCCGGGACAGCGATGTGGGAGTAATCCGGCGTATCTCCGGGACGAAAGGGCGGTTCGGGCACGTAAAGACGCGACTTATTTGATCCGGACTGCTTTGCCATGTCACCCTCAAGGTTTTATAAAGCCATGATGTCAGGGCGAAAACCTGACAAATCACTCAGTTGCGATAATTTCTGCCCTCATACCTAATGTATATCAAATTATCATTGAAGAAATTTGCGGTAATGGTAGGAGGAATTTCCAATATTGCAGAATTTCGCGGTAAAAACCGCCATCAAATGAGAGATTTCGATATGGTTGGCAAAGCGAACGACAAACTCGATAATATCGATGCCAAAATTCTCCATCTGATTCAATCGGATGCCAGCCTTTCGGTTTCTGATATTTCGGAAGATGTCGGCCTGTCCTCCTCCCCCTGCTGGCGCCGTATCAAGCGTATGGAAGAGCTGGGCATTATCAAAGGCCGCGTGACATTGCTGGACCGCAAAACATTAGGTTTGGATTTTGAAGTCTTTGTTGCCGTCAAATTAGCCCTTCCCAATCGCACCAATATGGAAAAATTCGAGCAGGCCGTCTCTCGCATGCCGGAAGTCGTGCAATGCGCTGTCGTAACAGGAGCCGTCGATTTCATGCTGCGGATCGTCACGACCGACATGCATGCCTATGAGGCTTTTCTGCGTGAAGTCTTGTTGTCGATTGATCTGGTCAGCGATGTGCAAAGCCGAATAGTCATGCGCCAAAGTAAGGACACGACGGCGGTGCCGTTAAACCTGATTAGCAATGCGGTGCCGCGTTACTAAGCTGTAAATTGCGCCAAGCGCGCCTGTTTTTCCGCCGTTAGATTTAGGTCCAAATCAAACTCATTTTTTAAACCCGCTAAGGTTCTCGTTAATCCGGAAATAGGCTGGCTCAGAGTCTCACTTCCGCGATGAGTCAGCACCCCGCCATAGAAACTTGTGCGGCCTGCCTCAGTGAAGAGGCCAACGCCAATTCCGCGCCTGAAATATGAGTCCGGATTCGCCTCCGCCCAATAATTTCCAATTAGAATATCGGCCATATGTGCGGCCCGGGTTTCCACCGTATATTGATCGGACCATCCGCCGTCTTGGAACCGGCTAATGCGAAAGCCAAACTCTGCGTAGCGCACAATGCGAACACGCCCGTCGCCATCCTCGACTTCATACCCGTCTTGTATTTTCAGCGGCACCCGTGCGGCACGGCCGCCAAATCCGACATCTGAAATCCAATCCTGTCCGCCCAATGTGACACGGTTGACAAGATGCGTCCGGGGCGGTGTTCCAACAGGGTTTCGCAACCAGACACGACCCAATATAGGCACAGGTGAAAATCCGACCGCTGATAATAATGCGCCATATAGCATATTTAATTCGAAACAATATCCACCGCGTTTGCGGGTCACGATTTTTTCAAAAAGCGCGTCAGGTTCAAGATTAAGCGGGCGCCGCAAAAGAACATCAATATTCTCAAACGGGACATGTCGCATATGGGCGTCTTGCAAAAGGTGCAAGCCATCCAATGTGGGCTGTGGTTTAACCTCTAGCCTGATACGACGAATATATGCCTGGATGTCCATTGCAAAACTTTATGCGTGGAGCCGCATATTCGCAAGTTCAGCTAGGCTAAAAATCTTTCTTATATTTCAAAGTCAGGCTTTGCTCATTATCCGATTGAACGCGCGAGCGCAGCGACAGGTTCTTCCGAAGCTCCCAATCGAGAACTGCGCCCGTCGAATCCGGACCTGCACCCGTAAAGATTTGAAGATAGACATCTTTCGCCAAATAGCGTCCTCCGGAGAATGAGGCTTGGCCATCTTCCCCAACACCAATTGAAAGCTGCCCAACACCCAGCGCATCACGCAAACCGCCCATCAGGTCAAATCCGCCGCCTGCGCCGGAAAACTGAGCCAAAGCCCCGGCGAGCTGCGCCGCTTCAATTGTGGAAAGCTCCGTTACAGAGCGGCCAAAGAGCAAGGCCGAGAGGATTTCATCCTGCGGGCGTTCGGGTGTGGACGTCAGATCAATTTTCGGGTCCTCAACGGTACCGGTAATCTCGACAGACGCGCTGATATTTTGCGTATCTGTCTCGGCTTTCAAATTCACCTTAGCGTCAGCTAGAGAGCCACTAAATTCGATGCTCCCTTCGGTGAACTGTAATTCTTTGCCCGCAATACGGTAGCCGCCGCGGCGAACATTGGCCTCCCCGAAAAGCTCCGGTTCAGAGACTGTCCCCTTAAGAGCGACATCTAATTCCAACTCGACATCCAACCCGCGCGTGCGGACAAAAATATTTCGAGGCGCGCGAACGCGGAGGTCCAATTTTATCGGTGCGGATTCGACTTTTTTCTGAACCGCTATATCGCCCATACTGCCATTTATCTCTTCGACTTCGATCTCCACCACGGCGACGCGGCCCGCAACAAATTGTTTGACCTCGGCCTTTTTCACCGTGACATCGCCGCCCAATGTTGCGGCCTCTTTTTCGCTCTCAAAAAACAATGTGCCGGACACGGTGCCTTCATAGTCCTTGCGGTCAAGTGCGATGAATTTTTTCGCTTTAATATCCAGACGGCCAAGCGGAATCGCATATTCGCCAAGCTTGAAATTACCGCTGCCCTCTAACGTGCCCTTTTTACTATCGCGCACATAGACATCGGTGACATCAATCGTATCATTGGTGAAATTCGCCGTGAAGCGGCCATTGCGCAAACGCGTGCCAAGCTCCGGTAATTCATACCGTAGTTCTTTACCATTGGCTTGTCCCTCAATTCGCGGGCTGCCGAGCGTGCCGCCAACATCCAACCGAGCCTCCAACCGGCCTTCGGGCTCAGCTTCTTCCGCGGTCATCAGCGACAAAAGAGGTTTGGCGGACCCTTGGATATCAAGCCGCCCTTGCATGGGAGCCGTCATGTTTGGGCGTATCGCAATCAGGCTCTCACCGGGCATGATCGGCAAAGAGCCATTACCTTCAATCTTTAAATTGGCGCTGTCTTCTGCGCCCAAACGCCACCCAACAGATTGGGATTGAAGGTCGAGCGTCAGCGCTGTCGTGAAGCCTTCACCTTTTTTGAAGTCAAACCCCCGCCAATCCGTAACTTTAATGACACCTTGGCCTGAGAGCTGACCCGCCCCGCCATGCTTGGCATCCACATCTATTGAAACCCGGCCTCTTGTTTCGCCCAAATTGCCAGGCAGCGGCACGAGGTCAATAGGCAAATCGGCGGATTGGATTTTCAGCGTTTCTGCTCCCGCTTCGCTCGTATAATTCAGTGCGAAGGGTTTTCCGTTTAAGGTGAGAGGCGCAGCTAACCCGATCTTACCGGCTTGATATTCTAGGGCCACAGCCTCGCTATGTCCCAGTTGATAGCGCCCGTAATCGGCGTCAGGTTCAAGCACGAGGCGATAGGCATTATCCGGCGTGCGCGTCAGCGTCAGCGGCGTATCTAATCCGAATTCGCGCGTCAGCAAAGTCTCGCCTGTCCGCCCGTCCAACGACACCCCTCCCGTCAACGCCGCCAGCGTGCCCGCAGCATTTAATGACAGCGTCTCTATCGCGTAAGTCTTGTAAATTACATTTTTGGCATCGGCTTTCAGGGTGACGCCTTGCTCCCCGCTGATATTTGATAAGTCCAAGGTGGCGCGCGCATATCGGTCGCCCTCTTCGGGTAAATTTACAACGAGTTGACCCGTCGCAATATTATCTGGGTCCAGCGCCAGGTCACCGCCTACGCTTAAATTCGCCAGCATAAGGTCCAAATCATCAACGGCATATCCCGCTTCCGTAGAGGCCAAGCGCGCTTCCAAGTCCAGCGGTCCGTAAATCGTGTCTGCGGTTAATCTCACAGGACCTTTCGGCGCGGAGAGAAGCGCCGTCAATTCTGTCCGTAGCCGAATGTTTTCAAAATTTTGCCCCGCCAAAGTTGCGGCTTCCAACGTGCCGTCCAACCTTAGGGCCGGGTCCGCGCGCGGGCCTGTAATGGTCGCCGAAAACTGGCTGGGCGCTGTGATGTCGAGAGCGGCGACCGTGACGGGTCGGGACACCGCGATTTCTGCCGACAGGTCCAGCGTGTCCGTTATGCGGCCCTCTGCCGCCAACTTGAAACCATCTGATGAGACAAGCGAGTTGCGCAAACGCGCGCCGCCCTCAACCGGCGTCATATCGATGTCGAAATTTAAAACGTCGCCAATTAAGCCGCCCAGCGGTTCTGCAAAGGTGCTCTCCGGTCGAAACTCCCCGGCGGCGCTCACGGCCAAGTCGGATGTAGCGGTTCTTGAAGCAGAATAGCTAGTGTTAATTGCGCCTGGGGGAGCCGTGCCTATGGCTTTTAAATTGGCCTGAACCCGGCCGTTCAAATCCAGTTGCGACGTATCAAATGCGAGGCGGCCTTTGGCGGTTGTTATATTTCCACCTGACGACAAGCTAGCATCCAGCTCGGTAACTTGCTCTGTTTCGGGATTAAACAGGCCCTTCAATTTTAATACCGCATCCGGGCCAAGCTCCAGCGGTAGCTCTGCAGTCGTTACCGGCGCAACAGCGCGCAAGTTTGTAACCAAGCGATAGGCTTTCCCGACGGGGGACACCGAAATCGGCCCTATCAGACGGTCCGCGCGGCCATAAGGGCTGTTGACATTTGTGACATTTATATCTGCGCGGCCGAAAATAATATCGCCCATTTGCACGCGCCCTTTGGCGGACCCTGCGCCTAATGTATAACCTTCGGGCAAAGGCAGAATTGCGCCGAGAGTTTTGGAACTAACATTGAAATCCACGGCTGAGGGCAGACCTCCGGCTTCAGGCAATTCCCCCGAAACATAGGCCTTCACATTTACGGATGTGGCGGAGGCGGTAAAGGCTTGCGGCGTGACCGTTCTGTTGAGATTAGCCGTGACGTTCAAGGTCTCTCCCATAAACCGGCGACTTGCGTCGAAAATCCTCCAATCATTCGTATTTAATTCGGCTTCGACATTGGCTGCCTCCTGAGACCAGTTTATGTTGGTATCAATCGCGCGTGCCTCTCCAAATGTTATCACCGCATTGCCGGCGCCTGTGTCAATGGTGCCGTTAACCGCGCCCTGCCCCGAAACCGTTCGGCCCACTGGCGCTCTGAGAAGTGTCGCAATTGTGCCGCCGGGTTGACCGTAAATCTCAAATGCGCCTGTCATGTCGCCATTCGGCGCGCGCTTAAAATCCAAGCTTATTTCATCGCCGGCCGCATCTGTACGAATTGCGTTTAAAACGGCCTCCACTGCGCCGCCCTCAAGCAATCCACCCTGCGCGTCAACTTCAAGGATCGCGGCCTGCCCCAGGATTGCCTCGCCCAAAACCAAGGCCGAAATATCAGCATCATTAAACTGCGCAGTAAAAGGCTCACCGGCCTCAGCCTCCTCCAGCACAGGCGTTCGCAGAACTTCCAATCGGGCGATGTCCAAATCTTCAACAACCAAATGGCGATTGCGGAGAGGCCAAGGCGACCAATCAAATTTAATATCCGAAGCTGTGAGCCAAAGGCCCTCCCGGTCATAAACCCGCAATCCTTTAAGCGTGATAACGTCAAGCGGGTCACCCGAAAGCCCGTCAATTTCGACACGTTTAATCGGACCCAGTTGACGGTTTTCAATTTGGCTTTCCAAAAAGTTAGACCCGCCATCCGTCGTAATCCACCATCGCAGGCCCAGCACAAGCAAGGCTAAAACAAAAAGCAGCAGAACGAGCCCAATAAATATACGGCGCACCCAATGCGGTTTCTTTTCTTTCTTTACTTCTGACATCTAAAAGGCCTGCCCGATAGATATGTAAATTTGGAAATCCGCATCACCCGATTGCGGGTTTAGCGGAATGGCGATGTCAGCGCGGAAAGGCGCGAAGTTTGTGTAATAACGAACGCCGACCCCGGCCCCGACTCGGACATCATCCAAGCCCGACACTTGCGGACGGGAGACTGTGCCCGCATCGACAAAGCCGACATAGCCAATCGGGCCGTCGCCTTTATAACGGACCTCGGCGCTACCCTCGAGCAAGGTGCGGCCGCCAATTAATTCTGTGAGTGTATCAGGGTCCCCATCTGCATTAATGAAATTTGTGACCTCGCGCGGTGAAATGGACTGATAGGCATAGCCCCGAACGGAGCCGCCGCCCCCGGCATAGAAGCGGCGGTTTTGCGGGACCGTTTCAAAGTCTTTTGACAAAATCGTACCTGTACCCACCCGTCCGGCCAAAACAAATTTATCTGAAACGCACTTATAGGTCGACGCATCCAAAGTGAGTGTTGTGAAGGTTCCGGACTCATCACCAAAGTTATATGTCGGGATGACAGAACCTTCTATGTTGAAACCTTTTACAGGGTTCAGCAGACTGTCACGGGTATCCAAAACCGCGCGGGCCAAGCCTTCGACCAGATAGGCGGTTGTGTCAACGCCCTCCTGATCGAACTTCGACGCTTCTAATCCGAGGCCCACGCCAACTCTGAATTTCCGCGAGAATTTTTGCGTGACGAGCGTGTTTGCGAGAACCCTTTCGCCGTCAAAAGCCTCCGTGTCCAATATGGCAGCATCTGCGGACAAATCCCATTCGCGATCTTCGCGCCAGGCGTAAGGCACGTTATAGGCAACACCGGCGCCAATCTCATTTGTTTTGAGCCGAGCGTTCATTGTCAGTGTTTGCGCGAACCCAATAAAGTTACGCCTTTCATAAATCACGTCCAAACCGGAGCCGTCCGACGTAGAGTAGCCGACCTCTGCGGAGACCGTGTTGATCGCGCCCTGCTCCACATTTAAAATGACATTACGCGTAATCGTGCCATCCGCATTTTCAACGCCGCCATCCGCGAGGGTCGCAGTCGCGCTGTCAAAGACACCCGTGCCGATCACGCGCGACGCCAAGCGGTTTATCTTTTTTGCGCTATACATTTCGCCGCTCTCAAACGGAGCAATCATTTTAGGGAAGCCCTTGGTCAGATAAGCGGAGCCTGTCTGCTCTATTTCTCCGAAACGTGTGCGGCGCTCCGTTGCAAGATTATAGGTCACGTTCATCTTTTTTGTGGCATGATCAACAACGGCTTTACGGGGCAGCGCTTTCGCATCGGGATAGCCTTCCGATTGTAATTTATTCACCAGCCTTAATTCTGTCGCCACCACCCGGGCCGCCTCTGCCATGTCGCCGGACTTAATCTCTATTGCATCTTTTATCACGGCAGGATCAACGGGAGGACCATCTTCATAAGTAACGTCCAAATTCCCGTAAGTGAACTGCTTGCCCGTTTTGATATACAGGACGGCTTGCGGTGGGCGGCGCACGGCGTCATCCGTATCGTCATTAACTGCGCGGGCTTCGGATTTTGTTTCTATAACTTCGGCGCGAATGTCTGCCTCATAATAGCCAAGGCTTCGCATCACCGAGCGGCTGGATTTGGCTGCGGCCTCCACGCGGCGCCGCGCCTGAGCCAAGCTTCGCGCGGGAGCGTCCACCTCGCCGAGCACGGATCGCAAGAGGTCCTCCTCCGTCTCGCTCATATCACTTTCAATAATGACAATCGGGTCTGCCGCGTAAGTAAAGCTCGCAATCAAGCTTAGAGGCAGGCTCAGAAACAGGCCCGCCAAAAAGGAATGTCGCAAGAATATTGCCATAGTTGTAAGTCGAGTCTCCGGTCCTATGACAATTAACGGGTATAGAAGCTTAGGGTTCCAAGCCCTAGACCTAATGTCAGCGCTGTCTTACTCTGGCCTCAGATGGGGTGAAATTCGCACCGAGGGGAAGATACATGACAATCAATATTGGCGATACATTAACGCGCCGTACCAAACGCATGCCAAACCGCGAGGCCTTGGTCGAGACGGATAGCGGACGGCGCTTCACCTATGCACAAATTAATGCGCGAACCAACCGAGTGGCCAATGCGCTCATCGATTTGGGCGTTGCGGCCGGGGACCGAATTGGCATCTTGCTGATGAACGGCTCGGAGTTTGTTGAGACCTTTTTCGCGACGGCTAAAATCGGCGCAACACTTGTCCCGTTAAACTGGCGGCTAACCCCGGATGAGCTCGAATTTATTCTTAAAGATAGCGGAACGACGACTTTAGTGTTCGGACCTGAATTTGCCGGACAAGTCACAGAGATTCAATCGCGCGGGGGCAAAACAGATCTCAAACGCTATATCCAACTGGGCGGCGAGACAGCGGCGTTTGCAAAGGATTTTGAAAATTTTACAGAGTCGCAGCCCGAGACTGAACCAGCGCTGGCAGGCGGCGATGATGATCTTCTTTTTATCATGTACACCTCCGGCACGACGGGCCTGCCGAAAGGGGTCATGCAGTCTCACCGAACCGTGTTCGCGGCCATTACAAATATGATGGCGACGAATGAAGCCGGTATTGGCGAGACGACGCTGCTCTCCCTGCCGCTCTTCCATGTCGGCGCGCTGGCCCCCGCGTTTCAGAGCATTTACTCCGCCGCGCGGCTCGTCATCACTCGCGGTTTCGATCCGGTCAAAAGCTGGGAGATTATCCGCGATGAGAAAATCACCAGCACCCTTCTCGTCCCTGCCATGCTGCAAGCGATGAAAACCGTTTTCAATCCGTCCAAACATGATGCCTCATCCATGCGCTCTATGGTGTCCGGCGCAGCCCCCGTCCCCGTCTCTATGATCGAAGCTTTCGCGGAGATGGGCATTGAGATCAATCAGGTCTACGGCATGACGGAGACCTGCGGGCCGGGCTGCCTCATCTTGGGTGAAGACGCGGCGGCGCGTCCGGGCTCTTGCGGCAAAGGCTATTTCTACACAGACGTCCGTATCACTGCTCCGGACGGCAGTGAATGCCCACCGGGCGTTTCGGGCGAAGTTTGCATGCGCGCGCCCAATAATATGGTCGGCTATTGGAACCGCCCGGAAGCCACCGCCGAGGCTTTGGTCGATGGTTGGCTGCATAGTGGCGATGTTGGCGTGGCCGACGCAGAAGGCTTTGTGACCATCGTTGAACGATTGAAAGACATGCTGATATCGGGCGGAGAGAATGTTTACCCGGCTGAAATTGAGAATGTCTTGCTATCACATGCGGGCGTTGCGGATGCTGCCGTCATCGGAATCCCGTCCGAAAAATGGGGCGAAAGTGCCATGGCGGTTATCGTACGCGCGCCCGATAGCGATGTGTCGGAAGATGATTTGATTGCTCTCTCCAAAGCCAAGCTGGCCGGATTTAAATGCATCAAGCGCGTCAAATTCACAGACATCATCCCGCGTAATGCGTCAGGTAAAATTCTAAAGCGTGCATTACGGGATAGATATTCAGATATCACCGCACCTGAATAGTTAGACACAACAAAGCCCGGTCTCGTACAATTCGCTAATTCGCGAAATGCAAGAGACCGGGCTTTGTTTTAGTTTACAGCCCGGTTTAGCGAATACGCTTCCGGCTAGTCGGTTGCGGGCCAAGCGCTTTCGTATTGGAGCTCGCGCCGCGGCGACGGGACGGTTGGTAAGCGACCCGGCTATGGGCGACACAATAAGGCTCTTCGGGGTCGGTCTTGCGGCCACAGAACCGGAAATTATCCGCGCCCGGATCGCCGATTGGCCACTTACACATGTGGTCTGTAATTGTGAGGATTGTCGCAAACGTCCCATCAGCCAGCAGCCGCGCCTCTAGCGGTGGAGGCGGCGGTGTTGGCGCTTTGGCAATCACATTCGGGGTGCGCGGCGCGGAAGGTGTGCGCGCGGGTTTTGGTTTTCGTTTGGCCGACGCACTAGCACGCGCGCCGCTGCTGGCGGCCGTTTTTCGCGCGGCGGCTTTACGCGCAGGTGAAGACGGCTTCGCCCGTCCGGAGAGACCCAGCCGATGAACTTTGCCGATCACGGCATTACGAGTGACGCCGCCCAACTGCTTGGCGATTTGTGAGGCGGATAAACCGTCGGCCCATAATTTCGTCAATGTTGCAACGCGGTCTTCAGTCCAAGCCATGTTATACCTCTTTATTTTTCGTGCGGGGCAAAGCCTGAAACCCGTCCCGCCTGTATGTTATTTCACGGGAAGCCAATTATCGCTTCCGACACCACATATCGTAAAGCGCGACGCCCTCTCCACAAGATGAAGTAGCGGGTTCTCCACAGCTAATGGCGGCGCGCGATTCGATTAGCTGTGGAGAACTCACAAACTCAGGGTTGATCTTGCGAAAGCCTGCCAAGGGGCATAGACGGCCTTACATGTCGACCAAGCCCGCTCTTAACCTTCCTGCTCGCCCGCCCCAAGCTCGCCAATATGGCGTGCTGAATTGGATGGGTCTGCGCACGCTTTATGTGAAAGAGGTCAAACGCTTTTGGAAGGTCGCGCCCCAAACGGTGCTGGCCCCGATTATTTCCAACCTGCTGTTCATGACAGTCTTCGTTCTCGCCTTTGCCCAAACACGCGGGATTGGCGAAGGCACAGCGACGGATAATTTCGTTGTCTTCCTCGCCCCCGGTTTGGTGATGCTCGGCATATTGAACAATGCCTCTTCTAATTCCTCCTCCTCCATCATGACCGGGAAAATGATGGGGTCGATCAATGATGTATTGATGACGCCGCTCTCTTATATTGAACTCGCCCTTGGTTATATCGGCGGGGCGGCCACGCGGGGCATCTTAGTCGCTGTCGTAACCGGGATTGCGCTGTCCATATTCTTTACACCGCTCTGGCCTTTAAAGTTATGGGCCGTGCTGTATTTTGGATTATCGGCCGCGGTGATGTTAGGGATGATAGGAATTTTATCCGGCGTCTGGGCCGAGAAATTTGACCAGCTGGCCGTCGTCAATCAATTCATTATTCTGCCGCTCTCATATCTGTCAGGCACATTTTACCACATCGATATCTTGCCGCCGCTCTTTTATAAAATCAGCCTGTGCAACCCGCTCTTTTATCTCATTGACGGATTTCGTTACGGCTTCCTCGGCGAGAGCGACGGCAATGTGATGATAGGCGTTGTCCTGACGGCGGTCATAAATTTGGTCCTATTCGCCATCGTGCTGACCGTGCTCAAAAAAGGCTGGCGGATTAAAAGCTAATTTCACCCCACCAAAAGGAAAACCAATGTTCAGCCATCTTATGATTGGGGCCAATGATGTCCCGACCTCGAAAGCCTTTTATGACGCTGCCTTGGGCGCGCTGGGCGTCAGAGAAGGGCGCGTCGATCCCAAAGGCCGCGCCATGTATAGGCACGGCGATAACATCTTCATGCTGACCCAGCCGATCAACGGAAAAGACGCGTTCGGCGCAAATGGCGGGACAATTGGTTTTGCCGCCAGCACGCCCGAAGAAGCAAATGCTTTCCACAAAGCAGGCCTCGCCAATGGCGGCACCGCGATTGAAGACGCACCGGGGTGGCGCGAAAGCAATGGCATGAAGCTATATCTGGCTTATCTGTCAGACCCGTCCGGCAATAAAATCTGCGCGATGTGCCGCGGGTAGGCAAGGCAGACAATCGATAAAGTCGATTGATAAGACAATGGAACGGCGCCGCCGTTTCAGCACAATCCTGCTATCATTGCTTATTGGATTGCCCTCTTTCCACACCTCTCGGCGAGACAGGCGATGGATACATCAGATTTGCTTTAAAATTCTGTAGAAGTGTAAAACTGACTTTAACATCTCATGTGTATTGAACGGCATGGGCTTTTTATACGCACTCATTGTAATTTTCCTTGCCGTTCTGGCTATCATTTTCCTGTTGACCCCCGGCCTGGAGGCAGACAAGGAAGTCTTCAATGCCAGGGTCAACCAGATATGGTACGCCGTAAACATCTGTAGAACGGCCGGGCTCGGGTCTCCCGCCTTACAATTGCGACACCCCAAACGAGACACATTATTGAAAGTTGACTTTCCCCGATGCAGATCGGGTTATCGTGTCCCTTCCGCTCATTCGGATCGAACAACAAGAGGCGAAATCCGCGTTTATTGAGTTGCTCTCATAGCGAAAGTTAGAGATCACCGAGTCAATTTATGCAGACAGATATCCCGTCTTGAGTGTCACACTTGACCGAAAAGACGAGACCCTGGGTCACACGATTGGCTCGCTTTACCGAGACATTTTCAAGGCGCGTTCGAACTATAAAGTCACTCTATTTATCTGGACCCTTCGATCCGATACGAACCCCTTAAATCTTATATTTAATCACAAGTTTAAACCTGAGCCGGACGCCAAATTTATCGCGTCAAGCGCGAGGTTTCAGGGGAAATCCGTAATTCGCATTCAAATGGAACGCATTGTAACGGCTGCTAGCCTCCTGCTTTATCCGGCGCTGATGATTTTGTCCTACGAGGGTAAGGGCGCGACGGGCATGTGTTGGGCGGGGTTGGCCTTTTACAGTTTCTTTTTCATCTACCGAAAACTTTACAAGCGACAGTTAATTTCAGATGCGCAGGTTTGGGTGAATTTTTTATATGCGGCCGCATTTGCGGTCGTGTTGGGCACTGAAGACCTAGGTATTTTACAGTCCATCCCCTCTCTTATGGGACTCATCACATTTCTGATAAATCTCATGCTCGCGCTAAATATTTTCGAACCCCGCAATGCAAATGAAATCCAAGGTAAAAAAGCGGACCCCGAAAGGTTTAGGCTTTTAGTCTCCTTTTGGGCTTTGGGTGGGCTGATGTTGTTCGCCGCAAATGAATGGGCTCGACGCACGTTCAGTCTTGAGGAATGGGTGTGGTTCTTTGCATTTGTGCGTATTGAGTTGATGCTCGCCATGATGATAATTTTCGTCCCCACATTTTTACTATTTTTGACAATGAAAGAGAAAGCAAAAGAGGGCTAAACATTTGGGGTTTCCGCGTTTCGCGGCGTCGCAAGCTGGGTTAGTTTTGTTTATTTTCAACGTCTTATAAAGAACTCAAAAAAACTCCATCCGCACCTTCCCCATTTTGCCGCATATTAGATGGGTTCTTTCGGACATAGGACAGGTTAGCGCTTTCTGACTGGTCTGGGAGACAGTGTGCCTAGAAGCGTCTTTTTAGCAGGAGGTGTGGAGGGGCTGAGTTTCCGTGTGCCAGACCGACTGGAACGTTGGCAGTCAAGTATGGCCGGAGCTTAGAAAATCACTGCCGCAGGGCTTTGTTGATTGAGATATAAATCAATCAACGAGGAGCGGAATGGGCTTTACGGCCCAATCCGCTTTGGTTTCCGCGTAAAACACTACTTCTATTCGGTCTCCGTCGTGGGGTCCGACCCTGCGGGCGGTCCTAACCTCCCAAAGACAACCACCTGGCAGCCCTAGTTGAAAATATGTTTTCAACCGGATGGGCTGTGAACAATAGCGCTTGCCTTGCGCTTTAACCCTCATATGTTGCGGCTTTACCGCCGCGTTGATGCGATTGCGCAGACCGGCGGATTGAGTCATTTGCCAAGGAAAATAAAATGGCCAAGGGAAACCACCTTTTCGATTGTTATAACCCGCCCGCGATTACGTTTGAGCGCGGCGAAGGCGCGTATCTTTACACGGATACAGGCGAGAAATATTTGGACTTCATCGCGGGCATTGCCGTGAACGCATTGGGTCATGCGCCCAAAGAGGTTGGCGACGCCATCAAGGACCAGCTGGATAAGGTTTGGCATCTCTCCAACCTGTTCCGCGTCCCCGGGCAAGAGGTTCTCGCCAAGAAATATTGCGAGGCTTTGCCGTGGGCCGAGAAAGTTTTTTTCCAAAACTCCGGCACAGAGAGCTTAGAACTCGCGATGAAATGCGCGCGGCGCTATCATTTCGGCGAAGGCCAGCCTGAGCGCTATGAAATTATCGCCTTTAAAGGCGCGTTTCATGGCCGGACATTTGCCGCCGTCAACGCGGCAGGTAACCCAAAATATTTGGAAGGCTTTGGCCCGGCCCTGCCCGGTTTCACCCATTTGGAATTTGGCGATCATGAGGCGTTGAAAGCGGCGATCTCTGATAAGACGGCGGCCATCCTCGTCGAGCCTGTTCAGGGCGAAGGCGGCGTACGGGCTTTGCCGCCGGAATGTCTGCGCGGATTGCGCGATATGTGCGACGAGCACGGTATCTTGCTGATTTATGATGAGGTCCAATGCGGCGCATCGCGGACGGGTCAGATCTTTGCCCACCAGTGGGTAGACGGCGGCCATCCGGATATTATGGCGGTTGCCAAAGGCGTCGGCGGCGGCTTCCCGCTTGGCGCGGTTATCACAACGGCAGCGGCGGCACAGCATATGGTGCCCGGCACCCACGGCACGACATATGGCGGCAACCCTGTCGCCATGGCGGCGGGCAATGCGGTGTTTGATAAAATCTCTGATCCAGAGTTTTTGCAACATGTTCGAGATATATCCAACGCCTTCCGTCAATCCCTCGAAGGCCTCAAAGATGAGTTCCCGGATATAGTTTTGGAGGTCCGCGGCAAGGGTCTCCTGCTCGGCTTGAAACTCGTAGATCACGTCAATAATCGCGACTTACGCATGGCTGTTCAGGCACGGAAATTACTCGTCGGGACAGCGGGCGATAATGTGCTTCGCATGGCCCCGCCGCTGATTATTGGCGAGACGGAAGCGCGAGAGGCGCTGGAGATTATTCGCTCAGCTTTGTCTGAGATGAAATCAGCCTAACATATCGGCGACGACTTCGCCTTCCCATAAAACTTCGGATGGGCCGCAAAGTTCGGCCCATTTCATCCGCAAGACGCCGAAGCTTTCTGTGGGGACAACATTTTCGGCGGCGGTTTTGACGGCCTTAGAGGGCCATTGCGCATAAGCGTAAAATGCGCCGTCATCGGCATAATGCAAGCGCGAGCCGAGCGCGCCGCAGCTATCGCGGAAAAAATCCGTCAGCGCCGACCAGACCTCAATAAATTGACGGCGGGTTTCGGAATTATTGGAGAGCAAAGTAAATTTATATGAGACGCAATACATCTAATTCTCCAAATTCCCTTGGCATCGTTTCTGCTCAAAATCATATTCAAACCCGGCGTCCAGACATTTATCGACCTTCGCATTAGAAACAAAATGCTGAAACGAAGCGCCGGCTATCAGGACAATCATCAAAACAAAATAAAGGAGATATTTCTGCTTGCGATCCCGGTTCATGACGCAGGCCTCATTAACTCGCTTCCATCTGTGCGAGACGGGACGCTTGGTCTTCGGAAATCAAGGCGTCAATGACATCTGACAGCGCGTCGCCCGCCACGATTTTATCGAGATTATAAAGTGTCAAATTAATGCGGTGGTCGGTGACGCGCCCTTGCGGATAATTATAGGTGCGAATGCGCTCACTCCGATCGCCGCTGCCGATTTGCCCCGCCCGCTCCTCGGCACGGTCTGCATCTACGCGCTGCTTTTCCATGTCATAAAGCTTCATCTTGAGCAGCCGTTCGGCATTGGCGCGGTTCATATGCTGAGACTTCGCATCGCAGACAACAACCACGCCCGTCGGAACGTGGGTCATGCGCACAGCGGAATCGGTCTTGTTAACATGCTGGCCACCTGCACCTGACGCGCGCATGGTGTCGACGCGCACATCGCCCATAGAAAAGCCGATGTCGATATCTTCGGGCTCGGGCAGGACGGCGACCGTCGCGGCAGAGGTATGGATGCGGCCTTGAGTTTCCGTAACAGGCACGCGCTGCACGCGGTGAACACCGGATTCGAATTTCATCATGCCGTAAGCGCCCGCCCCGGAAATGGACGCCACGATTTCTTTATAGCCGCCCATATCGGCCTCAGAATCATTTTCGATCTCAACTTTCCAGCCTTGCAGCGAGGCATAACGGGAATACATGGCAAATAGATCGCCGGCGAAAATTGCCGCCTCATCGCCGCCTGTCCCCGCGCGGATTTCGAGCACGATTGAGGCGTTGTCATCTTTGTCCTTGGGCAGCAGCAGCAAAGAGACTTCTTTCTCCAGCGCGGGCAGGCTATCTTTCAAGGTTTGGATTTCTTCCTTCGCCATAGGCCCCATTTCTGGATCATCCAACATGGCTTCCAAATCTGCCATCTCCGACCGAACATCCATGAGCTTTGTTACGCCTTCAGCGATCGGGCGCAGCTCGGCGTAATCTTTGCCCAGCTGGACAATTTCGTCCGTATCGCTCGTCGCACTCATGCGAGCGGTGATCTGGTCGAACCTATCTACGACTTGGGAGAGTTTACTGTCAGGAATATGCATGAGCGCGGCTTATGTCAGTCTAATGAGAGGGTCAAACCCGCAAATAGGGTGCGCGGGCGTCCGGGGAAATAACGCTCATTGCCAAAGGCGAAATCCGCGCGGTCCGCGTAACGGGCATCAAACAGATTATCGACGCGCAGCGAGGCCTGTAGGTTACGGCTTAAATCAACCCGCCCGCCAAGGGTAAAAATATCATGGCCAGGATAGGTCTGGGTATTACCGGGATCCGTAAAATAGGAGCCGACATGCGTCCAGCGCAGATAGGCACCGAATTTTCCGGCCTCATACCGCAGTGCAAGATTACCCAGCGTGTCCGGCGCGGTATCGACGCGGTCACCCTTGGAGATATTATTGGCGGCGCTCCCGATGGTTTCGGTAAAATCATAGGTGTGACGGGTCAAAGTGCCTGCGCCCGTTAGAGAAAACCGTGGCCCTAGCTTTTGATCAAAACTCGCCTCAATGCCTTCATGACGGGTTTTTCCATTCACGACATTGAACCCGTTCGCATTGCGGAAGAAGAAATTATCCTTCCACATCGTGAAGACCGTGACTTCAAATTCGCTTCCAAAGGCGGACGTCTTCCGCAGGCCGACCTCGAAACTGTCGAGCGTCTCGACATCCGCCTGACCCGGCACTTGGTTGAGTTGCGCGGAATAAAGGTCGGACGTTTGCGGCGCGCGGGACCCGCGCGCTGCGCGAGCAAAGAGAGTAACCCTGTCTAGCTCATATGTAAGGCCGAGTTTGGGCGTCAGGGTAAAATAGTGATCCTTGCGGTCAGCGGCGCGAATGAAGCGTCCCGATTGCCCGTCAGAAGCACGATTATCATATGCATAGGAAGTATATTCGCCCCGCGCGCCAAAATGCAGTGTCGCGCGAGGATTCAGCTCAAAATCTTTCGTTGCAAAGGCAGCCAAGACGAGCGCACCAACCTTATAGTCAAAATGCAAACCTTGGACAAAACTGAATCGGTTTGGGTTTTCTTGAAACTCATATTGAAAGCCGGAAGTATATTCCGCATCGATGCCGAGGCTCCATGAATTATCATCATCATAAAGGCCGGATTTAAAACCAAAACTCGTATGACCATTTTTATCCAAAGCCTGCCCCGGCACAAAATGGCGAAGGAATCTCTGCTGCGTGCGGCGGGCATAGGGCTGAAGAATCAGTGTCCCGTAATTCGTATACCGCGTAGCTTTGACTTGAGCGCGCAGAGCCTGCGTATCGCGAAAGGCTTCGGGGTTCGGATTGGTCTTGATGAGGTTTCGGTCGCGGTAAGCATTATCGCCCTGGATAAAACCCGCTGTCTCTTGATTTAAATTATTGAGCGCCACGAGACCGTGAATCTCCCAATCTCCAAAATCGACAAGATGTTGAACCGTCAGTTTTTGTTGATCAAATCCGCTCTCATCGCGAAAACCGCTATCGTGGCTGAGATCAGCCGAAAGCGTTAAATCATTAGATATGTCTGCCACCAATGACGCGTTGGAATATCCTCGAGAGCTCGCCTGAACGCGAATTCTATCTCTGCCACTCCCCGGATCGGACAAGACCGTATTCATAAGTCCATGAACAGCATTGGAGCCATAATCAGCGGGACCCGGCCCTTTAAAAACTTCAATCCGTGCCGCGATCTCCGTCGGGGCTTCCAGCAGACCGTTCACATTCGCAAATCCCGCCGCCCGCAACGGGACTCCATCCAGTGTGTAGAGAAAACTCCCCGCCCCCGCCCCGCCCGTTAGCACGGGAGATCGTATGGCTGTTAGATGTTCTTGTCCGGAGCCGCGGTGGATATTGACGCCCGCAATAGCGTTGAGAAATTCCGCAGGATGAGCGAAAGTTAGACCCTCAATTGAGGTCGGTATAATGACATCAATGATCTCCGGTTGACTGTCAGTTTTTTGGCGGACGCCTTTGGCAATAACATAATCTGTCAGGTCACTGGTTGAGACAAGTGTGACCTCATCGTCCTGAAACTCTAAGGTATCTTGCGCGAGGGCCGATACAGTCGGCCCGAGCAAGGCTGCGCTTACGAGCCAAAATAATTTCATTTGAGAGCCTCAGGACTTGGACGGCTTGGGTTCGGAAGAAGCCTTTGACTGCACTTGAAGCGGAACATTCTGGCTGACGATGTTCAAATCGCGTTGCGGGAACGGGATGGAGATCCCCGCTTCTTCCAGAGCCTTATTAATTTCCGTGTGAATGACATGGATCATAGGAACGCGGTCGTCGAAAGAGTTGAGATGCACCCGGACTTGAAAATCCAAAGAGCTGTCACCAAAGCCCATAAAGAACACATTTGGCGGCGGCGTTGATAACACCTTGGGCAGTTCCTTGACGGCCGATAACATAATTTCCCGTGCCGCGTCCGTATCTGATCCGTAAGCGATGCCGACGTTGACCGTCAAACGGGTCACAGACGAAGAGAGCGTCCAGTTCGTCACACGTTCTGAAATCAAAGCTTCATTCGGAATTAGAATTTCGAGATTATCCAAATCCTTAAGCGTGGTCGCGCGAATTTTAATCCGGCTCACAGTGCCTGATTGATCACCGATTGTCACATAATCGCCAATTCGGATCGGGCGCTCGAATAGAATGATTAGACCAGACACAAAGTTCGCGATAATCTTCTGCAGACCCAATCCAATACCAACAGATAAACCTGTCACCACCCATTTAAGTTGAGACCATTGCAGACCGAGTTGATTAAATCCGATGATAATTCCGGTCGCGACAATGATATATCCCAGCACAGTCGTCACAGCATAACGCGTTCCGGCGTCCACACGCATACGGTTTAAAACAAATATTTCCAGAAAGCCGGGAAGGTTACGCGCCGCGATAAATGTTAGGGCAAGGATCACAAGCGACTGTAAAATATCCCAGAGTGAAATAATCCGATCAATTGGGTTGCCGTCAGCATCGCTATCAGCCGCCTTGATTTTCCCAATTTCGAATCCGTCGAATATGGATAAAGCCGGAACGAGAGAGGCCCATATCATCCAGAGCAAACCTGCGAATCCCAGCAAAATTATTGTTCGCAATAATTTGGACGTTTGCCGTGTGATGTTTGTTACATCGATGTCTTTGGTATCAATAGGCGGCGGTGGAGACATTTCCTCTCCCCGCTCTTCCGCCGCTTCTTTATCGCGCCGAGCTTTCAGTTCAGCCTCCCTTTTTTCAAGGGCCTGACGATATTTTAATTGGCGCTGCACGACAACAATCGCGCGGCGGATGGACCCGTAGATAACATAGGTTAGCAGGACCAACACGCCCGTTCTAAATAGACGACTCAGAATTTCATTCGCGCTCTCGAAATATCCCGCCAGTGCCAGTCCGATTGTAACAAGCGGCAAGCCAATAATAATAAAAGCAATCAGCCCCTTAAAGCGATTCAGTGCGGATTCTTTATTGACGAAAGTCGAAATTTGACGGCCTTCGCTCCAAAGAATTCGCGCCGCAAATATCATCATGAACAAGGCTGTCAGAGAAAAGACCAAAACCGACAACCCTTCGGTGATATTGGCATCGGCCATGTCATTCGTGACTTTGAGAAAGAATAAGGTTGTGCCTATCATCGGCACAAACCATCGAAGATTCCGGCCGATGGAATGGCGCAATCCTTCAGATATTTTAAAATGCGCATCAAACAGGCCGTTTTCCCGATCCCATCGAATCCAAGACCCGAATAACAATGCGAAAAGACTAAGATAAGCAAACCCATCCGCGAGACCTTTGATCAGGCGGTCAGGATTACCAGAAAGTGAGTATAACAACGCGATAAGTGCAAAAAGAAGAGATAAGGGAAGTGAATTAAATATGCCGGAAGCCACCACTGCCGGGGTATGCCATGCATTATCCTCTTTAACTCGACCAACAAGTTTCGCGCGTCGATCAACATCAGCGCGAACCCTTGACCGCAAACGAAAAATCAATCCTGCTACTATCAAAAACCCGAGGACAAGCAGTGCGGAGGAACGGACCATCCGCCAAAGTTCACTCAATGCCAGACTGAAGTTTTTCGGCGAAAGAAGTCTCGCCGTTCCCAAAGCAACTTTTTTCGGGAAAGAAAAATCAATAGTCGGCACGGATCGCACCCAAAGTAAATTCTCATCCAACAGAGTTTGAAGCCGTTCAGTCTGTTCCAATAGGGAGAGCTGCGCGGTCCGCAAGTCCGACACGGCCACAACTCGGGTATTGGACAAACTGGATATCTGACGCAACAGGTCCCGGCGCGTATCAATGATTGTCGAGAGCGTGGCTTTGTCTGTCTCCGACAACTCAACAAATTTCGGAATGTCCTGCCTGGCAGTGTCCAGTAGAACATCCAAATCATAAACACCAAGAGGCAGGTCTCGTAAATCCTCTTGGGCGATAATGCGCTGGCGCACGGCTTTGGAACGGCGGGCCTCCGTATCATTTATATCGGCCCGTATTGAATCCGGCGTTTGCAACTGACGACCCAATCGTCGCAAGGTCTCCCCCGCCTCGCGGTCAAGTCGTCCCTGCTCGACGAGCTTCATAGCTGCGCTCAGATCGTTTTCCACATCCACAAACCGGCCGCGCACGGTCGCTGTCGCTTGGGAAACGATCGGACCCTCGGCCGCGATTTCGGCGATCTGGTCAGCTAGGTCTAGATTAGCCCTTGCATATTTATCGACCACCGGATGGCTGGTATCGGAGCGTTCAACCAGAGCCGCGATACTGTTTTTTAAATCTCGGGCTTCAATTACCCGCTTCTGACCTGTGCGCGTACTGATGCGGGCGACATCACGTCTCAAAATCTGAGCCTGCGCATCTGCCACCGCACGGCGTCTGGTGACTAAGTCCTGGCGCGCGGGTAATGTTGCAATTTCTTGCTCGATCGCGCGAATTTGATTGCGCCTGTACCAAATACGAGCTTGAATTTCCGTCCGGCGAGCCTCGGAAAGAACTTCCAAATCACCTTCGCCAAAAGCGACCAACCGAATCTGTAAATCACTCAAAGCTGCACGGGCCTCTGACAACTCCTGCGGGGCGGCGTCTTGGCGAACGCCCAACGTATTCAATGTCTCTTGCAAACCCTGCAACCGGGCTTCGATCTCAGCGAGGTCGGACTCTTTGGCCCGCAACTCCTGTTCTAGAGTGAATAGAGCGCCATCACCTATCATTTCGGCCAAAGGCACTAATTCTGCGCTCAAGGCTTCTTGCGCAGATTTCAATTCAATATCGAGCTCGGCCTTAAGCGCCTCAACATTTTCAACGGCAGCAGAATATTGGGCTCGGCGTTCAGATTGTCGGGTCGCTTCCGTTAAGCGGTCGCCCGCCAAGCGTAAAGAACTTCGTATCTGCGCCTTTTGATCGTCTGAAAGCGTTGTATTCGCGCTTAAAGCCTCAATTCGATTTTCGAGCTTCTGTGAAGTAAATGTGGGAGCTTCTGCGCCCGGAGCATCCTGCGCTAACGTGAAACTTGCGCCCATCAAGACAAAAGAAAGCCCGATAATAAATACCAAGAGGCCGGTCGAGATATTTTGGGGAAACCGCATGTACGTCTTGAACGACATAGCCCGCAAAAAGTAAAGCCAGACGGAGGGCAAATTTATGACTTAGCGCAGCAAAAAACCGCCAAAGTTTCGCTTTGGCGGTTTAAAAATTTATCAATGCGGGCCGGCCTACTCGTTGTCTTTAAGTTTCTTCATCAAGTAAACATGTTGAAGCGCCAGTCGGTTCGCTGTCTCCTTCAAATTTGCCGCGGCAGAATGACCGCCATCAATATTTTCATAATAGAAGAAATCGTGACCTTGGTCTTCCATTCGTTTCGCAAATTTACGCGCGTGACCGGGATGGACGCGATCATCTTTTGTCGAGGTGATGAGAAAGACTTCCGGATAATCCCCTTGTGGGTCAAGATTATGGTAAGGCGAGATCGAGCGCAGGAATTTACCTTCTACCGCATCATCCGGGTCTCCATATTCCCCCATCCAAGACGCCCCTGCGAGAAGTTTATGGAACCGCTGCATATCTAAAAGCGGCACGGCGATTATGGCAGCGTTGAATAAATCCGGTCGCTGTGTTGTCATAACGCCTGTCAGTAGACCCCCATTAGAGCCGCCTTCAATGCCCAGATGCGCGGGAGAGGTAATTTTCTTCGCAATCAGATCCTCCGCTACGGAAATAAAGTCATCGTAAATCCGCTGGCGATCCGTCTTTAATCCGGCCTGATGCCAGTTCGGACCATATTCCCCGCCGCCGCGAATATTGGCGAGCACATAGACGCCGCCATTTTCGAGCCAGAGCTTGCCGCGCGTCGCGGAATAAGATGGGTTCAAGGAAATTTCAAAACCGCCATAACCATAGAGCAAGGTCGGATTGCTGCCGTCCATTTTTGTGTTCTTCGCCCGCACGACAAAATACGGAACTTTGGTGCCGTCGTCAGAGGTCGAGAAGAATTGCTCACTAACCATTTCGGACGCATCAAACCAATCCGGCAGGGATTTGGCTTTCGCCTTCTCCCCTGTCTCCGAATTGTAAGTCCAAAGCGTATCCGGGGTTAGAAAGGATTCCGTGCTGACGAACGCCACATTTTCTTTGTCATTCGTCGCGCCAATTGACACCGTGCCATTGGCCGGGAAGTCAAGTTTGTCAGACGTCCATTGGCTACCGTCCCAATCAAAGGCGTAAGCCGCGCTTTTCACATCTCGGGAGATTGAAAGGAGGACTTTTGATTTTGTGACGCCGTAGCCATTCATGGAAGATTTTTCGTCCGGGCTATAAACCAGATGAATATCTTTAATCTCGCCGTCTTCATTGAAATCATCAAAGGCAAAACTCACTAAATCTCCTGATTTAAAGCCGCGCCAATCTTCATTCAAAGACAGCAAGACCTGCCCTTTAAAATCCGATCCAAGATTTGATTTCATCGGGATCGGGAATTTCCGCTTAGCTCCGATTGTGCCGTCTTCACCTCTTGGGAAGTGGAAAATTTCCGAATTATAAAAATCGACGGAGCGCGAAGCGACAATTTCGCGGCGACCATCGGAGAGCTCGAACGTGCCGGCCCAATAACCGACATCCTCTTTTTCACCTTTACCCAGCACGACCGAATCCGCCAATTTCTGACCACGTTTCCAGAGGCGGGCTTCACGGGGGTATCCAGAATCCGTCATGGTGCCGTCGCCAAAATCCACCCCGACAACAACGGTGTCCTCATCAACCCAGCTAATTGTACCTTTGGATTCCGGCGTGACAAAACCGTCTTTCACAAAGGTTTTCGTGCGGGTGTTAAATTCCCGCCGGACCACGGCGTCTTTGCCGCCATCGGAAAGGTTGAGCATGCAATGCTCATAGGTCGGAGACAAACAGGTGTTGCCTTTATAAACCCAGTTCTTGTCTTCATCCTTGGCCAGCTTATCGAAATCCAAAACGGTTTCCCATTTGGTATTATCGCCAAGATAAGAGTCCAAAGTCGACTTGCGCCATATGCCGCGCACATGGGTTTCATCCTGCCAGAAATTATGCACCTCACCATTTCGGTAAGACACGTAAGGAATTTTGTCCTTGGATTGGAGAATGGACAGAGCGTCCTGATAGAACGTCTGATAGCGCGGGTCGGCTTTCAATTCGTCCAAAGTGGTTTTGTTCCAGGCTTTGACCTCGCCGAGGGCTTTGTCTCCCAAAACCTCTTCGAGGTAGATATGGTCTGCGTCCGTTTGGCCGGCGGTTTCATAGGAAATCATTTTATATGGGGTCTTCTCAGTTTTTTGGGTTTTAACACTCTCTACGGTATCAACCGCGGGTTGGCCCTCATCGGCGTTGGAACACGCCACCAGAAGTGCCGCCGTTCCAAGCAAGAGTGCAGTTTTAGAAAAATGGGTAAAGCTCATCACAATCTCTCCTTTGTGTCTTGAAGATAGATAAAGCCGAGTTTTTGTATTGAGGCAAGGCAGCATCCGAATTTGGCTTTCCCTTGCGCAGCGTCCGAAGACACATATATGAGCCGCCTATGAGATTTCTTATCATGAACGGCGCGGGCAACCGCTTTGGCGTCTTTGACGCGCGCGAAGCGCCGGACTTTAGCCTGACCGATACGCAGACGATAGAGATCGCCAAACCGGGCGGCAAGGTCATGGGCGAAAAAGGGGCTGACCAAATTGTCATATTGCGCGCGCCCAAATCACCTAACGCGGACATCTTCATGGAAATCCGAAATCAAAAGGGCTTCGAAGTGGATGCTTGCGGGAACGCAACCCGGACAACGGCTTGGCTACATATGCGTGACACGAAAATGGAGGCTTGCGTTGTCGAGACCAATGACGGCTTGCTACATTGCGCGCGTGCCGGAGAGTTTGAGATCGCCGTGGATATGGGACCGCCAAAACTCGATTGGTCTCAAATCCCGCTCGAAGAGCCGATGCACACACATCATATTGACGTGAAACTCGGCCCGATTGATAATCCTATTCTCTCAAACCCCGGCGCGGTAAGTATGGGCAATCCGCATTGCGTTTTCTTTGTCGAAGATTTCGAACAGGTGAAGCCCCATTTGGCGGGACCGATGATTGAATTCCACCCCCTCTTCCCGAAACAAGCCAATGTCGGTTTTGCCTTAGTCGAAGCCGATGACCGCATTCGTTTGAAAGTCTGGGAACGCGGCGTCGGGATGACGCTGGCCTGCGGGACCGGAGCCTGCGCTGCCGTCGTCGCGGCCCATCGTCAAAAACGCACGGGCCGCGATGTCACTGTCGAAGTCGATGGCGGAACCTTACATATTCTTTGGCGAGAATCCGATGACCACGTCATTATGACGGGTCCCGTTGAGTTGGAAAGTGAAGGGTCGGTTTAATTTTAGTTTCGGGCGCCTTCCCTCTTCTTCGCCACAGCTAAAAGCGGCGCATAATCGGGGATGCGTCCGAAAGCGATTTTAATGCCGTCATATCCGCCGGGCAACGCTTCGGGTGCACCGATCTTGACCAAGACTTGTGCATAGCGCGCGTTGATTTCGTCCATGGCGCGGACCGCCCTGTCACGGCGTGGATCATCCCGGCAGCCAGAAAACAAATCCCCGACAATATTGTCTTGATGCACAATGCCCATCAACACGACAGAGACTTGGGAAAAACTGCGCGCAGGGGTGTGCTTCAGAATAGCTGCAAAGGTTTCATCAACAATTTTGTGCAAAGCGAAATCATCCCGCACCGCCGGAAATTCGCGCTGCAAACCGCATCGATTTCCATCCTGCGTTTTGGCCGAAACGCTCATCCGTGTGCAGAAATAGCTCTCCGCCCGTAAGCGTTGCGCGGCATGAGAGCATAAAATACGCAGGCATTCATTCGCCTTTTCCGGGCCGCGCCACGAGCGGGCCAAGACCCGCGAATGTCCGAACATGCCGCGTTTCGTTTCCGGTTTTTCCGTGTCCTCCCCGTGCAGCGCCCGCCATAACCGTTCGCCCTCGACACTCCCCCAAATACGCCGAGCCTGTTTGGGTTGGAGGCCCAATAACCCATCTGTCGTCGTCACGCCTGCACGGCGAAGGCGCGCCACCATCCCGCGCGCGACACCGGGAATATCAAATAAAGGCAAGTCATAGATCGCCTCCGGCATGTCGTCGGGGTGCAGCACGACCAGACCATCCGGCTTGTTCATTTCTGCCGCGATTTTCGCTAGCAACCCGGTTCGCGCAATCCCGAAACTCGCCGTGATACGTGGCCCCAGCGCTTTTGCTAAATCCACCTTAATCGCTATCACGAGATCAATGGCACGTGATAATTCGATGGTTTTTAGATCAATCGACATTTCATCAACTGACCACGCTTTCTCAATGGGAAGATGCGCCCCTATAACCTCCAAAATTTTATGATGTATCTCAATATATCGCTCATGGCGCGCATGACGAAAAACAATGCCGGGAGCCAGCTTTTTCGCCTCTACGCGCTTCATTCCACGTCTTACGCCAAGCGCTTTCGCGGCATAACAACAGGCAATCACCCCGGAATGGGGCGACGGCGTGGGCGCCACCGCAACGGGTTTATCCCAAATTTTCGGGTCATCCTGTTTTTCGACATGTGCAAAGAAGCTGTCGAAATCCAAAAACAATTTCCATTTACGTTTGGGATCATCCGCAAACCGGGTTTTGAGATCATGTGGTGTTGGCATTTCCATATTAGAACAAAAGACGAACATCTTGACTGAGTCGAGCGCCTCTTAGGCCGCGCCTGTGGATAAGACTATATTCCTATTCACGTTAGGCCCTTAGACGCCCCCTGCCCCGCTGACTTGACCAGACACTCTGTCTCCAGCACATGGCAGCCATGACGGATGCACCCGACATAAAGGCGACGAAAGTCATTACGCTCGGCTGCCGATTGAACGCCTATGAATCAGACGTGATCACGCAAAATGCGCGTGATGCCGACGACCTCGGCGCCGTCGTCATCAACACTTGCGCGGTGACGAATGACGCCGTCGCGGAAAGCCGTCGCCAAGTCCGCAAAGCCAAGCGCGACAATCCGGAGGCCCGTATCATCGTCACGGGCTGCGCCGCGCAAATTAACCCCGCCATGTTCGCTGATATGACTGAGGTCGATCAGGTGCTTGGCAATCATGAGAAAATGAACCCGCTAAGCTTTGGACCGGACGCGCCCACGGAACGCATTCGAGTCAATGACATTATGAGTGTGCGGGAGACCGCGCCGCAATTTATGGGCAGCGATAACGCCCTGCCCACCAAATCCCAATCGCGCAGCCGCGCCTTTTTGCAAGTGCAAAATGGCTGCGACCATCGCTGCACATTTTGCATCATTCCTTATGGCCGGGGAAATTCGCGCTCGGTGCCAGCAGGCGAGATTGTGGGGTCCGTCAAATCCCTTGTCCGACAAGGTTATAATGAAGTTGTGCTGACGGGCGTCGATCTCTCGAGCTGGGGCGGAGACCTGCCCGGCACACCGTCATTGGGTGATTTGGTGAGGCGTATTCTGAAACTCGTCCCGGAGCTGCCGCGCCTTCGATTATCCTCTATAGATCCGGCGGAGGTCGATGAGGTTTTATTTGATTTACTGGTGACGGATGCGCGCATGAGCCCGTACTTACATCTGTCTTTGCAATCCGGCGATGATATGATTTTGAAACGCATGAAACGCCGCCACAGTCGAGCGGATGCTGTGGAGCTCTGCCGCCGTCTGAAATCCGCCCGTCCTGAATTTACATTTGGTGCCGATATCATTGCGGGCTTCCCGACGGAAAATGACGCCATGTTCGAAAACTCCCTGAGCGCTGTCTCGGAGATCGGTATCCCTTGGCTGCACGTCTTTCCCTTCTCCCCGCGTGAAGGCACGCCGGCTGCGAAAATCCCGCCCGTCAATGGCAATATCGTCAAAGCCCGCGCCAAGGCTTTGCGTGAAGCTGGGGCGGCGGAAAAAGCGGCCCATTTGCAAACTCGCATTGGACATGAGGACGAAGCTCTATTCGAAGACACAGGGCACTCTGGTTTTTCTATGGGAAGACTTCCGGATTTTTCCATGGTGAAGGTGGACAATCCCGCCCTTGATATAAAAGGTGCCGCAGGTAGCTTAGCCCGCGTGCGCATCACGGGTGCGGATGCTAACAATTTGATAGGACGGGTCATTGGCTGAGAAAAAGAAAAAAGGCTTTCTGAGTAAGCTCGGCTTTAAATCCAAGGCTGATAAGCTCGCAGAAGAAGCCGCAGCAAAGGCCGCCGCGCAGCAACGCGTCGATGAGAAAATGGCCGAGCGCATGGCGGCCATCAACGCGGCCGCCCTCGCCTCTGCCCGAAAACAAGACGAAGCCTCGCAAGGCCTCAGCGCGGAGGAAACCGCCGCTCGGGAGATAGAAGAAAAACGCCTCGCCGAAATTCAAGCGGCCCGCGATGTCGCTCGTGCCAAACAGCTCGCCGAGGAACGCGCCCGCAAAGAACAAGAGGCCGCAGATGAAGCCGCGCGCGCGGAGGCCGAAGCCGCAAAACGCGCCGAAGACGAGGCGGCCAGAGACGCCGAGGAAAAACGCCTCGCCGCTGAAGCCGAAGCCAAACGCGCCGCTGAAGAAAAAACGCGTCTGGAAGCCGAAGCCGCAGAGGCCGCGCGCATAAAAGCCGAAGAACAAGAAGCCCTCGCGAAAGCCAAATCAACGGCTGAGACTGAAGCCCTGCGCGCCAAACAGGCCGCAGAAGCGAAAAGCCGAGACGCGGAACGCCTCGCGGAAGAAGAGCAGCGCAGAGCGGATGAGGCCGCACGCATTGAAGCGGAGGCGTTAGAGCGCGAACGCGTTGAAGCCGAACGTCTTGAAGCTGAACAATTGGCGAAGGAAAAAGCGGACGCCGACCGTTTGAAACGCGAAGCGGAGGAAGCGCAGCGACGCGCCCGCATCGCCGAGGAAGAAGCATCCCGCGCCATCGCCGAGCGAGAAGCAGAGGACGCCGCGACAGAGAAACGCGCGGCGGACCGCAAGGCGGCGGGATTGCCGGAAATCCCGGAAGAGCCCGAGCCGCTGGCCGAAGGCGGTTTCATGAGCCGTATTTCGGCGGGTCTGCGCAAATCTACATCGCGCATGACGGGCCAAGTCGACGCGGCCTTTACGAAGCGTAAATTGGACGAAGAGGCGATTGAGGAATTGGAAGATATCCTCGTCATGTCTGATCTCGGATACGGCGTGGCCGCCAAAGTCACAGACCGATTACGAGAAGATAAATTCGACAAACAGGTCACGGATTTGGAAGTTAAAATCGCCCTGGCCGATGTTATATCCGACATTTTAACGCCGCTGGAACGCCCCATCGTCTTCGGCATGGCCAAGCCGCAAATCATGCTTTTTGTCGGCGTGAACGGGTCAGGCAAGACAACAACATTAGGTAAAATCGCCAATAAATATACGAACCAAGGCAAGAAAGTCCTCATCGCGGCGGGCGATACATTCCGCGCCGCCGCCGTCGAACAGCTGACGATCTGGGGGGACCGCGCAGGCGCGCCCGTCATGAGCGCCGAACAAGACGCAGATGCCGCCGGACTCGTTTTTGATGCGATCAAACGCGCGCGGGATGAAGATGTTGATATCCTCATGATCGACACAGCGGGCCGATTGCAAAACCGCACGGAGCTCATGGACGAGCTGTCGAAAATTATTCGCGTGATTCGCAAACAAGATTCGACCGCGCCGCATCATTCCATCCTCGTGTTAGACGCAACAGTCGGACAAAATGCGCTGATGCAGACAGAGGCGTTCAAAGAGACGGCGGACATCACAGGCCTGATTATGACCAAGCTGGACGGCACAGCCAAAGGCGGCGTCCTCGTGGCGCTATCGGATAAATACGGTATCCCCATCCATCACATGGGGATCGGCGAAGGCATTAATGATCTGGAAAACTTTAGCGCCCCAGTCTTCGCCGCCGCCCTATCAGGCGTCGCAGATGCGCTTGAGGGTTAGTTTAATTAATTAGAAATTTGGCCAAGCGGGTTCGTTTGCAGCCGTGATTGAAACAATGGTTTCAACATGAGCGGCTGCCGAAGCATCAATAAAAACAGGACGTGCCCGCAGGAATGTCTCCCCGATGGAAATACCAGAGGGGTAGTAGAGTTTTGTTTTACGCGAAGACAAGACACATACCCGGTTCCGAAACCGCTTACGCGGTGTCGGTTCCTTGCCATTCGATTGTCAATCGAATGGACTGCGTCATTCCTGCGGCAGCAGTTTTTGATGCAACGGTTCGTGCAATTTTCTGTAAGAAAAATGCACCGAGTCCTGCATGTCAAACCTTCCGGTCATGCACGCCACAATAGCTAAGCCTCTGGTGAGGAGGTGAAGCCATATCAAAGCAAAACGTTTCCTACCGTCTTACTTCAATCCCATTGTTTCCAACGGTCGTGACGGCCCCGGTTTAAGATCAGGCAGTCAACGCTCGCCGCAAAAGGCCCGGCACAGTCTTCGGTCTCACCCGACGATGCTCAGCCCTACCGTCCTCCAGACCGGTCCATGCAATTCATCGAAGATGAAATGCAAAGCGTTCTTTTGTTGTTACCAACAAAAGAACGAGGTGAGCTCCTACCTGTCCTATGTCTGAAAGAACGAGCCTAATATGCGGCCAAAGGGGTGAGGTGCGGATTTAATTTTTGAGAAAAATGATACCCGATTGAAATAAAACACTTATTTTCTTCATCTTCGGGTTTTGAAACGAGGATAGAATTTACAACGCCTCAAAACTACGTCACACCGACGCCGCCTCCGTTGAAACTATAGTTTCAACAAGGACGCCCGGAGTGACGTGTGAAAAAGATCGGCGAACCGAACCGCGCATGCGGTTCGGCGTTGCAATGCAATCAAGTCTCAATTGATTGCGGTCGCTCCACGCCTAACGCCGATCGCGATTTGGGCCGCGGCGTTCATAGGCCGGGTAGTCTTCTGTCCCGTAATATCCTGTTTCGGGATCATACCACGTTCCGCCGGACTGTTGCGGGGCGGATGATGTTCCGCCCGAATGCCCCGAATG